>Ga0302325_10000036_pt1 | contig 362933 bp, 318 predicted proteins | sample Palsa_T0_2_FD_201948 | JGI IMG/M metagenome (GOLD analysis project Ga0302325, IMG submission 201948) | Peat permafrost microbial communities from Stordalen Mire near Abisko, Sweden - Palsa_T0_2 | ecosystem: Environmental > Terrestrial > Soil > Palsa > Peat permafrost | place: Sweden: Abisko...
CTTTTGATTAACTTAGATTCCTGATTCATGATCTGACTTTTTGGGGGTTGACTAATAGTGTGGTAACTTAAAGTTAGCCCCTATTGTCAGATCAAATCTTAACTTCTACACGTAACTCGCACCTTAACGTCCTGTTTTCCGAAATAAAGCTTCAAATATTCGTTAATTTTTTCGGCTCCTTTTACAGTTTCCGATAGTTGTTCTTCTAGTTTAACTATTTTTATATCGATTTGCCGTATTAGTCCGTTCACCTTAATAACTTCGCTATCCAGATCCTTAATCGTTTTTTGCGTTTGTGCATACTTTTCTGATAGCGAGAAGCCCAAGGCATAGTTTTGAATTAGTTTTTTATAGGAATCTGATCTCGCCTTATCAAAAGCTGCTGTTTTTCCATTGTGGCGACCAATTATCTCATTTACTTTGATGATTTCCTCCCTCAATATTGTAGTATCATATGGACTTATGGTCTCTGTAATCGCTTCAAATGCCTGGAATTTCTTCTTTTCAAGTAGTTCATTAGCTTGTTCAATGTTGACGTTTAGTTTTTTCATTTCATCCTCGATGATTCGTTTTGCTTTTATATATTCTGCTTGTATTTCGCTATAAAAATTGGCTGAATCAGGCAGTGGGATTCTCAAAATTGTATTCCGATTTTTTGAAATCTGGTTACCTATATTGGAAAGCAGGTCCTCATAGTCTTGTGAAAAATGGGCACCTAAATTACTAAGCAAATCCGCAGGCAGAGTATTACCACAAAATTGGCATTTCTCTTGATCTATATGCAAGCCCTTCCCAACTTTCACCCACTCATTTAATTCCGGGTTATTTCTCAACCGTTCTATTATTTTTGCAGTGACGGTCGTTTTTAAAACATTGTGGGTGGTTGTGGAAATTTGATTTACATTAGGTATCAAGACTGTAAGTAGTGCAATATTATCTCTTTTGTCAGTGCTTTTATAGGTCGCTATTAGCTTTTGAACGCTTTCTGGCGAAAGCAAATTTGTAATATTAGGCATTACTACTTTAGATACATCTGGCTCGAAATGAACTTTTGTAAAATTTGGCAGGGATAGTTCATTTTTAATTTCTCTAGCCTTATTTGTTAATCCGCTTGCAATTCTTATCTCTTCATTCTGTTTATTATCTGCGAGTGTCTTAAGGTCGTTCTTCGCTTTCAAGAGCTTTGCTCTTTCATCTGCTAGTTCCTTTTGTAATTCTATATTGATTGTTCCAAGCAGAAAAATGGGGTTGACTTCGTCTTTGTCTTCATTCCATTTCAAATTGTCTGCGATAAAGTCGGTATTAAATACCCGAATAGCTAATTTATTTGGGAAATTACTCTCTGAATAAACACTCCCATCCGCAAATGCAATTTCAAAACTCGCGTCGGGGTAATCCATATGCTTTACGCCCGTTTCGTAACTCCGGAGGATTCTGGATAGGGTTGTTTTTCCGGAGTAGTTCCACCCATAAGCGACATTAAACTTACTAAATTGTTGTGATGCCGGATCCCAGTCAAATTTCTGAAAAATGCCGAAGTCGCGGATTTTATTTATTTTCAGGAGGCTCATTGGCAGTTGCGTTGTTCTTTGAATTTGCAGAGTATTTTTGCGTAGTACACGCCATAATTACGACAACTGCACCATGGTTGGTGAATAAAGCGAAATTGGAGGCGGTGAAAAATACCACACTTTTTCTTCGATTTTGTGTGAAGCGACAGAAATTAGAAACTTACCCTAATAATTTATGGACATTCTGATAGAGCAAGTAGGTTATCATTCCATTGACCATCGGCATGAGTTCGAAGATAGTCTCCATAGCGACCATGTACTATCGCCACATCAGCTCTCTTTCCATTTACTCTTGTATAAAAGGTATTTGTTCCGAGGTTTATGGACTGAATAACTTGATCACGAGTCCATTTCCAATTTGTGCCTCCAAGATGGGTAATCCCTTCGTGGGAGTCATCTCTTGGGCTTTTGTTGATGCAAGTAACTTGTACGTCTGCCATGGCAAGCGAGTTTGAAATTGAGTAATTATTTGGAATTAACAAGTGTACGAAACTTGCTTATAATTAAATACCGTTTTTTAACGGTATTTTTGGCAAGAGACAGTCTGCAACTACTCGGCCTATTAAAGATTCATAATTTACAAGACTAATAATAGAAGATTCTGTCGCTTGGATCAATGTCCAGAGTGGCGTATCCCCAGAAATGTCAGATATAATACATAAACGGCAATATCTCCAGCCCCTCATTTGGCCCCGCAGTCAAAATTTCACCAATCGCATCAGCGAATTTGAGAGTTACTGGGTTACCGTCGCAAAATATGCAGGTGTTGTAATTGAGCTTTGTCAGCGCCATGATATCCTGACATACATCCAAAATATTGGCGTCTCCCCTTATAATGCGGATATCAAGCGGATTTGGCGTTTCTAAACCTAAGACAGACTGTATGCGAGGAATGAAACCCTTCGTCCAAAGGTATGCGGATCTCGCGTTTCGAATATATCCAATTCCCCTCAGCACCGGATAGGTTTCAGCACGGAACAATTTAAAATACTTTTCATGCCGAATTCTGATCCCGATCAGTTTGATTTCGCCATCGACAGCCTCTTCGAATCCGCCCCACTCCTCATTATCGAAGTAAATTTTCCCGTGTATGAAAACTTCCTTGGGGATAGTATGGTTGTATTTTCTGAATGATTCGACAGCCTTTGAAAGAAGTTCTTTTGCTCGTTCTCTCGTCAAATGGTATTCTTTAGTTAACGGGTTGTAATAAGGACCGACCCTACCCCGAAATACGATGCCATCGCCGGAATCCAGAAACATTTGGGCGGCACAGCACGCCCACCGAGGGTCCAGATTTGTCTCATCCTTTTTAAAAGTAAGCCCGACATAACAAACACCACCACGAATATCTGCCAATTTCCACGGCAAGCCACCAACCTTATAATACATTGAGGTGGCGAGGTTCCAAGCGACAGCCGTATCGAATTGTCTGCGCTGATTTTTCTTTAATTCGGATAACGTCACATCATCCTGGTATGCAATAGTCCCTTCTCTAAGAACTTGTGTGAGGATTTGATATTTAAGAAGTCTAATTTTGAGCTGGTTGTGAAAATGATTCTCATAATAGTAGGCTTCTCGCCACCTTTTCATAAGATCGGTTTCGAAAAGACCCTCATTCCTTCGTGAGTAAGGGTCTTTAATTCCAACAGGGATAGATCCTTTCTTTGGAATCTTGCTTTTGGGTCTGCAAAGATTGTACACCTTATCGGGGATCGTAACAATCCATAATTGTGGCTTTTTTTCGCCTTCCTTGACGTATTCGATCAGTGCTTCCGCATATAAACTGACAATTTCATTCACGCGTATATGGTTATCGTCGAATTTATACAACTCGAAAAGTGTATCCTGGTCAATTAGAACCGTCGGGATATTGGTTAAGTTGAATTTGATATGAAATACTTCTTCAAACCCGGGGAAAAAGGGTTTTGCAATATCCTGTGATGTATGATGGACAGCTTTATTAATCTTATTTAACCATTTGAGGGTTTTGGCAATACCGTCAGATGTACCGATAATGCCAACCGAAAAATCTTCGACTTTGCCCTTGTCAAACGGGCCATAGATCGTAAGACCATCCCGAGGGTCTTCAGCGGTATTTCCGCAGGCGAATTTTAATCTCGGCTCCGCGAATTTATGAAGTTGAATTTCCATAGGTCAATTAATTAGTATTTCCCTCCTCATCGACGTCAATATCATCTTCTTCAAGATCATCGTCTTCTTCCAAATCATCCGGATAGTCGACGGGGACAATTCTGCCTTCTGACTTTGGCTCAATATAACCGTACTCGCACCAGAATTTAAGCGTTGTTGTGGACAGCCGAATAAACTGGTTACTGCTCAAAGGAATTCGAATCTCATTTTTGTCGTCTGAAATGCTGGCTAAAAAAGCAAGCATTAAGCTCCGCCATTCTTTATTATAGAATGTTTTTCCTTTAGCGCGTCTTGCCTTATGCGCTTTTCTTTTGTCCGTCCAAATATTTGTGCCATCGTCCGAAAAGACAAGGTGGGCCTTCAGGCTGAAGCAGGTAACTGGTTCCAATAGGACAGTCGCGCTCATTCCATAATGCCATTTTGATTGAAAAAAATCTCCCACCAATTGCTTGTATGTTGGCTTTTCATCATAAGTAAAGAATACCTTATCTTTTTCTAACTGACTTTGCTGGTAATAAAAACATGCAATTTTATTGGATAATTCATATATATGAAGTTGCCGACCGGCGAGGTAATCATACCATGCCTGTTTCAATAGTCGTACAAGAAAACGACGTAAGTCGGCGTAACAAGGAAAAGTATCATTTTCGACTTTTCTGAAGGCATCGCTGATTTTTTGTTGAGTCTTTTCGGCATATGGAATGTCAAAATCAAGCCCAGGAATTTCGACAGACATATCTTGTGCAAACGTCACGATATGGTTGTCATGCCGGATAAGCGGGAAGTCTTTAATTCGCGATTGAATGGCTTCTGCCTGAGCAGCATTTTGATAACGATAGAAATAAATATAAGGCGGCAAATCACAGATCGGCAGCCAGTTGGAATAATAGCTCTCCTTTTTGGGAATGATCCCGCTACTGCTGGTGAATTTGTTTTTTATCCAAGCATCAACAGATAGAGGGTTGTTCAAGCTCTTCGAAACGTTGTCTTGTGCAAGTTTCACAAATAATCTTTTCAATGCTCTTGCCGGCGACTCGTCAAAGCGAAAATGATTTTTTGTCGGAACTCCGATTCGTACACCAAAGGAAACATCGTCGGTTTTCAAGATATAGACAAAGTCTTTAATCCTGTTTATTCTACCGATAATTTTTACCTGCTCCCACTCATCAATGACCCCCTGCTTTTGAAAGGTGTTTTTTGAGAGTATGAGAAGGTACTTGGCTGATCGGCTTTCGAGAATATCCTGCAGGGTTTTCCAGTAGTCCTCTTCTCCTCCAAGAAGAAGGCTTAGATCGCATTCCGCCTTATACCCTTCATTCCTTAGTTTCGCCTGTATCCAAGAGGTAAACTCATTGTCTTCAGGGTTAGCGTGACCTAAAAATAGGACGTCTCTGGACATTTAGTCCAATTTACTAACAAAAGTAGCCTTTTAAGGCTGATAGTAAAGTACTTAGTAACGGGTTATCAACAGCAGGCAATAACTGCCCTTAAAAGACAAAATAAAGACCGGATAAGACAAGCCTTAAGTCTAACTGCATTTCTATAACATTTGAAAATGCAAACTCTTGACCCCGAGGACGCAATTTTGCTGGCCGCCTAATCTGGAAACGTAGTTCGACAGTGACTTAAATCAAAACAGATTTATTGAATCTCGGCTATCCCCAACATTTCTTTTCACTAGAATTGGGTAAAATTGTGCGACAATTTCTTCGACGCTTTCTTTGGGTAAAATGGCATGATATTTTTCATATTTCATTAGCGTTTCGCCCAGTTTTTCCATATAGCTTCCGAATAGATCATTGGAATAGTTTATGTTCTGAATTATATAACTTACTACTTGGGCAGATAGTGAAAGCTTATACTTTTTTACCAAATAAAAAGCGCGCAATACATTGGCTTCTCGTGTGGGATTCAAGCGCTTGTAATTAGAATTTCTTTGAATAATATCCAATACATTTGTTCTTGCGCAGACGTTGTAATGTTTGAAATTGGATTGAAAAGAATGCAAATCAATTACCAATGAATCATAGTTAAAGAAAGTTCCTTCCGCAATTTTATCGACATAATTCAATTCTGCGTTTTTCACAAGACCTGTTTTAAATGCCCAATTGTCCTCCACTGACCAGACATCCACGGCTATTCTATCCAGAACAACCTTATAACCCCCCATCCGATTCTTCCTAAAATTCAAGAAACACTTTTCTATCAATTCGTCTAATGCTACTTGACTTACATTTACAATTATATCGAGATCACGGACTGGCTCTGAGTTTGCTAAACACCGCAGATAGCCGCCAACAATAAAAAGATTACTTAGCAAACTAATTTCGTAAATGAAGGAATTTAATAGGAGGTTCTGTTCCCTCGTTTCTTGAAATGAAAGGGCAAATTTCCGTTTAAATTCAGCAACATTTTCTATTGGCAAGAGAGTCATTTCTATATCTTTATCCCTTTCAACCTTTGAAAATAATTCAATGCGTAAGAGTCCGTCATGCCACTGATAAAGTCCGCAATCATCTGAAACCTTCTATATTGCTCATTTGAGCCTGGATATATTGAAGGGTAATTTTCAAACATATATCGAAGGCTGGACGAAATCATGCCATATATTCTTGATTCAACACTATTATTAGCCCCATTAAAGTTCGGTGATTTTCCGGCAGCGATAAATATTTCCAATAAGCCATTTAATATCTCCCAACCTGCCAGCTCCGTCTGCATTACACTTTTGTCTTTAAATACAATATTACCAAGTTCTTTAAAGGATTTTCTAATATTCTTTGCTGGAGAGCGGAGTATTAATTCCTCCTTGTATCTTCCGTCTAAAATTGTATCATGGTTGTCTAAGAATTCTCTAATTGCAGATTGAATCATCTGACTCTGACTGCAAATTCTGAATTTTCTAACTGTCAAATCGAGCCGGTCCGAGGAGAAATCTTTAAACGAACCGTATATTTGTCTTAACTCTGATAAGACTTTCAGTTCCTCATCGGTACCGCCTTGCAGATTTCTTTCAAATGTCTCATATATAATATCATAATCTAACGTGCCTAGCTTTACTCCGTCTTCGATGTCGGCTGCCGAATACGCGATATCATCTGCAGCTTCTAAAAGGAAAACTACTGGATGCCTAAAGTTATCTATTTCAAGAGTGCGAGAAATCTCCTTAAAATCTTCCTCTTCTGAACAGAAATATCCGAATTTTTTATCGGCTACATTGCCAGTGCTTTTATCATTGCCAGTTGTCGAGCTTCGAGGGTATTTTATAGTACTAGCTAGGGTTGGATAGGTTAAATTGTAACTATATTCATCTCCCATGAAAGAGAGTTTCCTCAAAATTCTGAAAGTTTGAACATTCCCATCAAAGAATGTAAAGTCCCTCATTTGTTGCGGCGACCAACCAATACAATTATCTGAATTTTCAAAGTATTGAGTGAAGAATTTTTTGATCGCGCTTTCTCCAAAGTGACCAAAAGGTGGGTTTCCAAGATCATGGATTAAGCCTGAAGTCGTTAATAATGATGGCATCAGCCCTTTTAAGTCGGGATTTAGCTTTCCTTTTTTGACTAATTCACCTTCCACGCTTTTTCCGAGTGACCTTGCTATAGCAGAAACCTCCAAAGAATGAGTAAGCCGGGTCCGGATAAAATCACTCTCTTGTAAAGGGAATACCTGGGTTTTATCCTGCAATCGCCTAATAAAAGAGCCTGAAATTACTCGACTATAGTCATTTTCAAAGTGATCTCTGCCATCGAAATCTTTGAGTGGGGTTCGAGTGCGAAATGTCTTATTGACAAGTAATTTTTCCCAATCCATAATAAGGCTTAATTTTTGTTTATAAATCTTGGTTTATAAAGCTATAGTGCTCTTTCAGGCCAAAAATCCTTTGGCGAGCAACTAAATAGTTTCGCCAGTTCATTTAAATGCAAAGTTTTGTATTTGGCCCTAGAGCCGGGACTTTCGATTTGTCCAACAAAGCTAGCGGAAGTCCCCAAATGATCGGCAATGTCCTGCTGGGACAGCCCCTTAGCGGTCCGAATCTCTCGGACCTTGTTTACTATATACCAGTCAACAACGTTCTTTTGGACCTTGCTCGCCATTCTGAAAGGAACGAAAAGAAAATTTTGCTTTCACCAATACATGTATTGGTATTTTAATTAACTTAGCTTAGGAATTACGGTTAGGCTTTGAGAAAGCAGAATTGACAATTCCGCGGTTCTTTGCCTATTGAGGCGAAGAATATCGCTATAAGTCTCGTTCAGAAAACCGCCAAATTTTCAACAGTCGAGATGGTAGTGACAGCCCATTCTATACCTTCACAGATCGTATAGGGTGGGCCTCTATCAGCTTATCGACTGTGGGCGCTTGGCGGTGCCTCTGAATGGTAAGACGAGGCCCGCCCTATATTTTTTAGGTCTTCCCTCCTCTTATAGCGGACTTCTCTTGAAAATAACCACTCACTTCAAAAGAATTGTCCTATGTCACACTTTCAACAGCACCAGGAATTCTACGACAAGCCGGTTTGGCTTTCGAAGGAAGAGGAAAAACAACCCATTAAGGTCATCAAGGATTTCTTCGACGATTATCGGCTCAGCGAACTCCGGGACATCCAAGACCAAATCCAGAAAGTCTGCCTAACCTCAGACGAAGGTGCATTTTCGCTGGCTGAATCGCGGTCAAACCTATTATGCTATAACGACAAATTGATCCGCCTTTTGGAGGCGGCTGCCTATTTGAAGGACTCATTCGTGCCTTTGGCAAAGGAACTTAAAACTGACGTTCTGCCTAAGAAAGTCACGGCGGGTAAGTTCGACATGCGCGTATCGGATCTTGTGAGAGGGATCAATGATGTGGGAGTTGATGTAGCGCACCTTTGCGTGATAATCGTGAAAGCTTGGACTGCTAAAGAATGCGCTGAAATGCCTGCGCTAGCTCCCAGGGCCAAAAAAGTCGCCGCCCCGCCCCCATTACCGCCGCTGGATTTGGACAAACTTCATACTATGGCGCTTACGCTACAGAACAAGCTCGCAAAGTTGGCGGGGGTTGCCGTCGATATATTGGTCTCCGAATTGAATACTCAATAGGTAATGGAAAGGTTGGTGAAAAGTTGTCAACTCCGACCAAAAGAAAACTTGATCCGTACTTTTTGATAGGGTTGGTTAGTGGTCAGCTCTGATGGTAAACCGGCGCAGGTGCGCCGGTTTTTTGATTTGTCAAGGTGTGGGTGGTTTTCGCTTTTTCTTATTCTTTTGGGCAGATAGTTCATACGGAATCCGGTCATCCTGGGGGATGGGCTGGAGTAATAGTTCGAGTAGTCGGGCCAGACCGATTTCGGGAGAATAGTTGTCGGCGTAGTAAGCTGCAGACCCGAAAAAGCGGTCAGCAGCATCAGCATCAGGGGTTCGGTTTTGCTGGACACCAGCCTTTAATAAGGGGGTGCCGGACCATTGGGCTTGTAAGGCACCAAGACCCATATCCCGGCCTAAATCCCGCCCGTTGACGGCTGTCTTTGTCCTGAGATCCAGAAACGTAATTCCATAGGCCCAGCCCGATTCGTTTTGCCACAGGACAGCCTTTATATCCTCCTTATCGAGCACTTCCGTGAACTCTTTGAGATTCCTGGGGTCTTGCCGGAGTGCCCACGCCACCCGGGTCCGGATGCTTTTTAGATTGCCTTCCTTCCGCTGGAGGTTCTGCTCAAACCTGGATTCCAGAAATTTGAGCGTTGGCTTCCCCGGTAAATCGGAAGCCTTAATGGGCACTCCCTTTGGCTTCCCATCCGCGTCCAATACCCGGTAATAGAGACCGCGGTTCTCAGCTGTCCTGCTGCCTTTTCTCCCCGTTTCCGCAAAAACATTATACTGTTTAAGAATCGCGTTCAATTCTCCAACGGTTGTAAAAATGTATTGATCCGTGACTGCTTGCACCACCTCGGACAAAGACCGGTAGCTTTCAACCTGACCATATTTTATTTTTTTCGGGTTGACCCGGCTGGACTTCATCGCCGACTTATTTCTGCGGCCTTGGGCCCGGATAAGACCAAACTGCTCTTCTATTTTTCTCCGGACGGGTTCGCAGACTTCTTTCCCAATATAATGGGTGGGTATCCTGCTGCCATTCGCCCGGATCAGGGTTGTCACGATGTGAAGATGTGGATGATGGGTATCACTATGAACATACACCAGGTAGGGTTGATCATTGAAGCCGATGCCCTCCATATACGCCATGGTGATGGCCATCATCGTATCATTGGACAACTTTTCCGACGGGTCAAAACTGAGGATTATATGCGGGGTATTTGCCTTGCAGATAGGGTTTAATTGGTTGCGCTGAAGAAAAAATTCAATCTTTTCTTCAGTTGTCATAGCGTCAATTTCTTTAGGAAAATTGACGGCACCGAGGTAGAAAGCCTCCCCTTTTTTTACCTTGTTCTCGTTGTAGAATATTACTTTTCGGACGCTGCGCCGGGGTGTCGGGAATCTGTCAACCATAAATTATAGATTTCATTGATCCGGTCCTGGATCGCTTTGATTTTGAAAAAAAGTTGCTCTTTGTGCTTTTCATTTACAAGCAACCAGGGGACGAATTCCGGGATTTCCTGAAGGGTGTGCAGTTTGTGAACGACCTGATTAAAGTTGAAGCCGACGGCCTTAAAGTCGCGCCGAAGGGCCCCTATCTCGACCACGAAATTGTCTAGTGAAATGTTTCTCGTTTTAATATAGACCGGCTTTCTTAAAACAAGATCATGAATGTAAGTGCTTAGATTCTTTGAGGTCGTGGCGCGGAAAAACTCCTGCAACTTTAGATATTCGTCGGGACTGAGCCGGAAGGTAATACGACGCGATAAGTTCTTATTTTCGGTAGCCATGAGATTTTTTTTATGGGATGTCGTTATTGGGCTTTTGTCTTTCCCCCCGCCGACACTGGAGGCATCGGGGGCCAGATCAATTGGCTTGTCAGACAATTGTACATCTGGGCGGGGAGCTGAAAAAAGCCTCCTATCCTGGTTGGTGTCGCGAATCGCCGGGTTTCGAAGACGGCAATGTGGCTGTCGCTAGCTTTTCTTTCAGCACCTGCATATCCTGGCTAACTTTTCGATCAAGGATCTTCGCATAGTGCTGGGTCGTCTTCAGGTTTCGATGCCCGAGCATTTTAGAGACCGTTTCAATGGGAACACCATTGCTCAGCGTGATTGTCGTGGCGAACGTATGGCGGGCAATGTGAAAGGTCAGGTGCTTGTTGATCTGGCAGGCGTCGGCAATCTCCTTGAGGTATTGATTCATCTTCTGGTTGCTCAGGATCGGCAAAACCTTGTCCTTCTCCCGGAAAAGCGGGTGGTCAATGTAGCGCTCAAGGATCTGTTGGGCCATAGGCAAAAGAGGTATCCGCGACGGGGTATCCGTCTTCTGCCGGCGGGTGAAAATCCACTTTCCGCCATCGATACCGGTGCTGATTTCTAACGGTGTCAGCTTTTGCAAATCGGCATAAGCGAGGCCAGTATAACAACTGAAAAGAAAGATATCCCTTACCTGCCCAAGCCGCTCCATAAGAAATCTTTTAGCCGCCATGCGGTCTAGTTCCTCGGCTGTCAAGGCCTCCCGCTCAACTTCCCGGAGCGCCATATTGAAACCTATGAAAGGGTCCCGCCGTAACCACCCGTTCCGGAGCGCCCGGATCGCCATTTTCTTGACGCAGGCGATGTATTTCATGGTCGTATTGTGCTCAACATGCTGAACACTCTTGTACCAAAACTCTAATTCGGTGATGAACTCATAATCCAATTTCCGGATGTCGATATCCTCCGCTTTGTACTTCCATTCGAGGAATGTGCGGGTGTATTTAAGGACCGTGTTAAACTTGGTCATCGTTCCTTTAGAAAACTCTTTTCCCACGAGAGCTTTGACCTGGTCGTTGTGGTACTGGAAGATTTCGAGCAGCATACGCGGGCGTTCGGGATTGGTCTCGCGGCCCTGGACGAAGTCGCGGACGGCCTCGGCAGTCACCGGCTTGCCGCTCATGATCAGTTGGTGCCGGGCCTCGTGGACCTTGGCCGTTACGGTCTCAAGGTAGGCGTTTAAAGCGTGGGCTTCATCCTCGGCAGGAGTGGATGGAATGTTGGCCGCTCGGCGACCGGCGACCTTACGTACGATGGCCCTGCCGGTGCTCTGATTCCACCGATCCTTGAGGAAGGTGCGTTGAATGGACATTGCTCTTGATACACCATCAACGGTGATGCGCAGAAAAATGGAACGTTCTTTCTGAGATTCGTTCCGAGGCTTTTTGAGGTAAAAAAGCAAACCAAATCTCTTCGAGATCATACACAAGTGCTTTTAAACTGGTGAGTAAATTAGCAAATGCATACGTCTTTGACTTACGCTAAATACGCGCAAGTGACCAGTGTTCAAGGCTTTGGCGTTCATTCGTGACTCACTTCATCCGGATTTGGTCTGGGTCACGAATTACGCACTGCAAAACGGGGTAAAATGGCGCAAAATGAGATTAAGTCCATCGACCCCCATCAAGCAAAAAGCCCGTAAACACTCAGCTTACAGGCTTTCCAGGAAAAGTTTGATAAACAATCAGCGGAGAGGGAGGGATTCGAACCCTCGATACAAGTTTAAGCTCGTATAACGGTTTAGCAAACCGGCCCTTTCGGCCACTCAGGCACCTCTCCGTATAGCCCTTTATCTTACCAAACGAACCGGAAGTTCGTTCATCCGATGGTCCGATGGTTCGAAGGGGAGGCAAAAATAAAGATTTATTCGGTTGCGTCCAAACCGGGTTTAGGGGGGTCAAAACGCCCATTCGGGGGGAATGGGCGTTTTATAAGATCTTTTGGCTGGTTCGTTAGGTGGCTGGGAGCTTATTACATCGCAGCGAGCTGAACTTTCTGCTGAAGTTCCATGACGTTCTCGCGGAAGAGACTGTCGGTGTCCATCAGGTCTTTGACGGTCTGGCAGGAGTGGATGACAGTGGTGTGGTCACGGCCGCCGAAATGCTCGCCGATGGTCTTGAGCGAATTTTTGGTAAAGGCCTTGGCCAGGTACATAGTGATCTGTCTCGCCTGAACGATTTCGCGTTTGCGGGTTTTCTGCAGTAATTTGTCGTATGAGACATCGAAATATTCACATACCATTCGCTGTATAGTTTCGATAGTGATTTCCTTACTGCTAGTTTTCACGAAATTACGGAGCACCTTTTTAGCCAATTCCAGGTCTATTTCCCTCTTATTCAGCGAAGATTGTGCCAAAAGCGAGATCAAAGCACCCTCCAGTTCGCGTACATTGCTGTTAATATTATAGGCTAAATATTTGATCACTTCCTTCGGCATCTCGAGACCGTCGTTCTTCATTTTGCGTTCGAGGATGTCGATCCGTGTTTCATAGTCAGGAACCTGCAGGTCTGCGCTCAATCCCCACCGGAAACGGCTCAGCAATCGCTCCTGTAATCCATCCAGATCCTTTGGCGGCTTGTCGGATGACAGGATGAGCTGTTTGCCGGACTGGTGGAGATGGTTGAAGATCGCGAAGAAAGCATCCTGAGACTTCTCCGCGCGATTGAAGAACTGCACATCGTCGATGATCAGCACATCGACTAGCTGGTAGAAATGGATGAAGTCATTGATCGCATTGTTGCGGGAATGATCGACAAACTGGTTGATGAACTTTTCGGAGCTGACATATAAGACCACCTTGTTCTGGTGGACGCGTTTGACCTCGTTGCCGATGGCCTGGGCCAGATGGGTCTTCCCCAAACCTACCCCGCCATAGATCACCAGCGGATTGAATGAATTGGCTCCCGGTTTTTCCGCGACGGTCTTGCCGGCCCGGCGGGCAACTCGGTTGCAATCGCCCTCGATAAAGGATTCGAAGGTATACACAGGATTGAGCTGGGCATCAATCTGCATCTTCTTCAATCCGGGGATGACGAAGGGGTTCTTGACGGGGTTATTTATGATGAGTGGGAAGTCCATTTCGTTGTTGGAAAATGTTTTATAGCCGTGAGCGGGAACATCCATCGTCAAGGGTTTGTTCTGATGGTTACCACTATCGACCATGATCCGGTACTCGAGCATTGCTTCCTTTCCTAAAATCCGCCGCAAGGTCTTAGCCAACAAATTTACGTAGTGCTCTTCCAGATATTCGTAAAAGAACTGGCTGGGGACCTGAATGACCAGGATGTTATTCTTCAATTCCACCGGCTTGATCGGCTCGAACCATGTTTTATAATGCTGCCACTCTACAATGTCCTTGATTATATCCAAGCAATTGCCCCAAACTTTATCGAACGATTTTGCCATTGTACAGTCACCAATTTTTATGCCGATTTAAGAATTGTTGCGTTTAAGAGCTTACATGGAACTGGATTCTAAAAATAGCGCGGGGCGGCGAATATCAAAATATTTTGTGGAATAAAAAATTTTTTATTCACTTGTTTTTTTCGCTCGCAATACAATTCCATTCACGGATAAGAAATTCAATATTTTTCTACAAAACTCGCCATTTGCTCTGGATGAGATCGGCCTCGCTATAAGATCAATTCACGATGATCCAATGCTAAGCCGATTATATGACAACCGCCTCCACGAGGGAGAAAGCGACAATAGTGGATCCAGACGGCCCGGCAGTTGGCCCTGCCGGAATGACTTAAACTTACTTTTTATGAAGAAGGGGAAATTGAGCTTCGATGTGAACGAACCTTTCTTCATATATGTAGAGTTTTGAGTGAAGTCATTGAAGATAGCGAAATAATTTGATTGCGTTTTTTTAAACCCAAATTTTTTTTTCGAAAAAAAATCGGTATCGTATCAGGAATATTTTTCAGCGGGCGTCTGCCCTTTAGAAAAATCTTCGATGCCGGATTATATCTCAAACAACCATAGCTATTTATAGTATTTTTACCGCCAAACGGACTAATAGTCCATTTGCCGCAGGCAATCGTTTCTTTGTCTACGACAATTATCAAACGTTGGCGGTGAAACATCATCGAATTACTGTTTCACGCACAGAGGCACACAATGAGACAAAAGCTCCAACTGAAATTATTACCCCGGGAGGCGATCGATCCCGTTGTCATCCGGGAATATATAGCCCGGGCGACAGGCCATCGTGAAAGCGAGGTCACGGGGTTTCAGCCTGAGCGCAGATCGATCGACGCCAGGAGCCGCCAGCCACATATTCTGCTCACGCTGGACGCCTTTATCGGCGAACCTTTCGTGGCGAAGGTGCCGGAGCGCATTTCCTTTCCTGGTGTGTCGGCGGCCAACCGGCAAGTCCTGATCATAGGCGCAGGTCCGGCGGGTCTGTTTGCGGCACTGAGGCTGATCGAGAAAGGCATTCGCCCGATCCTGCTGGAAAGGGGAAAGGACATCCGCTCAAGGCGCCGGGATTTGGCTACGCTTAATAAAGAGGGCATCGTGAATCCCGAAAGCAACTATTGTTTTGGTGAAGGCGGTGCGGGTACCTATAGTGACGGCAAATTGTATACCCGCAGTACGAAGCGAGGTGATATCCGGCGCATCCTGAATCTGCTGGTTCAGTTCGGAGCTGACCCCTCCATTCTTGTAGATGCCCATCCGCATATCGGTACCAATAAACTACCGCAGATCATCCAGGCGATGCGACAACAGATCGTCGACAGTGGGGGGGTCTTTCTGTTCGAAAAAAAAGTAGTCAACATTCTCCTGCAGGATCAACTCATCCGAGCCGTCCGCACGGCAGACGGTGACCAATTTGACGGAAGTGCCGTCATCCTGGCAACGGGGCATTCGGCAAGAGATATCTTCCATCTGCTGCATCGAAACAAGATCCAGATCGAGGCCAAGCCTTTTGCCCTCGGTGTCCGAATCGAACATCCGCAGGAACTGATCGACCATATTCAATATAAGGTGACTTCCCCCTATCTGCCTCCGGCGGCTTATAGTCTCGTGGAACAAGTGGACCAAAAAGGCGTGTTCTCCTTTTGCATGTGTCCGGGCGGGATCATTGCCCCTGCCTCCACTGATGAAGGCGAATTGGTTGTCAACGGCTGGTCTCCATCCAAACGGAACAATCCCTTTGCCAATTCCGGCATGGTCGTAACGATCGAAGAAAAGGACATGCAAGCTTTTCGGAACCATGGCCCGTTGGCAGGGCTTTATTTTCAACAACAGGTCGAACAAAAGGCCTTTGAGTGGGGTGGCGGAAAATTTGTCGCGCCGGCACAGCGAATGACAGACTTTGTCGAAAGCCGGTTGTCTGTCGATCTGCCTGCCTGTTCCTACCTGCCCGGACTTCAAAGCGCTCCACTCGGGGAAGTCCTGCCTTCCTTTGTCTTTGAGGCCCTCCGAAAGGGGTTCCGTGCTTTTGGTCAAAAAAAGCACGGTTATTTCACCAGGGACGCCGTGGTGGTAGCAACGGAATCGCGGACGTCTTCACCCGTGCGTATACCGCGCGACCATGATCGTCTGCACCACCCGCAGATCAGAAATCTTTTTCCCTGTGGCGAGGGAGCCGGTTATGCAGGGGGGATCGTCAGCGCCGCCATGGATGGAGAAAAAGTGGCGGATCGCGTGGCCACGACGCTTAAATAATGTATTTTAGTCTTTAAACACGCTGCCCATGCCTATCCTGGAGGTCACCGACCTGCAAAAGAGATTCGCCACCCAGATTGCCGTCAATAAACTCAGCTTTCACCTCGACCAGGGTTCCATTTTCGGTCTGCTCGGCCCTAATGGCGCAGGCAAGACCACCCTGATCCGGATGATCACCGGCATCTTCTATCCCGATGAGGGTTCGATCCGGTTCCAGGGCCATCCGTTCAATCCGGCCCGGGATATTATCGATATCGGCTATATGCCGGAGGAAAGGGGGCTTTACAAAAAAATGAAAATCGGCGAGCAAGCCCTTTACTTAGCCCGGCTAAAAGGATTAAGCAGCCAGGATGCGCTTAGAAAAGTAAAAGAGTGGTTTACAAAGTTCGAGATGCAGAGCTGGTGGAATAAAAAAGTAGAGGACTTGAGCAAGGGTATGCAGCAGAAGCTTCAATTCGTGATCACGGTTCTGCACGAGCCGAAGCTAATCATCCTGGACGAGCCGTTCAGTGGCCTCGATCCGGTCAATTCGAACCTCATCAAAGACGAGATCTATAACCTGGCCCGAAACGGGGCTTCGATCATCTTCAGTACCCATCGCATGGAACAGGTGGAGGAGATCTGTGATCATATTATCTTGATGAATAAGGGAGAGAAGATCCTTGATGGATCGGTGTCGGGAGTAAAGCAACAATTCAAGGAAAACCTGTTCGCCGTTGGAATGGAAGGGGTGGCAAGCGCGGCCGATAAAGGCTGGAAACCTGAATCGGCGGCATTTGAAGTCGTGGGACAACGGGATGGGCAGTGGGTAGTCGGAATAAGAGAAGGGTATCGGCCGAATGATGTGCTGCGATATTTTATCGACCAGGGTAAGGACATTACGGCTTTTACGGAGATCCTCCCTTCGCTGAGCGATATTTTTATCCGCCTTGTGGAAGGGACTCCGCTGGCGCGGCAATTTCAACCTGTGACGGACCATGGGTCCGTCCATCTGTAGGTCAATTATTAACCGTGTTGCGACGAGGGATAAATTTCCCAAAACCCCGAACTCGCAACTCAAAACTGGTCCAATGAAAAAAATGTGGTTGATCACCCGGCGGGAATACCTGACCAGGGTAAGAAATAAGACCTTTTTGCTCTCTACCTTTTTGCTGCCTGTAGTCTTTGTCGTTTTTATCGCGGGGGCGGTGCTGATCCAGCTAAAAACGAAGTCGCATAATCGGATTGCGGTCATAGATGCCAATGGTTTTTTCAAAGACTATCTGAGGGGTGATTCGGCTCTCAGCTTCGACTTCTCACCGGGTATCGACACATTGAACTATGCACAGCGGGGTTGTTCGGCGGTCCTGATCATCCCCCGCCTGGCAGACAGCGGAAAGACGGAGTGCCGCCTTAAATATAAGAAGGCCCTGGGACTGGAGCAGGCAGCCGCCGTGGATGATCGCATCCGCGATGCAGTGACGGATCATATGATCTATGAGAAGACGACGGTCAGCCGCGCAAAGCTGGATTCGATCCGGAAGGAGTCGAACATTACGGAGGTCAGCAGCTTTGAGGATAACGGCTCGACCGCAAGAGTTGCCAGTCAGACATCCGCCTATATCATCGGCTATGTCAGCGGTATCCTGATCTACCTGCTCACCTTTATATATGGCGCCGCGGTGATGCGGGGAGTGATGGAGGAGAAGACCAACCGGATCGCGGAGGTGATGGTCAGTTCAGTGCGTCCCTTCGAATTGATGTGGGGTAAGATCACGGGGATCGGAGCGGTGGGGCTGACCCAGTTCCTGCTTTGGATCGTGCTATTAGGGGCGATCGGGTTCATCGCACAAGGGGTGATCCCGCACGATGCACTTCAAAACCTGCCAAAGAATACGCCAATGGGCGGCGGAGCAGCGGCCGCTACTGCGGTTATACAAGCCCAATCTTCGGGTTTCAATTTCAGCAATTTCATTATCAACACCAATATGGGTTTGATTATCTTCTGCTTCCTTTTCTATTTCATTGGCGGTTATCTCTTCTATAGCGCGTTGTTCGCCGCTGTCGGGAGCGCCGTTAATGAAGATCCGCAGGAAGCGCAGTCCCTGATGCTTCCCATCACCTTGCCTGTCGTCTTCTCTTTTGTTATTATGACCGTTGTCGTTCAGGATCCCAGCGGGCCGCTAGCAACCTGGGCCAGTATTATCCCGTTTTCTTCACCGATCGTCATGATGGCCAGGATTCCTTCGGGAGTGCCAGGTACCGTGCCGTATTGGCAATTGGGCCTTTCGATGGTCTTTCTTGTTCTGGGGTTTCTGGGTACTACGTGGTTGGCCGGAAAAATCTACCGGATCGGTATACTAATGTATGGCAAGAAGCCCAGCTGGAAGATCATGTGGAAATGGGCCTTCCGTTCCAATTAGGATGAATGGTAAAAAATGCTTGAACTCCGGTGCAACATTGCGCCGGATGAAACGTACTTTTATACGAAGCATATCGTAATAAGAGGCGGAAGGAAATGCGCGCGCGGAAAAAGCGAATTGCTTATACAAAATTGGCAGGCATAACAATCAAGATAGATTTTAAGCCTCATGTGTAGTAGAAAAAAACGGGACTGTTCTCAGCCCCGTTTTCTCTTTTATGTATGTGTTGCCGGCTCGCTAGCTGGCTTGCAATAAGCGGAGGATAGGAAATTCGGAGTTGTCCGATTCGTTGTCCATTTCTTCGGGTTGGAACTCGATGTTCAATTTGATCGGGCCTTTTTCGCCGACATTCACGTTGGGGCGTTTGGTCGGCTGATAGCCTTTTTTATCGAATGATATGGTGACCTGGCTGCCGGGCAGCTGGGCAAAACGGAAATAGCCATCCGCATCCGTCAAGACTTCGGTCATGCTGGTAGAACCGGGAACCGTAGCCGAAACGACAACTCCCGAAAGCGGCTTTTTTGTGATGGCATCCGTTACATAACCGTTCAGGACGCCATCCCGCTTGCCTGTCCCCGCCTTTGCGCATAATGCTAAAGGTAAGATCAGTGAGAAAAGGAATATCTTTTTCCGGATGTCCATAGAACAGCTTTGCCCACTCGAATTTAGGGCAAATTTTACAGAACCACAAATAGACATCGGTTGGTAAGGCAAATCTAAGGGTAAATGGGTAGCCGCGGTTACGACTCTCCCAGGTCGATCTCGGTATTATCACCGATATTGAGGCTTCGGGATTCGCCTTTTACCTCGGTGTCGCTGCCGATCAGTGAATGGGTCAGAACGATATCATAGAGGTCGGCAAAGGAACCGATAATCGAGTCTTTTATTATAGAATAATTGACGCGGGTCTTTTCCCCGATCGCCACATTGGGGCCGACGATGGAGTTCCGGATATCGCAGCCGGGAGCGATGCTGACGGGCTGGATGATAATCGTATTCTCAAATTGATGGTCAGGCGCGATGTTCCCGCCGAATTTCTTGAGTAGCTTGGCGTTAGATTCGAGGAGAGTTTCCTTTTTACCGCAGTCAAACCAGTTCTGGACCTTAAATGCGCGGAATTTGACGCCGCTGCGGATCATGCATTCGATGGCATCGGTCAGGCTGTATTCGCCATAGCTGGTGACATGGTCGCGGATATTGTTTTCCAGACAATTGAAGAGCGTAGCGGTCTCCCGGATGCGGTAGATGCCGACCAGGGCCATATTCGATTTGGGGATCTGGGGTTTCTCGACGACCCGTTCGATGGCGCCGTCGTCTTCGAGTTCGGCGACGCCGAAGTTACGGGGATCATCCACCCGCTTCACACCCAGGAGTGAATGGGGCTGGTTCAGGACTTCCTTTACGTCGTATTCGCAGATGGTATCGCCCAGGACGATGAACAATTCATCTTCGCCGACGATGCCGCGGGTAAGGAGAACGGCGTGGCCGATACCCTGGCGTTCGTTCTGGTAGATAAAATGAGCCGTGACCTGCGGATATTTCTGGCGGACAAAGTCCTGGATCTTTTCTCCCAGGTAACCCACGATAAAGATGAATTCGTTGATTCCGGCCTCCATTAACTGGTCGACGATAATGGAGAGTATTGTTTTTCCCGCTAATGGGATCAAAGCCTTTGGTTGCGTGTACGTGTGCGGGCGAAGTTTCGTACCGGCGCCTGCCACGGGAATGATCGCTTTCATGTCAAAAATGGTTGTCGTCGTCTCGGACTAAGGTCCGGCTGCACACTTCGGCTGTCGCCTCGTGTACGACTGGACTTCGTCCAGTTGCGCGTGTAAAATAGTGAATTTTATTCTTTTTCGGTAAGCCGTACATAATTAGGCACAGTTGGCCTAAATTTGCGGCATGCAAAAAGATAAGGTAGTTTTTGACCTCATCGGTAAGGAGTTGGAACGTCAGCGTCATGGGATAGAATTGATCGCATCGGAGAATTTCACGTCGTTGCAGGTGATGCAGGCGATGGGTACAGTGCTGACCAATAAATACGCAGAGGGATATCCTGGCAGGCGATATTATGGTGGCTGTGAGATCGTCGACCAGGTCGAGCAACTGGCGATCGATCGGTTGAAGGAGATCTTTGGGTGTGAATACGCTAACGTGCAACCGCATAGTGGGGCGCAGGCGAATGCATCGCTGTTGCTGGCCATTCTCCAACCCGGCGATACGATCCTCGGGCTGGATCTGAGCATGGGTGGCCACCTGACGCACGGATCGCCGGTCAATTTTTCGGGTAAGCTGTATCGTCCTGTCTTCTATGGCGTGGGGAAAACAGATGGCCGGGTGGACTATGAAGGGATGGAGGCAGTCGCAAAAAAGGAAAAGCCAAAGCTGATCATCTGCGGGGCTTCTGCCTACAGCCGGGACTGGGACTATAAGCGGATCCGGGCGATAGCCGACAGCATCGGCGCCTTTGTCATGTGCGATATGGCGCATCCGGCAGGGCTGATCGCCAAGGGGCTATTGAATTCGCCCTTCGAAGACTGTCATTTCGTGACCTCTACGACGCACAAGACCTTGCGCGGGCCGCGCGGCGGGATCATCCTGATGAAAAAGGATTTTGACAACCCGTTCGGGCTGAAGGATGTGAAAGGGAATATCCGGCCGATGAGCAACCTGGTCGATATGGGGGTCTTCCCCGGTACGCAGGGCGGTCCGCTGGAACATGTCATCGCGGCCAAAGCGGTGTCGTTTGCCGAGATCCTTTCGGATGAGTTCACGAGCTATGCCAAACAAATTATTTCCAATGCGCAGGCCATGTCCATGGTTTTTGTCGACAAGGGATATCATATTGTATCCGGCGGTACGGACAATCACTTGCTGCTGATCGATCTGCGCAATAAGAATATCAGCGGGAAGAAGGCGGAAATCGCGCTTGGAAAGGCGGAGATCACCGTCAATAAGAATATGGTGCCTTTCGATGACAAGAGCGCTTTTATCACGTCGGGTATCCGCGTGGGCGTGCCGGCGGTGACGACACGTGGAATGAAGGAAGAGCATATGGCCACGATCGTGGAGCTGATCGATAAGGCGCTCGTGAATGCGGAAAATGAGGAGGTGCTGGCTTCGTTGAAGGGAGATGTCAAAACCTTTATGAAGCAGTTCCCCCTATATCCGGAATTATAAAAATCATCGTTATGTTACAGCGGAAACAAACACTTTGGATGCTGCTGGCGCTTATTTGCGCAGTGCTGACGTTCAAATTCGCCTTCTATTTCGGTAATATGAAAGTAGGGCTGAACGGGATTGCGCCGCTGGAGGTGAAAGCGCTGCCTACTTTTGGCGCAGGGGCTGTCAGCGCCGGTTCAGGGAGCGTCCTGATCCTGCTCGTCACGGTAATCATAATTGCGGGTACGCTCTTCAATATTTTCAATTTCAAGGATAGGAAAAAGCAGTTCTGGATAACCATCGGCCTCGTCTTTCTGTCCCTGCTCAACCTCCTTCTTTATTGGTGGAAGAGCGGTGTTCCGCCGTTCGAGTCAGGTAATTACAGCCTCGGTGCGCTTCTTTCGCTGGCGATCCCGGTGCTCCTGATCATGGCGGCGAACGGGATACGCAAAGATCAGAAGCTGGTCAGGAGCACGGATCGATTGAGATAGCAGACAGCAATTGTATCGAAACCGGACAGCGCGCAGTTTCCTCCAATATATCGGATTGATTCCCAAAACGCAATAATGGGGCATCTCCTTTGCGGCAAGATAGGTCTATGATCGGAAACTATCTCCTCGTAGCATTCCGCAATATTTGGCGGCACAAGGGATTTTAGGAATGCAACATTTTTTCCAAAACCGGGTCTTTTACAACATGCTAAAAAATTATCTGCGCACCGCCTTCCGGAATCTCTGGCGGCACCGGGGCTTCTCCCTGCTCAATATCATTGGCTTAACCATCGGCATGGTGGCCTTCTTTCTGATCTTTTTGTATGTCCGATTTGAACTGAGCTATGAATCGATGTTCAGTAAAGCGGACAGGATCTACCGGGTGGTGGCGGATATAAAGACCCCTACGGAAACCATCAACTCCAACAACCCCGCCTGGCCGGTCCCGATGCACATGCGGACCGAATTTCAGGAAGTGGAAACGGCCACGCGGGTTCTTAAGGATGACTGGATGGTGACAAAGGGTGATCTGCATATTCATGAAACGGAGGCCCTCGACGTCGACAGCACCTTTTTTTCCGTTTTTGATCTCCCGCTGCTAAAGGGCAATCCCCGAACCGCGCTACGGGACCCTAACAGTATCGTGCTCACGGAAACGGCGGCCAAGAAATATTTCGGGGATGCGGACCCCATGGGCCAGCCACTCCTCTTGGGGGCGGACAAGCGCCATGCGGTTGTGACCGGAGTGATAAGGGATATCCCCGACAATACGATGATCAAGGGCAATATGATCGTCAGCATGACGACGTTCATTCAGCCGGGGCCAAACAATCTCGACAATCAGTGGGGTAATTATGGGCCGTACGCATTTGTGGTGTTAAAACCCGGTGTCAATACAAAGGCGCTGGAGGCAAAGCTGCCGGGCTTTCTGGAGAAAATGAACGGCACGGACATGCACCAGCAGAAGATGATCCCTACCCTTTATCTTGAACGGTTTCGCGATGTGTATTTGCGGTCGACGCGCGATGACAGTAAAACGGGCAATATTACCAATGTCTATATCTTTTCCATTATCGGTGTCTTTATTCTGCTGATCGCGTCCATCAATTTCGTTAACCTGACGACAGCCCGGTCAACCGAGCGGGCCAAGGAAGTAGGTATCCGGAAAGTGGCGGGCGCCGCCAGGGGTCAACTGGCCCGCCAATTCATCGGTGAAAGCGTGATCCTTTGCCTGATCGCGTATCTGCTGGCGGTCGGATGTACTGTAGCGCTGCTGCCGCCATTCAATAATCTAGCGGGAAAGATCATCAATCCCGGTGTCTTTCCGCCGACGGGTTATCTGCTGATCCTGCTGGGAGTAGCGGTCTTTATTGGGATTGCGGCGGGGATCTATCCGGCGCTGGTGCTGAGCTCGTTCCGGCCGGTAGCGGTGCTGAAAGGCCGGTTTTCGACAGGCGGCAGAGGCAGCTTTCTGCGGAAGGCGCTTGTGGTTATTCAGTTCACGATTGCGACGGGTTTGATCATCGGAACGCTGGTGGTGTACAACCAGCTACGATTTATGCGGAGCCAGGACCTGGGATTCGACAAGAACCAGAAGCTGATTGTAGATACCCAGGGAGATTCGACAAAGCTGGTACTAAAAGAAGAAGTTGGCCGGCTGCCGGGGGTACTATCGACATCGATGGCGGGCAGTGTGCCCGGCGGCGGAAACAATGGAGCTTATTCCGAGATCGAGAATGCAAAAGGCGATATGCAAATTGCCAACCTGGACCTGTACTTCGTGGATTTCGACTATATCCCGCAGCTGAAAATCAAGGTGGTTGCGGGGCGGACGTTTTCGCGGCAGTTTATGACAGATACGACGCATGCCATGGTCCTCAACGAGGCGGCGGTAAAGATGTTTGGCTATACCTCACCCGAGCAGGCGATCGGGAAAAAATTCTCGCAGTGGGGACGTCAGGGAACGATCGTCGGGGTGGTGAAGGATTTTCATTTCCGGTCCCTGCAGGAAGTCATCAAGCCGCTCTCGATCCGGATCGAGCCTCGGGGTTGCAACCTGTTGTCCGTAAATGTCGACGGACGGCATATTCCCGCGACGGTTGCCGCCATCGAACAGAAATGGAAGGGGCTTGTTCCGGATAAGCCGTTCACCTATTTCTTTCTCGATGAGTTCTTCGACAAGCTATACCGGAGTGAGGATCGCTTTGGGGAACTGTTCCTGTATTTTGCGGCGCTGGCGATCTTTATCAGTTGTCTCGGGCTAATGGGACTCGCCTCCTACAGCACCGTGCAGCGGACGAAGGAGATCGGTATCCGCAAGGTGGTTGGCGCTTCCGTGGGTCAAATCGTCTATCTGCTGTCACGGGATTTCCTGCAGCTGGTGCTGATCGCCTTTGTGGTGTCGGCGCCGATCGCGTGGTGGTTGATTGAAGGCTGGCTAAAGGGTTTCGCCTATCGCATCCCGATCTATTGGTGGATCTTTGCGATCGCGGGCCTGCTGGCCATGCTGATCGCCGTGCTGACGGTGAGTTTTCAGGCCGCCAAAGCGGCGCTTGTCAATCCGGTAAACAGTTTAAGAAGCGAATAATATGATAAAGAACTATCTCCGCGTAGCCTTCCGCAATCTTTGGCGGCACAAGGGTTTCTCCTTCCTGAACATCATGGGGCTGACGATCGGGATGTCGGCCTGCTTCCTTGTCTTTCTGTATGTGAAATTCGAGCTGAGCTACGATGACTTTCATTCAAAGAGCAACCGCATTTATCGAATCGTCACGGACATCGTAAATCCCTCGGAGACCTTGCATTTCAGCGTCGCCGCGCCGGCGATGCCGGTGGCTGCAAAACGGGATTTTCCAGAGATCGAGAAGCAGGTGCGATTCGATCCGGGAAGCATGCTTGTCCGCCGGGGCGACCTGAAGTTCCAGGAGGACAATATGGCGTCCGCTGATTCGACCTTCTTCGAGATCTTCGATTTTCCCCTGCTGAAAGGTGATCCGGTAAGGGCGTTAAGGGAACCTTTTAGCATGGTCTTGTCTGAGACGGCGGTAAAAAAATATTTCGGGTCGGCCGATCCCATGGGGCAGCATCTCTACCTGACGGGTGATAACAATATCGGGACGGTCACGGGTGTGATGAAGGATATGCCCGAGAACACCGAACTGAAGGCGGACATGCTGGTAGCGTCTTATTCGGGCGCGGCCGATTCGAACCGGGACAAGAACTGGGGCGGTTTCGGCGACTTTTCCTATTTTCTACTGAAACCCAACACCGATGCGCATGCGCTGGAGAAGAAATTTCCGGCCTTCCTGCAGAACCACATCGCCAAGATGATGAAGGAGAATAACCAGACCTATACGTATATCCTGGAGCCGCTTAAGGATGTCTATCTCAAATCGACGCGGGGCGGGACGGTGAGCGGCAGCCTGACAAACGTTTATGTCTTCAGCGTCGTAGGCATCTTTGTCCTGCTGATTGCAGGGATCAATTTCGTGAATCTGACCACGGCGCGATCGACGGAAAGAGCGAGAGAGGTCGGGATCCGAAAGGTGGTCGGAGCGGAACGGCGGCAGCTGACCGGGCAATTCCTCGGTGAATCGGTGATCCTTTGCCTGATCGCCTTTTTGCTTTCGGTCGGACTATGCGCGGCTTTATTGCCCAGTTTCAATTTCCTGGCGGGTAAAACGGTCAGTACGGGGATCTTCAACCATCCGAGCTATATCGGGACGCTGTTCCTGATTGGTCTGGGCATCGGGTTGCTGGCAGGGATCTACCCGGCGTTGGTCTTGTCGGCCTTCCAGCCGATCGTCGTGCTGAAGGGACGTTTTGCAACCGGCGTGCGCGGGCTATTGTTGAGAAAGGGACTGGTGATCTCGCAGTTCACGATCTCCATCGGGCTGATCGTCGCCACCTTGCTGGTAGGCTTTCAACTCAACTTTATGCGACACCAGGAGCTGGGGTTCAGTAAAGACCAGGAGTTGGTGCTGGACACGCATGGGGACAATCACAAAGATGCTTTGAAAGAGGAAATCAGGGGGATGCCGGGTGTGATCTCAACCGCCATGTCCTCCAATACGCCGGGTAGCGGGCAGATGAATGCCTATTCCATCATCCAGAACCAAAAAGGTGAAATGCAGGTCTGCAGTCCCGATCTGTTCTTCGTCGATTTCGACTATATCCCGCAATATCAGCTAAAGCTGATTGCGGGCCGGGCTTTTTCGCGGGCATTCGGAGCGGACACCACGCAGGCGATGGTCCTAAACGAAGCTGCTGTACGCATGCTCGGCTATCATGCACCGCAGGATGCGATCGGCAGGGACTTCGATCAGTGGGGGCGAAAGGGCAAGATCATTGGGGTGGTCAAGGATTTCCACTATCAGAGTCTGCAACAGGTCATCAGGCCGCTTAGCCTCCGGATCGAACCGGGAGGCTGTGACCAACTCTCGGTAAAAGTCGGGACGACCGATCTCAAAGGGACCATTGCAGGGATCGAGAAGGCCTGGCACAGGATCATACCCTACCGGCCATTCAGCTATTTCTTTGTGGATGAGATGTTCGACCGTCAATACCGGGCAGAGGACCGGTTCGGCAAGCTATTTCTTTATTTTTCGGTACTGGCTATTTTCATTTCCTGTCTCGGGCTGCTGGGGCTAGCCTCTTACAGCACCGTACAGCGGACCAAAGAGATCGGGGTACGCAAGGTATTGGGAGCAAGCGTGGGCGGGATCGTCGGCCTGTTGTCGAAGGATTTCCTGTGGCTGGTGGGGATCGCTTTCCTGGTGGCGGCGCCGGTTTCGTACTTCCTGATGAAGGGCTGGCTGGACGGTTTTTACTACCGCATCAATATCAATTCGGCGTGGTGGATATTTATTTTGGCGGGTGTAGGAGCGCTGGGGGTTGCCCTGGTTACCATCAGTTTCCAGGCAGTTAGAGCAGCTATGGCCAACCCGGTCAACAGTCTTCGATCTGAATGACGATAGGAACCGACGCCTCTTACCCCCCGCCAGTCCTTAGAGAAACTTACCCGTATAACTTTCCTTTACCTTCTTCAACCCCGCGGGTGTACCGGCGTAGACGAGATGGCCCCCGCCGTCGCCGGCTTCCGGGCCGAGGTCGATGACCCAGTCGGCAGACTTGATGACGTCGGTATTGTGCTCGATGACAAGGATGGAATGTCCCTGTTCGATCAGGGCATTGAAGGAAGTCAGCAACTTGCGGATATCGTGAAAATGGAGACCGGTCGTCGGCTCGTCGAAAATGAACAGGATATGTCCCTGGGCGCGGCCTTTGCCGAGAAAGGAAGCGAGCTTGACCCGTTGGGCTTCGCCGCCGGAGAGGGTATCCGAAGACTGACCCAGCTTGACATAGCCAAGGCCCACGTTGCTAAGGGGTTTAATCTTTTGTAATATATCCTTTTCATCTTTGAAAAAGTCCAGGGCTTCATCAACGCTCAACTCGAGGACCTGGTAGATATTCTTCTCCCTGTAAGTCACTTCCAATATCTCTTCCTTAAAGCGCCGGCCGTGACAAACCTCACAGGTCAGGTGGACATCGGCGAGGAACTGCATCTCGACGATCTGCTCGCCTTCCCCTTTACAGGTATCACAGCGGCCGCCGTCGACATTGAATGAAAAATGTTTGGGCTGAAATCCGCGCATTTTGCTGAGCGGCTGCTGGGAGAAAAGGTCGCGGATCTCGTCGTATGCCTTTATATAGGTGACCGGGTTGCTGCGGGATGATTTTCCGATGGGGTTCTGGTCGATCATTTCGATCTGGGACAGGTCATCGATATTGCCCCTGATAGCCTTATGAAGGCCGACCTTGTCGCCCGGTTCGCCCTTTATCTTTTGCAGGGCCGGATAGAGGATCTGCTTGACGAGGGTTGTCTTACCGCTGCCGCTGACGCCGCTGACCACGCAAAGGACGTTTAGGGGGAACTCGACGGTAAGGTCCTTGAGGTTGTTCTGACGAGCGCCCTCTACGATCAGGGATCGGCTCCAGGGCCGCACCCGCGGCGGAGGAGTAATGGCCAACTCGCCCTTTAGGTATTTGCCCGTAAGGCTGTCTTCGTTGGCGATCAGCTCGTCGTAAGGACCGGCCGCCACCACCTCGCCGCCAAGATGGCTAGCCAGGGGGCCCATATCGATGATATAGTCGGCTTCGCGCATCATCATTTCATCGTGTTCCACGACGACGACCGTATTTCCCAGGTCACGAAGCTCTTTTAGCACCCGGATCAACCGCTGCGTGTCCCGGGAATGCAGCCCGATGGAGGGTTCGTCGAGGATATACAGCGAATTGGTCAAATTGCTGCCGAGGGAACGGGTTAGCTGGATACGCTGGCTCTCGCCGCCGCTAAGGGAATTGGCGAGGCGGGTGAGGGTCAGGTAACCAAGGCCCACATCCTGGAGGGTATTCAGCCGGTGGCGGATCTCGATAAGAATGCGGCGGGCGATCTGTAGCTCGTAGGGCTCGAGCACCAGGTTGTCGAACCATTGGGAAAGATCGCGGACGGGCATTTCACAAAGCTGCCCGATATGGCGGTCGTTGATCTTTACATAAAGGGCTTCCTTCCGCAGCCGGTAGCCATGGCAGTCCGGGCAGTCCGTCCGACCGCGATAGCGCGAAAGGAGTACGCGGTATTGAACCTTATAGAGGTTCCGTTCCACTTCCGCAAAGAAGTCGTTGATCCCCTGGACATGCTCATTCCCTTCCCAAAGCGACTTATATTGTTGTTTGTTAAGGTCGATGATGGGTTTATGTACGGGGAAATCAAACTTTTTGGCCGCCTTGATGAACTGGTCGCGCCACCAGACCAGTTTCTCCCCTTTCCATGGAGCAATGGCGCCCTCATAGACGCTAAGTCGTTTGTCGGGGATGACCAGATCAGGGTCGATGCCAAGGACCTGGCTGAAGCCCTCGCAGGTGGGACAGGCACCGTATGGATTATTGAACGAAAAAAGATTCGGAACGGGTTCTTCGAAGTTGAGGCCGTCGAGCTCGAAACGATTCGAAAAGGGGAGCCTGCGGTCGCCATTGATCTCCAGCAACAGTTCCCCTTCCCCTTCATAAAAGGCGGTGGTGACTGAGTCGGCGATCCGATGTCTGTCGTCTTCGTCGTATTGCTTGACGACCAGGCGGTCGATGAGGATAAAGGCAGCCGGTGCTTTGGGGCCGGGGGGTGGCAGCTTCTTTTTCAGGGCGATGTCCTCCATTTCCAGGAGGTCCTCAATCCGGAGCGTTTCACCGCCGACATAGAGGCGGGAGAATCCCTTTTGAAGCAGGATATTCAACTCTTCCCTTGGCTGCCGGTTCTTATGCTGTTTGAACGTGGTGAGGAGGAGCACCTTGTCACCGGCAGTCCCGTCCGCGATGGCAGCAACGACGTCGGTCACATCATCCTTCTTTACCAGACGGCCGGAGATGGGCGACCAGGTCTTTCCGACGCGGGCAAACAGGAGACGCAGATAATCATAGATCTCGGTCATGGAGCCGACGGTGGAACGCGGGGTCCGGGTGATAACCTTTTGTTCGATGGCAATAGCAGGGCACAAACCTTTTATATAATCGACATCCGGCTTGTCCATCCGGGCCATGAACTGACGCGCATAGGCACTGAGACTTTCGGCATAGCGCCGCTGACCTTCAGCAAACAGCGTATCGATGGTCAGGGAGGATTTTCCAGAGCCGGAGACGCCGGTCACCACGACCAGCCGGTTGCGTGGGATACTGACGTCAATGTTCTTTAGATTATGGACCCGGGCCCCTTTTATAATGATAGCGTTTGTCATGCCGGGTGTATGAGAATCGGCCGGACGAGCAGATCTGGTAGGTGTTGACCTCATAATTTAATATAACAAAGCTACATGAAGTTTGTGCGAAAAAAACTAAAAAAATTGTCAAAGTAAAACCCCTATCCTTTTTCAAAGATTGGACGGCGAGAAAGGACAAATTAAGGGGGGACAAGAGAATTTGGGAACAAAAAAATTCCCAAAATGTTGTTTTTTCCAAAAATTGTATATCTTTAAACCCTATTTAGTGCAAGTTTTATTTTTGCACATTGTACTCTGAATTGTGAATATCATTTATTAATTTTAACAGCTACTCAAAAAACAAGTCGCCTATAGATTGATCACTTCTACATAGAAAAGCCAAGCCATCTTTAAAATCCAAAATATATCCTATCACCTTTTAAAACCCGTAGAAGTTTATGTCATTGCTACGCAAAAAAACTGACCACGAACTTATCCATCAATTCAGGGACGGCGACTTACATGCACTCGAGGCATTGATTGTCCGTCACAAGGATAAGTTGTACACTTCCATTTTATTTTTGGTTAAGGACAAATATCTCGCAGAAGATATTTTCCAGGATGTTCTCATCAAGATTATCGACACCATTCGCGGCGGCCGCTACACGGAAGAGGGGAAATTCCTTCCATGGGCCATGCGGATCGCACACAATCTCTGCGTCGACCATTTCCGGAAAGTCAAAAGGACGCCGGCGATCAAGACCAGCGATGACCGGGACATTTTTGAAGTGCTGCACTTCACCGAAGAAGGAGCAGACACCAAGATGATGAAACGCCAGAGTCATGACCGGGTTCGGCAAATGCTCGACCTGTTGCCGGAAGATCAGCGGGAAGTCATTATTCTTCGTCACTATGCAGATCTGAGCTTCAAGGAGATCGCAGCCCTGACCAATTGCAGTATCAATACTGCGCTCGGCCGGATGCGTTATGGCCTGATCAACCTGCGCAAAATGATGACCGAAAAAAAGATTGCTTTGTAAAAAATTTTACTTCATTAGCGAAGATTTTGGAAAGATGGAAGCTCGTTTGATAGTACGAAAAAATCAAATGGGTGGTTTTTTTAAGAATCTTTAACTGCGATTTAATTAGGGAACGGAAAAGAACCGCTAACTTCATTGTGTGAAAAGATCCATTAAAAGAATTTTAAAAGAAGTTCCTGCTCGAATAGAGCGGGGACTTTTTTTTATACAAGAGCTTGTCATTCCGGCTCTCCATCCGGTTTTTAGCACTTGCCCTTAGTCCTGCCGGAAGGTTGAATCGGAATGACGCCTAATTGAAGCAACGTCCGCCATTCGGCGGACGTTCTTTATTTGGAAGTTACCTGGTAGGGATCGTCATTGGAGAAACCGATATATGAAAAAAGAGGCCGAACTACGCTTAGCTGTAGACGGCCTCCTCTTCTTTTCATAGACGGGAAGGTCGCGGTATTCCCGTTAATTATTTTTTATAATGACAAAAAAGAAGGGTCCGGCGTTGCACGGTAATGATTTCTTAACGCGTGGCCGCGGATTCCTGATGGTGGAAAGCGTCCAGCCCGCACTTGAGCCATTGGGCATATTCCCCGGCGTTCGGCGTATAGCCGACCGGTTTGGTCATCAATTTTTCATCGGGACTGATCACGACATAGAGAGGCTGGGAGGCGTTCTTGAAGTTTTCGGACTGCAGGGTGGAGAATTTATCACCGACCGTGTGAATGGATTTTATACTGCCATCACTGGTTGGGAATGAGAATTGTTGGTCGTCCGGCAGCGATTTGCGGTCATCGACATACAGGGAGACGAGGATATAGTCATTTTTTATCAATTCCTTCACGCCATTACTGGGCCAGACATTCTCCTCCATTTTGCGGCAATTGACGCAGGCCCAGCCGGTAAAGTCGATCAATAGGGGCTTGTTCTGCTGCCTCGCCAGGGCGAGGGCCTTGTTATAATCGTTGATGAAATTGGCCTCTACCCGATCGGTCGTATCCTGCTTATAGAGGCTATAGAACAATGGCGGCGGAAATCCGGCCACGAGGGACCGGTTGGCATACCGGGTATTCGTCAGGCCGGGTAGGAGGTAGATCACGAAGAGCAGAAAAAGGCCTGCAGCGACGATCCGGCCTTTTCCCAATCGCTTTGGCGGCGGATCGTGGGGAAATTTGAGCACGCCTGCCAGATAGAGCACGAGGGCAAAGCCGATGGCGATCCAGCAACCGAAGAATGTCTCTCTTTTCAGCAACCCCCATTGGTTGACCAAATCGGCGTTCGAGAAATATTTTAAGGCCAGGGCCAGTTCCACAAAGCCAAAAGTGATCTTCACGGTATTCATCCAGCTTCCGGATCTCGGCAGCGACTGGAGCCACTGCGGGAACAGGGCAAAAAGCGCGAAGGGCAGACCCAGGGCAAGACCGAATCCGGCCATGGCTACGGTCAGCTGGAGGGCTCCTCCATTCTGACCCAGCGCGCCGAATATCAACGTGCCCAGGATGGGGCCCGTACAGGAAAAGGAAACGATCGCCAGCGTAAGAGCCATGAAGAAGATCCCGCCGATCGTGGCGATGCTCGATTTAGAGTCCACCGAGTTGGAAAGGCCGCTTGGCAGCGAGATCTCGAAAACTCCAAAGAAGGAAAGTGCGAAAAGCAGGAAGATAACGGAGAAAAATATATTCAGGACGACGTTGGTTGAGATATTGTTCAGGAGGCTGACGTCCTTGGTCTTCAGGAAATAAAACGGAACACTGATCAGGACATAAATAATGAAGATAAAGAAGCCGTACATCGAGGCATTTCCGATCGCTTTGCGCCGGGAACCTGACTGTTTGGTAAAAAACGAAACGGTCAGCGGGATCATCGGGAAGGTGCAAGGCATGATCAAGCCGATCAGGCCACCGAACATCCCCAGAAAGAAGATCGCTACCAGCCCTTTTGAATTATCGGTTCCGGTACCGCCGCAGGTGTTAACGGGATTGGCAAGGTCGATGCTGGTTTTCCTGAGATCATTGGCTGCAGCGGTAGACTGCTTTAAGCTCGTCGATTTAGCGATCCAGCCGCCATCGGGGCTGTGACCATACCGGAAGGGGATATCGGTTGGACCCACGACGCTGTCCTTCCGGACGGCAATGAAAGTGACAAAGCCTTTCAGGTCGCCGGGCGTGGCCGCGCCAGGTTGCAGATACACCAACCATTCCGTTTCCCCGGTAAAATAGTTGGTCTCCGTGCCGTTGAAAATGGGGTCCATTTTTCGCTGAAGGGTCCCTTTCTCCTCAATATGGCCAATCTTCAGCCGGGCGCTGCTGTCCAGGGTCACCCGCGAATAGCCGAGAGTATCCGGATTGGTAGTAGAATACAGCTTCCAGCCGTCATGGATTCGGGCGTGGAGGACAAGCACAGGGCTGCCGTCCACCCCCTGCCGGGCGCTGAATTCCCAGTTGACGGCCAGTTGGGCAGTATCCCCCTGCTGCGCAAACGCACGCTGCTCCGACAAAACAAAAACGGAAACGACTGCCAGGAGCAGATTGGGAGGTGAGAGCAGCCCCAGAACTTGTCTATGAAAAAGGTTGTTCATGTCGTTCAGCCCCCTATCGGGACCTTGATATCTATATCAGCAGGGGGAAGACATTCCTGGTCATTGCAGACCATAAACTCGACCTTACCTGCCAGGCTGGTCTTGACATCGCTCTTTAGTTTGACGATCTGGACAAAATCCACCGTCCGTTCATAATACCGGACATTGTGTTTCCAGGCGTCCTCGTATTTCTGAACGAGCTTGCCATTTTCCTTCACGGTACCGTACAGCGTAAACAGCGGGCTTTTGCTAAAGGTGAAAGCGGTGGCGATCGGACCTTCGCCCCCGGCGTCCTGGGCGTACAAATGGAAGTCGCCGCCGATCGTCGCGGTCATATGCACTTCATACGTCCGATCACCGATCTTTTTAGCAGACAAGGCCCAGTTGACCTGTTTGTTGGACTGAGCCATCGCAGGTCCGGCCAATAAAAAAGATAATCCAATGAATATTATTGCCTTCATATCAACCAAAGTTCAGGTACTAAACGTTAGAAAAACCCTAAAAGTTTGCTACGGCAATTTTGGAAGCAGGAGCGGCTGCGTGGATGAACAAGGTCCGCAGGATGGCCTGACCGTCGATATTTCCCAGGGCTTCGGAACAGGCCCGTTCGGGATGCGGCATCATCCCAAAGACATTTCGATCCTTGTTACAGATCCCGGCTATATTCCGGAGTGATCCATTGGGATTCGCCGGGGAAAGGATATTGCCGTTCTCGTCCGAGTAACGATAGATCACCAGGTCATTTGCTTCCAACTCATCGAGGGTCCGGTCATCAGCGTAGTAACGGCCTTCGCCATGGGCAATGGGTATCTTGAGGGCCCGGCCTTTGTCGCCTACACCCCGCAGATAGATATTTTGGGAAATGAATTGCCGGTTGGCATTGCGCAGCAGGGCCCCGGGAAGGAGATGAGATTCGCAGAGGATCTGGAACCCGTTACAGACACCAAAGACTTTGCCGCCTTCGGCGGCGAAGCGGGAGACAGCTTGCATTATGGGGCTGAACCGGGCGATGGCCCCGCATCGGAGGTAATCGCCGTAAGAAAAACCGCCGGGAAGCACGATGCAGTCGTCTTTGCCGAAGTCGCCCAGGTCCTTGTCCTTGTGCCAAAGCATGACCACTTCCTGGTTCAGATCGGATTGCAAGGCATCCTGCATGTCACGATCACAGTTGGATCCGGGGAAAACGACTACTCCGAATTTCATGGGCGTCTGTGTTTAAATGGCAAAGGTACAAAAAGCTTGGGAGGGGCCGGCCGCGCCTACGGAAAATAGTTCATAAATAGGATATAAAACACTATCAACCAGTGAAGTATGAGGGGGCCGGTGGTCTTTACCGGGTAGTAGTATGCGGCGGCATGGAAGGCGGCGAAAGGTACGGCCATTATGATCCAGTTCTCATAGGAATTGACCCGGTTGATGAGAATGATAACTACGGCGACAAGCAGGTAGAGCAGGAGCAGGCTCCAGCTTTTGCGGATCTGGATAAGGAACTTGCTGAGATTTTTTTGGACAAAGTATCCGCCGATAATGAAAGGGATGACGAGCCAGGCCATTCCCAGTGAGATCCAGATGGATTCGGGGAAGGCGGGAACGTTAAAAACGATCTTCGGGACAATATCCGCCCAGGACCAGTGCCCGGACAGGTAGAGGATCAGGAACAGGAAATAATAGGGAAATGTGAAACCAAGCAGGCCGACCAGCCATTCGCGGATGCGAAAGGGACGCATGGTCAGCAGCCCGAACAGTACAAGCAGAAGGAAGGCGACTGCGGGAATATACAGCAGGGAAACGATCCCGGTCCAGACACCGATATTGAAAATGGCCGACCCGGGACGGGGGCTGTTGTACAGATCCAACATGCGATACCAGACCAGGACCATCACTGAATTGATTAGCAGGGGGGCGGAAAAATGGCCCCAGTCCGGAAGGAGGGAAGTAATGAGGATATAGGACATCCCCGGCAGATAGGTCGGTTTAGGAAGTACCTTATGATAGTTGAAGATGCGGTTGAACAAAGCCGCCTGGGTGAAAAGGAGCAAAAAGGTAAGGAGGGAAAAAAAGATCGGGAGATGATCAAACACCGAGTTGAGCCCATTCAGGATAAGCCGGTAAAGGTAATTGTCCTCAGGATGCAGGGCCGGCGCCACGGGATGCAAAAAAAGGGAGAATTTGAGCACCAGGGCATATGCAAGCAGTACTAAGATATTTACGGGGTTCTTCTGTCTAAAGATGCCGATCACGTGCGGTGGAATTTAGAAATCAACTTTGGCGAAGCAAAGATAATTCCTATACAGACACGGAATTACAGATTCCCAGCTGCTTACCTGTTTACCATAACGGGGCATGAAGTCGTACCCGCGGTCCAAATTATGCAGGGTAGGATAACGAGTGATCCGGCCCTCGGGGGAAACGCTCTGATCATTGAGGAGCATATTCCGGCGTTCGTAGAGGTTGAACAGGAAATGGAGCTCTCCGCCCGTGTTGACGAGCTCGTTGGAGATCAGGTTATCGGATTCGTCGTCGAACTGGCTTTTGGGAATCACGTTACTCCATTGCAGGTTGCTCTCTTTATCGTAAGAGAGCACCATGATGTTCTCCGCATGAAAGCGGGTAGCATAGGCGCCATAGTTCCTGGCCCAGGGGTTATAGTAGGGGCTGTAATAAGGTGAATAAGATCCGGGGCCATATCCATAGGCGGGGTTCATATAGTCCCAGCGATTGAACATGTTGCCTCTCGAAGTGGTATACTGAGATTCGCTGACGAGCAGGTAGCCCCCGTCCCTTTTGGTTATAATGTGCTTGATAAAGAAATCATTGAATGCGGTCTTGATGCTGGCATCGGTGCTTTTTGCAAGGGCGCGCAACTCGTCGGAAAAGGCAGTGACTTTTTCCTCTACCCGGTCGTTGCTGACCTTATCCCAAAAAACGGTATAGAGACCCTCGATATTACCGCGGCGCTGTTTGTAATAAAAGCCGGAGATGATATAGCGGTTATTGTTATTGTCAACTTTGATCTTGATCTCGTCGAGGATGCGGTCACCAGCCCCCATATCTTTGACCGAGAAGCTGTCCGCCGTCGGGCCTTTCGTAACGACGGAAACGCGCGAGACATAATCATTGCTGCCGCTGCGCAGGTATTTGGCAAAAACAAATGATCCCTGGTTGTCCACCAGGAAATCGGTGAAAAGGTCGTTTCGGTCTTCCATGGCGAGATAGAGGCGGTGGCGGTCGATCAGCTTGAGGTCGTCATCATAGAGAAAGGTGGTGAACAGAAAATTCTTAGGGTCATGGCTGTTGATCTTGAAAACCATGATGCGCTGCTTGTCCTCGCTGACAACGACGGTATAAATCTTATTGTTGGATGCAAAGCCGACCTGGGTGGTATCCAGCTCGACCGGCGGCCCGATCAGCTGTGCCCTGGGGCCGAGCCTGGCGGCGGCAATATGGATGACGCTTTTCTTCTGGTATTCATAGATCAGGAGACAATAATCGGGATAGGCGACAAAGTCGATATTGATATACCGATCCGGCATAAAGGTCAGCGGTACGCGTTGTTGCAGCTTCATGGTGCTATCGTAAATACTGATGGCGTCGTTACTGCTGTTATTCTTGAATACCAGGTAGTTGTCGTCCAATTTGCCGATGATCTCGAAATTGGTCCGGCGGCCGTCTTCGCGCTCCGGTTCGGAATACAAGATCTGGGACACCTGCGCTTTCGCGTGGGGACTATTAAGCGCAAGCAACAGTATAAGGAAGGACACTCTGTTCATAGTCACAATTGTATAACAATTTACGGAATTTTGGTTCCAACAAGTTAGAACCGTCCCGTTAATTCGGGCTCCGCCCGGTTCAGGTACGGGGTTTCTAAAAGTTAGGTTGCCGAAGGCGCAATTCCGCTACATATCTGTAACTTCGCGGCTTCATTAACGAACCGGAGGTTTGTCCGAGCATGAGCAAGCAGATCAATAGAGTAAGTTTTGCAAACCTGGTTATTGCGTTAGGCATCATCTATGGCGATATCGGTACTTCCCCTCTTTATGTATTGAACGCGATCATCCATTCGAGGGTTATCGAAGAAAAGCTGATCCTGGGCAGCCTCTCCTGTATCATCTGGACCCTGACCCTGCAAACGACGGTAAAATATGTCTGGCTGACGTTAAAAGCGGACAATAACGGGGAGGGGGGTATTTTCTCCCTTTACGCACTGGTCAGGCGGCAAAAGAAGTGGCTGGTCATCCCGGCGATGATCGGAGGTGCGGCCCTGCTGGCGGATGGGATGATCACGCCGCCGATCTCAGTAACGTCGGCCATGGAGGGGTTGAGACAGATGCCGGCCTTCCGATATGTCGATCAATCGACGATCGTCTATATTGTCCTGGGGATCCTGGTGATGCTCTTTTTCTTACAACAGTTCGGCACCGAATCGATCGGCAAACTGTTCGGGCCGATCATGTTCATCTGGTTCTCGATGCTGGCGGTATTGGGAAGCAGCCATTTGCTGGACGACCCGGGTATTTTCCGGGCGCTGAGCCCGCATTATGCGATCGAGCTGCTGACCACCTATCCAAAGGGGTTCTGGATCCTGGGGGCGGTCTTCCTTTGTACCACGGGGGCGGAGGCGCTTTATTCCGACCTGGGGCACTGCGGGCGAGGGAATATCCGGTACTCCTGGATCTATGTGAAGGCCTGTCTGATCCTGAACTACCTGGGTCAGGGGGCCTGGCTGCTGGCGCAATACCGGGGCAGGGTATTCGATACCAGCCACAACAATCCGTTCTATGCCATTATGCCCGGCTGGTTTGTGATACCCGGCGTGATCATCGCGACTTCGGCGGCCATTATCGCCAGCCAGGCGCTGATCACCGGCTCCTTTACGCTGATCAGCGAGAGCATGCGGCTCAACCTCTGGCCCAAGTTGCGGATCAATTACCCGACGGAGGAGCGGGGGCAGTCCTATATTCCGGCCATTAATTGGCTGTTATTCCTTGGCTGTAGCGGGATCGTACTATATTTCCAAAGCTCCGCCCATATGGAAGCGGCCTATGGGCTGGCGATCACCCTATGTATGCTGGCGACCTCGATCCTGTTCTCCAACTACCTGATCAGCCGCCGGGCCCCTCCGGCGTTGATCTACCTGTACCTGGCGGTCTATCTGACCATCGAGCTCAGCTTCCTAACCGCTAACCTGGATAAATTCCCGCATGGGGGCTTTGTTGCGGTCATCGTTGGCGGCGGGCTGTTCGCTGTCATGTACGTTTGGTTCCGCGCACGGAAGATAAAGAACCGTTATGTGGAATTCGTCCGGATGGAGCACTATATCCCGCAGATCCAGGAGCTGAGCAATGACCGGACGGTCGGCAAATACGCGACGCACCTCGTCTATATGACGAGCGCCAACAATCCGAAGGAGATCGAGCACAAGATCATCTATTCCATTCTGAACAGGAAACCAAAACGGGCGGACATCTATTGGTTTGTGCATGTGGACACGTCGGATGATCCGTACACCGCGGAGTATACTGTCGACCACATCATTCCCAATGATATCATCCGGGTGGAGTTCCGGCTTGGTTTCCGGATCGAGCCAAAGATCAGTCTGATGTTCCGCAAGGTGGTCGAAGACCTGGTCAATAACCGGGAGGTGAATGTCACGAGCAGGTATGAATCATTGGAGCGAAATAATGTGGTGGGAGATTTCCAGTTCATCGTGATGGAAAAGTACCTGAGCCAGGACAATGAACTTCCTTTTCACGAACGCGTTATTATGAAGCTATATTTCTGGCTCAAGGAACTGAGCCTGTCGGAAGAGCGGGGTTTTGGCCTCGATCCTTCCAATGTGACGATCGAGAAATTCCCGCTGATCGTATCGCCGGTGCCCGATTTCAACCTCAAACGGATCGAAAGTGAATAAGCGACTGATCTGGAGGTGGACCAAAGTGATCCTGATACTATATGGCATCATCGGCATCGTCCTCTACCACACGCAAGCCTATTTTCTCTGGCATCCCGTGGCTGTTCCCGCGTCAGCAGTTTATAATTTCGGCGGCCAGCCGCATACCGAAGTGAACCTTCCATATGACAAGACGACAAACCTGAATTTGGTGGAGTTTCGCGCGACAGACCGACCCCCCGACAGTCAGGCAAAGGGGGTTGTACTTTATTTTCATGGCAACCGGCATGACGTAGAGTGGTTTGGCCGGGCCGCTGTGGATTTCACCCGCAACGGCTATGAGGCATGGATCTGGGATTATCCGGGCTTTGGTAAAAGCACGGGCGAATTCAGCGAGCAGAAGCTATACGATTATGCGCTGGTGCTATACAAACTCGCCCGCAGCAGGTGGCCGCCGTCGAAGATCATCCTCTACGGCGTGAGCATGGGGACAGGCATTGCGGCGGAGCTGGCGGATATCCGCGATTGCCGGCGGCTGATCCTGGAGTCGCCGTTTTACAGCCTCGAATCGCTTGGCTATCATTATTTGCCGGTCTATCCCTGGGGGCGGATGCTCCATGATCATTTTCCCATCTACTCGCATCTCCCGCAGGTGACGGCGCCGGTCACGATCTTCCATGGCACCGATGACCAAACTTTTCCATACAGTAATGCGTTACGGCTGAAACCGTTGCTGAAACCAGGGGATGAATTCATCCCAATCGAAGGTGCGGGGCACAAAGGTCTGCATGACTATCCTTTATTCAGGAAGAAGCTGGATTCGTTACTTGATCATTGACTCACGGAGAGCGGGCATTAACAATTTCTTTATCCAACTACCTATAAAGAATAATGCGCACGGAAACTTTCCGGAATTATAGCTATTTTCAAAAAATGAAAAAACACCTGTTCCTTTTTCCCCTGCTCCTTCTTCATTTTTTTAGTTTTTCTCAGGAATACCATGTCTCAGTCTCGGAGAAAATGAACTTGGATAACGGAGTCATCCCCCGGCCGTCCGGCGACGGTTTTATCTCGGCAGCGATCACCAACAACAAAATGCAAATGGGGTTTGGATTCAAACTCAACAAGGTTCGTTTTAGCCTTACCCTGAGAAAATATGACCACGCGCTGAACGTGCTGAAAGAAGTCCCGCTGTCCAATGGCGAAAGGGTCTATGGGCCCTTGCCGCCCATGCTGAGGTATATTTGCGGCCAGCTATGCCTGGTCTATTACCAATTCAATTCCGCTGAAGAAAATAGCAATCTGACGATTATGGCTGCCGCTGTGGACACTTCCACGCTCACTTTGCAGAACGCCCGTGAGCTTTTTGTCCTCGACCAGAAAAACTATGGAATATTCAAAGCCGACGATTTCTTCCAACTGCATCGGCTGATCATCAATGAATCGCCTGGCGGGTCGGCCTGGATGGCCGTCTGGAATTCCGGCCTCGATAACGAAGTTCGCATAAATGTTCTGAGCAATGGCTTTCAGTCCTTATGGACAAAAAAAGTGAATCCCGGTAACGGGCAGAGCATTAAGATTTACGACGGCTGCCTGGACACCGCCGAAAAGGTTTATTTGAGCTATACCTCCGAAATCGACAAAAACACCATGGAGGGCCATATCCTGGTCATTCAGGAGAAAGGCGCGGTAACCGACCGTCAGCTAAGAATGACAGATGGATACCCTTACGAGGTACGTCTGGCGCCTTCTCCAGGCCAACCTTTCATAAACGTCGTGGGCACTTATGTAGGCGCCGGGGCGCTAAGCGGAGTCTATTCCAGCCGGCTGAATACGGGCAGTTATTCGATGGATGCGGTCAAAATAACGCCCGCCCCGGATCCGGTTCTGGAAGACTTCAAAAAAGACAGCTGGGCGAGGACAAGCCGTAAAGAACACGGCTTTCTGCCGATAACGATGGAGGCCCGCACCCTGGCGGATGGGAGTGTCGATATGATCGGCGAGTTTAGGAGGACGGAAATGGGGACCAAGGCCGTTTTTATTTTGTCCGGCGATGTCCTATGGGTCCATTTTGCCGGCGCGCAGGTCTTCTTCAATCGGATTCCAAAGATCAGGGTAAGCGCAGAGAATACGATCGGCGATTCTTATAAAGCGGTAAAATGGAAAGACCGGACCCTTGTCTTTTATAATGATACCGAAAAGAACCTAAAGAAGGATTTGGCCGACGAGCCTTCCAGGTCCGATGAATACAAGGATCTTGTCCTGGCGGGTGCGGCGATGACACCGGACGGAAAGATCAAAAGAGAATTGGTAGCAAACCTCACAAATGACAACTACCTGGCCCTTACAAAACAGATAGAAAACCTTTCTTCTTCCTCCTTCCTGGTCTATTTTGTCCGGATAAAAGGCCTCGGGGGCGTCACCAGCGATATTAAGCTGGCGAAGGTGGATGTCGAATAAAGTACGCGTTTCACCGAGGATACTGCGTCAGGCCTGAATGATTGAACGGATCCGGTCTTCGCGCAGCGCGGGAAGAAAATAACAATTCAATGCAGGGATCTGGCCTTCCGCATAGACAGCGAGGGGTATCAGTCCTTCCCCGCCGAGGATGTAAGCCCGATAGTCAAAAGGCTTCAGCAATTCGAAGAGCCGGATCAGCAAGGCCCGGTCAAACAATTCGCAGAGGAGGATGGGGTGATGGGTTTCGAGGGTTTGGGTCATCGAGGCAAAGACCTGGTACTCGAACCCTTCGACGTCGCATTTGATATAGTCCACCCGGGGCAATTGCAGGAAGAGCCGGTCGCCCGTTTCGTTCTTCACTTTTTCCGATTCGACAAATTCCAGGTGATCGTTGTTCTCTTTTATCCGGGCCAGGGCGAATCGCCGCGCGGCGCCGAGCCGGGGAATGCCCATTTCAACATAGTCGCCGCTGCCGCCCAACGCTACCTGATAAAGGGTGACATTATGCGCTTTCTTTCGTTGGAGGAGACCTTGCAGGGTGCGATGAAACGGGGTCATGGGCTCGACCGCAAAAACTTTACCGGTGTTGCCACTCAGGCGGCTAAGTTCGATCGTGAAATATCCGAGGTGGGCGCCGATATCTATACAATAGTCCCCGGGGCGAATGATCCTTTTCAGGAAATAAACGTCCCGGTATTCCTTGCCCAGTAGCCCGGTACGGTATAAACGCTGAAAGGTTCCGGAAAGCAGGTTTAAATATCTTTTCTCACCCAGTATGTTCAGCAACACATTTTTGATGGCCATATCGGCTGCAAGCTAACGATTATATAGGAATGACATTCAGATTCGGGTTCCGACGGACCTTCTCCGGAATGGATCGGAGGATCTCTTCTTTCAACGCCGCGACAAGACGTTCTTTGACAAAATCCCGGTGGACGACAAGGCTGACTTCACGCATGGGCGCCGGCCGTTTGAAGTGACGGATCATTTGTTGTTGCCGGCGGCTGAGGTCGGTTGCCGCCAGTTCGGGGAGGATCGTGACGCCGTCGTTGAGCTCGACCATCCGGCGCAGGGTCTCGAGGCTGCCCGCTTCGTAGTCGAAATGACTGCCCTCCTTGCTGACCTTGCGCAGCTCACAAAGGCGCGCGATCTGAGACCGGAAACAATGTCCTTCTTCCAACAGCCATAGCTTGCCGGGGTCGATATCCTGCGCGAGCATATAGGTCTTTTTATAGGCAGCATTTTTGCGGGATACATAGACCAGCAGTTCCTCATAGAAAAGCACCTGTTCGCGGATGCCGCTCTCCTGAAGAGGGGTGACAAGGATTCCTACGTCAATCCGGCTCTCGCGCAGGCGGGTGATCACCATTTCTGTTGTCAATTCGTTAACGACCAGTTTGATCAGGGGGTATTTTGCCGTGAAGCCCGGAAGGAAGAGGGGTAAGAGATAGGGGGCAAGGGTGGGGATGATGCCGATGCGGAGGTCGCCGGTCAGAACCCCTTTCTTTGCTTGAACGATCTCGCCGATCAATTGTCGTTCACTTAGGATCTTGCGGGCCTGACCGATGATCTCGCGGCCGGCTTCGGTGGGGACGACGGGTTGTTTGCTGCGGTCGAATATTTTTATGCCCAGCTCTTCCTCTAGCTTACGGACCTGCATGCTGAGGGTGGGCTGGGTGACAAAGCAGTGGCCGGCCGCGGTGGCGAAGTGCCGATAGCTATCTATGGCAACGATGTATTCCAGTTGTATGAAGGTCATCTTATAGATTAAATCTATGTAAAGATAAAATTAATCGATGTTGTCGATCGGAAAAATTCCTGACCTTTACCAACCGGCCGGGAACCGGGCGGATCCCGGTTGGCCATTCTAATTATTCACCTCAAAAAATACCTTCTATGAGCGAAGAAAAAAAGCTAACGACAGCGAGCGGTATTCCTTATTACCATGATGAGGATTCGCAGAGCGCAGGCCCTCGTGGTCCGTTGCTGCTGCAGGATTTCATCCTCCACGAGAAAATGGCGCATTTCAACCGGGAGCGCATTCCGGAGCGGGTGGTCCATGCCAAGGGCAGCGCGGCCTACGGCAGCTTCACGGTCACGCATGATATCACAAAATACACGCGGGCAAAGCTGTTCAGCCAGATCGGAAAGAAGACCCGGACGATCCTGCGCTTCTCGACGGTGGGTGGAGAAAAGGGGTCGGCCGATACGGAACGCGACCCGCGCGGGTTCGCCCTGAAGTTCTATACCGAGGAGGGGAACTGGGACCTGGTGGGAAATAATACCCCGATCTTCTTTATCAAGGACCCGAAAAAGTTCTCCGACTTTATCCACACCCAAAAGCGGGATCCGCGGACCAATACAAAGAGCCCTACGATGATGTGGGACTTCTGGAGCCTGAACCCGGAGAGCCTGCACCAGGTGATGTTCCTGATGAGCGACCGGGGGACGCCCTATGGTTATCGGCACATGAACGGGTTCGGCAGCCATACGTTCAGCCTGATCAACGACGAGAATGAAAAGGTCTGGTGTAAGTTCCATTTCAAGACTGCACAGGGCATCCGGAATTTTACAAATGAAGAGGCGGTGAAGATGAAGGGGGAAGACCCGGATTTTGCCCAGCGCGACCTGGTGGAAGCCATTGACCGGGGTGAATTCCCCAGATGGCACCTGAAGATCCAGGTCATGACGGCGGAGCAGGCCACGACCTACAAATACAACCCGTTCGACCTGACCAAAACCTGGTCCCAGAAGGAGTTCCCGCTGATCGATGTCGGGGTGCTCGAGTTGAACGAGATCCCGAAGAATTATTTTGCCGAGGTCGAGCAGGCGGCATTTGCTCCCGCGCATGTAGTGGATGGGGTCAGCTATTCCCCGGACAAGATGTTACAGGGAAGGTTGCTGTCCTATCCGGATGCGCATCGTTACCGGCTGGGCGTGAACTATGAGCAGATCCCGGTGAACCGTTGCCCGTATGCGGTCAATAACTATGAACGGGATGGGTTCATGCGCGTGGACGGGAATGCAGAAAGCAATCCCAATTATTTCCCCAACAGTTTCGATAACATCCGGCCGGATGAGAGATCCAAAGGGCTTCCGATGGAACTGGATAGCCATATCGCCGACTGGTATGACCGGAATGGCCCGGGGGAGAATGATCACTACAGCCAGCCGGGCATCTTCTACAGGGAGGCGTTGAGCCCGCAGGATAAAAAGAACCTGGTCAGCAATATCGCCGGTGCGATGGGGGGGATCACGGGACCCAAACGCGGGGATATCATCAACCGGCAACTCTGTCATTTCTTCCGGGCCGACGTCGGCCTGGGAATGGCGGTTGCGCAGGCTCTCGGCATCAACGTCGAGGATGCGATGAAGGATGTACAACACGAAGCGCCGGTGACGGCCTAATAATAGCTAAAGGAGATCGAGGCAGTTGAGCCGGGGCCGGCCGTCATTTTGGCGAGCCGGCCCTTGTTGTCGGTGATCAAGGTATAGGTTAATGAAACGTTGGATGGGGGAGAGGACTCGGTACCATCGATCCGCTGCCATGCATTTTTGGAAATAAAGTCTACAAAATCGCCGTTGCTGTTCAAAGTCAGGTTAAACAGGAGCGGGCCGATGCTATTGGAAATGGCAGCATGATAAGCCGGGTTCGCGGTGGAGGCATCGGTAAAATGGACATCCCCCTGAAGGACGTCCGGCTGTCCCGGAATATCGGAGAGGTAGACGACTTCCCCGTTGATGTTTCCGTTGCCGACATAGAGGGTATCGATCAAATTGTTGTCAGGGGTTCCTTCATAAAAGGTGGTTGCGGCGATATTGTTGTTCGGATAGGAAAAATAGGTCACATAGTCGGAGCCGCTGAGGCTGGTATCTTTGGTTATCCGGTCGTCCGCATCATAGGATAGCAGGTGGTAATCGCCAAAATCGCCGAGTGGTATATCGTAGTAATTGTACCAGGATGGCCAGGCATTCGTACCCTGGTATATTAATTGTACCATCCAGGTATTGAATACCGGACTGCCGCTGCTCGTATCGTAAAAGCTCTGGGAGAGTGTGTCGATCCGGTGGAGCGTGTCGTAGTAAAAAGAATCGACTATCCGTTGCTGGGGTGATAAGGCTACGGCGGAGCTGAGGTAGTAAGCCGGAGGAGGCGCGCTGTCGCCGGAATTGCTCTTTTTACAGGAGTACACACACAGCAGAATAAAGGCCGGGTATAATGGTAGTTTTTTCATGGTCATTATTCGTTAACAAGTATAATGGGTCAAAAATAGTAAATTAGGCCAATGAATTCAAAATTGAAGAACCATGAAAATAAAACTTTTAGTTATCCTCGTATCAGGTCTTATCACCGCCGGTCATCTGCAAGCTCAGACACGCAGGATAGATACGGTGGCCGTCGCGATCCTCGATAAGATGAGCACGATCATCGGACAACTGTCATCGTGCAGCGTCAATATCCGGTCAAATTATGATATCAGCAGCAAGGAATTGGGGCTGATCAAACATACTGACGAGCAGCAGCTCTTTCTGCACGGGCCCAGTCAATTGCTGTTAAAGTCGGAAGGCGACGAAGGGAGCCGGGATTTCTATTTTGACGGCAAGACCCTGAGCTACTATTCGATGGATAAGAATCAGTATGGTCAGATCGAGGCGCCGGCGAACGTCATAGAAATGATCGATACCGTCAACAAACTGTACGGGATCGAGTTCCCGGGCGCCGATTTCTTCTACCCGACCTTTGTCGATGACATCCTTTCCGAATCGAAGACGCTGGTTTACCTGGGGCTGACCAAAGTGGATGGAAAGGACTGTTACCATATCGCCGGTACGACAAATGATAAAACCTTTCAGTTTTGGATCTCCGACGATGCCTTCACCCTGCCAATGAAAATGGTGATCATCTACACCAACAAGGAAATGCATCCCCAATATGAGGCTACCCTTAGTGACTGGCAGGTCAATCCCAGTCTTCCGGACGCCTTATTCACCTTTACCATCCCTCTTAAGGCCCGGAAAGTAAAGCTGATGCCCCTGACTGCCAAAAAGTAAACCACCTTTAATCTACGATTATGCAAATAACTCTTAAATATAGCCTGGTCAGCCTTGCTGCCTCGTTGGCGCTGGTCTTGGCCGGTCCGCAGCAAAGCATGGCACAACGATTCAATCACGGAGGGTCCGGCGGCGGCGGCCGGCCAGCCGCCCCGGCCTATCACCCGGCGCCTGTTTCGCGGCCCGCGCCCGCTGTACGCGCTGCACCGTCGAGACCGGTTGAGACGAGGCCCGCCGAGTCGAGACCCGTTGAAGAACGGCCGACGATCAATGGCGGCGGCCAGAATATCGGCAATCATGATCTCAGCCGGCCGGTCGATGTACACAATACGATCAATGTCCGGAACAATGTGACGGTACGCAATAACGTCAACGTCTACCATACAGGCACCTATCGTGGCATCCATCCTTATTATTATCACCCCTACCGTCCCTATTACTGGGGGCCGCACTGGCATCCGCTGGGCTTCTTCCTGAGCGCCCTGGCCGCCGATGCCATCTGGTTCAACTTTAGCAATCAGCGCTACTGGTATGATGACGGCTGTTTTTATTTGCCTCAAAATGGCGGTTATGCCGTCGTAGCGGCCCCGATCGGCGCCCTTGTCGCCTCCTTACCGCCGGGTTATGAAACGCCGGTGGTGGACGGTGTTACCTATTATTTTTTTGCCGGCGTATTCTACACCGATACCGGCCAGGGATACCAGGTCATCGCTGCGCCGCCCGGAGCGGTGATCTACCAACTGCCCGATGGGGCGGTCGACCAACAGATCGCCGGCCAGGACTTCCTGGTTTACAACAATACCTGGTATGAGCCGATCTCGCAGGATGGCCAGGACGCATACGAAGTGGTCCCCCCGCCGGGACAATAAATTGAACGGTTAAATGGATTGTAAGCTGACGCCCTCATCGGTGATGGATAGCCGGTGAGGGACGCCGGTCCTTAACGCTACATTCTGGACGCCATGGCCGACGGGAAAGCCGAAGCAGACGGGGTAGTCATAATCTTTAATGGCATCCCGGATGATCTCTTCCACGGTCGCGCCGAAGGGTCGCATCGTGTCTTTCAGCTCGATAAAGCTGCCGGCGATCAGGCCGGCGAGCCGGTCAAGACTACCGCTGCGTTTGAGTTGCAGCAGCATCCGATCGATATTGTAGAGGTATTCTCCCACATCTTCGAGAAAAAGGACCTTACCCGCCGTCGATGCTGCGGAGGCGGTGCCGGCAAGGTGCGCAAGCAATGCCAGATTGCCTCCCGTTAACGGCGCGCTGACTTGACCGGGCCGGTTGAAAGCATGTGGGGCGGAGGTATAGTTCAGGTCTTCCCCTTCCAGCGCTTGACGAAGCGATCGAACATTGACCCCTCCCGCCCCACCCTCATTGAAAGCGGCAGCCATGGGCGCATGGAGGGTGGCGATATGGTAATTAGCTTCGATGTGAGAGTGAAGCAGGGTAATATCGCTGTAGCCGATGACCCATTTGGGCCGTTGTCGAAAGCGGGTAAAGTCGATCCGGTCAATGATACGACTGAGGCCGTACCCACCACGGCCACAAAGGATGGCATTTACGGCCGGGTCATCCAGCGCTCGCTGCAGATCGGCGAGCCGGGCTTCGTCGCCGCCGGAAAAATAATTGTCCGAATCGCCGCCAAGGGTCGGCCCGATCCGGACACGGTAACCCCATAGTTCCAGGGTGTCGATGCAGGCCTGAGCCCTTTCGAGCGGCAGGTAGCCGGCGGGACAAACGATGGCGATGGCGTCGCCGGGACGAAGATATGGCGGACGGAGGATCAAGTAAGGATTGGTTTTGTGGTTTCCGTGAGGTTCACCTGGTCGCCGACCACGAGCGTGTGTGGAACCCCATATTTAAAGGCATAGTTCTCTTTCTGATGGCCAACCGGAAAGTCGAAGCAGACGGGATAGCCAAATGGTCCGACCCGTTCGGTGACGATATCATAGACCGTACGGCCGAATTCTTCGCCCGGATCATCGGGTTTGACTTTAAACCCGCCGACGATAAGACCGCTAAGCCGGTCCAGCTTGCCGGTCCGTTGTAGATGCCAGAACATTCGATCGATACTGTAGAGGTATTCCCCGGTGTCTTCGACGAAAAGGATCTTGCCGGCCGTATCGATATCACTGCGGGTTCCGGCCAGGGTCTCGATCGTTTTCAGATTGCCTCCCACCAACTGACCTTCAGCCGCACCCGGGCGATTCCGCGGATGCGGTGTCGCTGTGTATTGCATCTTTTCGTTCCCACTGAGCGCCTGTCGGAGAGAAAGGATCGAGGCGACCTGGACCGGTTCGGCTTTTGACCAATCATCCGGAAAGCTGTTGCACATTTTGGAATGGATCGAAGCGATATGCAGATTGGCATGGATATGACAAAGTAGAACGGTGATATCGCTAAAGCCGATGATCCATTTGGGGTATTTCAACAAGGAGGAGAAATCCAGCTGATCGACAAGGTGAACGGAGCCGTAGCCACCACGGGCGCATAGGATGGCCTTGATGTCTGGATTGTCGAGCATGCTCTGGAAATCAGCCAGACGTTCGGCGTCGGTGCCGCCGTAGATAAAATCCTTTTTCCCCACGGTGCTGCCGGCGATCGTTTTGAAGCCCCAGCTTTCAATCAACTGAACCGCGGGTTGGATCTCTTTTACGGTGATGTCGCCGGCAGGGCAAGTAATGCCGATACCGTCGCCGGATTTTAGATAGGGCGGGATCAGCAGCGGTTGGTTCTGCGCGGAGGTTCCGGGCTCGCTCTGCGCGTGGGGTGGGGCGGGTGTTGCTTGCGCAGCGGATTTCGATTTGTCTATGCAAATGGGGCCGAGCGCACCCAAACCCAATACGGAGGTGAGAAAGTTTTTTCGATTCATCTTAACATTATGGTTTAATATTGTCCTGGAAAAAAATTTGAGAAAAATATAATTTTTTTCCAGAATGGGTCGAATGTTTTTGAACCGGACAACGTCCGGTTTGTGCCGAGGCTTAAATTTACTACTTTTAATACATGCGTTCTTTACCGGCAATCTTATTATGGGTATTGTCATTGAGTATTGGGCGGGGATTGCAAGCGCAGGATCTGAGTGGGCAATGGACGGGGACGGCTTCCGAAAATGGGTCCGACACGAAGCAAAAAATTGTCTTAACGATCACGGAAAGCGATTCGGCTATTGCCGGCGTGCTGCATTGGTATTCTCCTGAGGCGCAATATGTCCGACACCTTATCGTCAGTGGGCGGTTCTATGGCAGGGACTCGGTGCTGACGATCCGGGAAGATAGTGCCGACGATGCGGCTACCGGCTTCCAAGTCTTGTATTATCGGCGATCACCGGATCGACGGGACTTGCTGGAAGGATATTGGAACACCACTTCGGGTCCGCAGTCCGCAAAGTCCGGGAGCCTGGCCATCCGGCTGGAAAAGAAAGCGCCGCCCTTCATTCCTTTTGCCTTACCAAAGAAAAAGAAAGATTCCGCCCAGTTCAAGGCATTGCTGGGCCGGGAGACACCTATTGTGGCGACCATCCCCATCCATGGATCGGATACGGTAAAGGTCGAATTGTATGACAATGGAGAGATTGACGGTGATTCCATCAGCCTTTATTTAAATAACGATCTGCTGTTGCAGCATTATAAATTGACGGCCGAGGCGAAAGTGCTGCTGGTGCCGATCGACAAGAGCCTGCCGGTTAACCGGCTGGTGCTGTTTGCAGAGAACCTGGGCAAGCTCCCGCCCAATACAGCCCTGATGGAGGTGACGGTGCATGGAAAGACCTACGAGCTGTTCCTGTCGACCGACTATAGACGAAATGCCTGCGTCGAGTTCGCTTTGCAGGAGTGAGGCAAAGGGCGTAATTTTGCCGCACATACACTATGACGAATCATCCGAAACGATACCTGATCACGGCGGCGCTGCCTTATGCCAATGGACTAAAACATATCGGCCATTTGGCGGGAGCCTATTTGCCGGCGGATATCTATGTCCGGTATTTACGGGCCCGGCAGCGGGATGTGGTCTTCATTTGCGGAAGCGATGAGCATGGCACGGCTATTCCGATCCAGGCGATGAAAGAGGGGACGACGCCCATGGCGATCATCGATAAATATCATGCCATCATCAAACAAAACTTTGCGGTCCTGGGGATTTCCTTTGATATCTATCACCGCACCAGCGAGCCTATCCATCACGAAACCGCGCAGGAGTTTTTCACCGCCTTGAACAGCAGGGGCGAACTCGAGGTAAAGGAAAGTGAGCAATACTATGACGAGGAAGCCAAAACGTTCCTGGCGGACCGGTACATCGTAGGCACGTGCCCCGTGTGCGGCAATCCCCGGGCTTATGGGGACCAATGCGAGAACTGCGGGACGTCACTGAGCCCCGAGATGCTGATCGAACCTCACAGCACATTGAGCGGCAAGCCGCCGGTAAAACGCAAAACGCGTCACTGGTATTTGCCGTTAAACCTTTATGAGGACTTTTTGAGGGATTGGATTTTGGGTGAGCACAAGGACGACTGGCGTGCTACGGTTGTGGGCCAGTGCCGGAGCTGGATCGAGGGCGGCTTACAGCCCAGAGCAGTGACACGTGACCTGGACTGGGGGGTGAAGGTGCCGTTGCCGGAGGCGGAAGGGAAAGTGCTTTACGTCTGGTTCGATGCCCCTATCGGTTATATTTCTGCTACCCGTCAGTGGGCGATCGATGCCGGAAAGGATTGGCAGCCTTATTGGTATGATCAGGATACCAAACTGGTGCATTTTATCGGGAAAGACAATATCGTGTTTCACTGTATCATCTTTCCAATTATGCTGAAACTGCATGGGAATATTTTGCCGGCGAATGTGCCGGCGAATGAGTTCATGAACCTGGAAGGGGATAAGATGAGCACCAGCCGGAACTGGAAGCTGGACATGCAGGACTATATCGACGACTTTATCGAAAAGGAGAATGGCGGCCCGCAATTGGCGGACAGTCTGCGTTATTATCTGACGACGATCGCGCCGGAGACGAAAGACAGCGAGTTCACCTGGAAGGGTTTTCAAAATGCCAACAATGGGGAGCTGGTCAGCAAGTTTGGGAACTTTGTCAACCGGGCCTTCGTGCTGATGCATAAGCTTTGTCAGGGTAAGGTGCCTCCATTGCATACTGACCGATTGGATGAAACGGACAGGGAAATGATCGCAGCTGTTGAAACAACTCCGTTGAAAGTAGCAAAACTGTTGGAAGAATACCGGTTCCGGGAAGCGCTATTCGAAGTGATCATGTTGTCGGACCTGGCGAATAAATATATGCAGAAAAAGGAGCCGTGGATCGTTGTCCGGACACTGACGGAGCATCCCGAAAATCAACAGCTGATCGATAATTGTCTGCACATCTGTCTGCAGGTGACCGCTAACCTGGCTATTCTGATCAATCCGTTCCTGCCCTTTACAGCCAGGAAGATGCTGCATATGATGAAGGTGGTGGAGAAAATGCTGGATTGGGAGAATGCGGGGAAACTGAAGCTGCTGAGTGTGGGATATAGTTTGAGGACGCCGGAGTTGTTGTTCCGGCCGATCGAGGATACGGAGGTAAAGGCCCAGGTGGAGAAGTTGCTGGCAGCGTCGGCCCGGCGGGCAGAAGCGGATACCCCGGTGGCCCTGTCAACGGAGCCGGCGCCGGTCAAGGCCGGAATTGTTTATGACGATTTTGCGAAGCTGGACCTGCGCGTAGGAACGATCCTGACAGCGGAGAAAGTGGAAAAGGCGGATAAATTGTTAAAGCTGAACGTCGACCTGGGCAGCGAACAGCGGGTCATCGTCTCGGGTATTGCACAACACTTCAAGCCGGCGGAAATAGTCGGCCGCCAGGTCGTGGTCGTCGCCAATCTGGCCCCCCGGAAAATGAAGGGTATCGAAAGTAATGGAATGATCCTGATGGCGGAAGATCCGGCAGGACGCCTGCATTTTGTTCAACCCGGGGAAAAAATGCCGGCCGGCTCGGGGGTGAGCTGACCGGTGACCGTTTTCAATATATCATTCCTTTTCAATGCGTTATAGAGGAAGACCGGTTATAGGCCGTGCGACAGAAACTGAGGTAAACACTTAATTCTCATTCCTTAATACTTAAAACTCATTATTGACGTTTACTTGATGACCAAAAAGGACCGATCGGAATCTAATATCCAAATGCTATGATCCAGAACTACCAGTACCGAATCCTGCCATACAATCGCTACAGTTCGTTCTACCAGGAGAGAGAAAGTTTCTACCGGAGCTTTATCAACCAATACTATCTTGATTTTGCCCATCAGGTGCTGTTGCAGGACCAATACGACCCCTATTTTACCAAGACCCTGATCGCTCCGCATGATATTCAATTCGGAGCTACTCCCCGCCGGGTTATCTGGAAGATCGGCATGCCGTCTTTCCAGGTAAAAGACATCAATGATATCAGAGACCACAAGATTCTGTTTTACCGGACCAAGCTTCTTCGTCAGAAGGCGTTGATCCAATTTCACTTTATAAACAGCTTCTTCTACTACTCACAATTGAGCTTCCTTTCCTTCACTGAAAGCACCAATAATATCCTTTTCAACTCCATCCGTGGAAAATATGAGTGCCCCTCTTCCTACCAGGGAAAGGACAAGGTCCATATGACGGATATCTGCGGCAATAAGCTGATCATCGAAAAAGGTGTTTATCTTACTGCCAGCTATATCACAGGAGACAACTATCCGCGCCTGCTCATGGAAGAGCAGATCAAACAGCGCGACGAGCTCCTGAACAAGGCGGACAATTACGAGATCGAACGTCTGGGCAAAATCCTTTAATTTATTCTATTATCAGCCGGCAAATCCGCTCGCAGGACGCAACGTTCCGCGTGAGGGCGGTAATGATTTTTTCCCTACCTTAGCCTTAAATAGTTGTTTAACTAACTAATCGAACACCATGAACCGCATCATCAAAAAAGTGGCTGTATTGGGAAGTGGGGTTATGGGGTCGAGGATCGCATGTCATTTTGCCGGCATCGGTGTCCAGACCCTGTTGCTGGATATGGCGCCGAAGGAGCTAACACCGGCGGAAACGGCCAAAAACCTTAGCCTGGAGCAGCCGGCAGTCCGCAACCGGATCGTCAATGAAGCGTTGGCGACAGCCATCAAGAGCAATCCCTCGCCGGTCTATACCAAGGATGCGGTCTCCCGGATCAAGACCGGTAATTTTATCGACAATATGAAGGATATTGCCAACTGTGACTGGGTCATCGAAGTGGTCGTGGAGCGGTTGGATATCAAGCAGCAGGTATTTACCGAAGTGGAGAAATATCGCCGGCCGGGGACGCTGATCACTTCCAATACATCGGGTATCCCCATTCATCTGATGGCGGAAGGCCGGAGCGAAGATTTTAAAAAGCATTTTTGCGGAACGCACTTCTTCAACCCGCCGCGCTATCTGCGGCTGCTGGAGATCATCCCCACGCCGGCGACCGATCCTGAGGTGACGGAATTCCTGCTGCATTACGGCGACCTATACCTGGGCAAAACGACGGTGCTTTGCAAGGACACGCCGGCATTTATTGCCAACCGGATCGGAGTTTATGGCATCATGGCGATCTTCGGGCTGCTGGACAAATTGGGATTGACGATCGACGATGTGGAAGCGTTGACCGGTCCGTTGATCGGCCGACCCAAATCGGCGACATTCCGGACAGCGGATGTTGTCGGTATCGACACGCTGGTCAAAGTGGCGCATGGAGTGGCGGATAATTGTCCGAATGATGAGCAGCGTGCCGTCTTCCGTATCCCCGCCTGGCTGGATAAGATCGTGGAGAATAAATGGCTGGGCGATAAGACGGGTCAGGGTTTTTTCAAAAAGACAAAGGGGGCGGGCGGGGAAAAAGAGATCCTGACCCTCAATCTAAAAACGTTGGAATACGGGCCAAGGCAAAAGCCAAAGTGGCCATCGATAGAAGCAGCCAAACAGGTGGACGACCTGCGGGCGCGCCTGAAACTGTTGTTCGCGGGAACGGATAAGGCGGGAGAATTCATCCGCCAGTTCCATTACGGGTTGTTCTCCTACATTTCGCATCGCATCCCGGAGATCTCCGATGAGTTATACCGGGTGGATGATGCCATGATGGCCGGCTTCGGCTGGGAGATCGGCGCTTTTGAGAGTTGGGACGTCCTGGGAGTGGAGAAAACGATACCGCAAATGAAGGCAACCGGTTTCACCGTAGCGCCTTGGGTAGAGGAGATGTTGGCCGGAGGCATCACGACATTCTATAGGATCGAGAACGGCAAACGGCTATGTTACGATGTCGCCAGCCGGAGCTATAAGCCGCTGCCCGGCGGGGAGGCCTTCCTGGTCATGAAGAATTTTCAAGGGGAGACGGTATGGAAGAACAGCGCCTGCCATTTATATCACCTGGGCGACGAGGTCCTGGGTCTGGAATGGAATACAAAGATGGGGACGATCGGAGGAGAAGTGCTGGAGGGTATTCAGCGGGGGATCGGTATCGCCGAAGAGAAATACAAAGGGCTGGTGATCGCGGGGGATGGCGCCAATTTCAGTGCCGGGGCGAATGTGGGTTTGATCTTTATGCTGGCAATCGAACAGGACTTCGACGAGTTGGACATGGCCGTGCGGCAATTCCAGGGTACGATGATGCGGGTCCGCTATTCGGCCGTGCCCGTAGTCGTCGCGCCGCATGGGCTGACATTAGGAGGCTCCTGTGAATTGAGTCTGCATGCGGACCGTGTTGTGCCGGCGGCGGAATCGTATATCGGGCTGGTGGAGCTGGGCGTTGGCTTAATCCCCGGCGGGGGTGGTACGAAGGAGTTCGCGTTGCGGGCGGCGGATGAGATGCACCCCGACGAGCCGGAGACCGTTACGCTAAAGGAACGGTTCCTTACGATCGCTACCGCGAAGGTTTCCACGTCCGCCTACGAGGCATTTGACCTGGGCATCCTTCGCAAGGGGCATGATATCGTGAGTATCAACCAGGGTCGCCGGATCGCAGAGGCTAAGGCCTCGGTCCTCGAACTTTCCGATGACGGTTATACAATGCCGGTACCCCGGAAAGATGTGAAGGTGATGGGACGTTCGATATTGGGAACATTGTATTCGGGTATCCATGCCATGTGGCGGGGAAATTATGCCACCGATCATGATGTCGTAGTCGCCAAGAAACTGGCCTATGTCATGTGCGGTGGCGATCTTAGCGAGCCGACGCTGGTCAGCGAACAATACCTGCTGGACCTGGAAAGGGAGGCGTTCCTCAGCCTCTGCGGCGAAAAGAAAACACTGGAACGCATCCAAAGCGTTCTGAAAGGCGGCAAGCCGATCCGGAATTGATCCCGGAAAAGCCCTAATTTCGTGTCATGCGCTATCTACCTTTTATCGGCGGAGCGGCACTTGCGCTGGGGTTGTGGGGGAAGCCGGCCTGGCATCCGGTGCGGGCCAACCAACCCGGGAAAAAGATGTCTCCTGTCGATTCTTCCTATGCGCTTCATGGCGATGTGAAAGGCCTCGATACCGGTTGGGTATTCCTTTATCATCCGGGTGATGGGCCAACTGATTCGGTGAGGATCAGCAGGGGCCGGTTCGATTTCTCAGGCATGGTAAACGAACCGCAGTTCTGCCATCTGATCTTCAGGAAACTAAACCGCGAATTCTTGTATAGTCTTGGATTCTTCTTACAGGCAGGAAACCTGGGTCTTACCGGGAACAAGGATTCGGTCAGTTCATTAGTACCCAGCGGCGCCCCATTACAGGCGGAATATCTTCGTTTCGCGAGAATGTTGGACACTGCTGTAGACTGGGATGCCTGGGGGCGCGCGAATGAAGCGGCTACCGCTGCTAAAAACACTCCCCGTCTCGATAGCCTCGTGGCAGCCGCAGCCATTTTGAATGCGCGTCAAAAACAGCTGGCGAGGGATTATGCAGAGGCTCATCCTTCTTCTTATGTCGCCCTGATGGAAATACACGAATATTTCAGCTACAATCCGGATGCGGATGAGCTTCAGGGTATTTACAAGGCCTTCTCGCCCGAAATCCGGGCTTCCCAGGAAGGGCAGCGGCTAAAACAGATCCTGGATGCGGCTTTACTGACCGGGATCGGTCGCTCTGCACCGGTGTTTACGCAGGATGACAGCAAAGGGAAACCGGTAGCTTTATCCTCCTTTAAAGGAGAGTACGTCCTCGTGGATTTCTGGGCAAGCTGGTGCGCCCCGTGCAGGCAGGAAAATCCGAATGTGCTGAAGGTATGGCGGAAATACCATTCCAAAGGATTTACGATCCTGGGAGTTTCTCTGGATGATAAGAAGGACGACTGGCTGAAGGCGATCAGAATGGATGGGCTTCCCTGGACACAGGTATCCGATCTGAAGGGCTGGAAAAACGAGGCCGCTAAATTATATGGCGTCGAAGGGATCCCGATGAATTATCTGGTCGACAAGGACGGAAAGATCGTCGCAAAGGGGCTGAGGGGGGATGACCTGGAAAAAAAACTGGAAGAATTAGTACATTGACCTGACATGGGCGAAGCAGAACTGAATAATTTTTCGCACAGGCTTACCATCCGCTCGACCGTCTGCTTTTACGGAGGGGCCGCGAGCAGTCCGCTGGCCATGCAAATCGCCGAAGACATCGGTGCGGCCTGGAACGAGCCGCGCGGGACGGTAAAGATCCGCGGCGAGGTCTACGAAGTGCGGTTCGAGATCGAAGGGATATATAAGTCTGATCTGCCGCCCGCGGCTGTTTGGCACAATACCGATCCCAGGTTGAATTTCTTTCGGATCGAAGAATACTCGCTGCACGACATCTCATCCGTCGATGGGCTGGGTTGCAATACCGGCTATTTCAAATTGGGGAATTTGTTGAATCACTCAACGACCGCCGCCCACGAATACGGTCATACCCTGGGATTGGACCATCCGAAGGATCTCGATATCCGTGGAAAGGGCCAGCCCGGTATCATGTATCCTCGCGGAACATTGTGTGACCCGGAATACCAGTATGATCCTGCCGCAGCTGCGGGGGGGCCGGGCGGAACATTGAATCCGTTCCGGCGAAAAGTGCTGCCGGCCGATATCGCGGGATTGCGGTTGTCACGGATGGTTTTTGACAATCGGTCTTTATCCGTTCTGGGAGAGTTCTCTTCGCTCTATCATCAGCGGCATGAAGATGCGGCGGGCGGAATCCCCTGAATTTTCCTTACCTTGTCCCCTATAAACCTCTACCGTGAGCAGCATTCTCTCCATTCGATCCGTTACAAAATTTTATGGCAGGATAAGGGCCCTTAACCAGGTATCGTTCGAAGTACCTCCGGGATCGGTGTATGGCGTCCTTGGGCCCAATGGCAGCGGCAAAACAACCCTGCTGGGGATCGTTATGGATGTGCTCAAAGCTACTAAAGGCACCTATTCATGGTTTGGGGAGCCGCCTTCGGAAAAGCAGCGCCGGAGGATCGGCACCTTGCTGGAGACGCCGAATTTCTATCACTATCTTTCGGGCGAAAGGAATCTGCAGATCGTGGCGGCCATCAAAGGGAAGGGAGCTGAGGACATCCCGCGGGTTCTTGAGATGGTCAAATTGACAGAACGAAAACACTCCAAATTCAACACCTATTCCCTTGGGATGAAACAACGGCTGGCTATTGCCGCCTGTATGCTGGGTAATCCGGAAGTGCTCGTCTTTGATGAGCCAACCAACGGTCTTGATCCGGTGGGAATAGCCGAAACGCGCGAGACGATCCGGCAGCTGGCGCGGGAGGGAAAAACCATCGTGCTGGCCAGCCACCTGCTGGATGAGGTGGAGAAAGTCTGTACTCATGTGGCGATCCTGCAACGCGGGCAGCTGCTCATGGCAGGGGATGTCCGGGAGGTGCTGATAAGTGAGGACATTGTAGAACTGGGGGCAGCAGCCGGGACGGAAGGCCGCCTGCAGGAGGCGCTGAGTGCCTGGCCGGCCGTGCGGCACGTCAGACAGAAGGATGGGCTGACGCAACTCTTCTTCGAGGAAGGTATAACGCCGGATACAGGAGAACTGAACCGGTTCTGTTTTGAGAAAGGGATCGTGCTAAATCATATTCAGCTGCGGAAGCGCAGCCTTGAATCCAAATTCATGGAATTGACAAATGAAAAGACCACCACCGTAAAAAATAATTGAAATGCTAAAACTGCTCGGCATAGAATGGATGAAGGTCAGGAATTACCGGACCTTTTGGATCCTGCTGGGGATCATCGTGGTAAGTATTCCGGCGTTCAGCTATATGGTCTACAACCTCACTGACAATACGTTTCCCAAAAACAGACATGGTCAGAGCCCGCTTGGAACCCCATTCGCATTTCCCGATGCCTGGCATACGATCAGCTGGTTCTCATCCCTGTTGTTTGTCCTGCCGGCGATCCTGGTGATCACGCTGACGACCAACGAATTCACTTTCAAGACCCACCGCCAGAATATCATCGATGGCTGGAGCAGGAACCAATTCATCAGCGTCAAATTGATCGGCGTATTGTTTTTGTCCGTCCTATGCACGGTGGTGGTGCTGTTGACCGTTCTCGGATTTGGTTATCTCGGTAACAAAGGACTGCTCAAGGTGTCGGCCTGGGAGGGCAGCCGGTTTCTTTTCTTCTATTTCGTGGAGGTGCTTTCGTATTCCATGATCGCCTTCGTTATAGCGGTCCTGATCAAAAGATCGGGCCTCGCCATCGGCATCTTCCTGATCTACATGATCGCCGAGCAAGTCATCATGGCAATATTGACGAATGTGTATAAGCTCACGGCAGGGCAGTATCTTCCGGAGGAGACCACGGATAGGTTGATACCGCTCCCTTTTATCCAGATCGGCGATCCGGCCAATTGGGAGCATCGCATTCCGGGCTATCTGATCGCCGCGGCGATCTACCTGGTCATATACTGCGTGGTGACAGGCCGCTATTTCCTCAAGAGCGACCTTTGAGCAGGTTATCCAATGCGCTTTCGACCGAGGGGTAGATAAATTGGAATCCTGTTGCCCTGGCCTTCGCGGAGCTAACCGTGGTGCTTTTCAACACTTCCACGCTCATTTCGCCGACGATCATTTTCAATAAAAAAGAAGGGACAAAGACGGGTACGAAATAGCGGCCCTTAAGCCGTCGCGCCAGCTCGATCGTGAGAAGGCGGTTGGAGGCGGGATTCGGGGCTACGGCGTTGTAGACACCAGACCATTCTTCCTGCCGGATTGCCTGAAGGTAGAGCCGGCAAAGGTCGTCGATATGGATCCAGCTCAATATCTGATGTCCGCTGCCCAGAATCGCGGCGACGCCAAAGCGGACCGGTTTTCGGAATTCGGCCAGGGCGCCGCCTTGCCGGCTTAGAACGAGGCCGGTGCGAAAGATGACCAGGCGTTTACCCAAAGTCGTGATCGGGGAAATTGCAGCTTCCCAACGGCGACAGGTCTCGCCGAGAAAATCTTTATCCGCGGGGTCGGTCTCTTCGAAGGGGCGGGGGTTGGGGATGACGGGTTCGGGGCCGTACCAGCCGATGCCGGAGGCGCTGAGGACGGCTTGAACCTGATTGGGAATTTCCCGGAGGGCTTTGACGATCACCTCTGCTGACTTCGTCCGGCTTTCTTCGATGACTTTCTTTCGCCTGTCGTTCCAACGGTGGTCGGCAACGCCGGCGCCCGCGAGGTGGATGATATAGTCTGCCTGGCGGATGGCTTCAGGGTCGATATAACCGGTGGCGGGGTCCCAATGGAGACGTTGGAGGCCGGGGCTGGATGGGCGGCGGTAGAAAGCGGCAGCGGAATGGGGAGCCGAAGCCGGATCAGGCTCGTCGGGCAGGACGGGACGGCCCCCTGGCGGCGTCTTGCGGGACAGGATGATGACCTGATGGCCATTGTCGATCAGCAGATGGGTCAGGGCGGTACCGATCAGTCCGGTTCCGCCGGTAATGGTGATGGTAGACATATATAGGTCAATGAACGATTTGATTCAATAATAATACCATGAACAATCCCGCCACCGATACCAGGGTCTCCATGACGGTCCAGGTGGCAAAGGTCTGGCGGATCGTAAGGTTGAAATATTCCTTAAACAACCAGAAACCGCCATCGTTCACATGGGAAAAGGTCATGCTGCCCGCGCCGATGGCCAGGACGAGCAACTCCGGTTGAATCGACGATTGCTGGAGTAAGGGCAATAGGATGCCTACGGTCGTCAGTGCCGCAACAGTCGACGAACCGGTGCAAATGCGGATCAGCGCGGCCACACACCAGCCCAGGATCAGCGGGCTAACGGTGGTATGTGCAAGCTGCCGGGCGATATAGACGTTGACGCCGCCCTCGCTCATCATCTGCATGAACACGCCGGCCCCGGCGATGATCAGCAGGACCGGGGCAATCCCTTTGAATGCATCTTGGAGCGATCGCATCAGGGTGCGCATCGATTTGCCCCTTCGGATGCCGAGTAGGTATATACCGGCCAGGACGGCAATCAGCATCGCCATATTGGGATCGCCGACAAAGGCTATGATCTTTTTCAGGCCGGTATTTCCGGGAAGAAAGCCCAGCAGGGCCGTGGCAGAGAGCAGGATCAACGGCATCAGCGCTGCGGCCAGGCTAAGACCCAGACCCGGCAGGTGCCGCGGGTCCATGAGGGTAACCGTCAGAACCGCGGGATTGGGCGTGGGGCGGTATTTGCGCATGGTCCTGCCGAAAACGATACCGGCGAGAATGATGGTGGGGATGGCGACAATGATGCCGTATAGCAGGGTCTTGCCGATCTGCGCATGCAGCTGGACGGCAATGGCGGTGGCGGACGGGTGCGGGGGCAGGAAGCCGTGAGCAACGGACAGCGCCGCCAGGACGGGTATGCCCAGGTACAGCAACGGGAGACCGGTGGAAGCGCCGACGGCAAAGACGAGAGGCATCAGGACCATAAAACCCGCGGAGTAGAACATGGGCAAACCCACAAGGAAACCGGACAGGGCCATGGCCCATTGGATACGGCGGATGCCGGACAGACGAACGAGGGATTGGGTGATCTGCTGGGCCGCGCCGCTGTCGGCGATCAGCCGGCCAAGCATGGCGCCGAAGCCGAGAATGATGACGAGAGAGCCCATGATATTGCCGATGCCCTTCTGGATCGCGTCGCTGATCCGATGAATATCCAGGCCCGAGGCCAGGCCCAGGGCCACACTCACGACGATAAAGGAGATGAAAGTGTCGAGCTTGCACCACAGGATCAGCAAAATCAGGCAAAGGATGCCCAGAAAGGATAGCAATAGCGGCATGCGGTTGAGTTGACGGATAAAGATAAAAAATCCCCCCGGAGAACCAGGGGGAATAAAACAACTAAAAACAAACTATCATGCATTAATCCGGTCTCTTACCATCGAGGAAAGTATTGATCGTACTGATCTCCGTGTTGTTGTTTTCATCTGTCTTAACCTCATAGTTACTGTAAAAATTCTCGACGTTGGAGATCGTATTGTACAATTCCAAATTACGGCGGATGTAGGCCGGCACAGTTTCAAACTCATTATTCGGATCAGCAGCGTTGATGTTGAACGACAAGTTGCGCAACTTGTTGATTCGTTCCGCCGCACGGCGTTTGGGATCATCCGCATCGTCCTGCGCGGCAGGCTCCTCTACGGGTGAGGTCGGCACCGAAATCGAGCGAGTTTGGTGGGCCCCAGGCTCATCCGCCGCAGGGTCCGTATCCCTGAACACCAATTGCATATCGGGTGAAGAACCGTCTTCCAACGATGGATCACCGGCAACGGTGTTCCTGATCGGATCCTTCACGGGAGAGGAGTGTTCCGGTACCGCCTTTGGAGAACCATCGGCGGCCGAGGGAGAGGATTGTTGATCGGTCTTAAGGTCTTCTGCGTAGATATTGGATGGTCTTGCGAGATATCCTCCTGAGGCTGCAGATACAGGAGAACTTTTTGAGGCGGCAGGCGCCTGATTTTGTTGTGTTGCGGTGGGTACGGGGTCGGGGGTCAGCACCCACTCGATCCGGGGGGACCGGGAATCGTCCCGGGTGAGGCTGGGGGTCATTTCGAACAGCGTGGGCTGGAGCTCCTCGGGCAGCGCAGCCATAGCGATCTCTACTGCATCGGATACGGTTTCCGGCTCAGCCTGGAGAGCGGGATCAGAGGGGCGGACCGGCCGGGCGTCCTGGAGACGATTATCTTCCGGAGCATTCAACGTCATGAGGATTTTCTCTTCCTTCTTGGGGTGGGGGCTGGTTTCGGCAGTTTTGACAAAGGGGTCTCTATGCTCGAAGCCGGTAGCGATAAGCGTGATGCCGAGGCTGGAGCCGAGGGAATTGTCATAGCCGAGCCCCAGAATGACATCGGTATGCTCGCCGGCCTGGCTAAGGAGATAGTTTTGGATGATCTCCACCTCGTCCATGGTAAACTCATGTTCGCCTTCGCTGGAGTTGATGTTGATAAGGATCCATTTCGCCCCGCTGATATCGTTGTCATTCAGCAGGGGTGAGTTCAGCGCTTCCTCGATGGCCTTCTGAGCGCGGCTGTCACCCTTCGCGGTCGCGCTGCCCAGGATGGCGACGCCCCCGTTACGCATGACGGTACAGACATCGGCAAAGTCGACATTGATCTGGCCCGTGCTGTTGATCACGTCGGTGATACATTTGGCGGCGGTGGCCAGGACATTGTCGGCCTTTGCAAAGGCCTCCTTCATCTTGAGGTTGCCGAACTGGTGTCTCAGCTTGTCATTGCTGATTACCAGCAGGGTGTCGACGTATTGTTTCATTGCGCGGATACCTTCCTCTGCCTGCATCATCCGTTTCTTTCCCTCATAGGAGAACGGGGTGGTAATGATCCCCACAGTGAGGATGCCAAGATCCTTACAGATCTTGGAAATAATGGGTGCACCGCCGGTGCCCGTTCCGCCACCCATGCCGGCGGTGATAAACGCCATTTTGGTATTGACTTCGAGGATCGTCTTGATCTCCTCCAGGCTTTCTTCGGTCGCCTGTCTGCCGATGTCGGGATTCGCCCCGGCCCCAAGTCCCTGGGTCAGATGGGGCCCGAGCTGTACCTTGTTGGGTACCCGGCTTTGAGCGATGGCCTGCGCATCGGTATTACAAATGATGAAATTCACCCCTTCTATGTTCTGGCCGAACATATGGTTCACTGCATTGCTGCCACCGCCACCCACACCAATGACCTTGATGATGGATGATTTTTCTTTCGGAAGATCAAAATGGATCATAAACAAGTTTTTAAAAATTAACACACAACTACTCTAATTTCACGGGTATGGGTAAGCGGGTAGTCTTCATAGGGACAAATTGGGTAGGGGCACAGGTTTATAATGCGTGGTCCTCTTCTTCTTTGAACAGGTCGATGATGCCATCCTTGAATTTGCCCCAGAAGTCCTTTACGCCTTTCCGGTTGCGGACCCTTTCCTGCTGGAGCTGCTCTTCGCTGAGGCCGGGTTGTTCGGTTTGAGCTTCGGCCTTTTTGAGATTGTCCGGCACTTCCACCTTCCGATATTGTTGTTCAAATTCCTTGCGGTTGTGCTCGTAGTCGCTATACCCTTTTAGGATAAGGCCGATACAGGTCGAGTAGGTCGGTTTGGCCAGCTCTTCGATATGGCCGGCGGCAAGGTGCTCGGTGGGATAGCCGATGCGGGCGTTCAGTCCGGTGATGTATTCCGTCAGTTGGATAAGGTGCCGAAGCTGTGATCCGCCGCCGGTCATGACGACGCCCCCGTTGAGCATCCGGTTGTCGAGTCCGACCTGCTTGAGATGATAGGTGACGAAGTCCATGATCTCGCTCATCCGGGCCTGGATGATACCGGCGAGGTTCTTGACGCTGATCTCTTTGGCAGGCATTCCGCGCAGGCCGGGGATGGTGATATAGGCATTGGCCTTGGCTTCATTGGACAGGGCCGAGCCGAACTGGACCTTCATCTGTTCGGCCTGGGTCTTCAACACGCCAAGGCCGGTCTTGATGTCGTTGGTAATGTTCTCGCCGCCGAAGGGGATCACCGCCGTATGCTTGAGGATACCCTCATAGAAAACGGCGAGATCGGTGGTGCCGCCGCCGATATCCACGATGGCAACACCCGCCTCCAGGTCTTCCTGTCCCATGACGGCCGCAGCGGACGCCAGCGGCTGAAGGACCAGATCCTTGGTCAGCAAGTCACTTTTTTCAACGGCCCGGTTGATATTCCGGATGGCGTTCTTATCGCCGGTAATGATATGAAAATTGGCACCGACCTTGACACCGCCGTAGCCGATCGGGTTGGGGATATTTTGAAAATTATCCACCGTGAACTCCTGCGGGATCACGTCGATGATCTGGTCGCCGGCAGGGATATAGGTCTTATATTGGTCGGCGATGAGTTGATCAATCTCGCGTCGGGTGATCTCCTCCTCCGTATTTTGACGCACGATGTCCCCACGGGTCTGGAGACTTTTGATATGATGACCCGCGATGCCGACATAGACCTCACCTATCTCGAGGTTGGGGTTGGAAGCATAGCAGTTATCAAGGGCCATACGGATGGCTTTTATCGTTTCGTCAATATTGAGCACCTGGCCGTGCTTGACCCCGTTGGAGTTCGCGCGCCCGAATCCTAATATTTCCAGTTTGCCGTATTCGTTCTTACGGCCGGCGATGGCTGCAATCTTTGTCGTTCCGATGTCGAGACCGACAATAATGGGTTGTTCGAGGCTCATAGTTTAGTTTATTTTTGTTTTAGTTGTTGGAAAAGTTTATTTTATCTATGGTTTTGATTTATGGGCTGGCAAACTGTCCCCGGGCAGCAGATCATGGGTCGACAGGTTCTGTTCCGTTATGGTATTGGTCTCGAGGGGCCGGACGGATTGCTGGCGAACGGTATCGGGCTGCAATTGCTGTGCGGAGCGGATCAGCTGGCGAATATTGTTCAAGCCCTGCAGGGAATCATAGCGTCGTTGTTCGCTTCCTTTCCTGGTGGCCACGACCTGACCGGCATAAGAGACATCGATCCGTTGATATCGCTCCAACCCCACCCTGCCAAGCACCTGCTGATCAAAAAGAAAGAGCCGGTGAAATTTTGCCGCGACATCGTTGCCATCTCCAAGGCAAATACGATGGGTGCCGGTCTCCGGCTCCAATTCGAATGTCCGGTCGGGGGTGATATTGACTTGCGCGATCTGTGCCATCCAATAAGGGTCCCTGCGGAGGAAACTGCTGATCCGACCGACGCCGGCGGCGAGCAGGCTATCTCCCGGGCGGTGGCCGGACTTTGTGACCGGGTAGCCGGTGAATACAGGCAGCCGGAGAGGAAGTTGCGAAAGCAGAGGAAGACGAACCCCGTTGCTGTCAAGATAGAAACTATTGCCATCCTCGGCAAAAATGCGGGTGACAGGGGTCCGTTCGATGACTTCAATATGTAGGATATTGTTATTGTCAAAGAACAGGCGCGACTTTTGAACCCAAATATTCTTCTCCAGCGTTGTTTCAAGACGGCGAAGGTCGAAGGATTGGACCGGGCGATCCTGCATCTTCGGGGCGCCGGCAGCGGTCAGCAGGGCAAGGATCTCTTCCCGGCTTATACCGGAGCCGGTCAGGTTGATCACATATCCCTTACAGCTGTTGTTGTTCCGGTATCGGATGGCCGCGACAAGCAATACCAGCACTCCGGCGCCGATACAACCCCAGATCATGGTAGACAGAATCTTCCCGATATTTATCTTAATGGCCATTTTGTTCCATGTTAGCCCGCCCGACGACCGCGAGGTTCGTCAGACGGGTACAAAGGTGCCCGGGTTAGTACAAGTCCGGTCACAATACTATAGGGTCCAACAACCGCCGTATAGGCTCAACCAACGTATCAATATCTCCCGCTCCTGCCGTAATCAATACCTTTGCTGTTTTGCTCATCCACTGATCTTCTATGATGGTCAACAATTCATTTTTGTCTACTAACCTTACTTTCCCGGGGCTCATCATCCCGGCGATCAGCGCGCTGCTGACGCCTTCGATGGGCAGTTCCCGCGCCGGATAAATAGGCAACAGGAAAACGTCATCCGCCAGGTCCAGACTTTCCGCGAATCCCGCTGCAAAGTCGCGGGTCCGGGTGAACAGGTGCGGCTGGAAAATGACGGTGCATTTTCTGCCGGGGAACAGTTCACGCGCTCCGCTGATGAGCGCCCTTAACTCTTCCGGGTGGTGGGCATAGTCATCGATATAGACCAGGCCGGGCTCCTTGATGATGTACTCAAACCTTCGACGGACACCCCTGAAGGCGGCCACCGCATCGATGATCTTGTCGCCGGGGATACCCAGGCGATGGGCGACGGTAATGGCCGCGACGGCATTTTCTACGTTGTGGCGGCCGCCCATGCTGAGGATGACACGCTCCAGCTTCCAGTCGGCCGTTTGTACCGTAAACCAATAATCCCCGTCTTCGATGCGGATCTCGAAGGCGAAGAAGTCGGCATCCGCGGTCAGACCGTAGGTCTGATGCTTATCGCTTTTGAGGTCAGCCTCGCGGGCAAGACCCTTCCGGCTTATCAGAAGTCCGCCGGGCTTGATCCGGCCTGAGAATTCGATGAATGCCTTCTCGACGGCATCGTCGGTCCCATAAATGTCAAGATGGTCCGGATCCATGGCCGTGATCACCGCAATATCGGGACTGAGCTTCAGGAAGCTTCGGTCATATTCATCCGCCTCGACCACGCAGACATTCCGCCGGTCGCTCCAGAAATTGCTGTTATAGTTCGTCGCGATCCCGCCCAGAAACGCATTGGAGCCATAGCCGGAATGTCTCAGGATATGCGCGATCATCGTGGTGACGGTGGTCTTTCCATGGGTTCCAGCCACACAGATATTAAAAGAGCTGTTGGTGATCAGACCCAGAACATCACTGCGCTTGTAGAGCGGGTACCCATGCTCGCGGTACCAGCTCAGCTCCCGGTGATCCCCCGGGACGGCCGGCGTATAGACGACAAGCCCTGCATCCTTCGGCGCGGCCGCAGGGTCGTCATCATAGTGGACGGGAATACCTTCCTCCTCCAGCTGCCTGGTCAGCGTGGTGGGGGTCCGGTCATAACCGCTGACCTCCTTGCCGTGGAATCGGAAATATCGTGCGAGTGCGCTCATACCTATGCCGCCAATACCAATGAAATAGATCTTTTTTATATCGTTCAACTCAACCATCTATTCGGGTCAGGACCTCCTTTGCTATCCGGTCGGCCGCGTCGGTGACGGCGAGACGGCCGATATTATTTGTTAACTGTAGCCGCAGCGGCTCGTCCTTCACCAGGGCGATGGCAGTGCCGACCAGTTTCTCCATGGCCTCACTGTCCTTCACCATCAGGGCGGCCCCTTTGTCGACCAGGTTTCGGGCATTGGCCGTCTGGTGGTCTTCCGCAGCAAAAGGAAAGGGGACGAATACAACCGGTTTTTTTACTACGCAGAGTTCGGCGATCGACATCGCGCCCGATCTCGAGATGACTACGTCACCGGCGGCGAATGCGGTCTCCATCTTCGCGATAAAGTCACCGGTCCAAAGACCGCTCCGGCCCTGGCTGACCGCCGAGGCCCCGGCAGCAAAGGGCTTTCCCGTCTGCCAGATCAATTGGATGTCCGCTTGCCGCCAGTCATCCAAATGGGCGGCGATCGCTTCGTTGATGCCTTTGGCGCCGAGGCTGCCGCCCGTAGACAGGACGGTCGCTTTAGCGGGATCGAGCCCGAAACTGCGAATGGCCTCCTCCCGCGGTATCCGGCTGTTGACGATCGTACTGCGCACAGGGTTGCCGGTGATCATGATCCTGTTCGCGGGAAAGAACTTTTCCATTCCGTCGCTGGCGACAAAGATGCGGTCAGCCTTTTTGCCCAGCAGGATATTGCTTTTCCCCGCAAAAGAATTGCTTTCATGGATAAAGCTGGGTATTCCTTTTGCTTGCGCTGCCCGAAGGACGGGAAAACTGGAGTACCCGCCAACCCCAATGACCGCATCGGGCCGGAAACTGCGCAGGATGCGATTGACCTGGAAGAAACTGCGGATCAACTTGAATGGCAAACCCGCATTTTTTATCAAAGAGCTTCGGTTAAAGCCGGCGATATCGATGCCCTCGATGCGATAACCCGCCTGCGGGATTTTCTCCATTTCCATCCGCCCCTTAGCGCCGACAAACAATAGTTCCACACCGGGGTCCATTCTTTGCACCGCACCGGCAATCGCGACCGCGGGAAAGATGTGGCCGCCGGTACCGCCGCCCGCTATGATGATCCGCTTATTCATGGTTGGCGCCCTCCAGTTGCTCTGCGTTCCGTGCCACACTTAGGATGATGCCGATCGCCAGACAAGTGAAAAGAAACGAACTCCCTCCCATGCTGACCAGCGGCAGGGTCACTCCGGTGACCGGAAACAGGTTGACATTGACCGCCATATTCGCCAGCGCCTGGATGACCAGGGTGAAGCTCAGCCCCAACGCCAGGAACGCCCCGAAGGCGAAGGGGCAGCGCCGGAAGATGCGGATACTGCGGAGCAGAAATACGAGATAGATCAGCGCAATAAAAATCCCGCCTACCAACCCGTATTCTTCGATGATGATCGAATAAATAAAGTCGCTATAGGGATGCGGCAGGAAATTGCGTTGCTGGCTGTTGCCGGGGCCCAGGCCAAGAATGCCGCCTCTGGCGATGGCAATTTTCGCCTGATTGGTCTGGTAATTATTGTCGCCGTTGTCGACACCGCCATAGATAAAGGTCTCCACCCGGCTGATCCAGGTATCGACGCGGACAAAGAGCCGCGAATGTCCTTCTGCCCGTGGTTTTTCGGCGACAACTCCCGTATGTGAATGTCGGATCATGGCTGCGCCGACCAGGATGAGGACGGGGATGAGGGCGACGGCGACGGTCAACAGCAAATGCTTTGCGCTGACGCGGCCGATGAAGAGCAGCATCAGGCTCGTGGCGGCGATCAGCAAGGCCGTCGAGAGGTTGGCCGGGGCGATGAGCAGACAGATGATCGCCACGGGAGCGATCACCGGGAGAAAGCCGCTGCGGAAGTCCTTGATGACATCCTGCTTTTTGCTGAGCAGGCGGCTGAGGTACATGAACAAGGCCAATTTGGCGAGGTCGGAGGTCTGGAAGGTCATATTGATGATCGGGAGACGGATCCAGCGGCTGCCCTCATTGAGTTTCACGCCAAAGAAAAGAGTGTAGAGCAGCAGAGGGATAGATACCAGAAAGAGGATTTTTGCTACCCGGGAATAGAGGGTATAATTGACCTCGTGGGCGAAATAGATGATCGCCACGCCGACAACGATGAATGCAAATTGTTTAAACAGGTAAATCTCGGTGTTACCCTTATACATTTTGTAGGCGAGAAGGCCGGTAGAACTGTACACAACCAATAAGGACACAATGGCCAGCAGGAACACGGCCGCCCAGATGACCTTATCACCCCGGGTCCTGGACCGGAGGCTATGAAAGGGTGTCCGTTCTATCGTTGTCGTGGCGCTCATAGATCTCTGACAGCCTCCTTGAACTGCCGCCCGCGGTCTTCATAATTCTTAAACAGGTCAAAGCTGGCGCAGGCAGGGCTCAGCAAGACCACGTCGCCTTTGACGGCAAAGTGGAAAGCCGCCCGTACCGCCTCTTCGGCGCCGGCCGTACTGACCATCAGCGGTACATCGTTCTGAAAGGCTTCGTGTATTTTCCGGTTGTCCACCCCCAGACAAACGATGGCTTTTACTTTCTCCTTTACCAGGTCGCGGATCAGGGAGTAATCGTTTCCCTTATCCACCCCGCCGAGGATAAGAATGGTTGGTTTTTCCATGCTCTCCAACGCGTACCAGGTGCTATTGACATTCGTTGCTTTCGAATCGTTGATGAATGCAACGCCTCTGACCGTTAGAACATATTCCATTCGATGTTCCAACGCTTCGAAGCTTCGGATCGCCTCGCGGATCTTCTCCTTACGGATGCCGACGGTAGCGGCTGCGATTCCTGCTGCCATAGTGTTGTATTGATTGTGGATACCCTTCAGGGCAAAATCGTAAATACTCATTTGCAGTCGTTCCGATCCGGTATTGATATTCATCTGGGCGTTCCTGATAAATCCTCCGTTATTGGTTTCCTGTTGCATAGTAAATGGTAATGATTTAGAATGGATGTTAGTTTGGCTTAAATATGTATTGATCACCGGATCATCCTGGTTGTAGATGAAATGGTCATCGGCGGTTTGATTCATGATAATTCTGAACTTGCTGCGGATATAGTCCTCGAATTTATATTCGTAACGATCCAGGTGGTCTTCCGTGATGTTGGTCAGGATAGCTACGTCGGGCCGAAAGCTCACGATATCATCCAGCTGGAAACTGCTGATCTCGGCTACATACCAGGGGCGCGGGTCTTCGGCCACTTGTCGTGCAAAACTATACCCGATATTTCCGACAAGGGCGCAGTCGAGGCCGCCGTGACGGCAAATATGGTAAGTCATGGCCGTGGTCGTTGTTTTACCATTACTGCCGGTGACGCCGATGATCCGGCTATCGCCTTTATACCGGTAAGCCAGCTCGATCTCGCTGATCACGGGAATACCTTTTGTTCTGATCTTTTTGACGAGCTCGTTCTTTTCCGGAATGCCCGGGCTTTTCATTACCTCATTCGCGTTCAGGATGCGGGTATCGGTGTGGCCACCTTCTTCGAACGAGACCTGATTTGCCGTCAGCGTTTGCCGGTATTCGTCTTTCAGGAGGCCACCGTCGGATACGAACACGTCATATCCGCGCTGTACGGCCAGCAAGGCTGCACCGACACCGCTTTCACCACCACCGAGTATGACCATCCGTTCTTTCATTCGTTTTGTTGTTGCGGAGATCGCCGGGCGATCCGGGGTCTCGGATTAAGGGGGTTCTTCAAAAGCATAGACCTTACTGCACCACAATCTCTTAAGCGACAAAGATTTGGTTTTTCATATACCTATTTACCTGATCTTAAGCGTGGCGATCGCGAAAGCCACACAAAGGATCGTGATAATCCAGAATCGAGTTACGATCTTACTCTCATGATAGCCCAGCTTCTGATAGTGGTGATGCAGGGGGCTCATAAGAAAAACCCGTCTTCCCTCTCCGTACTTCTTTTTAGTATATTTAAAAAAAGACACTTGTATGACCACACTAAGACTTTCCACCAGGAATACGCCGCAGAAAATGGGGATCAGCCATTCCTTACGGACGATGATCGCCAGGGCGGCGATGATCCCGCCAAGGGTGAGGCTTCCCGTGTCGCCCATGAAGACCTGCGCGGGGTATGCGTTGTACCAAAGGAATCCCACGCATGCGCCAGCCAGCGCGCCGATGAAGATGGATAACTCACCCAGGTTGGGGATATACATCACGTTGAGGTATTCGGCGAATCGGATATTGCCGCTGGCATAGGCAAAAATGCCCAGGCACGCGCCGATGATAGCGCTCGTCCCGGTAGCGAGACCATCCAGGCCGTCGGTCAGGTTGGCGCCATTGGAGACCGCGGTGATGATAAAGATCACTACGATGATATAAAGTATCCAGGTCAGCCCCCGAAACGCGGTCGGAAGCAGCTTGGAGTAGTTGAATTCATGATTTTTGACAAAGGGTATGGTAGTGATCGGTTCCCTGGCTTCCACAAAGACCTTCTTTTCTTTTCCCAGCGTCACTACCTTTAGTCCGGTCGTATCGGAAGGGAGGGTCTGGCCGACGTATTCACGCCAAACCCGCGTATTACTGTTGAAATACAGCGTATAGCCGACTACGAGACCCAGGACGACCTGGCCAAGGACCTTGAACCACCCGGCGAGGCCATCCTTATCACCTTTTTTATACGGCACGCCCTGTTCCCTGGCAATTCGCTTGGCCCGGAGCTTAAGGTAATCGTCGATAAACCCGATAATACCCAGCCAGATGGTACTGAAAAGCATGAGCCGGATATAGGCCTTGTGGAGGTTGGCAAAGAGGAGGGTGGGGATAAGGATAGCGAGGATGATGATAAAGCCGCCCATGGTAGGGGTCCCCTTCTTTTGCTGTTCGCCGGCCAGCCCGAGGTCGCGGACGGTTTCGCCGATCTGGCGCCGGACGAGATAGCGGATCAGCCGTTTGCCGAAGATCATGCTGATGATCAGGGAGAATACGACAGCGAGCAGCACACGGAACGTGATGAACTGGAACAGGGCCTGCCCGGGCACCTTGATACCATTTTGTCTGAACCAATCAAATAAGGAGTACAGCATGCTATTTATCTAATAGTTCAAAAAAATCGATTAAGATCTGCTTGTCATCGAAAGGATATTTCACGCCTTTGATCTCCTGGTATTTCTCGTGTCCCTTGCCGGCGATCAGCAGGATATCCTCCCTCGCGGCAAGGTTGAGGGCGGTGCGGATCGCTTCCTTACGGTCGGTAATCGAAATATATTTTCGCTTCGCCGCGGTGTTGAGACCCTCTTCGATTTCACGGATAATCTGGTCAGGCTCCTCACTGCGCGGGTTGTCCGAGGTGAAGATCACCTTATCGCTGTATTCGCAGGCGGCACCGCCCATCAGCGGGCGTTTGGTCTTGTCGCGGTCCCCGCCGCAGCCGACAACGGTGATGATATGTTCGTGGCCTTTCCGTAGCTTTTGGATAGTCACCAGCACATTGATAAGCGCGTCGGGGGTGTGCGCATAGTCGACGATCCCGATGATCCTTTCCTTTGGCGAAACGATGTATTCGAACCGGCCTTCTGCCCCGCTCAGGGTGCTGAGGTTACGAAGCACTTCCGATCTGTCCCCTCCGAGGCAGATGGCGGCTCCATAGACGGCAAGCAGGTTATAGGCGTTGAATTCGCCGATCAGGCGGAAATGAACTTCCTGGTCGTTGATGGTCATGACCAGGCCCGTCAGGTTGTTCTCCAGTATCCTGCCCTTGAATTCCGCGAGGGTGTGAAGACTATAGAAATACTTTTTCGCATGCGTATTCTGTAGCATGACCGTGCCCCTTTTGTCATCGGCATTGGAGATGGCAAATGCGTCTGAAGAAAGTGAGTCGAAGAAGGACTTCTTCACCCGGATGTATTCGTCAAAGGTTTTGTGATAATCGAGATGGTCATGCGTAATATTGCTGAAGATGCCGCCGGCGTAGTGAAGGCCGGCTATGCGTTGCTGATGGATGGCGTGGGAACTGGTCTCCATAAAAGCGTAGGTACAGCCGTTGTCCACCATTTCCTTTAGCAGGGCGTTGAGGTGCAGGGGATCGGGGGTGGTATGGGTAGCCGGCAGGATGCGGTCGGCGACATGGTTTTGGACAGTGCTCAATAGACCGCATTTGTAGCCCAGCGCGGTGAACAGTTTGTACAGGAGGGTAGCGATGGTCGTCTTGCCGTTGGTGCCGGTAACGCCTACCAGCTTCAATTTTTCAGATGGTTGGCCATAGAAGTTGTGGGCAATGATGCCGGCGGCGGCGGCGGTGCTTTCCACCCGGATATAGGATACTCCTTCCTGAAGGTGGGCAGGCAGGTCTTCGCAAACGATGAGGGTAGTCCCGGCGGCGGTCACCTGTGGAATAAAGCTGTGGCCGTCGATATGAGTGCCTCTCATTGCGATAAACAACGAGCCGGGGCCGGCCAGCCGGGAATCGGTCTGCAAATTGTCGACGGACCGGTCCAGATCGCCGTGGACCGAGCGGATGCTCACCTTATATAATATGTCCTGCAATGGCGCCATTCAGCTATCGTTAATCGAGTTGAAGCGTTATGGTTTCGTTCTTTTTAAAGCCGGAGCCCGGTTCGGGACTCTGCATCCGGACTTTTCCGCTACCCCGAACCGCTACTTTGAAATCCATGCTCTCCAGCGCGTAGAGGGCGTCCTTCAGCCCCATTCCTTTTACATTGGGTACTCCGCTTGTCATAATAGGTTGGGGATTGCTGACTTGTATGTTATGGGTGACCACGGAGTCGGCCGGGATGGGTGCAGCGATATCGGGATCGAGGCTCATCAATTTATCGGCCAGTTCCTTGAAGACGGGTCCGGCGACTTTGGCACCCAAATAATTTTTGGCGTACGGGTGATTCTTGATCACCACGATGCAGGTGTATTTCGGGTGGTCGGCCGGGAAATATCCAACAAAGGACGATTGATAGATGTGGTCCGCATAGCCGCGCGAGCCATTGGCCACCAAAGCGGTCCCGGTCTTCCCCGCAACGGGAAAAAAGGAGTGCTGGAACAGGCTGTGAGCCGTGCCTTCTGGATCTTTGCAAACGCCTTTGAGACATTCCTGAAGCTGTCGGAGCGTAGATTCGCTGCAAATATTTTCGAGAAGCGCGGTTGGTCGATTTTCTTTTATAGTGGCGCCCGACTCCTGGACGGCGCTGACAAGATAGGGCTTCATCATCCGTCCGTTATTGGCAACGGCGTTGTAGAGCGTGAGGGTCTGGAGAGGGGAGACGAGCACCTCATAACCAAAGGCCATCCAGGGCAGCGTGGTGGCGCTCCAGGTATGGGACCCGGGATGTTTGACGATCGGGGAACCCTCCCCCAGCAGGTCGATGCCGGTAGGCAAGTCGAGACGCAGCTTCCTCAGATGGGCCACGAAGCCGCCGGGGTTGCCGGAATAATGGCTCACGGCCAGCTTGGCCATGCCGACATTGGAGCTGATCTCGAACGCTTCTTTCACGGTGAACTCCCTGAAGTCGTGGGGTTCCGAATCAAAGACAGTATGCCCGGCCACTTTCCAGGAGCCGCCATCGAGGTTAAGCTTATCGGTCAGGGAGACCTTATGGTCTTCGAGCAGCGACAGCAAAGTGGCAAGCTTGAAGGTCGAGCCAGGTTCGGTGGCGCGGATGGCGTAATTCAGATCTTCCCAATAGCTGCCATCGGGTTGAAGGCCGAGGTTGGCGATCGCTTTGATCTTGCCGGTGGCCACTTCCATGACGATACAGGTCCCGTGCTCGGCCTGGTTGGACATTACTTCGCGGAGGAGCGCGTTCTCGGCAATGTCCTGAATATTGACGTCGAGCGTGGTGATAATGTCCTTGCCGTTTTGAGACTCGATCTCATAGCCTTCAACAGGCACATAGGCTCCGCCTGCTATATAGCGCACAAGTCGCCGTCCGGTCTCGCCTTTCAGGAGAGTGTCGTAGGTCCGTTCGATACCTACGTCCTGGGCATTCGCTCTTGCCAGGCCAATGGTACGATTGGCCAGCAAGCCGAACGGATTCAATCTTTTATTTACCACTTCCGCGATAAAACCGCTTTTGTTCCGGCCTTCACGGACGAGAGGGAACTGACGAAGCAGTTGGTATTTTTCAAACGGAACGTTGGCGGCGATCTCGTAATAGCGGTCTTCACGGCGATAGCCTTGCCAGAGGATCTTTCGGTAGGCGGCTGGAGATTGGTCGCCGAATAGCCGGGACAGGCAGAGGGAAAGGGAGTCGACTTTTGTAGTAAACCGGCGGCCGTTCTTTTCGCGAAGGCCGTCGGCGTCAAAGTCAACATAGATATTGAAATAGGGGATGGAAGTGCTGAGCATGCTGCTGTCTTCGCTAAAGATGGTGCCCCTTTCGGCGTCCAGCTCGATGAATTTCTGATGCAGGCTATCGCTAAGGCTTTTCCAATAGGCCCCTTGAACGCGTTGGATATAGAATACCTTACCCAGCACGACGAGGCTCAGCACGACGATGCCGATGTAACAAAGGTAGACCCTCCACAATATGTCGCGTTTTACTTCCATATTACTTTTGCGTACTGTCGATGAGCACGAACGGCGGCTGGGTCAGTTCCGAAAGACCAAAGGGAGCGACGGCTTTCGCCAGTTCGCTTTCCTTACTGCGGAACATGACTTCGCTCTTGAGTGTTTTGTATTCGTATTGCAATTCTTTCAATTCCTTATTGGTGCGGTTGAGGTCCCGGGAGATCTGGTCGGCGTAGTGGCCGTTATAGATATAGACGACAGCCAGTACGGCGAGGAAGAGGAGGAACCCGACGTTGCGGGCAACCCAGCGATAGCCCAGCCGGGAGGGCTGCCAGCGTGATATTTTATTTTCGTTATTCTTCATTCGCAGGTAGGCGATAGCCTTGATTATATTCGTTCAGCTACCCGAAGCTTTGCGCTGCGGGATCGCGGGTTAGTTTGCAATTCTTTATCACCGGGGGTGACCGGTTTTTTGGTGATCACTTTTAACAGGGGGGACGACGCACTTTGTCCGAAGGGATCGCGGGAGTCTTCGTCTTCGAATGATCCTTTTTTAAAGAAATTCTTGACGATCCTGTCTTCCAGGGAATGAAAGGTAATAATGGCTACACGGCCGTCGGTCGACAGGAGACCGGGTGATTGCAGCAGCATTTCTTTCAGCGCACCCAACTCATCGTTCACTTCGATCCGAAGCGCCTGGAACACCTGGGCGAAATATTTGTTGGGGTTCCCCTTCACGATGGGGGCAAGCGCTGATCGAAAATTAGAGATCGTTTTCAGCGATACGGACCGGCGTACCTGGACGATGGTTCGGGCGAGCGTTTTGGCGTTGGTGACTTCGCCATACTGTTCGAACAGCTTATGCAGCTGTTGTTCGGACCAGTTGTTGACCACTTCATAGGCGGTCAGGCTTTGCCGCTGGTCCATCCGCATGTCAAGATCGCCTTCGAAGCGAAAGGAGAAACCGCGGGAGGATTCGTCGAATTGGTGGCTACTGACACCAAGGTCGGCAAGGATACCATCCACGGCGGTGACTTCATGCAGCCGAAGGAATCGTTCCAGGTGGCGAAAGTTGTGGGGCAGGAACTGGATGCGGTTGTCATCGGGTAGGTTGACCCGCGCGTCCTTGTCCTGGTCGAAGGCGAAAAGCCTGCCTGCCAGCCCCAGTCTTTCGAGGATACCCCTGGAATGACCGCCACCGCCAAAAGTGCAATCAACATAACGACCTCCCGGCCGAATCCGGAGGAGGTCAAGAGTCTCCTCCAGCAAGACGGGGAGGTGATACGCACCCTCCTCGTTATGTAGCGGGGGTGTCACGGCAAGGGCCCTCCGGGGTTCATGACCTGTTTCGCCAGGCTGCTGAATGTTTCCGGTGAAAAAGCTTCAAAGAACTGTTGGTACTTGGACTTATCCCAAATCTCTATTTTGTTCACGGCGGCTGTCAACACGATGTCTTTGTCGAGGCCGGCATGTTCTTTCAGGTTGGGCGGGACCAGGAGGCGTCCGGCGGAATCGAGCTCGACCAGGGTTGCCCCATTCAGGAAATATCTTCTGAATTGCCGAACTTCGGGATCAAAATCATTTAATTGACTGATTCTGGCGAAAATCGGTTCCCAGCTTGTCATAGGGTAAAGGCTCAGGCATTTCTCAAATCCGCGGTTGATGACAAACTGGGTGGGACCGTCCTCCGGCAGCTGTTTTTTAAAGCCGACGGGGAGCAGGAAGCGACTTTTCGAGTCGAGAGTTGCTTCGTATTCGCCCAGAAAACCAATCATTTATAAGGAGTTGAATCAATTATTTCTTAAACTAACACAAAATAACACTTTTTCCCACCAAGTCAGTTGAATTTGAAAAATTTAATTTTTCCACAACAGTGCATTGCCGCAGACCCCTTGCGGGGGCTGAAAAAGAGGCGAACTATGTGATTTTTAGGCTTTTTCGACTGTGAATAAGCTGTGAATTAAGGTGGATAAGTTTGGAAAAATGTGGATTAAATGTCAATGATATGGCTACGGCAGGGTATTCAGGTACGCCTCTCTTAAAAAAGCTGGGGGTGAAAGACGACCATCAGGTATGGTTGATTCATCCACCCAAAGACTATTTCGATTGGCTGGAAGCGGACATCTCCGCCCAGGTGTGCGGCCCAAAACAGGTTCCGGATTGGGTGCACCTCTTCGCGACGAACCAGGCCATTTTTGAAAAGGGGATGCGTCTGCTGGCGCCGGTCTGGCGGAAGAACCCCAAGGTGGTGATCTGGGTTTCCTGGTATAAGAAGAGTTCAGGGCTGGCTACCGATCTGACGGAGGATGTGATCCGCGGGTATGCGTTGGACAATGGGCTGGTAGATATTAAGGTATGTGCGGTGAGCGCTGAATGGAGCGGATTGAAATTGGTGGTGCCATTAAATAAACGATAGTCTTAACTTATTGTGATCATTTTTTTCACGGACTATTCTTTATGCTTATCCGAAAAACGGATGCCGAGCGGAATGGCGATCAGCGCCGCGCCGACGAAAAATGTTACCCAGAGCCAGGTCGTTTCGGCTTTGATGGCGCTATGAATAAAAAAGATCGTTCCGATAACAGCGTTGAAGAGACCCCAGATCACGTTGACGACCGCCGAGGACAGACCTTTGCCGGGAGGTTTTGCAAAAGGTGTTGGAAATTTATTGCCGGATAGGCCTTGGACAAAATGCGGGATGGCGTTGGTCAGGAATACCCCGGCGAAGAAAGCGCAGAGATAGAATTGCCAGATCATGTGTATTCGTTTGTATGAATATACCTAGCATTTCTTACATTCGGGCCAAATAGGCGGCGGTTGGCCGCTTTGATCTATGGGTCCAAAGGATATCTCCATCGCCGACTACACGTATCATCTACCGGATTTTTCCATTGCCTCATATCCTTTGGCGGAGCGTGACGCCAGCCGGCTGCTGATCTGCCGGGGTGGCGTCATCAGCGAGACCAGCTATCGTGAGATTGCCGCAGCGTTGCCGGAAAAGAGCCTGCTTGTATTTAACAATACGCGGGTCGTAGAGGCCAGGATCGTCTTTCAAAAAACCTCTGGAGGAAAGGTGGAGATTTTTTGTCTGGAGCCGCCCGCGGAATATGGCGGGATGGCGGCGGCGATGGCCCAAACAGGCAAGGTGCGATGGAAATGTCTGATCGGGGGGGCGTCCAAGTGGAAGACGGGACAGGTGCTGGTAATAAAAATCGGTGACGTTGGGCTGGAAGCGCGTTATCTTGAAAAGCAGGACGATACCTTCCTCATCGAATTGACGTGGAGCCCCGCCGGGCTGAGCTTTGTGGAGCTGTTGCATCGGGCGGGGTCGATCCCTCTCCCACCCTATATCCACCGGTCGCCGGATGCTTCCGATGCTGAGCGATATCAAACGGTTTACGCGCGAAACGAAGGCTCCGTAGCAGCGCCGACGGCGGGGCTGCATTTTACGGACCGGGTTATGGACGATCTGAGATCACAGGGCATGCAGCAGCTCTTCGTAACTCTGCACGTCGGCGCAGGGACCTTTCTACCCGTGAAAGCCGCGACACTCGGGGGCCACGTCATGCACAGAGAATTTATTTCAGTGACACGGGAAACGATCGAAAGGCTGCGGCAGGCGAGGATCGAGGGTAGCCCGGTGATCGCGGTGGGAACTACGTCGGCGCGGACGATCGAAAGTCTGTACTGGCTCGGAGTGAAAGCGTGTTCAGGACTGTCTGAGCTGGTCGTAAACCAATGGGATGCCTACGAGGAGGCGGCCGGTATCGAAGTGACGGCGGCATTGACCGCTTTGCTCGACCGGATGGAAACCCAGGGGGTCTCGACACTGTTCACGACGACACAATTGCTGATCACGCCTGGTTACCAGTGGAAGCTGGCCCGGGGGCTGATCACCAATTTCCATCAGCCCGAAAGTACGCTCCTGCTTCTTGTCTCTTCGCTGGTAGGTGAAGAATGGAGGAAGATATATCAGTATGCCCTGGACCATGAGTTCCGATTCCTGAGCTATGGGGATGGATGTCTGCTGCTGCCGTGATCGGTTCCGGGCAGGAATCAGCGGGTTCAGCTCTTAAGCGGGAACTCGAGCGTGAAGGTCGTTCCTTTGCCGATCGTGCTGTCTACCCTGATCTTTCCCTGATGCGCCTCGACGATAGTCTTCACATAGCTTAGTCCGAGGCCGAAACCTTTGACGTTATGCAGATTGCCGGTGTGGGCGCGATAGAACTTCTCGAAGATACGTCGCTGCGTTTCCTTGGTCATGCCGATCCCGTTGTCCTCGATGCGAATGACGAGGCTCCGGGCGCTGCTTTGGGTACTGATGCGGATCAGCAGATTTTCCTTTGAATATTTGATGGCGTTGTCAATAAGATTGGTAATGAGGTTCATGAAATGAACTTCATCGGCCTCGATCAGGTCGGTCTTGGCATTTAACTGCAGCTCGGAGCTGCCTCCTTTGCCCTCGAGCTGCAGGCGAACATTTTCCAGTGCCTCCTGGATGATGTGGTGGGCGTGCAGGGGTTTGAGGTTGAGCTGTTGTTCCTGCCGGTCAAGGAGGGATGCCTGCAGAATGGTCTCCACCTGCTTGTTCATCCGCTTGTTCTCTTCCTTGATGATGCCGGTAAAATAACCCGATTTTTCCCTGTCCGCGACAACTTTCTCATTGCGGAGGGCGTCCACGGCCAATGAAATGGTAGCCAGGGGCGTTTTGAATTCATGGGTCATGTTGTTGATGAAGTCGTTCTTGATCTCACTGAGCTTTTTCTGCCGCAGAAGCGCGCTTACCGTCACATAGAACGCCGCGATGATCATCAGGGTGAAAAAGATGGCGCTGGCGATCATGATGCGCATTTCGCCCTGGACGAGCCCTTTAAAATCGTGGACGACCACGATGATCCCTTCGTCGGGCAGGACGCTGTTGGCATCGGCGCTTTCGGGCGCCTGCAATACCGTATTAAAGCTGACGTTATTTACAGAATCAAGAAATTCGGGGATGAAATTGGCAGATCGCAGCTCCGGCGCCTGGAAGCTCATGTCGGAGGTAGAGCCGATATTGGAATAGACAGCAAATTCAAAATGAGCGTTTTTCAGCCCCCGGCTATTGAATGCCTTCCTCAGCCGGTTGTTGATCTCGGTTGGGGAAAACGTTTGGGTGATCGGCGGGATGCGCATCATCTCCATGAGGAGAGGGTCGGCGGGGCGCCACATGCTGCCGGGTTTGAGCGGAAACGATTTGAAGCTGGGCGCGGACACCCGCTGGGTCGTCAGGCCGTCCGCGACAGAGCGCACCGCATCGGCCATGTTGTGAGAGAGCGCTTCCCGCTTATTCTCGATCATGGTCACGATCCAATTGATCTGGATGTAGATGATCCCGACCAGTGAGAGAGTGATCAATAGAAAAATAATAGGGAAAATTTTTTTCAAACCCATATGTTTGGTGCAACTGCAAAAGTAGAAAAAGGTTAATGGGTTAGCCTTTTATACCCCGAGCAGGAAGGGTATTTAACGAAGGTTTCACAAAGATGCGGGTTTTCCCCTGAAAAAACACTATATTTAATAAGACGAGGGCTCGCTGAAAAGGGAGTATTTCCCTGATGAAAACTCATTTTTTGCGGCGGCATTTTGTTATCCCGCAGGATTACTTAATTTAGAGATCATGGAGAGCCCTGCACCTGGCATACTGTTGATTGCTGATCCCTTCCTGAAAGATCCCAATTTCATGAGATCGGTAGTATTTCTTTGCGAACATCAGGATGAAGGCAGCTTTGGGTTTGTGCTGAACAAGAACTATGAATATACGCTGGATGAGCTGGTCAGCGGTCTGGATGACCTGACAAAGATCCCGGTTTATCTGGGTGGACCCGTACAAATGGATACGATCCATTTTTTGCATCAGTATCCGGAAAAGATCGGCGGTGGTTTTGAGATCATCGACGGGGTGTTCTGGGGCGGGAATTTCGAGACGGCTATTGAGCTGATCCGGTCCGGAGAGATCGACGTAGGGAAGATCCGTTTTTATATCGGGTACTCCGGGTGGGGCAGTGGTCAGCTGGCGGATGAATTAAAAGAGAAATCCTGGTTGATGGCTCAGGCGAGCCGCCGGTTGGTCTTTCATAAAAAGCCTTCCGAGATCTGGAAGGATGCGCTACGCGACCTGGGCGGGGAATATGAGATGATGGTGAATTTCCCGATCGATCCGCAATTGAACTAGGACTTGACTTCAGCAGCTACCGCACCTTCAACCAATACGGTAACCTTATTATTCAGCACTTCCACGAATCCGCTTTGGATCGTAAAGAAAGCCAGGTGGTTATTCTTGTCTTTCAGCACTTTTATCTTTCCTTCCTTTAGCGCGCTGACCAGCGGAGCGTGTCGATTGAGGACTTCGAAAAGTCCACTTACGCCGGGCAATTGAACGCCGTATACATCGGCGCTGAAGAGCTTCTTCTCGGGTGTCAATATTTCCAGATTCATCGTTTGACAGTTTTAAGTTTTCGGCCGAAAATTGCCAACCGGACTACGTCCGGTTATTGACGGGCCTGAGCCAACAATTTCTTACCTTTTTCGATGGCGTCGTCGATTGAACCCACGAGGTTAAACGCAGCTTCCGGGTGTTCATCGACCTCGCCGTCCATGATCATATTGAAGCCACGGATCGTTTCTTCAATGGGAACGAGAACGCCTTTCAGACCCGTGAACTGTTCAGCCACATGGAAGGGCTGGGACAGGAAACGCTGCACCTTGCGGGCGCGCGCAACCGTCATCTTGTCTTCATCGCTCAATTCATCCAAACCGAGGATGGCGATGATATCCTGCAATTCCTTGTAACGCTGAAGAATGAGCTTGACCCGATTAGCACAATCGTAGTGCGCATCACCAACGATGAGCGGACTAAGGATCCGGGACGTGGAGTCCAACGGGTCGACGGCGGGATAAATACCCAGGTCGGCGATCTTCCGGCTTAATACCGTGGTGGCATCGAGGTGAGCAAAGGTCGTTGCAGGAGCGGGGTCGGTCAGGTCATCCGCGGGTACATAAACGGCCTGAACGGAAGTAATGGAGCCGTTTCGGGTGGAAGTGATGCGTTCCTGCATCAATCCCATCTCCGTTGCCAGCGTTGGCTGATACCCCACCGCGGAAGGCATCCGGCCGAGCAGCGCCGATATTTCAGAGCCGGCCTGGGTGAAGCGGAAGATATTGTCGACAAAGAACAGGATATCACGACCCGTACCTTTCCCGTCGCCGTCGCGATAATATTCCGCGATAGTCAGACCGCTGAGCGCAACCCGGGCGCGGGCGCCCGGAGGTTCATTCATCTGACCGAACACGAAGGTTGCCTTGGATTCAGCCAATTCCGCCAAACGGACTTTGGACAGATCCCATCCACCTTTTTCCATATCATGCTTAAAGTCTTCACCATATTTCATGATCCCGGCTTCAATCATTTCGCGCATCAGGTCATTCCCCTCGCGTGTACGTTCGCCAACGCCGGCAAAAACGGACAGGCCGGCATAAGCTTTGGCGATATTGTTGATCAACTCCTGGATCAATACCGTCTTACCGACACCGGCGCCGCCGAACAGACCGATCTTTCCCCCTTTTGCGTATGGCTCGATCAGGTCGATAACCTTGATGCCGGTAAAGAGCACTTCGGTGCTGGTACTCAAGTCCTCGAAGGCCGGAGGCTTGCTGTGAATGGGGCGCCCGCCAACCTTGGAGACGGCAGGCAAACCGTCGATCGGATCACCGGTCACATTGAACAGCCGGCCTTTGATGCCTTCCCCGATCGGCATCGTGATGGCTGAATGGGTATCGGTCACCGGCGTGCCACGTACCAGACCTTCCGTACCATCCATCGCTATACAGCGGACGCTGTCTTCCCCGAGATGCTGCTGAACTTCCAAAACCAAGGTCTCGCCGTTGGCCTTTTTCAGTTCCAGCGCGTTATAAATTTCAGGGAGCTTGCCATCAAACTGCACATCGATCACGGCGCCAATGATCTGCTTGATCTTACCGGTACTTGCCATATACGTTATTATTATAGATATTCGGGGTTTAAAATTTGGCTGCAAAGGTAAGGGGGTGCTCCCAAAGAACCAATGAAATCTCTATTTTTGTTCCCTATGCAACTGATAGAAGTTACGACGCCTTCCCTGGCAAAGGAATTCATCCGGATAAATGTGGAACTCAATCGATCCAACCCGGCCTATATCCGCCCGATCGATAAGGAGATCGAGGAAGTGTTTGATCCGAAGCTGAATAAGGCTTTCCGGCATGGGGAACTGGCGCGGTGGATACTAAAGGATCGCGAAGACCGGCCGATCGGGCGGATCGCCGCCTTTGTCAATAAGAAGTACCGGAACAAGGGAGATGATGTTCCGGTCGGCGGTGTCGGTTTTTTTGATTGTATCAATAGCCAGGAGGCTGCGGATATGTTGCTGGATGTAGCACGGCACTGGCTGGGTCAGCGGGGGATGGAGGCGATGGACGGCCCGATCAATTTCGGTGAACGGGATAAATGGTGGGGAATGTTGGTGGAAGGTTTCAATGAGCCATTGTGGTCGATGAATTTCAACCCGCCTTACTACCAGGCACTGTTCGAAAACTATGGCTTTCAGCCCTTTTTTCATCAATTGTGTTTTGGTCTCGATCCGCTGAAGCCGCTGAGTGAGAAGCTGTTAAGAAGACACGCCGTACTGGCTGCGGATCCCGCCTACCACGCATCGATGATCGACAAGAAAAACCTGGAGAAATATGTCATGGATTTTCTCCGGATATACAATGAGGCTTATGCAGGGCATGGCGGGGGGAAGGAGCTAAGAAAGGAGCAAGTGACCGGAATGTTTAAGCGGATGAAGGCGCTGATCGATGAAAAAGTAGTCTGGTTTGCCTATCATAATGAAAGACCGATCGCGATGTTTGTCAATATTCCGGAACTAAACCAGTATTTTAAGCATTTTAACGGGAAGTTTGGACCTTTACAGAAGTTGTACTTTGTCTGGCTTCGGTTGCGAAAGGCTTGCCGGCATTTTACGGGTATCGTGTTTGCAGTAGTACCTGATTACCAGTCGATGGGGGTAGAAGCTTTTATGGTAGGGGAATCGGCGAAGGTGATCCAGCCGGATGCTTTTTATACGCATTATGAGATGCAGTGGATCGGCGATTTCAATCCGAAGATGGTCAATGTGGCTAGAACCTTGGGGGAAACCTTCGTCAGCCGAAAGTTGACGACCTATCGGTATTTGTTTGACCGGACCAAGGAGTTCAAACGGCATCCCATGTTGGCCTGAGCCCCGTCCTTTCTCGCCTTTGGGGAATTTTCCGGTTTTTGGAAGGGGTTCCGGGAAATGGAAGGATTCCGTGAAACAATATTTTTATAAATCATTGATTTTCAACGCGTATCAATTTGGCACAATGTATGAAATACCTATATTACCTGAAAATTTAGAATGTTGAAGCGGCAGGAAAGTAGATCCTGATCCGTAAGATCTGAAAAACGCTTGAGGCCGCCGATTGGTGGCCTCAAGTTTTATTGGCAAATTAAGAGGCATAGGATTTGTGGATTTGTGGTAGGTTTGCTAAAATGGATAAGTTCATCGTTTCCGCCCGAAAATACAGGCCCCAGGATTTTTCGACGGTTGTGGGCCAGTCACATATCACGACTACCCTAAGAAACGCCATTAAGAATGGTCAGTTGGCGCACGCTTTCCTGTTCTGTGGCCCCCGGGGGGTTGGTAAAACGACCTGCGCCCGGATCCTGGCAAAGACCATCAATTGTGAGAAGGTAAGCCCGGACGGAGAGGCCTGTAATCACTGCCATTCCTGTGTATCTTTCAACGAAGGGACTTCCCTGAATATCCATGAGCTGGATGCCGCCAGCAACAACTCGGTAGACGATATCCGGACACTGGTGGAACAAGTGCGTTTTGCCCCCCAGGCGGGTAAATACAAGGTATATATCATCGATGAGGTGCATATGCTTAGTACCTCGGCCTTTAATGCCTTTTTGAAAACACTGGAGGAACCGCCGCACTATGCGATCTTCATACTGGCGACTACGGAGAAGCACAAGATCCTGCCTACGATCCTGTCACGTTGCCAGATATTCGATTTTAAGCGGATCACCGCCGCCGATACCGTTGCACATTTAGAGGAGATCTGCGGAAAAGAAGGCATCCGGGCGGAGAAGGGGGCGCTGCAGGTCATTGCGCAGAAGAGCGAGGGCTGTATGCGGGATGCATTGAGCATCCTGGATAAGATCGTCAGCTTTACCAATGGCGAACTCAGCTATCGGAACACGCTTGAGCATCTCAATATCCTGGATGCTGACTATTATTTCCGCATCCTCGAAGCCATGCAGCAGCAGGACCTGTCGGAAGCTCTGCTGATCTATGACGATATCAACCGGAAGGGCTTCGAAGGTGACCTGGTGTTGAACGGGCTTGCGGAGTTCATCCGTAATCTGCTGGTGTGTAAGGATGAAAAAGTGGCTTCGCTGCTGGATGCAGTGGAAAGTTTCAGGGACCGGTATGTGAGCGCGGGGAAAAAAGTCGACGCCGTCTACCTGGTGAGCGCATTGAATGTGCTGAACGATGCAGAGCTCAATTATAAATTGGCCCGCAACAAACGACTGCATGTGGAGCTGGCTCTGATCAAGCTGTGTTATCTGGCACAAGCTATGCAGGTAGTAGTGGAGGAGTCAGAAGGAAAAAAGAGATCGGCCGGGCCGCTGAGACCGGTATCTTTCCGAAATATTCCCGCTATGGAGCCGATGATCCGGCGGGAGAACAAAATAGAAAAGGTCCCTGAACAAACCGGCGCGAAGCTGATAATCGAAACACCGGCGGAGGCCCCGACGGTGGCGGAATCGAAAACGGGATCGGGATCGTTAAGCTCTTTGTCGAGGATCCGCCGACAGATTGCCGATCGGGCCCATAACAAAGATTCAGACAGTAGACGGATACTGGAGATCGAACCGTTGATCCGGGCCTGGCAACAGTTTGCCGATTCCCTGCGGGAGAATCGAAACCCCGCTGTGCAGAGCCTGGAGCTGGCCAGCCTGCGGATCATCGATGCGCAGACTTTTGAAGTATCGACGAATAATAACCTGGAGCAGCGGTTCATCGAGCAGGAGAAACGGGGGATATCCGATCACCTGCAACAGGTATTTGCCAACAAAGCGATCAACTTTACGGTGATCGTGGAAGAAAAGGCGCAGCCGGAAGAGCCCGCGGAAAGGCCGCTGAACAAGCGGGAACAGTTCATGCAGATCTCGGATCAATATCCGTTGGTCAGGGAGTTAAAGGATCGGCTGAGGCTGGAGCTGGACTATTGAGCGGCGGGAGGTTTATAATATAGTTTAGTTAAAACCGTCCGTTTACCTTTGACATATAACCGATTGGCGGGAATTTTGCCAACGTTTCCAGACGGCCGGAGGCCGCACCAAATTATCTATGAACGGCAACACGACACCAACCTTAAAAAGACAGATCTTCCAGACGAATTCGACGGGCCGCTGGCAAAGACTAAAATGGGGTGGAAGGATCTTTCTGCTTTTCCTTGTATTGGGTGTCGTCATCCTCTATATCACCATCTCCCGAAACTATACGCCTGCGCTTCCCCGCATCAAGGAGCAAAGCCAGCTGTATAAGAAAGTGCTGGATACAGGGAGGACTTTTTACATCAAGAACAGCCTGATCGAGCAGTATGGGGGTTTCCGCAAGTATATCAACGAGAAGGTGCCGTATCGTGGGGGAGCGTTCCCGGGACAGAAGCGGGATTCCGATCGTACCGGGGTGGCGCCGGTGAAAGTGGATACGAATTTCCGGTCATTCACCAAGTTCCCGACCGGTATCCGGGCGGCCTTCTATGTCGATTGGGATGCCCAGTCCTTCCTTTCCCTGCAACAATATATCGACAAGATGAACCTGGTGATCCCCGAATGGATCTTTATCGACCCAACAGCGGACACGGTCACGACAGACATCGATCCGCGTGCCTGGGGAGTCATGAAAAAATCGGGGGTCAAGATCTTGCCGATCCTTTCCAACAACTATAAGGAGGTGTTCCGGGGCGATGCCGTACACCGGGTCATCAATGATCCGGTAAAAAAGCAGCGGCTGATCTCCGATGTGATCAAGATCCTGGAGAAAGACGATTTTGTCGGCGTGAATGTGGACTTCGAAGAGTTGCAGGAGCCCAATAATGAGAAGCTGGTGGAGTTCCAGAAAGACCTCTATGATCAGCTGCATGCGCAGCATCTGCTTGTGACCCAGGACGTTATTCCGTTTAATGAGGACTACAATTTCAAGGAGCTGTCGAAGTACAATGACTATATTTTTCTGATGGCCTACGATCAGTATTCCGACGCCTCGGGACCGGGGCCGATCGCCCATCAAAAATGGATCGAGGGGGCCGTGGATGCTGCCGTGAAGAATATTCCCGTCCAAAAACTGATCCTATGCCTGGCGGCATATGGCTATGACTGGCGGCTGGGCAAGGAGATGTCCTGCCGGACGGTCAGCTACCAGGAGGCATTGTTTACTGCCAAGGATGAGGAGGCCACGATCGATTTTGACAACGACTCCTACAACCTCCACTATGTTTATGACGATGATGATAACGTGCAGCACCAGGTGCAGTTCACGGATGCGGCCACCATCTTCAACGCGCTACGGTTCGCCACGGAGTATGGGTTGCCGGGGACGGCGATCTGGCGTCTTGGTGACGAGGATCCCCGGGTCTGGTATTTCTATGACCAGGATATGCGCAAATCGGCGGTGGCCCATTTCGACTTCTCCGAATTCAGCAAGGTAGACGCCAAGGCAAATGCGGATTTTGTAGACTATGAAGGGTCTGGAGAGGTACTCGATGTCATTGCCACGCCGACCAACGGGCGGATCACGCCGGAGGTGAATACTGGGGAGATGCTGATCAGCGAGGAAACCTATGATAGCCTGCCGTCGAGGTTCGTAGTCCGCAAATACGGGACCCAGGACTCCATGAAAATGGTGCTGACCTTTGATGACGGCCCCGACCCGGAATATACGCCGAAGATCCTGGACATCCTGAGCAAATATCATGTGCCGGCCACCTTCTTTGTCATCGGGATCAACGCGGAGAATAATATCCCCATCGTCAAACGGGAGTTCAGGGAAGGGCATGAGATCGGCAATCATACATTTACCCATCCCAATATTGCCAAAGTAAGCCAGCGGCGGGCCATCCTGGAGATGGAGTCGACTCGGCTGCTGATCGAGTGTATCACGGGGCGGTCGACGATCATGTTTCGTGCGCCCTACAATGCAGACTTTGAGCCCGAGAAGTGGGAGGAGCTGATACCGGTGGCGATCGCCCGTAAAAAGAACTACCTGGATATCGGGGAGTCGATCGACCCCCTGGACTGGGAGCCGGGAGTATCAGCGGACACCATCTTTGCGCGAACCGTCCGTGGGAAGGATGAAATGACGAAGCAGGGGTTCAGCGGGAATATCATCCTGCTCCACGATGCAGGCGGGGACGGGCGGGAAGCCACGGTGGAGGCGCTGCCGCGGATCATCGAATATTTCCAGAAGCGCGGAATTCATTTCACCACGGTGGCGGATATCCTCGGGAAGACACGGGATGAGATGATGCCGCCGGTGCCGAAGGGCAGCGGTTATTACCTGTTGCAGATCAACTATTATTTTGCAGAGCTGGGATACTGGAGCAGCCATATCCTGTTCTCGACCTTCGTGGTCTTCATGATCCTGTCGGTAGGCCGGGTGCTGTTCATTGCTGTTATCGCCACCAAGGAGTTCTTCCGCGAGCGGAAATATGCGCTGGCGGCCTGGTGGACGCCTGAGGGGGTTGGGGCGCCGCTGGTGAGTATTATCGTACCCGCCTATAACGAAGAGGTTAATGCGGTCGGCTCCGTCGAGAGCCTGCTGAAGGGCGACTACCCCAATTTCGAGATCATCTTTGTCAATGACGGAAGCACGGATACAACCTATGAACGGGTCAGCCGCGCATTCGGGGATAACCCGAAGGTAAAAGTCTATTCGAAGCCCAACGGCGGCAAGGCCTCCGCATTGAATTTTGGGATAAGCCGGTCCGACGCCGAATATGTGATCTGTATCGATGCGGATACCAAGCTGCTGCCGGATGCGGTATCCCGGCTGGTGATGCATTTCGGCGATAACCAGTACCGGAAGAAACGCACCGGGGGATTTGGAGAGGCGGCAGGAAGGGCAATCGTCGGCGCCGTAGCGGGTAATGTAAAGGTGGGTAACCAGGTCAACCTATTGACGCGATGGCAGGCGATCGAATACATCAGCAGTCAGAACTTCGATCGTAGGGCCTTCGCCTATCTGAATGCGATCACGGTAGTTCCCGGGGCGATCGGCGCATTCCGGAAGATCGCGATCGAGGAAGCCGGCGGCTTCACGACCGATACGCTGGCGGAGGATTGCGATCTGACCATCCGCATCCTGCGCTGCGGTTATATCGTGGAGAACGAAAATATGGCGATTGCGATGACGGAAGCCCCGGAGACACTCAAACAATTCTTCAAACAACGGTTCCGCTGGAGCTATGGCGTGATGCAGACCTTCTGGAAGAACCGGGATGCCTTGCTCAACTGGAGATACCGGTGGCTGGGCTATGCGGCCTTGCCAAATGTGCTGATCTTTCAATACATCATACCGTTTGTGATCCCGCTGGCCGACTTCTTTATGGTAGTCGGGCTATTGACCGGCAATGCGTCCAAGATCGGGGGTTATTATCTGGTCTTTATGGTCGTGGATCTGCTGGTGGCCCTGCTGGCCTTTTGCTTTGAGCGGGAGCGGCTTTCACGGCTGTTTTGGCTGATCCCGCAGCGGCTGATCTGGCGATGGCTGACCTGGCTGGTGCTTTTCCGCGCCGTCCGGCGGGCGCTGAAAGGGGAGCTGCAACATTGGGGCGTGCTAAAGCGCACGGGGAATGTGAAGGTGGCGTGAGCCGGCCGCATTTCGCCCCTAAGCTGCCTCCGGCAGCTTGTCCGCAAGGACAGACTTCAATGGCTTGGGTGAAATGTGCTAGATTGAAAGGACGGCACATTTCACCCAAAATGTCTTAATTTCACGGCTCGATTTACTGAGCCGGCCTCCGGCCGGCTCGACCGATAGGTCAGACTTTAGCGCTTTGCGGGAAATGCGCTATTTTCGGTGAAAGAGCATGTCCCGCACATTCTTTTCTATTCCAAACAAGACAAAGCGTTATGGCTGAAGTTATTTTAATGCCCCGGTTAAGCGATACGATGACAGAAGGGGTGATCGCTGCCTGGCACAAGAAGGTGGGGGATACCGTCAAAAAAGGCGACCTGCTGGCGGAAGTGGAAACGGACAAGGCAACAATGGACCTGGAAAGCTATAAAGACGGTACCTTATTATATACAGGGACGGACAAGGGTGGCAAGATCCAGGTAAATGACCTCCTGGCGATCATCGGTGCGCCTGGGGAAGATATTTCAGGCCTCGTGAAAAGCGGAAAGCCGAGTGCTGCTCCAATCACAACAGCCGCAACGACAACAGCCGCGGTGCCCGCGGAGGCAAAGGCGGCTGGAACGGGTGGGCCCGCTCTGGACCTGTCGAAACAGGAGGAAGTGATCCTGATGCCGCGGTTGAGCGATACGATGACGGAAGGGGTAATCGCCGACTGGCATAAGAAGGTGGGGGATGCGGTGAAAAAGGGGGATATCCTGGCGGATATCGAGACCGATAAGGCTACCATGGAATTGGAAAGCTATAAGGAAGGGAAGTTATTATATGTCGGCGCGAACAAGGGCGAGAAGATTGCGGTCAATGATCTGCTCGCCGTCATCGGGGATGAAAAGAAAGTCGACCTTGCGAAGATCGTCGCGGCGGTAAAGAATAAAGGAGCGGCGCCTGTTTCCGGTTCGGCTCCGGCACCCGCTGCTGCCGCTGCTGCGGATGCGCCCGCCGGTACAGATACCGCGCATAGCGGATTGTCCGTCAGCGCCGATGGTCGAATTAAGGCTTCTCCGCTGGCGAAGAAGCTCGCGGCCGAAAAGGGCATCGATATCCGGAGTGTAACAGGCAGCGGCGACAACGGCCGGATCATAAAGAAAGATGTGGACAGCTATACGCCGGGAACCCCAGCGACCCCGCAGCCGGCTTCGGGTGGCAAGACGGTTGCACCGACCGTGCCGGCGGGCCAGGTAAGCTACGAAGAGATCCCGGTATCGCAAATGCGAAAAGCAATTGCCAAGCGGCTGGCCGAAAGCAAGTTCACCGCCCCGCATTTCTATGTGACCATGTCGGTCGATATGGAAAGGGTGATCGAGAGCCGGGCCCGGATGAATGAGGTATCACCGGTAAAGATCTCCTTCAATGATATCGTACTGAAGGCGGTGGCGGTGGCATTAAAACAGCATCCGGCGATCAATAGCAGCTGGCTGGGGGATAAGATCAGGGTCAATCACCATGTCAACATTGGAGTGGCGGTTGCGATTGAGGACGGATTGCTGGTGCCTGTTGTGCGATTTGCCGATACGAAAAGCCTGTCGCAGATCGGTGCGGAAGTGAAGGACCTGGCGCAGCGGGCAAAGAACAAGAAGCTGCAGCCGGCGGAGTGGGAAGGAAGTACATTCACTATTTCCAATATGGGGATGTTTGGCGTCGATGAGTTCACCGCGATCATCAATCCGCCCGACGCCTGTATTCTGGCGATCAGCGCCATCCAGGCAGTTCCGGTTGTCCGGAATGGGGCGGTTGTTCCGGGCAATCTTATGAAACTGACGCTCAGCTGTGACCATCGGGTGGTGGACGGAGCGACCGGTTCCGCCTTCCTGCAAACGGTTAAAAGCCTGCTGGAGGAGCCACTTCGGATGATGATTTGAGAAGTGGCGTTTTCGATGACGTCATATTGCAGGGATTTCTTTTATTTTTATAGTGCTTGTTATCCAAGCTTATCCGGTTGAGGCCTGTTCCAGTAGTAACAAATTTTACTGTTATGAAACAATACCTTAACCTATTGCAGCAGCTCGACCAATTCATCAGCCGGAAAAAGACAGGATCGCCGCCCGAATTTGCCCGAAAAATGGGTATTTCCGAACGAAGCCTTTATGAGTATCTCAAAGTGCTGAAGGAGCTGGGTGCGCCGATCCGGTTCTCCCGACAGGAACGGTCCTATTATTATGAAATAGACGGCCAGTTCTTCGTTAGCTTCTTCTAGGTCTTCCTATGAGTTTCTTCGATCGGCCGTGACAAAGATAAAGCCGCCTCATAGACATGAGGCGGCCCTTTAAACCTTATCCTATTGGGCACTCCTGTAGAAACAGGCTGCCCTTAAGAACTGTGTCCTTGCTGTTCCAACCAAACTTAAAGAGTTGATATAGGCCGATCGGGTAGTTCGTGCGGTCTACCCTTTTCTGTTACCGGTCCAACCTGTTTGAGAAGCCTTAACCAGGGAGGTTGGATGTTTGAAACCGTTAACAAGCACAAATATAGGAAGAAAATTGAAATGCGGTCTAAAAAGACCACAATTTCTAAAAAAAATCCTCCCCAACTTGCTTGACCAGCCAAATCGCTGATTATCAGCGTCAGCACCCCCGATTTATGATTCATCTATTGGTTATCTCGTTTAATTCCCTTAGCTTTGCGGCCGTTATACTCCTTTCTATTCACTTTCGTGACAACCTTCTGTTATAACTCCTGAAGGATATTGTTGTGTAGATGGGCTTTTTACAACTAAAATAGTTATCATTTTGTCGTTCAAACATCTCAATCTTATTGAGCCTTTATTAAAGGCTTTGGATAATGAGGGCTACACCATCCCTACGCCGATCCAGGAACAGGCTATACCGATCATCCTTAACCGAAAAGACCTGTTGGGCTGCGCACAGACCGGGACGGGAAAGACCGCGGCTTTTGCGCTGCCTTTATTACAATTAATGTGTGAAGATGCCGCGGGTGTCAGTGCAGAGACCCGTCCGGGCTCCCCACGTCCGATCCGGGCGCTGGTGCTTACACCTACCCGTGAGCTAGCGATCCAGATAGATGAAAGTTTTGCAGCCTATGGAAAGTTCACCGGAATCCGGCATACGGTCATTTTCGGTGGTGTGCCGCAACATTCACAGGTACTGGCCCTGCAAAAAGGCGTGGACGTCCTGGTGGCGACGCCGGGCCGGCTGCTCGATCTGATGGACCAGCGCTATGTCCATCTGCAGCATATCCGGTATTTTGTGCTGGATGAGGCAGACCGGATGCTGGATATGGGCTTCATCCATGATATCCGGAAAGTGCTGGCGAAGCTGCCGCAGAAAAAGCACTCGCTGTTCTTTTCGGCTACGATGCCCCCGGAGATCCAGAAGCTGGCGAATACCATTCTCGTCAACCCCATGAAGGTGGAGGTCACGCCTGAAATCACGACGGCCGAGACAGTACAGCAATCGCTGTATTTCGTAGAAAAGAAAGACAAGCGGTCTTTGTTGCTGCATATTCTGAAAGACAGCTCTATTCCTACGGCGCTTGTCTTCACGCGCACCAAGCACGGCGCCGATAAGGTAGCACAGGGGCTTGTCCGGGCGGGCATCCGGGCGGAAGCCATCCATGGCAACAAATCTCAGAATGCGCGGCAGCGGGCGTTGGAGAACTTCAAGAACCGCCATACGCGGATACTCGTAGCTACGGATATTGCCGCGCGCGGCATCGACATCGACGAATTGACACACGTCATCAATTTCGAGCTGCCGAATTTGCCGGAAACCTATATCCACCGGATCGGCAGGACGGGCAGGGCGGGGGCCAGCGGCATTGCGCTGTCGTTCTGTGACAAGGAAGAGGCGGAATATCTGCGCGATATTCAAAAGCTCATCGCACGGCCCATCCCGGTCGTGGAGGATCATCCCCATGTGATGGTTGGAGGTCTTCCCTATCGGGCACCCATAGTGGCCAATCCCGCGGCCGCGGGAAGGAACGGTGCGGAACGCAGGGGTCGGCAACCGGATGAAAGACGCCGTGAGGAGCCGAAACGCAATGGCGAGATCAAGCGGCCCGGGGAACCGAAGCGAAATGCCGACGTCCAACGGCCCGAGCAACCCAGGCGGAGCGCCGAGGTCAAACGCCCCGAGCAACCCAGGCGGAACGTCGAGGTCAAACGCCCCGAAGACCCCAATCGGAACGTCGAGGTCAAACGACCCGAAGAACCGAAGCGGCGCGTGAATCTGAAACGAAATGGCGAGGTTAAGCCGCCCGAAGACCGTAAGCCATACGAACCAACGGATTTCGGATTCCAGATCAACCAAAGCGAAGGGGACGAAAAATGGTAGAATTTGCCTAATTTGGGCAATGATGCGATCCTATCTTCTGTTGTTGCTGGCAGGGCTTTCCGCGGTGTCGGGTCGATCCTACAACCCGGCAGCGGATGCAGGCCTTGCTTCGCTCTTGAGCAGGGCGCAATATGAGAACTATTTCCCGCATCACGATCCTCTTTACCGTTATGAATCCCTGATCAAGGCGGCAGCCAGTTTTCCATTATTTGCAGGCGAAGGAGATATGTCGGTACGCAAGCGCGAGCTGGCGGCATTTTTTGCGGAGATCGCGCATGAGACGACGAATGGCGGAGCCGAAGCTCCGGGTGGACCGTATGCCTGGGGTCTTTACTATACTGAGGAGCTGGGTTGCGGAGACGGACATTGCCGGCAGTACAATTCCGCTAATGGCGGCCCTTATCATGCGGCGCCGGGAAAAACCTATTATGGCCGCGGGCCCATCCAGCTGAGCTATCCTTACAATTATGGGCAGGCCGGAGCCGATCTGGGATTACCATTGCTTGCGCATCCGGAGCTGGTGAGCCAGGATGGGGTGATCGCTTTCCGAACGGCGCTATGGTTCTGGATGCGCCCGGATGACGGCGAACCCTCCTGTCATGCGGTCATGACCGGGAAATGGCGGCCGGCTGCCGAAGATCTGAGGTTGGGGAGACGACCCGGTTTCGGCATGACTATCAATATCATCAACGGTAACGTCGAATGCCATACGCAGTTGCCGGCCGGCCGGAAGGAGCGGGCAGACAGGATCGGGCATTACCGCTATTTTGCAGGTCTCCTGCAGGTGCCGGTGGAAAAGGATTGCGACTGCGCCGGGATGACGCCATACGGCCAATAACAATTGCGCGTTCACTCACTGCGATACTATGAAACCGAGCATGGAAAACAGGGAATCAGCGGGGGGGTGAAGTGCGAGGTTCCATCCGACCATTAAAAAAACATTACTACGGATGAATCTGACCAAAGCGAACCTCCTCCGGATCTGGCAATCCAAAAGTCTTCAGATCGCGCTGCTCGCCTATATCGGGATCTCGGTGATTGCTGCCGCGCAGGGGCTGCTGGCCGGCCCCAAGGTCTATGTTCCTGCTGGGCGACCCTATATTGACTACAATAATTTCCGCATCTTTAAATTTTCCTTCTATCATTTGATAAAGGGATCGGATATTTATCAGCTGTTCCCGGATGATCATTGGGACCTCTACAAATACAGCCCCGGTTTTGCTTTGTGTTTTGGGCTGTTGTCCTGGATGCCCGATCCGATCGGGCTTTTGCTTTGGAACCTGATCAATTCCTTATGTCTCTTTGCGGGAATCCGCCTGCTCCCGGGACTGAACGACGAGAAAAAGGCGTGGATCCTCCTGCTCTGTCTGCTGGAAATGCTGTTGTCCATCCAGAATACCCAAAGTAACGGGCTTATGGCCGGGCTGACCGTGTTGGGTTTTGCGCTCGCGGAGCGCCGTAATTATATTTTGTCAACCCTTTGCATCGTCTTCTCGTTCTATATTAAGATCTATGGCGCCCTGGCGTTCATCTTTTATCTGTGGTACCCGGATAAGTGGAAGCTGGCCGCCTGGTCGATTTGGTGGATGCTGGTATTTGCCTTTCTTCCGCTGCTGGTGGTGAGCGGGCATCAGTTGCTCTTTCTGTACCAGAGCTGGCTGCATTTGTTGTTAAATGACCGTTCGGCCTCTATTGGCCTGTCGGTTATGGGTTTATTGGAAAGCTGGTTCCATCTGGCCGCGATAAAAAATATCGTAACGGTGGCGGGTGCGGTGCTGTTCCTGGTGCCGCTGCTTCGGTGGCGGCTATACCAGGACCTGTCATTCCGGTTGCTGTACCTCGCCTCGGTGTTGATCTGGATGGTGATCTTCAACCACAAAGCCGAATCGCCCACCTTTATCATCGTGATGGCGGGCATCGGGATCTGGTATTTCTCCCGGGAACGCGGCCGGCTGGATCAGGTATTGCTGGCGCTTTCCTTCCTGCTGATCTGTATGTCGGTATCGGACCTCGTGCCTGCCGGTATCCGCAACGGTTTTATCCGACCCTATGGGATCAAAGCAGTCATGGCTATCGTGATTTGGGGAAGAATCGTCTATGAACAGCTGACGATGCCAAATAAAAGCGCTGTCGCATAATTACATGATGAAAATTGAACGTTCGACCGTGCAGTTGCTAAGGCTGCCGTTCTCGATCTTCCTGATGCCGGTATTTTGGTTTGCCCTCAGCCAGGTGATCCCGCGGGACTGGGGCAGGGCTTTGCTTGTCTTCCTGATCCTGCATCTGATGGTCTATCCGGCAAGCAATGGATACAACAGCTATATGGACCGCGACAGCAGTCCTATCGGCGGGTTGGAGCATCCGCTTCAACCTACCCGGCAGCTCTTCGTGGTGACGCTGGGGATGGATGTGCTGGCCCTGCTGCTGGGTCTGTTGATCAGTTGGTATTTTGCCGCCGGACTGCTGGTATACATCCTGGCGTCAAGGGCGTATAGCTATCGGGGAATCCGGCTAAAAAAATACCCGATACTTGGCTGGTTGACGGTTGCCGGCTGTCAGGGCGCGCTGGTCTTTTTCCTTGTTTACCAGGGCAGCCATCCTCCCAATGCTGTATCCTACAGTCTGAAAGCACCTGTAGAAGCAATGATCGCCTGTTCGCTGCTGTTGGGAGGTTTTTATCCGCTCACCCAGATATATCAGCACGAGGCTGACCGGCGCGATGGGGTGCGGACGCTGAGCATGGTCCTGGGGTATCGGGGCAGCTTTGTTTTCGCAGGCCTGCTCTATATTATCGCCTTTCTTTTGCTGGCCTATTATTTCCTGTCGACCATTCAGATAACAGGATTTTGTGTGCTGGCAACCTGCATGCTGCCGGTAGTCGTTTATTTCCTGATATGGGCTGTCAAAGTTTGGCGGGATCCTGGTCAGGCGAACTATGCCAATTCGATCCGAATGAATGTGTTGGGTTCCATTTGCCTGAACCTGGGATTCATCCTCGTGCTGGCCGTCAGCGGAAGGTGAAGTCGTGGCGGCCAAGGGCGGGCAAGCCGCCGCCTGGTCCCATCTTTGCAGCGGTGATATATATAGTTAAACAAGCATTATATTTTGAGCAAGATCATTTCCATCGGAACGGCTGTTCCTGCCTATAGACATAGCCAGGAAGATATTCTCCCATTCATGCAACGAATCTATGCGTGGGACAGTCAGGCAAACAGAAAGCTAAGGTCCCTGTATCAACAGTGTGGTATTGAATGGAGATATTCGGTGATCCCGGATTATACCCGATCGATAACGGAATGGGAATTCTATCCGCCGACGGAAAACCTGGAGCCTTTTCCCTCTTTGGAACAGCGAATAGCCTTGTACCGAAAAAATGCCGGACCTCTATCGGCAACAGCCGTTTCCCGCTGTCTCGAAGGAAAACTGAAAGCGACACAGATCACCCATCTCATCACCGTGACCTGTACCGGCGTGAGTGCGCCCGGACTGGACCTGGAGCTGGTAGACGCGCTGGGGATGCCGGTCACCACATTCCGTACTTCGATCAACTTTATGGGTTGTTACGCGGCCGTACATGCGCTGAAGCTGGCAGATGTATTGATCGCCGCCGACCCCCGGGCCAGAGTTCTTATCGTGTGCACGGAACTTTGCACGTTGCATTTCCAGCAGGAGCCTACGATTGACAATATGTTGTCCAGCCTGCTTTTCGCGGACGGGGCCGCTGCCGTCCTGATGACGTCGGATGAGGATCCTTTCGAGGGGGTAAGGCTAAGGGGGTTCTATTCCGAGATCATACCCAAGGGAAAAAGTGAAATGACCTGGGACCTTTCCTCCACCGGATTTCGAATGACCCTTAGCCACTATGTGGCCGATCTGATCAAAGCCGATTTTGCCGGCCTGGTGGGACGTGCATTGGAGAAAAACGGGATGGGACAGGAGGAGATCAGTCACTGGTGTATCCATCCGGGAGGCAAAAAAATACTCGAAACGATCGTCAGGAGTCTTTCCCTGCCGCACAGCCACCTGGATGATAGCTATGAAATCCTTAAATTATACGGAAATATGTCTTCTCCCACTATCCTTTTTGTCCTCCAGCGAATGATGGCGAGGCTCGAATATGGCCGGCCCAATCGCATTTTCGGCGCGGCCTTTGGCCCGGGGCTCACTATGGAGACATTCATCGCAGAAACGAATTAGCATGACCCGATTTGCCAAGCGAAGCCACCAGAAGGAACTCCTCGATCAGGACAGCATTCCTTTCGCCGATATCGAACAGAATATGCGGGAGCTGGACCTGATCAATACCTGGCTGGGTGGACACCGGATCAGCGTCCTGGGGTTGAAACAGCTTTTGGGCGGCAGGCGGAGGATACGCATCTGTGAGATCGGCTGCGGAGGTGGCGATAATCTGCGCGTATTGAGCCGATATTGCGGCCGGCACGGGATCGACGCGGAAGTGGTCGGCGTGGATATCAACGAGCATTGTATTTCGGTGGCCAGGAGGAAATGGCAGGGCGGCCAGGCGGAATGGTTGCATTCGGACTATCGGCAGGTGACGTTCGACCGGCGGAAACCCGATATCATCTTTTCGTCCTTGTTCTGTCATCATTTCACGGATGAAGAGTTGGTGTCGATGATCCGCTGGATGGAATTGAACAGTACTACGGGCTGGTATGTGAATGATCTGCATCGACATCCGCTGGCCTACTATTCCATCCGCTGGCTCACCAGGTGCTGGTCGCGGTCCTACCTGGTAAAAAATGACGCTCCTTTGTCGGTGTTACGGGGTTTTAGCCGGACGGAATGGAAAAAGATCCTGAAAGATGCAGGGATCGAAGGATACCACCTAAAATGGAAATGGGCCTTCCGATGGCTATTGTACCGGTCCGCCGGGTTAACTGTCTCTTATGCGGCCGGATAGGGGGCCATACGATGTGGTCATCGCCGGTGGGGGTCTGGCGGGGCTTGCGCTATCGATCCAACTGGCCAGGGCCGGCTATTCGGTTGTCTTGCTGGAAAAGGAAACCTATCCTTATCATAAGGTCTGCGGGGAGTACATCAGTCTGGAAAGCTGGAATTTCCTGGAAGAGCTGGGGCTTCCGCTAAGCGACTGGAATCTGCCGATCATTCGTCAACTCCTTGTATCGGCGCCGGATGGCAACTCGATTACGCATGAACTCCCGCTGGGTGGGTTCGGGATCAGTCGTTACAAGCTTGATTCGGCGATGGCCGGGATTGCGCGATCGGCAGGCGTGGACCTACGCGAATCGGTCAAGGTGACCGACATGCAATTCGAGCAGTCGACGTTCACGGTCCGGACGAATGACGGGGTCCTCTTTTCGAAAATAGCCTGCGGCGCTTATGGTAAGCGAAGCAACCTGGATATCAAATGGCGGCGGAGCTTCACACAAAAAAAGTCCGACCGGTTAAATAATTATGTGGGAGTAAAATATCATGTTCGTTCCGATATCCCTCCCGATGTGATCGCTCTTCATAATTTCAGGGACGGTTATTGTGGGATCTCCCGGATAGAGGATGGGAAATGCTGTCTTTGCTATATCACAACGGCACGCAACCTACGCGAAAGCGGGCATTCCATCCCGGAAATGGAAAGGATGATCCTTCGGCAGAACCCATTTCTGGAGAAAATCTTTTCCTCAGCAAACTTTCTCTTTGCCCAGCCCGTAACTATTTCTCAAATCAGCTATGACCGGCGGACCCGGGTGCAGGATCATGTTCTGTTTACCGGAGATGCGGCCGGGATGATCCCGCCATTAGCCGGAAATGGGATGAGCATGGCCTTGCATGGTAGCAAGATAGCGTATCGGTGCATCGATGCCTTCCTGAAAGGCCTGGTTGCCCGTTATGAGCTGGAGCAGGAATATACCGACCAATGGGACAAACAATTCGGAAGGCGGTTATGGGCGGGAAGGTTTTTGCAAGCCTGGTTTGGCGGCGAACGACGTACGAATCTTTTACTATATTCGCTGAAACCTTTTCCGGGATTGGTTTCATTTTTGATCCGACAGACGCATGGCGAGCCATTTTAACGTGAGTTTCATGAAATTAGCCGTAACCGTTATTTTGATAACGTTGATCTGCTCGATATCCAGCCAGGCGCAGGATTATCACGCCCTGGAAGGCTCCCCGTATGCAGGGGCGATCGGCGTCGCCAATAATCCGGCTTCCATTGTCAATGCTCCGTATCCCTGGGATATCACTCTTTTCTCCCTGGAGGAAACCAACACGACCAATGCCCTCAAGTTCACTGATTTTGGCTATCTCTCTCGGGATACCATCCGCTATATCTGGGTGAACGGCCGGCTCGCAAGGTTTGCTGCTTTCAATTTCAACGTCCACCTGTTGAACCTGCGGCTGGCGTTGGGGCGGAATCAGGCGATCTGTTTCGGCGCCAATATCCGGGGCTATGGTTCCACCCGGACGGGGCCGGTCAATTACAATGACACGGTGAAGAACATGAACGATTTCTTCAACCTCAATGAGGGCACCGTCTACAATGCAAACACGGTGAGCAGCAGCTGGGTCGAAGGATTCATCAGTTACGGAAAGACCCTATTGGACAATGCGTATGGGCGGTTGAACGGCGGTGTAACGCTAAAGGGTATGCGCGGAATCTCGGGAGTATACGCTCAGTTGAACGGTGGTTCGGTGAACCGCACGATCACAACCGGAAGCGTACTCACCATCTATGACCTGGCGGCAGGCAGCGGTCGTTATGCATATTCTTCCAATTATGACTACTGGAAGAATGGTCACAGTATCATCCGGAACCTGGAAGATTTCCTCGGTCATACCAAGCCGGGGGGAGCCGTCGACCTGGGGATTGAATATCTGGTGAAACCGCAGACGGTGAATGTCTATGACGAAGGGGACCCCTATTACGATTATGATTGGAAGATCGGGGTCTCCCTGCTGGACCTCGGATACAATCAATACCGGTACGGATCGCAAAGCAGGGTGATCGGCGATCCAAAGACCGATGTCACCGATTCCGCGCTGAATGAGAAGTTCGGTCGCATCAAAAGCCTGGCAGACTTCAATGACAGTATGGCGACCATCGTCAATTCGTTCAACTCCATCACCGGTGGGTTTAAAGTATGGAACCCGGCCAGGCTGGTGATCAACGTGGACCGGCCGCTCCGGGATCATTTTGCCGTGAATGCCAACCTGACGCTGAATCTTGGCGGGTCGAACAAAGGCATGCGCTTTTTCACAAAAGAGATCACGTTGCTGTCGGTCACCCCGCGCTGGGAGGTCAGGCGGCTCGGCGCCTATTTACCCGTGGAGCTGACTACGGACGGAAAAGTCTGGGTAGGCGGAGCGTTCAAAGTCGGGCCGCTATTAATGGGAATCGATAATTGGTCCGACCTGTTCACCAAGACGAAGATGGCCAATGGCGGGATCTACCTGGCCCTGGTGATCCGACCCGGAAAAGGTTTCTCCTTCAAGGAGGAAAGACGATATACTTGCCCGAAGAATTAATTTGCATTATTTTGGGAGCATGAAAACCCCCGTTGCCATTGTTCTGCTGGCCGCATTCGTGCTGGTTTCCCCTATCATAGCCTATTCACAGGATACTTCGAAGAGTCTCTGGGGTTCCGATACCGCGTTTGTCAATTTGCGCGAACTCTCGACGAGGGTCGCGATCGAATCCGAGTTCCCCGGCGGTGCCGCCGGCTGGCTGAAATTTCTAAATAGTCATCTTGTTTATCCGAACAAAGCCCTAAGAAAAAAAATCGAAGGCACGGTATTGCTTCAATTTATCGTTGATAAAGAAGGTAATCTTTCGAATCTGTACGTCGTATCAGGCGACTCTTTGCTGGCGGAAGCCGCCATAAAGGCAATGTCCAAGTCGCCGAAATGGATACCCGCAACCGTAAACGGCCAGGCGGTGAAATCCTACAAGAAGCAGCCAATCGTATTCAAGCTGCAATAACCGGGAATTTTATTTTCAATAAATTTTGAAAGTTCAGAAACATCTTCTATATTTGCAGTATGCAATTAGCAGAAGCAAAAGCTCGATTTATCGCCGATTGGGGCCGGTTCGGCACCAACTGGGGAATCAACCGGACGATGGCACAGATCCATGCGTTGTTGTTGGTCAGTCCCGACCCGCTGGGCGCTGAAGAGGTGATGGGAGAGCTGAATATCAGCCGGGGCAATGCGAATATGAATCTTCGGGAGTTGATGGACTGGGGGCTCGTGCAAAAGGTGCTAAAGCCGGGTGAGCGCCGGGAGTTCTTCTCGGCGGAGAAGGATATCTGGAAGGTGGCCCGCCAGATCGTGAAAGAGCGGAAGAAGCGGGAGCTGGAGCAGATGATCCCGGTCTTAAAGGAATTGAGCGCAGTGGAGGGGAATCCGCGGGACAAGGCGGTAAAGACCTTTACAGATACGATCCAGAATATCCGGAAGTTCAGCGAACAAGCAGATAAAACATTGGATACGATGATCAGGGCGGATGAACATTGGTTCCTGGGGAGCTTGGTGAAATTGTTCGCCGGAAAATCGACCGGCTGAGCCCAATCCTATCCCGCTATTACAAGCCGCTAGACGGCTTTTTTAGGAATATGTTATTTCAATTTTTATTGAAAGTTTCGAAACATATGGGACCGATGGACAACCAATTTCACTAAGCAACCGATCCATTCATTTATAAATAATACGACCATGCCTTACATCATCACCACCTACAGCCTTTATCTCGCCCTCACTACCCATTTCCCTATCGATCTCCCCGGCGAAACAAAATAATAACCCCCAACCCCGACACATGAAAGACAAAAAGATCATTATTGCAGGCGGCACAGGATTTATAGGCCAGGCGCTGGCAGCGCGCTGGGGAAAAGACAACCGGATCGTGATCCTTGGCCGTCAGCACCCACAGACCCGCAATAATGCATACGGCCGGCAGATGTTGACAGCGGCGGAAGGCTATCACACCACGTTTTGGCGCTGGGATGGGCGGCATGTGGAGTCACACTGGGCGAAAGAGATCAACGGCTGCGACCTCGTCATCAACCTGGCTGGACGCAGTGTCAACTGCCGCTATAACCGGCACAACCGGCAGGAAATCCTCGACAGCCGTGTCACTGCCACCTCGGCTATCGGGCAGGCGATCCGCGAGGCGACAGTGCCCGCCCAAGCTTTGGATCAACGCGGCGTCGGCCACCATCTATCGGCATGCGCAGGACCGGCCGCAGGATGAATATACCGGAGAACCAGGTAGCGGTTTTTCGGTGCAGGTATGCCAATGCTGGGAGGAAACCTTCTTTGGCCAGCGGACCCCTTTCACCCGTAAGATCGCGCTGCGAACCGCGATTACCTTGGGGGAAGGCGGCGTACTCGTACCCTACCGGCGTTTGATCAATTGGGGACTGGGCGGGCGGCAGGGAAGCGGTAGGCAAATGTATAGCTGGGTGGATATGGAAGATATTGGCCGGGCGATAGAATGGTTCTTTGGTCATCCGGAGTTGGAGGGGGTGTACAATATTGCCGCGCCGGGGCCGGTTACGAATGCGCATTTCATGGATACGCTTCGACGGCTGATGGGTCGCAGATTCGGATTGCCGGCGCCGGCCTGGATGCTCAAAATGGGCGCAGCTCTGATCGGGACGGAAACGGAACTGCTGTTGAAAAGCAGATGGGTGCTGCCGGCCAAATTGGAAAACACCGGGTTTCATTTTAAACATCCGCAACTCGATGAAGCGCTTTCATCTTTAAAAGATAGCTTATGAATCGGAGAACAAAAACCGCCGCCATCATCATCGCGATCCCCCTGGGGTATGCCCTGCTGATGAGGGTGATCTTCGGGCTGGACATCGTAAAGGACTTTGTACGGGTCATGTCTATCACATTCCTGTTGGCGGTACCGTTCGTCATCGGTTTCCTGATTGTTTCCCTTTCGCCGCAAAAGGATGCGGTCAGGATGAGGTATGCGGTGCTGGCGCCATGGATACCGGTTGGCTTTTTCTTCTTTGTTACGGTGCTATTCGGCCTTGAAGGCTGGGCATGCTGGATCATGATCCTGCCGGTCTTTTTGTTGTTCGCCACGCTCGGCGGCTTGTTTGCCCGGTACCTGATCCTCATCCGGAAGAAAAAGCCCAACAAACTACAAGTCAGCATCGTCCTTTTCCTGCCGTTCCTGCTGTCGCCGTTGGAGACGCTGCTGCCGGACTTGCCCGCGCGATATGAAGCATATACCTATGCCGATATCCATGCGCCGGCGGACCGGATCTGGGCAAATGTCGTACGGGTGCGGGCGATCCCCGAGCAGGCGGATCACGGTACTCTGACCCGGTTCCTGGGATTCCCGCGGCCTATCCGGGCGGAGCTCGACTATGCAGGGGTTGGCGGCAGTCGCCAAGCGATCTTTAGCAGGGGCCTGGTCTTTAAGGAAGTGGTTCTGGAGTACGCCGAGCGAAAGAGAATGCATTTCAGTATAACTGCCAATCCGCACGATATTCCTTCCACTACGATGGACAAGCACGTGGTCATCGGGGGAGATTATTTCAACGTACTGGATGGTACATACGAACTTCAGCGACTGAACGACAGCATATTCCGGTTGCATTTGTACAGCCATTTCACGCTGCGTACGACCTTTAATTTTTATGCCAGTTGGTGGGCGGGGTGGATCATGAAAGACATACAAAACAATATCCTGCGGGTTATCCAAACAAGATGCGAGGGAAAATTGTAATATCTAAAGTATGCAGTTACCGACAAAAAAGACACTGGTCCTCGGCGCCTCATCCAACCCCCAGCGTTATAGCTATCTGGCGGTTCGCAGGCTGCGGAATGCGGGACACCCGGTGTCGGCGATCGGTCGCATGCCCGCAACCGTCGGTGATGTGGAGATCGTCACGGACCGGCAGATGGTAAAGGACGTCGACACCGTGACCCTCTACCTGAATCCCGCCAACCAAAAGGAGTATTACGATTATATCCTATCGCTTCACCCCAAACGCATTATATTCAATCCGGGCGCTGAAAATTCCGAATTGGAAGCCCTGGCGTCCGCACAAGGCATCCAGCCCCTCGAGGCCTGTACACTGGTCCTCCTCAGCACAGGGCAATATTGATGCGCTGCTAATACACTAACAAATAACCGATTTTGGTAATAAGGCGTTTTTTGGTAAATTCGACAAATCCTTTATAATATGCTATGGCGAAAATTTAATGGTGATCCGATCGAGCTCCCCATTGTTGATGCCGTTGAAACTGCCATCCGACGAGAAACCGAAAAAGGTTATCGGTTAAAAGTCTGTATCGGCACGGACTCCCAGGTGAAAGGTCTTGAAACGGAATTTGCAACGGTGATCGTTTTTTTGCGGGAGGGACATGGCGGCTTTATGTTCATCCACAATGAAAAAACCAGGCATCAGTACTCGATCAAAGAACGGATGCTGGTGGAAGTGGCAAAGAGCATCGAAATTGCGTATGAGCTTTGCAATCTCTTCAGCCGGTATAATGTCGACATGGAAGTGCATGCGGACATCAATACCAATCCTCATTTCAAGAGCAACGATGCCCTGAAGGAAGCAATGGGCTATATCCTTGGGATGGGATTTGCATTCAAAGCCAAGCCTGAAGCGTTCGCGAGCAGCAGCTGTGCGAACAAGGTAGTCAATTAACGGGCAGCCCTACCCTCTCCGTCGCCGCGACAGATCGTGAACCAACACGGTCTAAGGGTTTGTCTCCCTTCCATCTTTCGCCTCTTCAAATTCTCTGTTCCCCTCTTGTATCAGACCGAGGATCTTGTCCCGACCCATTTTCTTTATCGTACTGGCGACAAAATTCTCGGGGAGGAACTGCCAACTCTCGCGCATCTTGTCCAGAAAGGCCTTGACATTCGCGCTGACCGTCCGCTGGTTCTCCTTGTCTGCTTTTGTAAATACAAGACAAAATGGGATCTGCCATTCACCCAGGGTATTGACAAATCCCAGGTCGATCTTTTGGGGCGAATGACGGCTGTCGATGAGGGCGAAGACGGATACAAGGTTGGATCGTTTTCGAAGGTAGTCTTCAATCATTTTTTCCCATTTCTTCCGCTGCGTTTGGGAGACCTTCGCGAACCCATAGCCGGGGAGGTCCACCAAATACCACTCGTCATTAATCGAAAAATGATTGATCAGCTGCGTCTTGCCGGGAGTACCCGAAGTCTTGGCCAGTTTGTCGTTGTTGCAAAGCATATTGATCAACGAGGACTTGCCGACATTACTGCGGCCGATAAAAGCGTATTCGGGCCGGTCCGGCTTGGGAGAATGCAGATAGTCCGGACTGCTGATGACATAGACGGCGGAGCGTATGATCATACGGTTGAATAAGGGCGTAAGATACCGATATCGGCGGATGTTTACCGGTCTCGCTGTATCTTTACCGCCGCCATGACCAACTATTCACATGACAGGATCGTCCCGTTCAAAGACTCGGAACTGGGGAAAAAACAGCAGGTTGCCGAAATGTTCGACAAAATCGCATTCCGGTATGATTTTTTAAATCGTTTTCTCTCCGGCGGGATCGATGTATACTGGCGTAAGCGGGCAATCCGGGAGTTGCGGGGGCTCGGGGATTTCGCGGCGTTGGATGTGGCAACAGGGACGGGGGATATGGCGGTCCTGCTGGCCCGCTCTTTTCCACAGGCACGGATCACGGGGATCGACATCTCGCAAGGGATGCTGGAAGTAGGACGACAAAAGCTGGCGCGATTGAAGCTGAACAGCAGGATAACCCTGCGGCCCGGAGATAGCGAGGCCCTCCCTTTTTCCGACAACCAGTTCGACGCCATAACAGTTGCGTTTGGCGTTCGCAATTTCGAGAACCTGGAGATCGGGCTGCGGGAAATGAAAAGGGTGCTGAAGCCAGGAGGAAAGCTGGTGCTGCTGGAGTTCTCCCAGCCGCGGACGCCGGGCATCAGCCAGTTATACAAGGCATACATGCGGCTGATAGCACCCAGGATCGCCGGCTTGGCCGCCAGCAACCGCGAAGCCTATCAATACCTGAATGATTCGGTGCGCGCTTTCCCGCAAGGTGTGCACCTGATCCGCATCCTGCAGGACTGTGGCTATACCCATACCCGGCTGAAACGTTTAAGTCTCGGCATCTGCTCGCTATATACCGGAGAAAAGGACATCGACCGCAATTAATCGACGGTTTTATCGTTATACCCCGAACTGGCTCCGCCAGCTCGGAAAACTATTTTTTGTCGCGTCCATTCCAAATTCAAGCCTATAGAGATTATCTACCCTCGATCTTCAGCCGGAATTTTAATCTACTGATTTTAAATTGATTATGAAAGTATTTGGATTTTCGAAGCGCGGGGGTATCCGTATCGTTGTATTTCTCTTGGGGCTTCTCGTGGCAGGAGCACGGGCCGATGCGCAGCTGCGCGACCAGCTGAATTTGCCGGATCACGATTCCAAACCCTTTTACCTGGGTATCGGATTTATGTACGAACAGTCTCATTTCCAGGTGAGCGCGCATCCAAAATTCCTTCAAAGCGATAGTGTCCTGTACGTCAACCCGTTGAATACGGGTGGATTTGGAGTTTCCGGAATGTTCACCTTTCATGTCATGGATCACCTGGAGTTCCGCCTGGCCTTTCCGGAGTTCATCTTTGCTTCCAACACACTCGCCTATCACGTAAATTATCCGCCGGCCGGCGAAACCGCCCTGGCCACCAAGCAGATCCAGTCACTATTGCTGGGTTTCCCCGCGCACGTGAAATTCCTTTCGGACCGGATCAATAATTTCCGGGTCTATATGCTTGGCGGCATCAATTACCAATATGATCTCGCCTCCAATTCTTCCGCGCGCAAGGCGCAGGACCTGGTCAAACTGTCGCCTTCGGATTTCAGCATGGAAGGCGGGATCGGTTTTCAGTTCTATTTCCCGGTATTCATTTTATCGCCGGAGCTCAAGATCAGCGAAGGGATCAAAAATGTTCATGATCGTGATCCCAATTTGCAGTATTCCAATGTGATCGACAAGCTCAAAACGCGGATGATCGTGTTTTCCTTAATTTTTGAAGGCTAGTTGAAGTTACCTCGTCAATAGTCGTATTGCCTCCTGAATAGGTTGATCCGGATGCCGGCCGTCAATGTCGTGGAGTTGGCGGAATGGTAGGTATCGGTGGGATCGTTGACTGAAAAACGGCGGTACATAGCCGATAGCTCCAGAAACACGTTTTCCCGCCATTGCCAGGATACCAACCCGGAGAAATTGATCACGTTGGCCGGGATACCGGAACCGATCTGGAAGCCATAGTCCCGGGGGCGGGTCGTATAGCTCTCAAAAATATTGCTCCCGAAGTTCACACCCGCGGAATCCAGACCCTGCTTATAATAGATCAACTTGCCTTCCAGGTTCCACTTATAGGCCGGCTGATAGCGAAGGATCCCCACCACCTCCGCAAAATTGGCTCCGAGCGGATGCGCCAGCGGCTGGTTATAATGACTGTAGTTATCGACCGTATCGTCGTGTTGATAGACATAAGGCCTGACGAGATTGGTTTCTACCTGGAAGTCGAGATTCCGGATGGCAAACGCATTGATGTATTTGATGCCCACCTGAAGACCCTGTTTGTTGGCCCAGTAGCCGTCGGAATAGTGCAGGATCTGGTGCAGGATAAATTCGTCGATCAGCAATTGTCCATATAGCTGAACGGTATGACCGATATTCAATTTCAAGTCCAATCCGGCGGTCGTCTTATCCGGGCTACCATTCTGCTGCTGGGCTGAAATAAGAAAGGCGACGGGATTCAGATAAGAGAGCTCATAGCCGTTGGTCCGGGTGAAGATCACATTCTCGAATATACCCAGGGTCGCCCAGGGGAAGACATTTAGGCTGAGGTGATGGGTAACGCCATATTTTTTAGGATAGAGAAAATCCGAGTCGGGAGCAAAATGCTGGTCGACCAGTTGCATATACATGACCTGGTAGTTCAGCTTCCAGACCCGGGTATTGATCTTGATAAAGGAATACGGCGCCGCATAGTCGCTTAGAAAGAGACTCCGATAGCCGTCGCCAATGAAATTCTTGTCATAGCCGATCTGGATGTCGAAATATTTTAAGGCGTTGAAATAGATCGAGGCCCTGCTATCATAGTAGTCAAAACCGTCGGTCTTGAAATGCTTCCAGTAGCCGGCGCCGGGTACCGCCCGGTACTGTTCCGCCCGCTGCTGAAAAAAGGTCGGTCCTCTTTCCTGGTCATCGGTTATAAAGGCCGAGAAGCCTAGTTTACCGCCGATCATTCCCCGGAGGCTAAGCCCTTTTGCATTCAGGTAGACTCGTTCCTTATTACCGGTCTCGATGGATTGTGTCTCTTCGATGACCGGGTCGGCGGCCAGGAAGAAATCGTTTTCCGAGACTTTATATAAATTGGCGCGCTCCGTATAGAAAGTATTAAACCAGGGCCGTCTGCTCGCAAAACTATCCTGGTTCATGTGGGTCCATTCGATATTGTTGAGCAGTAGGGACCGGAGTGTAGCCTGGTCAACCGGTGAAAGATGGTAATATTCGTCGTATGGAAATTTCTTATGCAGGGAATCGGCCATTTCGGCCATCTGAACCGCGACCTTTCGGCTGATCGGCCGGTCTGAACTGAAGTTCAGCGTGGGATTGGTCTGCTGGAGGATCTGCATCCGGTCCAGGAAATGATCATAGGCGGAGCCCTGGGGAAGAAAGCTGGATTGGGAAAAGCCGGCAGCCGGCAGAAGAAAAAGAGAAGCCCCCAAAATTATCTCCCGGCTTAGAAGGGTTTTAATAAATTGCATCATATTAGCACGATCAATTTTCTTTATGCGTAATTACCTGATCAGGAATGTTCACATAGTCAACGAAGGTAGGATTAGTACAGGAGATTTGCTAGTGAAAAACGGCCGCATCGAAAAAATTGGGACAAACCTCCAATCAGCCTTTTCAGTTACGGAGATCAACGGTGAAGGAAAACATTTATTGCCCGGGGTGATCGATGACCAGGTTCATTTCCGGGAGCCCGGACTAACGCATAAGGCTACTATTTATTCGGAGGCGAAGGCGGCGGTGGCGGGGGGTGTCACCTCGTTTATGGAAATGCCCAATACGATCCCGCCGGCCTTTACCCAGGAATTACTGGAGGACAAGTATGCGATCGGCGGCCGGAGCTCACTGGCCAATTACTCCTTCTATATGGGCACGTCGAACGATAATGCGGAGGAAGCGCTCCGGACCAATGAAAAGAAGCGGGATGTTTGTGGCATAAAGATCTTCATGGGATCCTCCACAGGGAATCTGCTGGTCGACAATTACCTGACGCTGGACCGGCTTTTCCGGGATAGCGAGGTGCTGATAGCGACCCATTGCGAGGAGGAGAAGATCATCCGGCAGAACCTGGAGCGGTTGCGACAGGAAGGGCGGGAGCTGGTCGCCGCCGACCATCCCAGGATCCGGGACGCCGAAGCTTGTTTCGAATCTTCGCTAACGGCCATCCAATTCGCCAAAAAGCACAATAGCCGGCTGCATGTCTTTCACCTGAGCACGGAAAAAGAAATGCAACTGTTCACCAATCTGCTTCCGCAGCAGGAGAAGCGAATCACGGCCGAGGTATGTGTGCATCATTTGCATTTTACGGCTGATGACTATGCCAGGCTGGGGAATAAGATCAAGTGCAATCCGGCGATCAAAGCCCCGCATAACCGGGAGGCCTTGTGGTCGGCATTGCTGGATGACCGGCTGGACCTGATCGCAACAGACCATGCTCCACATACGCTGGAAGAGAAATCGGGCTCTTACGAAAAGGCGCATGCCGGGCTGCCGCTGGTGCAACATTCGCTTTTGCTGATGCTGCATTATGTGCGGGAGGGGAGGATCAGCCTGGAAAAGGTCGTCGAGAAGATGAGCCATGCCGTTGCGGTCTGTTTCCAGATCGCCGAACGGGGGTATATCCGGGAAGGATATTTCGCAGACCTGGTACTGGTGGACCTGGAACGGCCTTCGGGCGTTGAGCGGGGAAATATCCTGTATAAATGCGGCTGGAGCCCGCTGGAAGGATTCCGGTTCCCCGCCACGGTGACCCATACCTTCGTAAATGGTCATCTGGTATATGGAAATGGGGTCTTCGATGAATCTCAATGGGGCCTGCGGTTACGGTTCGACCGGTAAACCGGGAAAACCTGCAATAGTTACGTTTATTATGGAAATCGACAATACTACATACGAAGACCTGTCTCTCTTCAGCCGTCACGAAGAATATTCCATCTTCCACAAGCTGGATTTCACCCGGACGAAGGCTGGCAGGGACCTGTTGCTGGAGCTATTCGGCAACCCGTTGGGCAAGCTCGAAGATATCCTTGCCACGCAGCAGACCCTGGTGCTGATGCTGGAAAGGCTGAACCAATGGCCCGTCTCCATCAGCAATGGGACCATCATGGTGATGGAGAAGTTCTATGAGACGGCCATCGACGATATCCCGCAGGCGCTGAACCTTCCCGCCGCTCTCAGCTACAAGATCTTTCACTCCGCCGACTATGCGATGGTCCGGTATTCAGTCGGGCATTTTGCGGACTTTATCCGGGGAATGGATCAACTGGTGAAGCTGCTGGATGTGCCGGACTGTCCCCAGGTACTGAGGGAACTGTTGGATCGTGCGAAGCGGCTACTTGACCAGGATGTCCTCCAGGCGATGGCGAAGACCGCGCCGGGAGTCAAGTTCAATCCGATCCAGATCATTCACTACGGTCACTACGTCCGCGTCCGGTTCAAGACCGCCATGCTGTCCCTGATCGAGATCCACAGCCGGCTGGATGCCTGGTATTCGATGGCCATGGCGACCCGGCGCTACCAGCTGTGCTTCCCGGTGTTTGTGGATCAGGCTGATACCTTCCTGGCAGCGACCTCGCTCTATCATCTTTTGTTGCCGCAGGCGGTGGCATACGATGTCCGCCTGGATAAAGACAACAATTTCCTCTTTCTTACCGGGGCCAATATGGCCGGTAAAAGTACCTTCATCCGCGCTGTCGGCGCCGTGGTATTTCTGTCCCATCTCGGGATGGGCGTCCCGGCAGCGTCCATGCGGTTGAGCGTCTTCGACGGTATCCTCAGCAATATAAATGTGGTGGATGATATCAGTAAGGGAGAAAGCTTTTTCTTCAACGAAGTGCAGCGGATCCGGAATACGCTGGAGAAGATCAGCGGCCAAAGGAAATGGCTGGTGCTGATCGACGAGCTCTTCAAGGGCACCAATGTACAGGATGCGATGAAATGCAGTACGGCTGTTATCAAGGGTCTTATCCGCATCCCTCAGTCCCTGTTCATCCTTTCGACGCACCTGTACGAGATTGGGGATGACCTGAAAGGGTATTCGAATATCTTGTTCCGATATTTCGAAACCAATGTCGTGGATGATCAGTTGGAATTCAGTTATCAGCTGAAGGACGGGATCAGCAATGACCGGATCGGTTATCTGATCCTTAAGCGGGAAAAGGTGGTGGAGATGTTGGAAAGTTTGTAGGGGGCGACAGCGGGGACGGCCCTGGCGGCCATGGGGCCGGGCGGCAAGGCCGGGAAAAGCGGGCAGGCGGGCCGAGCAGCAGCGGACTGCTGTATTTGGAAATATTTCCAGTTGCATAGACAAATCCAATTTGGTGAAAAAGACATACCCGGGCGGCGAAAGGCCCGGAGAGTTCCCCGATGATGTCGCCCGATGATGTCGGCGATGACCCGCAATCTAAACTGCAGCGACATTGCTGTGAAACACCCAACGTGGAACGCATATCAAGTTTTCTCAAAATTTTTTGATTTATTTTCTAGGTTTACCGGCTAAATGTTTCCGGTATGTTGGTGAAGTTATTCGGTAGTGCGGTTTACGGCGTAGAGGCGATCACCATTACCGTCGAAGTGAATGTAACGCAGGGGCTTCATACCTATGTGGTCGGCCTGGCCGACAGTGTGGTGAAAGAAAGCATACAGCGGATAGAGAGCGCCATCAAAAGCAATGGCTATTTTATGCCGCGCACCAAGTTGGTGATCAACCTGGCGCCAGCCGGTATCCGCAAGACAGGTTCTGCCTTCGACCTGCCGATCGCGCTTGGCGTTCTGGCGGCCAGCGGGCAGCTGCCGGCGGATACGCTGAAGGACTATGTTATCATGGGCGAATTGGGATTGGATGGCCAAATCCACGCCATCAAGGGTGCACTGCCGATCGCGATCCAGTCGCGCAAGGAAAAATTCAAGGGACTACTGGTCCCGCAGTCAAACGGTTCCGAAGCCGCCATCGTCAACCAGCTGGAAGTGTTCTCGTTCGGTCACCTCCGCGAAGTGATCGGGTTTTTCCGGGAGAAATCGAAATTCCGGCCGGTGATCGTGGATGCCAGGGCAGCCTTTCAATCCGCCCCACCCTCTTCCGATCTCGATTTCAGTGACGTAAAAGGGCAGGATGGCATCAAGCGGGCCATGGAGATCGCCGCGGCGGGCGGTCACAATATCATCCTGATCGGTCCGCCCGGAGCGGGCAAAACCATGCTGGCCCGGCGACTGCCGGGAATACTTCCGCTGTTAAGCCTGCAGGAAGCGCTGGAGACCACCAAGATCCACAGCGTTGCCGGCAAGTTGACGGAACAAACGACCCTAATGTCGCAGCGCCCTTTCCGCAGCCCGCATCATACGATATCGGGATCCGCGCTGGTCGGAGGCGGCAGCTATCCGCAGCCCGGGGAGATCTCGCTTGCCCACAATGGCGTCCTGTTCCTGGATGAGTTGCCGGAATTTGAACGGAATGTGCTGGAAGTCATGCGGCAGCCGATGGAAGAGCGAAAAGTGCTGGTCAGCAGAGCAAAACACTCGGCAGAGTTCCCCGCTTCTTTTATTCTCGTGGCAGCCATGAATCCCTGCCCCTGCGGCTACCACGGTCATCCCACAAAGACCTGCACCTGTCCGCCCGGCGCAGTGACCCGATATCTCAACAGGATCTCAGGCCCGCTGATGGACCGTATCGATCTGCAAGTGGAAGTCAGCCCGATCCCTTATGAGCAGGTAACGGCCGATGCTTCAGGGGAATCATCGGGACAGATCCGGAAGCGGGTGATCGCGGCGCGGGAGCAGCAACGCCTGCGCTATGAGCGAATGGGCTTCTATTGCAACGCACAGATGAGGAACAGCGCCATGCGGATCTGGTGCAAGATAGATCGACGGGGCGAGACGATGTTACGGGCGGCAGTGGATAGCCTGGGCTTGTCGATGCGGGCTTATACCCATATCCTGAAAGTAAGCCGGACAATCGCCGACCTGGCCGGAAGTGACGGGATCCTCGAGGAACATCTGGCGGAGGCGATCCATTTCAGAAACCTGGACCGCGAGGGGTGGGCGGGATGAGGCGCCGTTTTATTCAGACCTCAAACTGTCGACCGGATTAGTTCGAGCGGCGCGAATGGTCTGGAGACAAAGCGTCATTACGGCAATCACCGCCATTCCCGCTCCCGCCAGCAAGAAGAGCCACCAACCAAATGCGGGCCGGTTGGCATAGTCCTCCAGCCATTTATGCATCGCCCACCACGCGATTGGGGTTGCGATGAGAAACGCAATCCCGACCAGGATCATAAAATCAGTGGATAACAGGGTGACAATCTGAGCAACTGTGGCGCCCATTACTTTCCGGATCCCGATCTCTTTGGTCCGGATCGCGGTCGTATAAACAACCAGCCCCAGCATGCCCAGACAACTGATCAGGATGGCGACGCCGGTCGCCCAACGGAGGAGGCTGGCAATATCCTGTTCGCTCTTGTAAAATTTGGCGATGCTTTCGTCATAGAACTGGTAGTTGAATTCGACATCCGGGTAGAATTTCTTATAAGTATCCCCGATAGCCTGAAGGGTGCGGGGCCAGGAAACCCCTTCGTCGCCAGAATATGCCAGGGCCACATGAATGCCGGTACTTTGGCGGTTATTCGCGGTGAAAACAAGGGGTCGAATCTTCTCTTGCAGTGAATGAGCGTAAAAGTCCCGGATAACTCCTACGATCGGCTTATGGATGGAATTGCCGGGTCCATACCACAGGTATTTGTTGATGGCTTCGCCGGGATTCCGGAATCCAAGTTGACGGGCATAGGTCTCGTTGATGAGATATTCGCGGATCGTATCGCTGGGTCGTACGTTCCGGCCGGCCAGCAGGGGGATTTGATAGAGGGGTAAAAAACCCGAATCGCCGAATTTCAGTTCAACGCCTGTCTTGATTGGTGCCGGGCCACCCAGATAGGTCAGGGTCTGGCCCCAAAAGCTCTCAGCGGAAGGCGGATTACCTCCAAGGCTGATCTGCGCTATGCCGGGCAGGGTCCGCAACTCACTTAAAAGCGCAAACCGATGCGTAATGCTGGTATCGGAATAAGGGGTGGAAAAATAGACAATGGCTTTTTGGCGGAAGCCGAGATCGGTCGTAAGCATGTAATGGATCTGGCGGCCGATGATCAGCGTGGCGATAATGAATGCCTGCGCGATCACAAACTGCGACACCGTCAATACTTTTCTTAGCAAAGACGGACTGCTGCCCTGAGTGCCTGCGGAATGTGAGCCGCGGAGCACCTCGACAGGCAAATAGCCCGATAGAATAATAGACGGATAAAACCCGGCAAACAAGGTTACTCCGAGGATCAATAACAAAACAAAAACGATCAGCCCCGGTTGTTGCAACCAGTTAAAATGCAGGTCCGGCGGAATAAACGCCGAAAACTCCTTCAGCAGCGCGGGTACCAGCAATGCCGAGATCAGCGCTGCAATCAGCGTTGTCAGGAAGGTCTCACCGAGGAATTGAAGGACCAGCTGACGCCTGGAGCTCCCGATCGTTTTGCGGATTCCGATCTCCCGGGCGCGTTGCGAGGCCCGGGCAGTCGTCAGGTTGACAAAGTTGATACAGGCCAGCACCAGCAGGATGACGGCAAGGATCGATATTCCATACAACGTCGACTTGTTGGCTTGACGCACAATGTCGAATGATCCGTAGTCTCCAAGATGCAGATCGCTCAACGGCTGGAGCACAAAGACCCGGAAGATCTTCGAATCCTTTACGTTTTGTTCGCTCTGGGGATCATATTTGGCCTGGATCTTCTTTAGCTGATCATCAACGGATGCCGCCGTTCTACCTTTTGATAATTTGACAAACAGCGCGTTGGCGCTGCTGATACTGCTCCATTCAAAGTCATAGGAATCCTTCAGTGCATTGCTGCTCATGGTCTGATAGGAGATAAACTCGTAAAAGGCTAAATCGGTATTTCCTTCCGGCTCCCGGACCACCCCGGACACCGTCACCGGAATAGAGTCAAAATAGGTAATGGTCCGGCCGATCATTGCTTCCGGGAAAAGGCCGGGGAAATAAGTCCTGGCGCGATTTTCAGTCAAGACGACCCGGAACGGCTCACGCAGCGCCGTTAAAGGTGACCCGGCCAGCCATCGATAGTCAAAAACAGAAAAATAATATTGACCCGCAAAGATGATATTCGATTGATGACGGAACAGGATGGGCTTGTTACGGGAAGTAGGGACAGCGACCCGTTGTTCGTCGAGAAAATAAATGGGTGCGGCATATTCAATACCGGTCGTTTCGCGGGATACGACATCCGCCAGGGGCTCAGGTAAAGCGTGAAAATGACCGACTACCGTGCTCTTGTTATCAACGACCGTGCTCTTGCTCCGCGCATCGGTTACAACCCGATAGATGCGGTCGGCGTCCCTATGGTGGGTATCGAAAGTCAGATCATAATGAACGATGAGGAAAATCACCAGGGCGGCGCTGATGCCGATAGAAAGCCCGATGATATTGATGACGGAGAAGATCTTGTTCCGCCAGAAATAGCGGATCGCGACAAGAAGGTAGTTTTTGAACATGACGGTATTTTTGCCTGAAACAAGTTTACAATATTTCATCCAGGTATTAACCCACTGAGATCATTTCTTTCGCCTTTTTTTCGAAGACCGTGGTCCGGGTTTGTTGCCGGTGGGGTTTGCCGGAGCCAAAGGCTTTTTTGCGGGGACGGATGGCTGAGCAACAGCAAGCCGCTTTCCGATCACGATGGGGCTCCCCTCCCAGCGCGAGATCCATTGGGAAAGGCGGATCAGCGCGGCGTTGTTGGCCAGGTACAAGAGGAGCAGCGGGAGCATCTTAAAGAGTTCCCTTTTGGTCGTATCGTTCAGGTCGATCAGGGGCAGGAAAAAACCGAGCGCACCAAGACCAAGGTACAGCACCAGCATGGCATATAGCCAGTTGCGGGCGTCCCGGTTAAAACGTCCGGGGAAGAACATCCCCGCAACCAGGAAAAAGGCCGCGAAATAATAGATATAGCCCCACAAGCGGACACCGAACGTACTGGCGATCAGGTGGCTCAGGATATCCGAATACCGCTGGAAAAGAGGGTCCCAGTTGGTCAGGTTATTGTTCACCAATCCACTTACATCATAGTGGACAGGAAGATAATGCCCGATATAAAACGGGCCGGGCAGTAAATAACCCAACAGCGAGGGCAGGAAGAAGTACAGATCGGCCAGGGCGATCTTTTTGACGGTCATGCGTTCACGCGCCTGTGCCAGTAGGATCGGCGGGAGAAAAAGAAGGGCCAGCACCAGGGTCTCGGACCGGATATAGGTTGCGATCCCCATGAGAAGACCCGAAAAATAAAACCACGAAGACGTTTTGTTGCGAAAATATCCGAACAGGAACCATAGGCTCAGAAAAAAGAAGACCATGTTGCTATAATCGTACAGGATCATGAAGGTATACGCATAAACTTCAGGGGTCATCAGGAACAGTAGCAAGAGCAAACCGGCAATGATCGGGTGTAGTTTTTCCTTAAGGGCATGATAGAGAAAGACCATAAAACTGACAAAGACGGCACTCAGCCAGATCTGGCCAAACGGGAATCCGGCCATTTTGCAGATCACCTGAAGACTGATAAGGAAGGGAGATTTGAATTGATTGTTGGTCGTCGAGAGGTCAATGCCAAAAAAGGAATTGATCATCGTGTGTTCGCGCACGGCGAATTCGGCGATGGCTTCCGGCCCCGAAAGGGCGTCGCGCGAGGTCGGCGGGAGGTAGTAACATCTCCAGATGCTGACCGCCGCGAAAAAAACGAAGATGACGATGAAAGGGATCTCATAGGGAAGGATACGGAATGGCGGCGCGGCGAATGACCGGCGGAAAGCGGTTCTACCTTCCTTACGCATGCGACGAATGCCCGGAATATTCAGAGCCAGGGCTGTCAGGATCAAACCGCCAAAAACGCTGACGGGGGTGAGCGGGATAAAGAGCAGCTGCAGGAGGAAGGGGACCACCGATGCAACGGCGACACCCAGCAGTACGGAAAGCGTGATCATATAAGCGGTCTTCAGCCGCAGCCGGAACAGCGTCAGCACTCCGTATCCCGAGACGAGGTAATTCAACAGTAAAAGCAGATAGGGGACAAGCAGCATTGAATTATAATATAGGGGTGAATTTTCGATAAAACGCCAGGATCTGCCGCAGTTGCTCCGGGTTTTTGATCGCATCGAGGGTTACACCTTTCTTCGTCACTTTGACCAGGTAATTGGCTTTTCCCACGTCGGGAGAGTTGGTCCAGACCCCTTCAAGCCCGGTATAGTAATAAAATACCGCGGGTTCCGGCGCATGCACGTTCGGATAAATATGCAGGGAGTCACGGTAGTAGCTATTGGGTTCGAAAAGAATAACGACATTAGGGATATTCTTTCTTTCTATCACCTCCTTCACCCGCATGGAGATCACATAGGAAATGCCATACCGGCTTTTCATGATACCTGACGGATCAAGCGTGTCGTTCATCTCCTTCATGAGGTCAGTCCAGTATTGAACGGGTTTCGACTTGAACCAGGTAGGATAATAACCCGCATTGAGCGTCACTAAAATGAGGAGAAAAGAAACAATGGTCAATATGAAACTCTTCATGGTAGTTGAATATTCGAATATACCAATTTATACCAGTTCATTCTTCCGTAACCTGGCGATGGCATAGTCAACTGCGCGAGCGGTCATTGCCATATAAGTCAGGGAAGGGTTCTGGGTAGAGGTGGAGGTCATGCAGGCCCCATCCGTCACAAAGACATTTTTACAGGCGTGCAACTGGTGCCATTCATTGAGCAGGGAGGTTCCGGGGTCTTTTCCCATCCGCACACCGCCCATTTCATGGATATCGAGGCCCGGAGCTTGTCCCGTATCGCTGGTTCGGATATTGGTAAAACCCGCGGCAGAATACATCTCCGTCATTTGCGAAAAGAAGTCTTTCAGCATTTTTTCATCGTTATCGTCGTAGCTGACATCGATCTTTAGCTGCGGGATGCCCCAGGCATCCCGGAGTGTGGGGTCCAGGCTGACCTGGTTGGTTTCTTTTGGGATCGTCTCCCCCATCATATGAGATCCGACTCGCCAGGGTCCAAGCTTGCCAGCGGAAAGATGCTGTTTCAACGTCAGTCCTACTCCATCCGTCGGATGATCGAAGGACCGGAAAGCAGAGAAACCGGCGGCATACCCGCGAAGGAAATCAGCATCCCTGTCCTGCCGGTAGAGGTTGCGGAAACGGGGAATATAGGCGCCGGTCGGGCGTCGGCCGTCTGTCGTTCGATCCGGAAATCCATGGTATTCGGCGGAGATATGCCCGCGATAATTGTGGAATGCCACATATTTGCCCAGCAGGCCGTTGTCGTTACCAAGGCCATGCGGAAAGCGGGTGGAGACGGAGTTGAGCAGGACGAGGTTGGTATTTAGGGCGCCGGCGTTCACAAAGATGACCGGGGCAAAATATTCGAATATTTCTTTGGAATGGGCGTCGACGACGCGGACGCCCGTTGCCTTCCCATTCTTATCATCATAGAGGATGGAATGGACAACGGAGAAGGGTCGCAGGGTGAGGTTGCCCGTCCTTTCTGCCCAGGGGATGGTCGCGGAATTGCTGTTATAGTAACCGCCGAAGGGGCAGCCTCGCTGACAGAGGTTCCTTTTCTGACATTGACCCCTGCCCTGCTGCAGGTGTACGGCCGTTGGCTCGGTGAGATGGGCGCAGCGCCCGTAGATGACCGGGCGGTCTTTGTAGGTTTTCCGGACGAAATCGGCAAAATAGGTTTCCACACAGCTCAGCTCCAGCGGAGGCAGAAATTCCCCATCCGGCAATTGAGGCAATCCATCTCTGTTCCCGGAAATACCCACGAATTTCTCAACATAACTATACCAGGAAGCGAGGTCCTTATAGCGGATGGGCCAGTCGGTCGCGTAACCGTCCCGGGTCGGGCCTTCAAAGTCAAAATCACTCCAGCGCTGGGTCTGACGGGCCCAAAGGAGCGACTTACCGCCGACCTGGTAGCCTCGGATCCAGTCGAAGGGCCGCTCCTTGACATAGGGGTGATCCGTGTCTTTCACGAAAAAATGCATGGCGTCCTCGCGGAAAGCGTAACAACGGCTGACGGAGGGATTTGCTTCGCGGACCTGATAAGGGATCTCACCCCGGTGCTCGAATTCCCAGGGTAACATATTGGTGGTAGGATAATCTTTGATGTGCCGAACCTCCCTTCCTCTTTCAAGGACCAGGGTCTTGAAGCCTCTTTCAGTGAATTCCTTTGCCGCCCATCCTCCGCTCATCCCAGAGCCGATCACAATGGCATCGTAACGATTATTCCCGGTAGAATCTCCCATAAGAATCAGTTTAGACGTTCTATGAATCCGATTTCTGTGACTGGGTAACCGGTACACAGCCATGCCAGCGGCCGGGCACCAATTCGTATATCTGCACTTTGGTCAGAAAATATTGCGAGGAGGAGTAAGACAGGATCGTCAGCTTTCTGGCCGTTGAGTAGAAGAAATTCAGGTCTTCTCCCGGTATCTTTTTGTCACCGAGCGCCGTCAATATGGCCTCACGTTGAGCCCCGGTAGTTTCGACGAAAGTGGCGCCGGTCATTTTGCGGGACGCCTCGTCCAACAGTCTCAGGCCATTGAAAAATCTGTCCTGATCTGACTTGGAAGAGCAATCATCCAACATCTTAACGATAAAGAGTGATGCACCCGTCTCCCTGGCTCCGGGGCTGTCCGTTGTCGGAATAAGGGTGGCCGTTAGTGCATCGAGTGTACGTTGCCCTGCGCTGTTTACAGTGAAATGGTTTAGCACCAGGTCCGGTTTGGTGCGATCGCCCAGGCAGGAGGGTAATATGGCGGCACTGGCTGACAAAAATGCCAATTGCCGGATGGCGGTCCGTCTGTTGATGATCATCAAAGGCTGATTTTGATCAGCCGGAAGATAAGACTTTAGTTGTGTAGTACCCGCGGGGCAACCTATCTTTTTGCGCTATCAGGCGATCTTTTCGGCTATCAGGCAATTTTTTTTGCGGTAACCAGTCGCTCTTCCTGGGGAAAGACCTTATGATCCACGGGGACCGGTTGGTCGCGGTACAAAAGGGATTTCACCATCAGCCATCCTGTTTCCAGCATGATCTTAAAGTCCAGCTGAAAGTCAACATGGCGGACATAAAAGGAGTCCCATTGATATCGGCGGAGGATGCTCTCAAAGTTGCTAGCGGGGCCGCGATAGCCTCTGACCTGTGACAGACCGGTGATGCCGGGGCGGGCCATATTGCGGAAATTATAATTGGACACGAGGTTCGAGAATTCCTGGGTATCCTTTAACATGTGCGGACGAGGTCCAACGATGCTCATCTGCCCCAGCAGGACATTTATAAACTGGGGGATCTCGTCGAGACAGGTATTGCGGAGGAACCAGCCGACACGCGTAACGCGGGGATCGTTCTTCGAAGCCCGGCGGGTATCGGCATAGTCGTTGACATACATGGTCCTGAATTTGAAGCACCAGAAGGTCTTGCCGAGGAAGCCGACCCGCCTTTGGCGAAACAGCACAGGGCCTTTCGAATCGAGCTTGATCAATAGAAACACGAGCGGGAATAGCCAGGGGAAGATCATCAGGATAACGATCAGGGAAGTGAGCACATCCATAAACCGTTTGTATACCAAATAATTATAACGATCCATCCAATATTCACGAATAAATTTCCAGTTCCCTTTTTCCCAGGTTTCCGGATAATAAATGGGCGATTCAACAATAGTGCTCTGCATGTTACGAAGGATTGGTTGTATTCTCTTTATTAAACGCTCGATCCCCTCCTTCTCCTCTAGCAATAACGATGCCATTGGAGCATGGAAAACGATCGTTAGGCTGATAAAGCAAATTGCTCTTTTGGCAAAACAAGCTGACCTTGCGGGCATTGACAACCGCTGCTGAGTAAACGTTGCATCCCCACTACAATTGTTAAAACATAAGTGAGTGCTTGCGCACATCAGCGGCCTGTGCGTCGAAACCCGGTGTGCAGGCGGCATCCAGGCAATCGTTGAAGAGGGACGGAATAGTTAAAAATTAGTTAAGAACATTCTTCGGCTCGATCCATTCCTTCCCGAGAGTCATTTCCGAAAGGTCTTCGATGACGAGGATCTTGTTGAAAAGATAAGAGAGGGTTTGCATCGCGGTCCGGTGTACGATGCGCAGATCAAGCCAGAGGCTGGCATTGCGTACATAGAACGCATCCCATTGAAACCGACGGAAGATCTGTTCGAAATTAAGCGCCGGCCCGCGGAAACCCTTAACCTGAGCGAGGCCGGTAATGCCGGGTTTCATCAGGTTACGAAACTTATAAGCATCCACTACGCGGGAAAAATTGATACAATCGTTATACATGTGCGGCCTTGGTCCGACGATGCTCATGTGCCCGATAAGAACATTCAGGAATTGCGGCAGCTCATCCAAATTGGAATGACGAAGGAAACTGCCCATCCGGGTGATGCGTGGATCCTTTTCGGTAGCCTGTCTGGTATCGGCTTCCTCATTGCTGTGCATGGTCCGGAACTTAAGGCAGGCGAATGAACGGCCCAGAAACCCAACCCTTCTCTGTATAAAAAAAACGGGACCTCGCGAATCCAGCTTGATCAGCAGGAAAAGGATGGGAAAAAGCCAACTAAAAATAAACAGCAGGACCAAAGCCGAAACGGCGATATCGAAAATTCTTTTACCCAGTAGATAGGACCGTCTTTGACTGATATATTCCCTTAAATCGAATGAACTCTGCTCTTTTGTATTCACTGCCTTACAACTGGTTTTTCCGATACTTGTGGATCCGATCATATGAACAAAGGTTTAACAAAAATTTCCGCGCAAATATAATTCTCTATTATCCAATCTATTACATCAAAAACCCTTTATCCGCCCCCCTTCGACCTTTCCCTATCAAAAACGTTTAAAAGGGCTCCGCGTTACATAGCACTTTTTTTTGTGGGGGGAACCGGCAACCTCACGATGGAGGAAATGCCTGATTTTCCACACAATAACACAATTTCATACAGCTTATTGCCCGGGGAAAAGTGAATTTTTTCAGATGTGCATCAATCCGCATGCAAAATAACGAAAAGTTCGCCGATCGTACAAATAAAGGCTCCCGAAAGGGTTTACCACGACCGTTGAGCAGGCAACCGATGAAAAATTGAGCTCGTTTACCATCTAAGCACTAAACTCATCAATCTGTGGACAAGTCTTTTTTCACCGGGCTGCCGGAGAACCAGCTTCTGGCTGAGATCCCCACAACCAGATGGACGGAAATTTCTCCGGGTCGCCCGATGAAGATCGGCATTCTAGGTACACGGGGTATCCCGAACACCTATGGAGGTTTTGAGCAATTTGCCCAATATCTCTCGGTCGGCCTGGTGCGGCGCGGGCATTCGGTGTGGGTATACAATTCGAGCAATCATCCCTACCTGGACAAGGATTGGCACGGCGTGCGGATCATCCGATGCAGCGATTGGGAGAACAGGATCGGAACAGCCGGGCAGTTTGTCTATGACTACAATTGCCTGGCGGATGCGCGGAGAAGGGGATTTGACGTGCTGTTGCAACTTGGGTATACCAGCAGTTCCGTCTTCCATTCCATCTGGCCGGGGAAGGCGCTGAATGTGGTGAATATGGATGGCCTGGAATGGAAGCGGACAAAATACAGCCCCATGGTGCAGAAGTTCCTGCTCCGTGCCGAACGATGGGCGGCCCGGCATGGACATGTCCTGGTGGCAGACAGTCTTGGCATCCGGGACTATCTCGAAAAGAAATACCGGCGGCCGGCCACCTATATTCCGTATGGAGCCGATATCCCCGATAGCTATGAAGTCGGGAAGCTGAGCAGATGGGGGTTGAAGTCCGGCGGCTATTTCCTGCTGATAGCACGGATGGAGCCGGAGAACAATATTGAAATGATCATCAAGGCGTGGCTGACGGCTGGAAAAAGAAAACCGCTCGTACTGGTGGGTGATGCCGGAAATGGCTTCGGCAGCTACCTACGGAAAATCTACCGGGATGAAAAGCTGCTTTTTGCGGGCCCGATTTACGAGACCGGGACGCTCAACGCGCTTAGGCATTATTCATCGCTGTACCTGCACGGTCATTCCGTTGGCGGAACCAACCCATCCCTGCTGGAAGCGATGGCTTGCAGCTGTTCGATCGCGGCACACGATAATCTTTTTAATAAGGAGCTCCTTGGAAACGAAGCCTGTTATTTTTCCTCGAAGGAAGACCTGGCCGCCCTGATGGGGTGGCCGCCCGACGGCGATCTGACGAATGGCTGGAAGCAGTTGAACACAGAGAAGATCCTGACCCGGTATTCCTGGGACAATGTGATCGATCGTTATCTTCGGCTTTTTATGGAAAACGTACCGGTATGACCCCATCGAATATCCAACCGGATGACTATATCTCCTTTTCCGGCCTCCGCTCGTTCCTGACCGGCTTCTTTCGCTTTTCCTTCAAATGCCGGCGGCTGGCCAGGGACTGCGTCAGGCATCGCTATTGGCTCCTGATCGCGGGGGCCGTCTTCGGCGGCCTGGCGGGATGGCTTTACCACGCGGCATTCGGTCAAAAGTACAAGGTGTCCATGATCGTCGAATACCGCGCATTGGATAAGACGATCTACCGGGATATCGTAAGTGACATCAACCGGATGATCTTGTACGGGTCAAGAAAACAGGTTGCTGCCCAGCTGGGAGTTCCGCTCCGCCTCGTGGAAAAGGTAAACAAGCTGGGGACGGCTGACCTGAACGGCAAGCCGCTGGCGGACGATCTGAATACGAATTATCCTAACTTTGAGATCACCGGCGAGCTGCGGTCTCCGGTAGGTGCGGACAGTCTTGGCGACGCGCTCATCAACTATATCAACGGGCTACCCTTCCTGCGGGCCCAGATAACGGAACAATTGAAGATCCGACAGGACCAGCTCGGCTTTATCCAGAATGAAATGGCAAATATCGATTCGCTGAAGAGGGACAATATTCACGACCCGGCCTCCGTCTACCGGCAGTCTTTTTCCCTTGACAGCCTTCGGGCAGCAATCCGGAGCTATCTTATCCACGGCGATAAGGCCCTATCGACGATCACGGAATTCCGGGCGGCCGACGAACCGCAGTCGGCGCCGGTTGCTTTCGTTGTGTTTGTGCTGGCAGCAGGGGGCTTCCTTTTCGCGTGCCTGATCGCGGCGTTTCTGGAATTAAAGACCAGGCTACAATGAAACGAGGTCTTCTTGCGCTTTACAGTTGGATGTGGAAATCCGATGACCTCTGGTGGCAGGGGCTCAGGGATCATGGACCGCTTAGGCGGTTGCTCACCGTGCTGTCCCTCGACATCTTCGTCAAGGCCTCTGCGGTAGTACTGCTGCCCATCTATCTGAGGCTCATGACACAGGAGGAGTACGGCCTTTTCAACTATATCCTTTCCATCATTTATGCCGTCGCGATGCTGCTCAACCTGGGTCTCTATATACCCCAAAGCAAGCTCTACCATGACTATCCCGGCCGGGAGGAAAGAGGGAAGCTGATCACGTCGATCCATCTCCTTCTGGTTGCCGGGCTGCTGATCCTGGTGCTGCCCGTCTACTTTCTCGGCCTCGATAACGAGGTCCCCCGTCTTCTTTTTCGCAATCCCATTCACTATGACCGGTACCGACCCTGGATATTGTTGATGCTCCTGACATCCATTTTTTCCTACCTGCTTACCAATTTCTTCTATACCGCCGAACGGATAAACCCCATCAGAAAATATAGTCTTTACCGGGTGGCGGGTATCCATGCTGTGAGTATCCTGGCTATGTGTCTCTTCCGGGGCGGGGACCCTATCCGCATCCGCCTGGCGGCCATCGGATGTACCGAGCTGGTCTTGCTGCTGGCATTCTATCGTAACTATATCGGCCACGCCGTGAAGTCCATCGATGCTGCCTTACTGATCCGCTGCCTGCGGCTGGCATTTCCGGTGATGCTGGGTTCGCTGTTCAGCATCATCATCAATTTCGGGGATAAGTTCTTCCTGGAAAAGCACGCGGACTACAAGGTCTTATCGGTCTATTACCTTGGGGTGGCTTGCGCCAGCGTCGTTGCCCTGCTGTCCACCTCGCTGCAGAATGTTTGGTTGCCCCTGTTCTTTAAAGAACGGGATCTTTCCAGGAATTTGGTGAAGACCAACAGGCTGGTAGGCCGGCTGGTCCGGGCGCTGGTCCTGCTGTCCCTCGCGGCGGTTGTTTCCGTGGCGGCGGGGTTGCAGCTGAACCTGATCCCGCAACGATATGCCGGGGTCTTGTCCGTTCTTCCCCTCCTCCTGGCAGGACAAGTCGTCTATTGTGTCGCCCTCCTGTACAGCAACTACCTTGTCTATTTCGAACGAACGGCGTTCATCCTATGGGCGGGGCTGGCGGTTTCCATCATCAGCACCGGGCTGAATTTACTGCTGATCCCGTTGTGGAAGATCTATGGAGCCGCGGCAACCCTGCTGATCTCCAATACCTGTTACCTCGGGATCTATTATTTCCTGGCCATGCACTATAAAAAGAAGCGTATGCCGATCTATGAATCCGCCAGCCAACCATATCAATAAATATCTGCCTGCCGCCATTCTGTATTTTTTCCTGAATGGCTTCCTTCTTCCTGTGGGGTTGCTTTATACGACCCTGCTGACGCCTCTGCTGCTGATATGGGTCGCCCGTTACCGTTATATCCGTCCGATGCTGCTCTATTTCCTGCTGCTGGTCCCATTCATAGTGGCTCACGGATTCCTTGGAGTCGATTGGACCTTCTATGGATATTCGGTGGCGCTTTCCTTTACCGTATTTGTCTTCGGGTTAGCCTTTTATCAATATGTATTTTTCTGTCACTCCTTGCGGGAGATCTTCCAATCGATCCTGCTGATCAATGCCCTGCTGACCGTGATCGCGCTGATTGCGCTGGCGGTCCCCGGGCTTCGGGAATTCTTCTGGTACAACAAGGCCCTTTCACGCGGCATTGAGGGTATCGAGCGGTTGAAGATGCTCACCTACGAACCTTCCTATTATTCATTCATGCTGGCGCCAATCGCTATTTACTATCTGCTGAAGGCGATCAGGAACGAGCTGCCGCAGCGGGCGACCTATCTGGCGCTGGTACTTATACCGCTATTCCTTTCGCTGTCGTTTGGCGTGATCCTCGGGATAGCGCTGAGCTTGCTGCTTCTGCTGATCATCCGGGGCGGGGGACAGTTGCGACGATATGGCGTTTTGCGCCGGGTGGCCGGATGGGCCTTGCTGTTCCTGGCTGTCGCTGTCGTGGCATTCCTGACCTTTCCCGACAACGTTATTATCCGGCGGCTGGACAATATCCTGGCGGGCAGAGACAGTTCGTTCACGGGCCGCACCCTGGACTCATTCATCCTCAGCCTGGACATCGTCCGCAAAAAAAGTCTGTTCTGGGGCACCGGTTTTGGTCAATTTAAGCTGCTCGGGCTGGATCGGTTCCGTGAATTCTATAACTCTAACAAGTATACGCTGCGTGACGTGGTGATCCCCAACAGTATTGGTGATCTGCTGGGGACGCTTGGCTTGATTGGAGTCGCGATCAAGCTTTTCCTGGAAGGGTACTTCTTTTTCAGGACCAGGGTATTCCGAAATGATTACCGGCTAACCCTCTTCCTGTTCATTTTTGTCTATCAGTTCACCGGCAGCTTTATCTCGAATATCGCGGAATATGCGATCTGGATCCTTGCTTTTAAGCCGGACTTGTTTCCGGAATTTCAACGCCCATCGCATGAAAATACTCTTTATAGCCCGAGCCTCGCTGTATAGGAACAAGGGTGGAGATACGATCCAGCTGCATAAGACCGCAGAGTGGCTCGGGAAGCTGGGAGTCGCTGTGGACGTTCGGCTCGCGGACGAGGACATCCATTACGCGGATTATGACCTGATCCACTTCTTTAACCTGATGCGGCCCGCGGATATCCTCCGGCATGCCAGGGCTTCCTGCAAACCCTATGTTGTTTCTCCTTTATTCGTGGACTATTCGGAGTCGGACAGAAGGACGCGCAAGGGGCTGGCGAAGTGGGTGCTCCGGCTATTCTCCGGGGACCGCATCGAATACTTGAAGGTGATCGCCCGGCGGCTGCTGAATGGGGAACGGGTGGCCAGTCCCGGGTATTGGTGGTATGGCCAGCGCGGATCGGTCCGCCGCGTCGTCCGGGACACCGCAATGCTGCTGCCAAATTCCTTCAATGAATACCACCGGCTTCAGCGACGATTCGGGGTAGACTGCCCGTATCGGGTGATCCCGAATGCCATCGACCCGGACCTGTTTGCGCTGACCGGACCGGACACCGGGCGGGAAAAAGGGCTGGTATTGTGCGCAGCCAGGATCGAAGGAATAAAGAACCAGTTGAATCTGATCCGCGCGGTGGAGGGTAGCGGACTGCGGTTGATCCTGATCGGGGCGGCAGCCGTCAACCAGCGGAGCTACTACGAAAAGTGCCGGGAGGCGGCCGGCCCGACGGTGATCTTTATCGATGCCGTTCCGCACGAAGAGCTCGCCGCCTATTATCGCAGGGCTCAGGTCCATGCGCTGCCGAGCTGGTTTGAAACCACCGGTCTGAGTTCTCTCGAAGCAGCAGCGATGGGTTGCAGCATCGTCATAACCGACAAGGGGGATGCGAAGGAATATTTCGGCGATCAGGCAGTCTATTGTGACCCCGGTTCGCCGGCCTCCATCCGGAAAGCGCTCGAGACAGCGATCAGGGAAGGACCATCGCCCGCTCTGCGCGGGAAGATCCTGGCTCAATACAGCTGGCACCATACGGCCGTCGCCACACAGCAGGCTTATCGGGCGATCCTGGGTGTCGATTGACCGAAAAGGACTACTTTTGCCGATTCATGGAGCGTTCCCCGGTGTTCCTGCAGAATAAGTTGTATTTCCTGGTCATGGTTGCCGTCCTTTGCACGACCGTCATCGGGTGGTTCAATCTGAACAGTTGGTTTATCATCGCCCTGTTGGCTTGCCGGTTGTTTGATGGCAAGCCCCTCGACAATATCAAAACTGCATTCGCAAACCCCGTCTTCGTAGCTTATTTCCTTTTTGTTCTTTCAGGCGCGGCAGGGTTTCTCTATACGCACAATGTGAGAAGGGAGGGCCAGATCGTCTCTAAGGAGGCGACATTGGTTGCCATCGCCTTCGTGATGTGCAGCGGCCGGTTTGCGGATCGCCGGACCTACCGGCAACTAATCACCGCTTATTCCCTGCTCCTGCTGGTCACTTCGTTGTATTGCCTGGGCCACGCCCTGCGCCATTACCTGGCCTCCCGGGATGCGTCCGTATTTTTCTATCATCCTTTATCGGAGCCGCTCTCGCAAAATGCGGTCTTCTATTCCGTCTATATATTGTTCGGGATCGTTTTTCTGCTGTCTCCGGACGGGGAGCCGGCGATCGGAAGTTTCTCGGCGCGGACAAGACGGGCAATGCGGATCGCATTGATCCTCTTTTTCCTGGGAATGATGATCTTGCTTTCCTCCCGGCTGATGCTGGTGATCATGGTGCTGATCCTCGTCAATATCTTCTTTCGCCGGTATTCTTACCGGCAGAACAAGCGGTTGCTGATCGCGGCGGCGGCGATCCTTATATTCGCGGTCGGGCTGCTTTCGGTGGTCGACAATCCGATCCGCGAGCGATTCCGGGAAACGGCTGACGGGAACCTGACGCTGATCCGGCAGGACAGTTTCAAATCTTATATGCATTTTAGCAGCACGGAGTTGCGTATGTTGCAATGGCGGTTTGGTCTGGAGATCCTGAATGCCCGGCCCGCCTGGGTTTTTGGGGTAAGTCCGGGAGACAGCCAGGACCAGTTGGATGAGAAGTATACCGTGACAAATATGTATATCGGGAACCGGGCCGACGGACCGGACCGGCATTTTCGTGGTTTCCTCGGGTTCAATTTCCACAACCAGTACCTGGAAACGCTGGTGCGTTCGGGGCTGGTCGGGCTGACCTTATTGCTGACTATCTTCGTTGTGCTATTGACGCGCGCCCGAAAATACGGGATAAAGGAGGGCTGGTTCATTGTTTTGACACTTGCCGTCTTCTTCATACCCGAGGCGCCATTGACCATGCAGCAAGGTGTCTTCCTGTTTTGTTTCTTTCCCCTACTTTCGCTGAGCCGCCCGATGGAGGCAATGACCCATCAAACTTCAGATCCGGGATAAAATGATAAAAAGAATTTCCACGATTGCCATATTGACCGGAGCGGGGCAGCTGCTTTCCATTTTTGCACTCAAATATCTCTCACAGCACGGCACGGCGGACGAGCTGAAGTCGATGGGGGAAGCGGATTCACTATTGCAGTTTATCATTAGTCTTATCGCTGCCGGTCTTCAGTCGGTGGCTATGCGAAATATCGCGCTGTCGTCCGATTGGCGCCAGGAATACCTGGATACGCAATCAGCCCGGCTTTCCTTTAGTATCCTGCTGGCCGCTGTAAGCGTACTGGGGATCATAAAAGGCAATTACCTTCTCTTCCTTATCGCCCCGATACTCGCCCTGAGCGGGGACTACGCCCTGTATGGCCTGGGACACCCGGTGGTCGGAGCTACCGTTGCCCTGTTGCGGGTAGCCCTCCCCTATTCCCTGATCATCCTGGCCGCCAGATACTGGCCGGGGGCATTAGTCGCCGTCTACGTCGGCACCGTCGTGGTTGTCTATCTGATCACGAACCTCTTTATTTCTTATTATCTGAGGACGCCTTATTTCATCGTGCCGCGCTTTCGCAAACTATTGCTTTACCTGAACAGCTTGTCCCTTGGCATCGTGAATCTATCGATCTATTTCCTCGGGTTGGGGCTCCTGCTGGTAGTTCCCTATTTTTATCACGATAATCACGTGATCGCGGTGGCGTTCGTGGGGCTGAAGGTCTATGTCATCTATAAAGGGGTGCTGCGCATCGTCCATCAGGCGTTTTTGAAGGACATGATCAGGGACTCGGTACAGTTACAGGTCGATCAGCTCTCGATCTTGCTGGGGCTTTGCTTCGCGGGTTCGGCAATCATCTTTCCCGTTTCCTTTACCAACCTATTATTTGGCAGCAAGTATGCGGGCGATACACTCTTCCTTCAGCTGATGGCCGTAGCAGCCCTCATCTATTCCCTTTTTCTGAGCATGTCTACCAATGTACTGCTGCAACGGAAAGACAAGAAGTACGCAGCGATCTCGGCGACGGCCGCCCTGGTTACCATGCTGGCGGTCATGTTGCTGGCGAGGGTCCGGCCCAAAGCAGACAGCCTGGGGATCGGCCTTTGCCTCGGCGAAACGCTTTGGATGGCCGGGCTGCTTTGGGTGAGCGGAACTACCGGCATTGTCCGGAAAAGGATCGTTTTTCTGCTTCCGAACCTGGCCATGCTGGCCGTCCCGCTACTATCCCGTTGCTTATTTGGGGACAGCCAGCTGTATTGGCTTTGTGGATTTGGGGGGTTCGCAATAATCCTGTTAATTTTGCATCTAAAGAAATTCCTGCTCTTGGCTTCGGCCTAAAGCACTGAAACATGCCCGATCAAATCCCAACATTCCTGAGACGCCAAAGTTTTCAACCCGGTCTACTCGGCCTCTTTTTCAATCCCTTTTTCTTTATCCGGCGGAACCTTTATACGCATATCCGGCGGGCGGCGCCTTTGTTAAAGGGGCGGTTGCTGGACTTCGGCTGCGGCCGGAAGCCGTATGAAAACCTGTTTTCCGTCAGCGAGTATGTCGGGCTTGACATGGAGCAGACCGGTCATAACCACCAGAATTCGAAAGTCGACGTATTCTATGACGGTAAGCATATTCCGTTCCCTGACGAAAGTTTCGATGCGCTCTTCTGCGGGGAGGTGCTTGAACATGTATTCGACCCGGAGCTGGTCCTGCCTGAAATTCGCCGGGTGCTTAAACGGGATGCAACCGCCCTTCTGACGGTCCCGTTTTGCTGGAATGAGCATGAGACGCCCTTTGACTATGCACGCTATAGTACCTTTGGCATCAAACACCTGTTGGAAAAACACGGTTTCGAGGTGTTGGAGGTGCAGCGAAGCGGAAATTTCGTCCAGGTAAACTTCCAGTTGTGGGCGCTATATTTCTATGAGCTTTTCAAGGGGTTGGGCACCGCGGGAAAATTGCTGTCGATGTTATTTATTATACCCATCAATGTTGCCGGCACCCTCCTGCGGATGCTGCTGCCGAAAAATGATTCACTCTATTTCAACAGTATAATAACGGCAAAACGAACGTGACGAACGCATCCTATATAGTCAGGAAATCCAGCATCGCCTATTGCCTGTTCGCAATAGCCACCTTCTATATTATTTCTCCCTGGTTCGTCGAAAAAAAGCTGCTGTTTAACGAATTGATCGCTTTTGCGGGTCTTGCTATTCTCCTGTACAAGCGGGGACGGATCGGAAGGGACCCGATCAGCCTTTGTGTCATCCTGCTTCTTTTTTGGGGGCTCGTGCACGCGCTGGTATCGGTATTCCGGATGGACACCTTCTACTATTATCTTCGGAATCTGGTCATTCTTTATTCGATCATGGCCTTTTTCGCCGGGTACTACTGTCTGCGTTGGCTGGGAAGTTATATCGACCGGATCCGGAAGCTTCTCCGGATTTATATCGGGGTGCTGTTGTTCCTGCCCATTTCGAAATACCTGTTCGAACGATTCGGGATGGCCATGTTGTTTCCGGCCCTATTCCGGAACCCCGCCAGGAAATGGGTTCCCTGGCTCCTGATCGGGATCAATATCGTCTACGGTTTCACTTACGATTCGTTGACCGCGCTGGTGCTTGCGATGTTTTATTGTTTGCTGTTCATTTCCCCGGGATATAAATTCTTTCGCCAGGTCGTCGTCATCCTACTGATTTGTTTTATCCTGCTCTTTATCTACCTGGTGCCATACCTGGATATTATCCGCCTGCACTATAGCTACTACGATACGGGCGCCATCCATGAGGTCATGCGTTCCAATCGCATCCTGGGTATCGATGGGAACAATACCTGGAGACTGGTGCTCTGGAAGGAGATCGTGGTCGACCACTTCCCCGCCAACCTTTTCGGAATCGGATTCGGCACTCCGGCGTTGAAATACTTTCCGGTGGAAGACTACTCCAAGCTGCAAACGCTGCCTTACCTGCTGGGATCGCACAACTCATTCGTCTATCTGTTCGGCCGGTTGGGCCTCGTGTTCGTTCTTCTCATCATTCCCATATATCGGTGTATCTTCCGGGAGTATTTCTACCATAAACAGTATTATTATGGCAACCGGCAGATCTTGTTGTTCTGGAGTTTCTTCGCCATCACGGTTATTGCGGCCTTCAATCCCACGCTTGAATCGCCCATCTATTCAGGAGCCTACTGGCTATTGCTGGGATTTGTTGCGCGTTGCATCTATAACCGGCGGACTTCCACAAAAAACCTCCTACCCGGGCCATGAGAATTCTATTCATCCATAACCGGTATCAGCAGGAAGGGGGCGAAGATGTAGCGCTCGACCTGGAAGTCCGGCTGCTGCAACAGAAAGGGCATATCGTCAGCACCCTCCTTTTCGACAATGAGGGGATGGACGGGTTTATAAAGAAGGTGGAACGGGGTGTGCAGGCGTTGTATAACCGCCGGTCGGCCCGGATCGTGGAGCGGGCCATCCGGGAATTCGAACCGGACCTCGTCCATGTGCACAATATCTTTTTTACAGCTTCCCCATCCGTCATCCGCGTGGCGGCAAACCGTGGGTTGCCCGTCGTCCTCACGCTGCACAATTACCGGCTGATCTGTGCCAATGCCCTGCTCCTACGGGACAACGAAGTGTGCAATCTCTGCGTACAGAAGGTATTTCCTCTTGACGGGATCCGCTATAAATGTTATCGGGGGTCTGCCGTCGAGACCGGCCTGGTGACGGCCGTGACGGGTTGGCATAAGCTGATTCGAACCTGGCAGAAGAAAGTGGATGCCTATATTACCCTGACCGGGTTTGCCCTATCCCGCTTCCGGGACTCGTCGATGGCGCCGGTTCAGGACAGGCTTCGCCTGCTCCCTAATTTTATCTTCGATCCCGGGCCGGGAGAACCCCCGGGGGAAAGAAAAGATTTTTTTCTGTTTGTTGGCCGCCTTTCGCGCGAGAAGGGCGCCCATACCCTTCTGGAGGCCTTTGCCCGGCTGCCGGAAAGCAAGCTGGTCATCATCGGGGATGGCCCGGAGCGGGAAAGGATGGAGGAGGTTGGCCGATCTTCCCCCAATATCGTCTTTGCGGGAAGAAAGGGCAAGGCGGAAGTGCTGCAGGCCATGAAGGAATGCAAGGCCCTGTTATTCCCCTCGATCTGGTACGAAGGTCTTCCTTTCACCATCATCGAAGCGTTTGCCGTCGGCACACCGGTTTTTGCCTCCGCGATCGGTGCGATGCAGGAGCTGATCCGGGACGGGTATAACGGGTTCCATTTTCCACCCGGTGACGCGGAGACGCTGCGGAAAAAGATCTCGGGGTTTGAGAGAAGGGCTGAAGCGAATGGCCCGTTATATGAGAATGCCCGGGAGACCTGGTTGAGGAACTATGACCCGGAAAGCCACTATGCCGGGCTGATGGCCATCTATGAAAGCGTATTAATCCATAAACCCTCGGCAAGCCATGCCTGAAAAACTGCGCATAGTCAGCCTGAGCATCGATCATCTTTCCTTCCGGGAATGTCTCGATACGGTCATCGGGTGGGCGAAGGAACGAATGCCGTCCTATGTCTGCTTTGCCAATGTCCATATGATCATCGAAGCGCATAGATCCGCCCCCTTTTTGGAACAGGTGGATCGGGCTTCCCTGGTCGTGGCGGATGGCAAACCGGTGACGGCCGCCTGCTATTCGTTGTACCGTAAAAAACAGGAAAGGATCTCGGGGATGGATTTCATGCCGGCGGTAATGGGGGCAGCCGAGAAGGAGGATCTACCTGTCTTTTTGTACGGATCCACTCCCGAGGTCCTGGACCGGCTTGCGACGGAGATCGCCCGCCGTTATCCTGCGCTCCGGGTCGCGGGAATGATCTCGCCGCCCTTCCGGCCACTATCCCCCGGTGAAACGGATACGCATCTCGAAGCGATCAACCAATCCGGCGCCCAACTGTTACTGGTTTCCCTGGGATGCCCGAAACAGGAACGATGGATGGCTGTCAACCATCAAAAGATCAGGGCCGTATGCATGGGTGTCGGGGGTGCGTTCCCCGTAATGGCGGGTCTGCAGCTGCGGGCTCCCAAATGGATGCAGAATTGGGGCCTGGAATGGCTCTATCGCCTGATATTGGAGCCGAGGAGGATGTTCCCCCGCTATCTGAAGACCAATTCGCTCTTTATATACCTGATGGGCATTGAACGCCTGAAGCAAAAACGAAAAGGATCATTCACTATCAAAACAAAATAACATCGTCATGGAAGGAAACCAGCCTACACATTCAGAAGAAATCGATCTGGCCTACCTGTTCCGGCCCGTCACACGATGGATGCGGCGGTTCTCCGACAGGACCGCCCGGCATTTTGCTGCGTTGAAGGCCAATATCTTTCTTTTTATTGCCATTCTCCTCCTGATATCGGCGGTGGGCTATTGCCTCCGCTTTGTGCTGCCTCATTCCTACGAAACCGAAGGTATATTTGCCACCCGCTTCCTGCCGGTCAAATACTGTGAGCTGCTTACGGATGACCTGGACAACCATTCAGGTGACCCGCTGATCGCCGACCAGCTGCATATTGGCGCGGATGTGGCCGACGATATCACCAAGATCTCGTTGAACCCCTTGACCGAGCCGCTGGACCTGAGGGATACCCTGCTGCAAAGCTTCATCCTCCATATCCACCTGAAAAAGATGGATCACCTGGATTCCATCCAGCGGGCGTTGCTAAACTATTTTGAAAACAATGAATACGCCCTCAAAAGGAAGGAGGAAACAACAATCGCGTTGCAGGCGCTCCGGCAGAACGTCATTGGCCGGATTGCCAGCCTCGACAGTCTCGCGCCGATCGTGAACAGCAGCGTAATCCCGCGCAGTACCGGTCAGGGAATCATCCTTGGGCAGCCGATCGATCCGGTGAATGTGTATAAAGCGCAGGATAGCTTCTTCCGGCAACGGGTAAGGATCGAGACTGAGCTGACCAATATGGACAATATCGAGATCGTGCAGCCCTTCCTGAAGCTAAATAAACCGAACTATCCCAAATTCTGGCTGCTGAACCTTTGCTTTATCGCCGGCGGCCTCATACTGGCCTTTTTCCTGACCCCGGCTCTGGGCAGGAAACCCTGATCCGGGGGAATCGTACCTTTATCGCCGGAACAAGTTAACCGACCGGATAATATTATGAAGATACTGATCAAATATCTGAAGCCGTATAAGTGGATCGTCGCACTGGCCCTTCTCCTGGCCGCGATCAACCAGTGTTTTTCCATGCTGGACCCCTATTTTTTCGGGACCCTAGGGCTGGATCATCTGGCGAATCACCCCTATGAATACGGTCATTTCGTGACCCAAGGTCACCAAAAGGTCTGGCAGAAGACGGGCCCGCGCACCCAGTCCGAATTCATTTGGGACGTCGTCAAATTCCTTGGCATCCTCATCAGCGTGGCCATGGTGAGCCGGATCGCCAAGGCATTTCAGGATTATTTCGGCCAGATCATCGTGCAGAAATTCGGGGCCACCATCTTTACCGACGGCCTCCGGCACTCGATGGGTCTTCCTTTTGCGGATTTCGAGGATCAGCGAAGCGGCGAGACGCTTTCAACACTGACAAAGGTCCGGGTGGATACGGAGAAATTCATCATCGCTTTCATAAATGTGCTGTTCGGCATCCTCGTGGGCGTCGTTTTTGTGAGTATCTATTCTTTCTCGCTTCATTGGTCGATCATGCCGATCTATGTGCTCGGCATGATCCTGCTCTCCCTGCTGACGAGCCTGCTCAGCAAAAAGATCAAGCGCATCCAGAAAACGATCGTGAAGGAGACCAATGCGCTGGCCGGAAGCACTACCGAAAGCCTCCGGAACATCGAGTTGATCAAAAGCTTGGGGCTCAAGGATCAGGAGGTCAACCGGCTGAACCGGAACACGTTCAAGATCCTTTCGCTGGAACTGAGAAAGGTGAAAAGCTTGCGGGCGCTCAGCTTTATTCAGGGCACCTTCGTCAATTTCCTTCGGCAGTGTATCATGTTCCTTTTGCTCTGGCTGGTCTTTAGGGGACGGCTGACCGGCGGCGAGGTAATGACCATGGTCTTTTATTCCTTCTTCATATTCGGCCCGTTGCAGGAACTGGGGAACATCATCCTGACCTATCGGGAGGCAGAGGCATCCCTCATCAATTTCGACAACCTGATGAAGAAACAGCCGGAGCTCCCGCCTTCCGATCCGGTGCGGCTCGGCCCTATCCACAAACTCACCTTCCGGAATGTGGTCTTCCAGCACAGGACCGCGCAATACCGGGCGGTCGACAACATCAGTTTCGAGGTGGGCACGGGTGAGACTATCGCTTTTGTCGGACCCTCCGGCAGCGGTAAAACCACGCTGATGAAGTTGATCGTAGGGCTCTATCGCGCCCAGGAAGGACGGATTTTGTATAACGGCAATGAGGAAGGTACAATCAATTTTGACGACCTGCGGCGGCAGATCGGGTTTGTCACGCAGGATACCCAACTGTTTGCGGGTACCATCCGCGAGAACCTGTTGTTCGTTCATCCGGGCGCGACTGACGCGGATTTGGCAGAAGCGTTGCGAAAGGCGTCCTGTACAAACCTGCTGGCCCGGGCGGAGAAAGGTATCGACACCATGATCGGGGAAGGCGGGCTAAAGCTATCGGGCGGTGAGAAACAGCGGCTATCGATCGCCCGGGCTTTGTTGCGCAAGCCTGCCCTGCTGATCTTTGACGAAGCAACTTCCGCGCTTGACTCGCTGACGGAAGAGGATATTACCCGTACGATCAGGGAGGTTTCTTCCCAGGGGGAACAGATCACCATCCTGATTGCGCACCGGCTGTCGACCATTATGCATGCCGACCGTATTTATGTGCTCGAAAAAGGAGAAGTGGAAGAAGTGGGGACACATGCGGACCTGCTGGCATCGAAAGGCCTGTACTATGCCATGTGGCGACAACAGATCGGAGAGCGGAAGTATCCGGCGGTTATGGCGCCGCCCGTGGGAGCAAACTCTTAATGCAATATAAAGTCTATGAGCTGGTTATCTGAACTATTCGGCGGTGGTGGCGCCATTCGGGACGCCATGCAGGAAGGTGCGGTGGTGATCGACCTTCGCACGGCCTATGAATATGACCAGGGGCATATACCGCGGTCGTTGAATATTCCGGCTGACCGGATAAAGACGAATATTGACCGCATAAGAGACCTGCGGAAGCCGGTCGTCCTTTGCTGCGGACCCGCGGGCGGGTGCTGGGAGGCGATGGATATCCTGCGGGCTGCAGGATTGACCCAGGTAATCAACGGGGGAGACTGGCAGAGCCTGCTCAGGAAGATGCAGAAGAGATAGTGCTATTTCCGATCCAAACCTGATCTTTGCAACTATGAATCTCAAAATTAACGATATCATCCGCGAGTCCCTCGATGTGAAAACTACCGTGCTGAATGATCCCACCCTGATCACCCGGGTTGAGGAAATAGTCGACCTGATCGTTGCCCGGTTCAGGGCAGGCAAGCATCTCTATTTCTGCGGTAACGGCGGAAGCGCAGCGGATGCCCAGCATTTGGCGGCGGAATTTTCGGGCCGCTTTTATATCGACCGGGAGGCGCTGCCTTCGGAGGCGCTGCATTGCAACACCTCGTACCTGACCGCGGTAGCCAATGACTACAGCTACGATCTGATCTATTCGCGCCTGATCAGGGGTATCGGGAAAAAGGAGGATATCCTCGTAGGGATGTCAACGTCCGGAAATTCAGTGAATATCCTCAACGCCTTTGAGACTGCCCGGGAGAAGGGCATAACGACGATCGGGATGACGGGGCAGGGCGGCGGCAAACTCGCGGCGCTTAGCGACCACCTGATCGACATCCCGTCGAAGAACACCCCCCGCATCCAGGAAGCGCATATGCTGCTGGGGCATATCATCTGTCAGCTGGTAGAAGAAAAGTATTTTAACGCATAGTCATGGGGGGCATCAAAGAGGCCATTATCCTGGCGGGCGGTCTGGGGACCCGGTTACGACCGGCAGTACCCGATCTGCCCAAATGCCTGGCCCCGGTGGGCGGGCGGCCCTTCATCGCATACGTGACCGACCATTTCCGCCGGGAGGGCATCGAGCGGTTCATCTTTGCGCTTGGTTATAAGAGCGCCTGGTTCGATTCATTCTTCCATACTGAATTTCCAAATGGCGGCTTCGACATCAGCCTGGAAGAAGAACCATTGGGCACCGGCGGGGCCATCCGTCAGGCCTGTGAGCAGGTTGAGGGGAAGACGGCCCTTATCCTGAATGGAGATACTTTTTTCCGTATCGGGCTGGCAGAACTGGCCGAATTCCACGCCGAAAAAAAAGCCGGATGCAGCCTCTGTCTGAAACCGATGCGGAACGTTGACCGGTTTGGTGTGGTCGACCTGTCGGATGACGGCCGGGTGAGCCGGTTCCGGGAAAAACAATACTACCCTTCCGGACTGATCAACGGCGGCGTCTATGCGCTGAATAAGGCTGCGCTTCTGCAGGGAGAATGGCCAAAAGTATTTTCATTTGAAAAAGACTACCTGGAGGCAGATCGGGAAAGACAACTGTACGGACTGGTACAGGACTGTTATTTCATCGACATCGGGATTCCGGAAGACTACCACCGGATACAGCAGGAACTCAATGAAATATCATGATATACAGAAGTAAGGCGCCTTTACGCATCGGATTGGCGGGTGGCGGAACGGATGTCAGCCCTTACAGCGACCTGTATGGCGGGGCGATCCTGAATGCCACGTTGTCGCTGTATGCACACGCGACCATCGAGCCGCTGGAAGCGGATCGGATCATCCTGCAGGGTGTCGACAGGCAGGAAGAACTGCAGTTCGGGGAGGGTGCGAAGATGGATGCATTGCCGATCGACGGGAAGCTGGACCTGTTGAAGGGGGTCTATAACCGCATTCGGAAAGACTATGGCTGGACCGGAAAAGGGTTCCGGCTTTCCACATTTGTCGATGCGCCGGCAGGTTCGGGGTTGGGCACCTCCTCCACCCTGGTGGTGGCGATCATCGGTGCCTTTTCAGAAATGTTGCGGCTGCCGCTGGGGGAATATGATATGGCGCACCTCGCCTACGATGTCGAGCGAAAAGACCTGCGGATGGCCGGCGGAAAACAGGACCAATATGCGGCCACCTTCGGCGGGGTCAACTACATGGAGTTCTACAAGGAGGACCGGGTCATCGTCAACCCGCTTCGCGTGAAGCAACAATACCTCTTCGAGCTGGAAAACAACCTTCTGCTTTATTACACAGCCACCAGCCGCGAGTCGGCGCGGATCATCGAGGTGCAGAGCCGCAATGTCATCGACAAGAAGGAAAAGTCGATCGAAGCGATGCACCAGCTGAAGAACCAGGCTCAGCTAATGAAGGAAGCCTTGTTGAAAGGTCGGATCGATGAGATCGGGGAGATCCTCGATTTCGGTTTCAGGCAGAAGCAGCAAATGGCCGAAGGGATCTCCAATGCCTATATCGACAATATCTACGAGCAGGCCAAAAAGGCGGGAGCGACCGGTGGGAAGATATCCGGAGCAGGTGGTGGAGGCTTTATGACCTTCTATTGCCCCGGAATATCCAAATACCGGGTAATGGAGGTGCTGGCCGGGCTCGGCGGGCGGTGCCAGCCCTATAACTTCACCGGGCATGGGTTGACGACGTGGACGGCGTGACTGGACCGGAAAACTCGCCGGGGCGGCCTCGGAAAATTGGACTAATTTTGCACATGCCCCAATCAGAAAAGCCAAATTATCTCTGGAGCCTCTTTACGATGAGATGTCCCCGTTGCCGCCGGGGGGCGATGTTCTCACAGCCCAATCCCTGGAAGTTAAACCAGATCACCAAGATGCCGCACAATTGCCCGGAATGCGGTCAACCGTTCGAGCTGGAGGTCGGGTTTTGGTATGGTACCGGCTATGTGAGTTATGGTTTATCTTTCGGAGTGTCGGTGACCACCTTCATTCTTTGGTGGTTGTTGATCGGCATGTCTACACAGGATAATCGTTTCTTTTGGTGGCTGGGATCCAACTCGGCCCTGCTCATTATTCTGCAACCCTGGCTGATGCGGCTAAGCCGCGTCATCTGGCTGTATTTCTTTGTTTACTATGATCCCGACTATAAGCAAACGACGGTAAAAAAGTTCGACTACGAGTCCGAAAGCTATTTCCTGCCCAAGCAAGGGGGAGAAGACAGCGCTCAACCAAGGCCATAAAAAAAGCCGTCCAGATCGTTCGGACGGCCTTCATCAGCCTATTGGGTTGGGTTAGTATTCCTTTATAACGCAAAAACGGCGACATTATTATTTATTTTAAGGGGTGGGGTGGACCCGAGGTCACTTTTTCAGCACGACGGTAAAGACCGACCCTTCGCCGACAGCACTCTCGCAGGAGATCTGCCCGTTAAGCTCTTGACAGATCCGTTTGACGATGGAAAGGCCAAGACCGGTCGAGGCTTCGCCGTTAGTGGGTTTGGAGGAAATCTTGTTGTATTTGCTAAAAAGGTGGGGCATCTCATCGGGCTGGATACCTACCCCTTCGTCCCGCACTTTGATGCTGATGGCATCCCGGTCTTCGCTGACGCTCATCCAGATATTTTTGCCTGTCCCCGTATATTTGATCGCATTGGACAACAGGTTATCCAGCATTCGCCCCAGGAGCTGTGGATCGCTGAGAAAATAGATGGACCGGTTGGGGCATTCGAGGTGCAGCTGGATATTCTTGCTGGCGGCGACCGGCATAAAATTATCGAGCTGGGTCTCGGCAAAAATGCGCAGGTCCATGTTCTCCAGCCTGACCTTATGCTGATTGGTCTGAGCCTTTTCCACGTCGAGGATATGACGGATCAGCTTTTCGCCATATTGGGTGGCCTGCGCGATCCGCTCCAACGCCTTTCGCTGGCTGTCCGTGAGGTTGTCCCGCTCGTTGAGCAGCAATTGCTGCCACATACTGATACTGGCAAAAGGGGTGCTGAGGTCGTGCGAGACGATACTGATCAGGGAATTCTTTTCATAGTTCAGCTCTGACAGCCGTTCGTTCTGCCGGATGATCTGTTCGTTGGTAGTCTGGAGCTGCCGGTTGGCCCTGCGTTTAATGATAAACGAAATGGCCGCGGCGATAGCGATCAGGAGCAGGCTGATGGCCATGACCAGCATGATCCGGAAGTGGAATTTCTGTTGATTGATCTCCGATTGGAGCAGCAGCTTTTCATTCTCTCTTTCCCGAACCTGGAATTTTTCCTGCAGCTCGGCGATAGCCTTATAGGTTTCGGCGTTGACCAGTGAGGTGTCCAGGCTATACCATTGACGCTGGTACCCCCATGCCTTTTTATAATCGCCGCGATGCTGGTATAGCTGGGCGAGGACCTGGTAGCTGTCGCTCTCCTTGCTTTTTGATCCCAACTGTTGGGCGAACTGAAAAGACAGGTCCGCATACTTGCCGGCGGAGTCGTAGAGCCCTTCCTCCGAATAGGAATCGGCCATGTTGAGGACATCGAGCCAGAGATCGGCCTGCCGGGAGGGAGATTGCCCGGCAAGATCATGGTTGTAATTGCCCCGGAAATAGGCGATCGACTGATCGTATTTCTTCAGATAATAGTAGGTATTGCCGAAATTATTGTAGAGGTCGGTCAAGTCACCCGTTCCGTTTTCCTCTAGCGGCTTACCGACGCGCAGGCCTTCTTTGAGCAGTAGCAGGGCGCTGTCATAAAGTCCCAGCCGGTTATAGATCGCACCGAGATTGATATAGGAGTTCAGGAGGGAATGTGCGTCGCCCAGCTGCTGATTCAGGCGGACGCACTCCTGGTAGATCTCTTTGGCTTTCGCGGGTTGTTTCATATCCTGCGTATACACGGCGGCCAGGTCGGCCAGGATCTTGGTTTGATGTTTAATATAACCGGACCGGCGGGCGGCTTCGAGTGCCTGGAGATAGTAGTCGATGGCCCGCGTATAATTGGCTTTGTTCTCGTAGTAATAACCGAACAGCCGGAGGGACATGGTCCTGGCTTCCGGCCAGTGATCCGTATCGTAAATATGGCTGATATATTGGGCGTAGTAACCGATGGAATCAGTCTCGGCTTCCGTGAGCTTCATGGCGCGATAATAGACGTTGCGAATGGCAACTGAATCTGCCTGACCATAAACGGACAAGGTGAGGGGTAAGAGCAGGAGGAAGAAAAAACGCTTCACGGGAAAGAGGGTTCATTTCGCTGAAGATACTCATCTTTCCGCAATTCAGCGAACCGGTGGATTAATCCGTCAGATTGTTGCGCAGGGCGAACTTAACAAGGCCAACGGTATTGTTGACTCCTAATTTAGCGATCAGATTCTTGCGATGTGTCTCCACGGTGCTCACGCTGAGAAACAGCTTCTCCGCAATTTCCGCATTGCTGTATTCCTTACAGATCAACCGAAGCACTTCCAGTTCCCTTCGCGATAGGATCTCGTCGATCTGCCGGTCTTCGATCGTGATGGTATTCCGAAAATCTTCATCCCGGTCGCCGATATGGATTTCCTTGCTGAAGTAGCGGCCGCCTTCGTGTACGGACCGTAGGGCCGCCAGAAGTTCGTCAAGTGAGGCATTCTTCAGGATATAGCCCTGGATATTATACTTGGCCAATTTGTGCACATACCTTGTCCCCCGCAGCAGGGTGAGATAAACGATACGCAAGTCGGGATAGACGGATCTGATCTGCTGGACGATCTCTTCCTCGGGCATATCGGGCAGGTAGACGTCCAGCAACAAAATGTCGGCGTCGAGCCCTTTCTGTATGCATCCCAGGAGTTCTTTGCCCGATGTAGCCGTACCGGTAACTTCGATGCCTTCTTGTTTGTTCAACAAGAGCGCAAGACCTTCTAAGTATATTTCATGATCATCGGTAATAAAAACTCGAATCATGGCGTAAATGTAGATTCCGTAAGTATTTCAACTACAGGGCAAGTTAAAACTATTTATGATATGAAGGCTTAAAAGGACGGCTTTTAAAGGCGCCTTTTAAAAAAATGAGTGAGGGTAATTATCTAATTAAGATTTTCTATGATGCCGGCGATACCTTGTCCGCCCCCGACGCAAGCGGTAACGATGCCATATTTTTTATTAAGGCGCTTCATATCCTGGGTCAATTGAATGGTCAATTTGCAGCCGGTGCAACCGAGCGGATGACCCAGCGCGATAGCGCCGCCATTGATATTGACGATGTCGGGATTGAGCTCCAGCCTGCGGATAACAGCCAGCGCCTGTGAAGCAAAGGCTTCATTCAGCTCGACCAGGTCGATCTGACCAAGGTTCATTCCGGCCTGGCGTAAGACCCGGGGAACGGCTTCTACCGGTCCAATGCCCATAATCCGGGGATGGACGCCAGCGCTGGCACAAGCAACCAGCCGGGCAATCGGTTGCAGACCGAGCTCTTTCACCATCTGCTCACCCATGACGACGACAAAGGCGGAGCCATCGCTTGTCTGGGAAGAATTCCCGGCGGTTACGGAGCCGCCGGCGGCAAAAACGGGCTTCAGTTTTGCCAGCGCTTCAAGGGAAGTATCCGCCCTCGGGCCTTCGTCAGTGTCGACCGTATAAGTCTTTTTCTGACGGCGCCCTTGTTCATCCACATATACTTCTTCAACCGGCAGCGGCAGGATGCCCGTTTTAAAAAACCCGCTTTTGATGGCGTGGATCGCCTTCTGATGAGAATGGTAGGAGAAGAGGTCCTGGTCTTCCCGGCTCACATCAAATTCTTTGGCTACCGCTTCAGCGGTAAGTCCCATGTTGAGAAAATAGTCCGGGTCATCGGCGGCGATGGAATAAGCGGGCACCGTCTTCCAGCCGGATGTCGGGACCATGCTCATGCTTTCTGTTCCGCCGGCGATGATACAATCGGCCATTCCGGCGCGGATCTTGGCGGTGGCGATGGCGATCGTCTCCAGTCCGCTTGCGCAGTACCGGTTGACCGTTACACCGGGCGCATGGATGCCTACTGCCCGCGCCGCAATGATCCGGCCCACCTGGAGCCCCTGTTCGGCCTCAGGGACGGCATTACCGACGATGACGTCGTCGACGCGATGCGGGTCGAGCTGCGGCACGGAAGCCAGCAGGCTCTTGATGACGGTGATCGCCAGATCATCGGGACGGTAGAAGCGAAATTTACCGCGTTTGGATTTTCCGACAGCCGTTCGGTAACCGGCCACAATATATGCTTCCTGCATAGCATTATTTTTTAGTTGTTTATGCAACTTTGTAGCTATAAAGGTAAGAAATTTTGATGGATACGTATCTTCGCGCCCGGCCGGGCTATGCCCGGTTCGTCCACGAGGCCATTGCCGGGTGGACAATTATTATAAATGTTGAGTTAAAAAATTAGATTTAAAATTATTTTTTAACGAAATCCATATGTATAAGTTATTGCGGTCGATCCTTTTCTTTTTTCCCGCTGAAGGTGTCCATCACTTCTCGATGCAGTGCCTGAGGTGGTTTTGCAGTTGGGGGGTTAGCCGGAAACTGGTGGCATGGGCCTGCCGACCGGAAAAGGAGAACGCGCTGGAAATGTTCGGACTTCGTTTCCCAAATCCGGTCGGACTGGGGGCGGGGTTTGACAAAAACGCCTTGTACCTGCGCGAATTGGAAGCGCTTGGATTTGGTTATGTTGAGATCGGCACCGTAACGCCGGTCGCACAATGCGGCAATCCCAAACCGCGGCTATTCCGATTGCCGCAGGACCAGGCGCTGGTCAACCGGATGGGGTTCAATAATGACGGGGTGGAGGCGGTCGCGGAGCGGTTACGCCGGTGGCGGACTCGGTCGGGCCGACGATTGATAGTTGGCGGAAATATAGGAAAGAATAAGGCCACGCCAAATGAGGAGGCCTGGAAGGATTATAATATCTGTTTCCGGGGTTTATATCCCTGGGTAGATTATTTTGTCGTCAACGTCAGTTCACCCAATACACCGGGATTGCGGGAACTGCAGGACAAAGATGCGTTGCGTAAGATACTCGTCCATCTTCAACGAGTGAATGCTGAACTTTCCGCTTCTCAGGGTCTGACGCCAAGACCCATACTGCTGAAGATAGCGCCGGACCTGAACGGACAGCAGTTGGACGATATCGTGTCGCTTGCGCTGGATATCAGGTTGGATGGCCTGGTAGCGACGAATACCACCATTAGCCGGGATGGTCTGCTGACAACGGCCGGGCGGGTTGAAGCGATCGGCGCCGGCGGGTTGAGCGGGGCGCCGCTGCGCCAAAGGTCCACGGAAGCCGTTCGATATATTTGCTCGCAGGTGAAAGGGCGGATCCCGGTGATCGCTTCCGGTGGCGTATTTACCGGGGCCGATGCATTGGAAAAGATCGCAGCGGGAGCGACACTGGTTCAGGTATGGACCGGTTTTATTTATGAGGGACCGTTTATCGTAGGCCGGATTTGCCGGAGACTGAAGGAAGTTTAGACTGACTATATAGAATAAGAATATCGCTTCACCTTCTGAAACACAAATGACCGGGCGGGTTTAATAAACTATTAGCCGGCTGGCCGCAGCATATTGACAGGAACTTTCAGTTAACCGCATTCCCCGCCAACCCTTATTTTTGCAGGCTAACCGGCCTCGCATGCATGCATTGTTCAGTATAGATTCCCTCGTCAGCCTCTTCACGCTCATCCTCCTGGAGATCGTACTGGGTATCGATAATGTCATCTTTGTATCGATCCTGATCGTCCGGCTGCCCGTCTCCCGGCAGCTGGATGCCCGGCGGGTTTGGGTGATCGCGGGGATACTCATCCGGTCGGGCCTGTTGCTGTGCCTGGGCTGGCTCGTGACGAATGGGAACCGGGGAATACTTCCGATCGGCGCCTACCGGTTCAGCGCCCGCAACCTCGTCCTGCTGGCGGGGGGGCTATTCCTGCTGTATAAGACGGTAGGTGAGCTCCACAATCGGTTGGAGGGCGATGGGGCCGGGGAGAAGGCGATTCGCGCGCCGGATACCCGTTCGTTTGCCGCTATTGCCACTCAGATCGTACTGGTGGATACGGTATTTTCGGCCGACAGCATTATTACCGCCGTCGGGCTGGCACAGCAGGTGGCCGTAATGATCACGGCTGTGGTGATCGCCATGATCCTGATGTTCTTTTTCTCAGGCGGGATTGCGGCGTTCATCAACCGGCGTCCTACGCTGAAAGTGCTGGCCCTGTCGTTTCTGTTGATGGTTGGGTTCAGCCTGGTCTTCGACGGGCTTGAGCCGCTGCATCACACGCATATCGAAAAGGGTTACATTTATTTTTCCATGGCATTTGCATTTGGAGTGGAATTGCTAAATTCCCGGATTAAAAAGAAGCCGATCAAAAAATAATCCTTTGCTATGGCCAACACCGATCCGCGCGTCGACGCCTATATTACGAAATCTGCCGAGTTTGCCCGGCCCATCCTCCGGCATTTGCGCCAGTTGGTGCACAAGGCCTGCCCGGCGGCAACCGAAACGGTCAAATGGGGCATGCCCTTCTTCGAATACAGCGGCGGACTTCTTTGCAATATGGCCAGTTTCAAACAGCATTGTTCCTTTGGCTTCTGGAACGCCTCCCTACTCCAAGATCCGGCGGCCGTGCTGCAGGTGAAGAATAGGACCTCCATGGGACATTTCGAACGCATCACTTCGCTGAAGGATCTGCCTGCGGACAAGACCGTTCTGGCGCTGATCAGGGAAGCGTCTAAACTAAACGAACAGGGGATCAGGAAACCGGCGGCAAATAAGGAACCAAAAGCAGTGCCGCCGATGCCGCCTGCCTTGAGTACCGCATTGAAGAAAAACAAAAAGGCAAAGGCCAATTTTGACCAGATGCCGCCTTCTCACCGGCGGGAGTATATTGAATGGATCGTTGAAGCCAAGACGGACCCCACCCGTGACAAGCGGACAGCTACGACCGTAGAATGGGCGGCGGAGGGAAAATCGAGAAACTGGCAGTACAAAAAGTGCTGAATCGGCGCGCCATAAAAAATCCTAGGGCCCGGGGCCGCCCTCACCGATACAGAGCAGGGTGGCAGCGACAATACCGGCGGTCTCTGTCCTCAGCCGGTTCTTTCCCAATGTGACCGGAATAAACCCATTATTCAACGCAGCAGCCGCTTCCCCGGGCGTAAAGTCGCCCTCGGGACCGATGAGGATCAGCGTTGGTTGACTATTCGGGATGGGAGGGGCGGCGCCACTTTCCCCCAGCCAGGCGATCAGGCGGCGATCATCGCGGCGGGCGATCAATGCCTCAAAAGCAGTTAGTGGCCGAAGTACCGGCAGCCAGACTTGCTGCGACTGCAGGAGCGCGCTGACGAGGATGTTATGAAGACGGTCGGAGCGGAGATGCTGACGTTCGGTTCGATCACAGAGCAGCGGAATGATCTCGCTGACACCGATCTCGGTCGCCTTTTCAAGGAACCATTCGAACCGCGACGCATTCTTTATCGGCGAGATGGCAATGGCGACCTTTTTTACGGCTGGAGGAACGTGGATGACGGACCTGACCGTCACCCGGCATTTTTTTTTGTGATCGTCAAGAACAAGAGCTGTGAGCAGGGCGCCCTTACCGTCAGTGAGTTGGAGGGATTCCCCGGGTCGAATCCGCAATACCTGGACGATATGCCGGGAATTTTCTTCGTCAAGAACTATTTCCGGCTGATGCTCATCGAAAGCAGGGACATAGAAACAGGGTAGCATATAATCAGGGTGAGGTCGGGTATTTGTACGACCGGTAAGACGGAAGATAGCCGAGGAATTCTCTGATTTTCTGGCCGGTCACATAATTCACCTCGAGCATATAATCGGCGGTACCCCCGCCAATAAAATATTCGTCACCCATTTTTTGAACGGAGCCCATCAATAACGAAAATTTTTCCGGGATCGTAAATGATTTAAAACCGGTAACTGCTTTATTTACCTGGTCCAGTTTGAATTCAACGATCCGCGATTCCGCCCGAAGGATGGGGTCGCCGTCATCGAATATTATCAGGGTCTGGTTACTGTCGACAAGGGCTGGCGCATGCTGATAAAGGAAAATCTGGTCGGAGAACAGGGGGAAATCGCTGTTCTTTCCGCCGAGCCGCCACATCGTGGCACCCGTCTGGCGATTCACCTTCATGATCTGACAAAGACTGCGTAAGGAAAGGATCAGGTTATTGTCGGTCGGATCGATGAGTATGGCGTTCAGGTGAATATAGTCCTGGATGGTCGTGCTATCTGAAAAATTATTCCCCGTAACGCTGGCGCCGTAGAACGAGGTATCTGAGCTGGGGTCCCAATACCAGACAACCGATCCATTATTTACCTCCTCTACAATCGGCACATCCACCAGCACGCTGGAAGCAGCGTTCAGATAAGCGGGAATATTTGTCACATATTTCGGATAGGTCGCCATAGCAATATAATGGCTGTCCGAAATCATAATAAAATCATGTACATCAAGGGCTTGGCCTGGCGGGAACGGCCCGGGTCCGGCGGGAATGAAATTGAACTGTTGGAGTTGGTTCAGGTTGCTGTCGGTAATCACCACATATCCGGCAAAATAAGGCAGGCCAACCGGCCGGTAAGCATTTGGATCGTTCTCGATATAAGAATACCGTGTCTGACCGTTAATCTTCCAGCGGATGAAGTCAAAGGCCGATCCGACGGTAAATTGCTCATTCAAAACCCTCCCATCCTGATCCATGATCAGCAGCAATCCCGGAACAGCGGTCATCGGATCGGCGGGGAAAGGGAAAGGGGCCGTTAATATAACACCCGGGCTGGCCATGCCGGTGGAGTTAATAGTATAGACATTTTGCGTCAACGTATCCGCGGGGACAGGCGAGGGTATTTTGATTGCCTTGCTGCAACCAGTGGAAAATAAGGCGACGACTAGGCTAAGATAAGCAACGCTGTATTGAGTCTTCCTGGTTCTCATATCAATATTTGGTCCCCGATATTCATCAGAACGAGACCCAGCTTCCCTTATTGCATCAGAAGGGGGTCTCGTCGTCATCCATCGGCACGTCTTTCATCCGGCTGCCCGCCTGGATATAGAGCCGGGCGCCGCCTCCTTCGTCATCCTGCACCGGCTTCCAGCTGCCACCCGCAGGCAGGCCGATCCCGCCGAAATCGTCGTTGCCATATTCGATGAATTTCTGGATATGCAGCAGAGCCCGGAGCTTGATGAGCTCCAGCGATCCGTTCCGGTGCTTGGCTATCTTGACATGGGTTTCGCCCTTATTGCTATCCCCATTTTCATTGGTAGTGATCCCATAATATTCCGGGCGATAGAGGAACATGACCATATCGGCGTCCTGCTCGATAGCGCCCGATTCGCGCAGGTCGCTGAGCTGGGGGATCTTCTCCCCTTCTTTCCGGGATTCGACGGCACGGGACAATTGGGAAAGCGCGATGATCGGTACCTGGAGCTCTTTGGCCAGGCCCTTTAGATCGCGGGAGATGCGGCTGATCTCCTGTTCGCGGTTGCCGTTCCTGTTTTCCCCCGCGCCGCTCATGAGCTGCAGGTAGTCGATGATGATGAGCCCAACGTTGTGTTTGTTCTTTAGCCGGCGGCATTTTGCGCGCAACTCAAAGATATTCAGGGCCGGTGTATCGTCGATGAAGATCGGCGCCTTGGCCAGGCGGTCAATCCCCTTTTTGTACAACTGTTTCATTTCATGCTCTTCCAGCCGGCCGCGGGCGATCTTTTCCATGAAGATCTCGCTCTCGGCGCTGAGGATACGCTGGACGAGCTGGGCGGAACTCATTTCAAGGCTAAAAAACGCTACTGGAACCGGTTTTGTCGGATGCAATGCGGCATTTCGGGCAAGGTTGAGCGCAAAAGCGGTTTTACCGACCGCCGGCCGGGCGGCGAGAATGATCAGGTCGGTGGGCTGCCAGCCATAAGTGACTCTATCCAGACTGGGGAAGCCGCTGGGGACGCCGGTGATCTCGTCCTGCCTGTGCCGCAAATCTTCAATTCGCTGGATGGTTTTGACCAGGACCGTATCGATGCTGTCGAAGTTCTTTCGGAGGTGATTGTTGGTGATTTCGAACAGTTTGCTTTCCGCGTCGTCGAGCAGGTCGAACACGTCAGTGCTGTCCTCGTAGGCGTCGCCGATAATCTCGCCGCTGATCCGGATGAGCTCCCGCTGGATGAATTTCTGCAGGATGATCCGCGAATGGGTCTCGATGTTGGCCGACGAGACCACGGCATTAGTCAGCTTCGTGACGTAATAGGCCCCGCCGATCATCTCCAGTTCCTGCTTGAACTTCAGCTCTTCCACCACCGTAAGGATGTCGATCGGCTGGCTTTTCTGGGCAAGACCTTGCATGGCGCGGTAGATCCGCTGGTGGCCTTCCAGATAGAAGCATTCGGGCTTGAGGATCTCCACCACGGTGTCGAAAGCGCCGGTTTCCAGCATAATTGCGCCCAATACAGCTTCTTCGAGCTCCTTAGCCTGGGGGGGTACTTTGCCGTAAACCATGGTGCCGAGATCTACGGAAGGCTTACGCCTTAGCTTATTTCGATCCTTATTCAGGTTCAGATTAGTGAGATCCATAATGTGTCAGCAATCCAGAAAACATTAAGAAATAGGGTGTCCAGCCTCTATTGGCCCTTGTCGGGACCGGGCTCATCGGGTTGTATTCACGTCGTGCTTTTATTAAGATATTGTTACGGCAACATGAAGAGAATGTTATCCCTCTGAGTCAGGAGGACGAATATAGAACTCCTGATCTTTTTCGAAGAGATTTTTCTTTTTCTATATTTTTCCTATAGAAATTCACTTGTTTGTCCACCGGTTATCCACAGTTATGCACAGTTCCCGACGAGCTATCCACAATTTAAAAAAGTTTTCAGTCCTTTTGGCAAAATAATTCACACTTGCTGTGCAGAAAGAATTTAGGATAAAAATTTTGCCGGGATATCGAAACTACAGAATGCGGTTTCACTGCTGCCGATAGGTTTCGTCCTGCAAAAAAGGAGGCCGGCTGCCTCTTTAAATGCAGTCCCGGCCCGTTCTTTCATAGTAAATGCGCAAATGCGTTTGGGCTTATGGCCGATTGTCAGGGGTGATCGGCTTCGGTTTCGGTTGAATGTTCTGGGGCTTCGGGACCTTTTGGGGCTTGGGTTTCGGCGGATTGCCGTTGGTTCCCGGCTGGCCCGAATGGCCATTGCCGCTGCTGTTGCCGACAACCGACGGGTGGTTGGTCGTCTGGCCCTGATACTGGTTGGTCACGGGTTTCAGCGTGGTAGGCGTAACAGCTGTGTTGCCGCTTCCCGCGTTGGCGTTGCCGTTGTACCGCGTATTGTTGGGTTGGATAGACGGCTGATTTGCGGGCTGGCCGGATGACTGATTGGCCGCTTGCCCGCCTGGTTGCCCACCCGATTGGACGGCTGGCTTGCTGGGATTGTTCGGATTCGGGTTGGGATGGAAATTATTGTTATTGTTCGTGATATTGGTGTTGGAGCTGTTGTTATTGATCGTCGAGTTATTGATCGTCGAGTTATTGGTCGTCGTGTTGTTGATGCTGGTATTGTTGATCGTACTCAGGTTATTGTTATAGGTCGTGTTGTTCACGGGCCGGACGTTCGTCAGGTTCTGAACACGCGCCGGAGCAGGACGGAACGAAGATCCGCCGTTCCCGCCGTTGCCCTGCGGAGCGGCATTGATCCTGGGGCGATAGATCGCGAATGCCCCTCCGCCGCCGTTCCCGCCGGGGGTATTGCTTTCTCGCACCGCGATGGGCCGCAGCGGAGCGCCGGTGACCCTGGATACTTCCCCCGGATCGGGGCCGCCTGCATAGTTGTTGACCGTGACGCGGGTATTGGAGACATTGTTATTTACGATCGTGGTATTGTTATAGGTATTGTTCACGATCGTCGTGTTATGGATCACAGTAGTATTGTTGATGATCGCGACATTCTGCTGTTCGTTGACGTAGTAGTTGGTCACATGCGGGTTGGTCACGTACTGCTGCGGAACAAAGCACCAGTAGTGCGGAGGAGGATTGTAGCTACCGCCAACCGCCATGTTCATGCTCACGCTGGGACCGAGCGGCGCCCAACCGTAATAGTCCGGGCTCCTGCGCCAGCTTACCCAGGCCGGCGCCCATTCATTTCCCGGGATCCACATCCAGCCATAGCCGTCTTCATAGAACCAGCGGCCGTAATGGAAAGGGGCCCAACCCCAGGAATAGTTGGACGCCCAGGTCCAGCCTTCGTCGGTGTATACCCAGTTCCCGTTGGTGGAGTAGGGCTTAAAGTCCGGGCCGACATTCGGCATCCAGACGTACCCATATTCCGGATTGTTGATCCATTCGCCGTAGGGGCTCAGGGCATCATAAAAATTCTGGTAAGAAACTTCAGGAGAGGAGGCGGGCGAAGGAGGCGGAGGCGCGGGGCTTTCCACAACGACATGGGTCGGCCCGCAGGAAAACTGAACAAAAAGGGTAAACGCGGTCAGTGCATAATACAGTTTACGCATACGACAATTTTTAGGTGGTTTTGACAACTCAGTTGCAGGAATCATGCAAATTATCGGCCATTTTAACGCATTAACAATTGATTGCCAAATTTTGACAAATTGCCAATTATTGTCATGTCGGTGGTCCTAGAACGATGCGGCCGGAGATTTGTTTTGGGCCGGGATCAGTTATCTTTGCGATCCAACCAGGAACCGGTCGGAGACCGGTTCGCACTTTTCTTCAAAAAGTGCCAACATAAACGGTATCGAGACACAACCGAGGAACGAAGGCAGGCGCAACCCTGCGAGGTTCCAACGGTGTTGGAACCGAAGTTCTTATTTTTTCTGGTGATCTTTTGTCGAAATCTAAAAAAATAGAATCGTTCATGACGATCAGTTACAATTGGCTTTGTGATTATTTGCCGGTAAAGATCGAGCCGGAGCGGCTTTCGCGAATCCTGACCTCCGTCGGGCTGGAAGTGGAAGGCCTGGAGCAATATGAGGCGGTCAGAGGGGGATTGAAAGGACTGGTGATCGGGGAAGTTGTGGAATGCGGACCGCATCCGAACGCGGACAAGCTGAAGCTGACCCGGGTGAACACCGGTGGGCCGGAGCCGCTGTCGATCGTTTGCGGCGCGGCAAATGTAGCCGCGGGTCAAAAGGTAGTGGTAGCACTGCCGGGTACGACTATCTATCCGGTCAACGGCGAGCCGATCATCCTGAAAATAGCAAAGATCAGGGGAGTGGAAAGCCACGGAATGATCTGTGCTGAGGATGAGATCGGGTTAGGTGAGAGCCATGCCGGCATCCTGGTCCTGCCGGCGGCGGCACCGGTCGGGATGCTGGCCGCGGAATGGTTTAAACCCTATTCCGATACGCTGATCGGGATCGGGCTCACCCCCAATCATATGGATGCGATGAGCCATTGGGGAGTGGCCAGGGACGTCTGCGCCTGGCTATCGCACGAGGAGAACAAGGAGTATCGACCGAAACTGCCTCCGGTGGACCCATTTACGGTCGATGAGAATTCGCTTCCGGTGGACGTAACCATTCTGAACCCCAAATCCTGCGGCAGGTATTCCGGTCTCAGTATAAAAGGTATTATCATCAGGGAATCTCCCCGCTGGATGCAGGAAAAGCTGAAGGCCATCGGGATCAGATCGATCAACAATATCGTCGATATCACCAATTTCGTATTGCACGAACTGGGACAGCCTCTGCATGCCTTTGACCTGGATGCGATCAACGGCCGGAAGATCATTGTGCGGAACCTGCCGGAGGGAACTCCCTTTGTCACGCTGGATGAGAAGGAGCGGAAATTGTCCGCCGAAGACCTGATGATCTGCGATGCGGCGGGAGGACTGTCCATGGCAGGGGTATTCGGCGGCCTGCACAGCGGGATCGGCGTGTCCACCCGGAATATCTTTCTGGAGAGTGCGTGGTTCAATCCTACCGATATCCGGAAAACCTCGTTCCGGCACGGGCTGCGGACGGATGCGGCCTTGCATTTCGAGAAGGGAATGGATATTTCCGGCACGGTCCATGCGTTGAAACGAGCGGCGCTGCTGATCCGGGAGCTGGCAGGAGGTGAGATCGCTTCGGAGATTGTAGATGTGTATCCGGACCCCCGCAAAGAGACACTACTCGCCATAACGTATCCGTATTTGAAGAAGTTGAGCGGTAAAGATTATTCTCCGGATGCAGTACAGAATATCCTGCGGAGCTTGGGCTTCGAGATCACCGGCGGGGACGCCCATGGCCTCCGGGTCGCCGTTCCCTTCCACAAGCCGGATATCAGTCTGCCGGCAGATATCGTGGAGGAGATCATGAGGATCGACGGATTGGATAATATTGCCATCCCGGAAGCGATTACCATCTCTCCATCGGTAGAAAACGACCCGGCGCAGACATCCTGGAAGCGGGAAACCGCCAGTTGGCTGGTGGGCCAGGGGTTCAACGAGATCCTGACCAACTCGATCACCAACAGCGCCTATTTTAGCGACCGCGAACTGGCATCCGCGGTAAAGATGATCAATAACCTGAGCGCCGAGTTGAATATCCTTCGACCTTCGATGCTGGAGACCGGGTTGGAGTCCATTGCCTATAACCTCAACCGCAAGAGCGGCCGGCTTCGATTCTTTGAGTTTGGTAAAACCTATTCTTCGGGCGGCGTAGGTGACTACGCGGAGACTAACCACCTTTGCCTTTATTTGACTGGCGAGCTAACAGAAGATACCTGGAAAGGAAAAGGGAAACCGGTCGATATATTTTACCTCAAGGGGTTGTGCGAAGGATTTTACGAGGTTGTGGGACTTCAATTTCCGGGCTGGGCTGAATCTTCGCACCCAAAGCTGACAAAAGCACTGGCGGCATCGTTTGACCAACTAATCGTACTGGAAGCAGGTTTGGTCGACCCAAAAATCTTAAAACAATTCGATATCCGCCAACAGGTGTTCTTCGTCGATATTCGCTGGGATTACCTGATGACCCTGGCGGCAGCCCGGAAGATCGAATTCAGGGAACTGCCCCGGCAGCTGCCGGTATTTCGGGACCTGGCGGTGATCGTCGGAAAGAGCCTCCCCTATGAGAAAGTGCAGGAGGCAATCCGGAGAATCCGGCTGGACAAATTGCAGGAAGTAAAGCTTTTCGATATATTTGAAAGTGAGAAGCTGGGTTCCGGCAAGAAGTCGCTGGCGCTTAGCCTCACTTTTCTGGATGAAGAGAAGACCCTCACGGATAAGGAAATCGACGGGATGGTCGGCAGGATTATGACCGCCCTGGAGAAAGAAGTGCAGGCAGAGATCCGGAAGTAGGTTCCCTCCGAATCGTATTCAAGATTTGTATGAGTGAAGATAACCAGGTTGAAAGGCAGATCCAACGAATCCAGGATAAACTGCAGCAGTTGCTCCGGCAGCGGGACTTCCTTTTGAAAGAGAATGGGAAGCTCAGGGAAGAGCTGCGTAAGACACAGGAAGGCCAAGCTGGGGAAAGCACGCGGCTGGAGCAGCTAAAGCAACAGGTTGAGGTCTTAAGGGCGACAAAAACGGCAATGAGTGAAGGGGAAAAAAGGGAGTTAGAGAAAAGACTGGGTCAGTACATCCGGGAAATAGACCGGTGTATTGCATTTTTAGGGGAGTGAGCCGGTCAAACTCTTTTTACGAGGCGCAATTTCATTTCATCCTGGCCTCGGAAAATTTCCAGTGTGTACACGCCATACGGCAGGTCGTTGAGGCCATTCCAGTCCAGCTCTTGCTGGTCTTTCTCGACCTCGGTCTCCAAAGCGCTGCAGACGATCCCGCTATCGTCTCTCAGGACGGCGCGTAACATGCATTTCTGCGATTCGCCAACCTGTAAGGTCAGGTGGTCGATAAAAACGGGGGATTTGACTTTTAGGAACATGGCTGCTTTAGTTTTTAGATAGGGTATTGGTGAGCAAACATTTCGTTTTAATAAGTACTGAATAAATCGGGATCAACAGCCTCCAGCCAGGTTCACTTATGCACAAGGTGTGGATAAATATATAACAACTATTTGATACATGCAAGATTTATTGACAATTAATGTGGTAATAGGTGATCGCACTTACAGGATCAAGATTGAACCGCAGGATGAGGAGGTAGTACGAAGGACCTTGAAGACGATCAATGACAAATTTATTGAATATAAGACCCAGTTTGCAGGTCGGGATATGCAGGATTATATCGCGATGGTCCTGCTCTGGTATGCCACCCAGGCCCTGCCGGGAACACAGGGGGGCCTGAACGCCCCGGTGCTGGACGCCCTGACCCGGATCGAACAGCAATTGGACAGGGCTTTATAAGATTTTCCCTATCTTCGCCAACTAACGCAAATTGCACCAAAGCTTTTTTCATACAATCTGGACTGAAATCAGAAACCTGTGATTGTGAACGCTTTAAACTAAGAATCAATGGAAACATACATAGCGGGAGCTGTCGCCCTGGTGGTCGGAATTATCGCCGGGAAGTTCCTCTTTGCTAAAAACACCACAAAAAAGATCGAGGATGCTGAAGCACAAGCCAAAAAAGTCCTGGCTGTTGCCCAAACGGCTGCCGAAAACCTGAAAAAAGAGAAACTGCTGGAGGCCAAGGAGAAATTCGTCCAACTGAAGGCGGAACATGATAAAGAAGTGTTGGAAAAGAACCGGAGGGCTAATGACACCGAATCCCGGATCAAGCAGAAAGAGCAGAGCATCAATCAGAAACTGGAAAATTTGGACAAACAGGCGAAGGACAACGACACGATCAAGGAGAACCTGACCAGGCAGATCGAGGTGGTGAACCAAAAGCGGACGGAACTGGAAAAACACCAGGAGGAGCATATCCGCCGCCTCGAAAAGATCGCCGCCCTGACGGCCGAAGAAGCCCGGTCGCAACTCATCGAAAGCCTCCGTCAGGAGACCCAGACCCGCGCATTGGCCCTGCAACAGGAGATCATCGACGAAGCCAAGCAAAAGGCCAACAAGGAGGCCCGGAAGATCATCATCCAAAGCATCCAGCGGACGGCTGCCGAGCAGGCCATCGAAAATTCGATCACCGTTTTCAACCTGGAAAGTGATGAGATCAAGGGTCAGATCATCGGCCGGGAAGGTCGCAATATCCGGGCCATCGAGGCAGCTACAGGGGTCGATCTGATCGTCGACGATACCCCGGAAGCCATTGTATTGAGTTCATTCGACCCGCTTCGACGGGAGATCGCCCGGTTGTCGCTGCAGCGACTGGTGACGGATGGCCGTATCCACCCCGCGCGGATCGAGGAGATCGTGGAAAAGACGCGGAAACAGATCGAGGAGCAGATCATGGAGATCGGGGAACGGACGGTGATCGAGCTGGGGATCCACGGCCTGCATAAAGAGCTGGTACGGATCGTGGGAAAGATGCGTTTTCGCTCGTCCTATGGTCAGAACTTATTGATGCACAGTCGGGAAGTCGCCAACTTGTGCGGCATTATGGCGGCCGAGCTGGGAATGAACCCCAAACTGGCCAAACGGGCCGGCCTCCTGCATGATATCGGCAAGGTACCAGATGAAGAAACAGAACTCAGCCATGCCCTGCTGGGGATGAAGCTGGCCGAAAAATATGGCGAGAACCCCGCGGTGGTGAACGCGATCGGCGCCCACCATGACGAAGTCGAAATGCAATATGTGATCGCCCCCATTATCCAGGCCTGTGACGCCATCAGCGGCGCGCGGCCGGGAGCGCGCCGCGAGATCATGCAGCAATACCTTCAGCGCATCAGGGACCTGGAAACCCTGGCGCTGGCCTACCCGGGGGTGGAAAAAGCCTATGCGATCCAGGCGGGCCGGGAGCTTCGCGTGATCGTAGAAGCCGATAAAGTGACGGACCTGGACAGTGACAAACTCAGCTTCGAGATCGCCCAGAAGATCCAGACGGAAATGACTTACCCGGGTCAGATCAAGGTGACGGTCATCAGGGAAAAGCGGGCGGTAAACGTGGCGAGATAAATTTGGACTTTACAGCCGGTCTTACTACCTTTGCAATCCTTTTAAAATGAATTTTATGAACGCTGCTGTAGCTTTTGTACATGAGCAACTGACGGGAAAAAGAGAGTTTCCGAACTTCAAGGCCGGTGACAACATCACGGTAAATTATAAGATCATCGAAGGTAACAAGGAGCGTATCCAGGGCTTCAAGGGTGAAGTAATCAAGCGCCAGGGCGAAGGCCAAACAGCGACCTTCACCGTACGGAAAATCTCTGACGGTGTGGGAGTGGAAAGGACATTCCCCCTGTTCTCCCCCAATATCGAATCGGTGGAGCTGAACAAGGTTGGCCGCGTACGCCGCGCCAAGTTGTATTTTCAGCGTGACCGGAGCGGTAAGAGCGCCCGTATCAAGGAGAAGAGAATGGCGGTTGGGACGAAGTAAATGACTGACCCGTCAACCAGCCGTGTTAAATATCTTTTTGTTGTCAATTTATCTGTTTACCTTTATAGGTACTTAAAATGTAGTTTATGGGAGATTTATTAAGTGGACCGCATGTAATACTCATCTTATTGGTGGTGCTTCTTCTGTTTGGTGGTAAGAAAATCCCTGAGCTGATGCGTGGTCTTGGAAGAGGTATCCGCGAGTTCAAAGATGCGAAGGACAATGTGCAACGCGAGATAGAAGATCACGTGAACGACGACCGGAAAACGAATTCCACGAGCAACACGACCAGTACGCCGACGAGTCCAACGACGAGTCAGACGACAACAGCCGCCGCCAAGCCGGTATCGTCCGATTCCTCCATCCACAATTAAATACACCCACAATTAAATAATTTGCTCTTTATTGAGTAGACGGACCTCGCAATTGTATTTGCGAGGTTTTCTTTTTTGGTCTATTTTTATATTCTGTATTCTTCATTTCCATGGCATTATTCAAACGAAGGACAAAGGAAGGTTCAGCGGAAGAAATGTCCTTCATCGAACATTTGGATGTACTGAGAAGGCACCTTTTCAGGTCGGCCGCTGCTGTCGCCGTAGGGGCGATCGTCGTGGCTATTTACAATAAGTTTATCGTCCAGCGTATTCTAATGGGTCCGACGCATAGTGATTTCTGGACCTACAAAACGTTATGCGAGCTGGGCCATAAATGGGGGTTAGGCGATAAATTGTGCATGGCCGACATCCAACTGAAGATGCAAAGCAACGTCGTATCGGGACAGTTCGATACGTATTTCAACGTCATCCTGATCGGTGGCTTTATCCTTGCCTTCCCGTATGTGTTTTGGCAGTTCTGGCGGTTTACGAAACCGGCCCTGAAAGAAAAAGAGCTGCAAAATACCCGTGGTGCTATCTTTTGGGTATCGCTCCTTTTTTTCCTGGGTGTACTCTTCGGGTATTTTATCATTGCTCCGTATACCATCAGTTTCTTTGCCAATTTTAAACTGGACAGCAATATCGAGAACATCTGGACCATCGGAAGCTACTTTACTGCCATGTCTCAGATTGTCCTGGGTGCAGGCCTCGCTTTCCAGCTTCCGCTGGCGATGTATTTTCTGGCGAAGATCGGCGTTGTCAGCGCGGCCTACCTGCGAAGAGTTCGGAAATACGCTATCCTGATCATCGTGATCGTAGCCAGCATCATCACCCCACCGGATATATTAAGCACGGTCGTTGCTTCTGCCCCACTGATCCTCTTATATGAGATCAGCATCGTGCTTTGTGTCAGGGTAGAAAAAAGAGAGAAACAGCAGGAAGTTAAGGAATGGCAATAAGCATGTTCACTTTCAAAAACATAGAAGCCTATCACGCCTGGCTGGCGGATAACCCCGATGGCTGTCAGACCGCGATCCGGCATTATCTCGGGCAGATCCGGCAGCAGGAGCGGCTGAACGCTTTCCTGGAAGTATATGCCGACGAGGCACTGGCCAGAGCGATCGAGCTGGATGAAAAAAGAAGGGCAGGCCGGAGAATGGGCAAGCTGCACGGGGTTGTGATAGCGCTGAAAGATGTGATCGCCTCTAAGGGTCATCAGCTGACGGCCGCATCGAAGATCCTGGCCGGCTTCACTTCCATCTATGACGCAACAGTCGTCGAAAAGCTGCTGGCAGAGGAGGCGATCATCATCGGCAGGACCAACTGCGATGAATTTGCGATGGGTTCCACCAACGAGAACTCCGCCTATGGGAAGGTGTTGAATGCACGTTGCTCCAACCGGGTCCCGGGGGGATCCTCCGGCGGGTCTGCGGTCGCGGTACAGGCGGGATTGGCGATGGCCAGCCTGGGCAGCGATACCGGCGGCTCGGTCCGGCAGCCGGCCGATTTTTGCGGGGTGCTGGGATTGAAGCCGACTTACGGCCGGATATCCCGGTATGGGCTGATCGCCTATGCGTCGTCCTTCGACCAGATCGGCATCTTTGGGCTCACGGTTCCTGATATTGCCCGTGTCCTGGAAGTGATCGCCGGGCCGGACCAGTTTGACAGCACGGCGGTCCAGGCAAAAATCCCCCATTTCTTTCCGGCCAGCAAGACCTACCGGATCGCCTATTTTAAAGAGGCGCTAAACCATAAAGGACTGGACCCCGAAATCCGCGACAGGATCCTGGGTCAGCTGGCGGAATGGCGCCAGGCAGGCCATACGGTGGCCGCGCTTGACTTTGAGCTGTTCGACTATATTGTCCCTGCCTACTATGTCCTGACGACGGCCGAAGCATCTTCCAACCTGGCTCGTTTCGATGGGGTAAGGTATGGCTACCGGACACCCGGCGAGGGCCTTGAATTAACAGAGTTTTACAAGCGGACAAGGTCCGGGGGGTTCGGCCGCGAGGTCAAACGACGTATCTTATTGGGAACCTTTGTGTTAAGCACGGGATATTACGACGCCTACTTTACAAAAGCCCAACAGGTCCGAAAATTGCTGGTTGATCATACGAATTTGTTATTCAATGACTTCGATATACTCGTCCTTCCCACCTCCCCCAGCACCGCCTTTGAGGTTGGGGAAAAGATGAGTGATCCTGTTGCTATGTATCTTGCTGATATATACACAGTTTACGCAAATCTTACCGGAATTCCCGGGATTTCCCTCCCCCTGTTCACCCACACAAATGGCATGCCTTTTGGTATTCAGGCTATGACAAGTCGGTTTAAAGAGCTATCTTTGCTTCAGTTCTCGCATCAGATGATGCAACAATAAAGTCCTGCGAAAATCCTACTCTATGGTGACTGAGAGATTTGAGGCGATTTACTTTAACAAATCTGTCTTTTCCGAACCTATGAAAGATTGTAGACGCCGATAGGGGTCGTTTACCATCTTAAACGTTGGACACAATGTGTAACAAGAGGCTTCTATTGTTGGGCGCCACCATCCTTGTTCTAGGCTCCGGATGGATGTACCCCGCCAAAGAGACGATATGGTCGGCGGAAAATGAGTTTCCACACTCCTTCATCGATACGGAGCGGCTGGCTGGTACCCCTGCGGTACCGGCGATGCTTGACAAAGCCGACCCCCGTTACTATGTCTTTTCTGAGCTGTTCCTGGCCACTTCGATTGGGGGGAGCAATGGTTCGCGGTTGAACCCTAAAGCGCTGATTTTCATTCAGGATTACGTTAAAGAGAATTGGGAAGAACTGCAGCTGGTGCAGACGACCGGCGGCCCGTATTTCAACCTGATCGAAGGCATCCTCGCCCAATATGATCTCCCCGGGGAATTGAAGTATCTCGCGGTCATCGAATCCAATCTGAAATCTTCCGCCGTCTCCCGCGTGGGCGCAGTTGGCCCCTGGCAATTGATGCCGCAAACGGCCAGGGATCTGGGCCTGAAGGTAAATAAGAATGTAGACGAGCGTCGGAACTATGTGAAAAGCACACGCGCGGCAGCCCTTTATCTAAAAGACCTCTACCGTCAATTGGGGGACTGGCTGCTGGTTATCGCCGCGTACAATACCGGCACGGCCCACGTCAACCATGCCATCCGTCAGAGCGGCAGCCGCAATTTCTGGGACCTCCAATATTGTCTTCCTGCCGAATCCCGGATCCACGTCAAGAAATTCATTGGCACTCAATACGTTTTCGAAGGTCAGGGGAGCGTAACCACGCTCACCAGGGACGAAGCGATGGAGCAGTTATCCGGTTCGGCTATGTATGTCTATCATCGCCAGCTGAGTCAATCGGAACTGAACGGTTCCAAAACGGTGGGCGTTTCCGGCAAATATATCTCCTCGGTGATCGCGCGCTATACCCTAATGGATTCGGCCGCATTCGACCGTTACAACCCGGATTTCGACAAGATCATGGCTAGTAACAACAACAGCTATGACCTGAAACTGCCGGCAGACAAAATGGACTTGTTCGAAGCCAACAAATATCAGATCCTGACAGAATCGATGCAACAGCTCGAAAGCATTGCGGGCGACATTGCGCAGGCGACCGCTAAATAGACTCACTTTGTTTATGTACGATACGAGGCCGGTTGGAGAATATCCGCCGGCTTCTGTATTTCAGGGGGTCCCCAGCGCCTGGAGTATGCCCGCTGCCTTGATCAAACACTCTTCATATTCGCCCGGCGGATCACTATAGAAAGTGATACCGGAACCCACCAGGTAGGACAGGTAGCGATTGGCCTGATTGTATAAAAGGCTTCTGATCACCACGTTAAAATCGAAGTCACCTTCAGGAGTAATATAGCCGACGGCGCCGGAGAATATTCCGCGGCGGGACCGCTCATACCGGTCGATCAGCCCGACAACCCGGTGCTTGGGCGCCCCGGTCATGGACCCCATCGGAAAGGTCTCGCGGACAGCATCAGTCCAATGCAGCCCCGGAAGGAGAGTGCCCGTAATGGTGGAGATCATTTGGAATACCTGAGGAAACGGATAAATGCCATACAGCTCCTCCACCCAAACAGACCCCGGGACGCAGATCTTCGAAAGATCGTTTCGGACAAGGTCGACCACCATGACGTTCTCGGAGCGGTCCTTCGCACTGTGAAAGAGATCCCTGGCCGAGGCCGAATCCGCGGCCGGTCGGTCGGGATATCGCGCTGCGGTACCTTTGATCGGCTGGGAGAAAACCTGGCTTCCGCTCTTTTTCAGGTAGCGTTCCGGACTGGCGCAAAGGAGGTGGCGGCCGTCCAGCCGATAGTAGCAGGAGAACGGGTTCGGTGAAGCCTCGCTAAGCGACCACCAACCGGCAAGGGGATCCAAATCGGCCGGGTGGGAAAAGAACTCCTGGCAGAAATTAACCTCGTAGCAGTCGCCGCGAAGGATATGTCGCTGAAGGGCGGCGACCCGTTCCAGATACTCGGTGGGACTAAAACGCGGGATAAAAGGGGGTAAACTGTGCACACCGGAACGGTTAGACCTCATTACGTGCTGATCGGAGGCGGGCTCAGGGCCGACAGGGATGGAAACGGGCGTAGCCAGGATCTGCCTCAAAACAGCCTCCTGATCGCCCCGGAAATTGCCGATCCGGATGCCGTGCGGGCTCAGCTCGATCAGATTCTCCGGAATAAAAAAGAAAAGGTCGGGGAAGCCGATGGGATCGGGTTTTTGCGGCGGCTGGGCCGATTCCGGTTCCGTCTCCGCCGCCAGATCATAGCCAAAATGGCCAAACAACCATTCCCCGCGCTCCAGAGCCCATTCTTTCAGCCGGGAGAAGGCCTGGCCAGCCTGAACTTCGAGGCTATCGCGAGCGCCGGCGGCCAGCAGACATTCGAATCCAGGGGTGATAGCAGCCGGATAACCGTGATTGTCCAAAAAACAAAAAATGCCGGCCCCCGCATCGGAGACATGCGAAGCCGCCCAAGTCAACATTTGTCTTTTTGTCTTTTGAAAATCGGTTATGGGAAACGAGACAAACCCTCTTCTTCCGGATAGAAGCCCGTTAGAAGTCATCTTCCTCCTCGTCAAAACCACTTTCGTTAAAAAGGTCGAGATCTTTGAAATCATCATCTAATCCCAGGTCATCCTCGTCGCCCGCCTTTGTCGTTTTTTTCGAAGTATTTCCGCCAGTGCTTTTTTTGGTCTTGGATTTTGGAATATCGAATTCATCGAAATCTGGATCCCATTCTTCTTCCTCTTCGACTTTTTCCCATTCGTCCACTTCCTCAAAGTCGTCGCCCTCGTCATCGTCGTCTTCGTCCTCCTTTTTGCTTTTTGGCGACCCTTTGGCGGACGACTTTGCCGCAGCTTTGGTAGCATCATCATCAACAACCGGATCATCGTCATCGTCGTCCAATTGTTTCTTGGATTTGGAAGACGGTTTTTCCGGCGTGTCCTTCGGTGCCTGAGGCGCGGATTTCTTTGAACCCTTTCCCTCCTTATCAGATTTTGGTGCCATGCCCAATAAGATTGTTATGTAAATTTTCGGCGAAGTTTTTAATCCGCCAAATTTTTTTTAGAATAATTTTTCCGATGTTTTTCAGCTGGCCTCGATGAGCTGATCTCTGCCGGGGCCATTGGAAATATAGGCAATTTTCACGCCCAGATAGCTGTTTATGAACTGCACATATTCTTTCATCCTTCCCGGCAATTGATCATATTCCTTCACGGCAGTAATATCCGTTCCCCAGCCGGGAAAGGTTCTCAATACGGGCTGGATCTGCAACCGGTTCATCTGGAACGGAATTTCATTGGTCGTCTCTCCATTGACCGAGTAGTCGGTGCAGACCTTCAATTCCGGAAAGGCATCGAGCACATCGGCCTTGGTCATCACTATCTTCGTCACACCGTTGATCATGCAGGCGAATTTCAGGGCGACGCCGTCGATCCAGCCACAACGCCGCGGTCGCCCTGTCGTGGCGCCAAATTCATTTCCGACCTTCCGAAGCTCTTCGCCCGTCGCGTCCTCCAGTTCGGTAGGGAAAGGGCCGCTGCCCACGCGCGTGCAATACGCCTTGCTCACGCCGATCACATCACGGATCGTCTGAGGGGCTACGCCAAGACCAGTGCAAACGCCGGCCGAAATCGTATTGGAAGAGGTAACGAAGGGGAAAGTGCCGAAATCGACATCGAGCATGCTTCCCTGAGCGCCTTCCGCCAGGACGGTCTTGCCGCGGGACAATTTGTCGTTGATAAAATATTCGCCGTTAACGATCTTGAACTGACGCATGAAATCCAGCGCTTCGAAGAATTCTTCTTCCCATTCGGATAGCTCTTCCTGAAAGTTGTGACTGTCCAGCAGCTTCTGGTGTTTCAGGCGCAGCTTGATGTATTGGGTAGTAAAGGTTTTGTCCAGCAGGTCCCCCACCCTGAGACCGTTCCTCCCGGTCTTGTCCATATAGGCGGGGCCGATTCCTTTGAGTGTGCTTCCGATCTTCTCCTGGCCCTTCGACATTTCGGACGCCTTATCCAGAGCCCGGTGCGTCGGAAGGATCAGATGGGTTCGCTGGGCAATGTACAGGTTTTTGCGGTAGTCGACGCCAAAGGATGCAACGGCTTCGCATTCCCGCTTTAGCGTGACCGGGTCGAGAACGACGCCATTGCCGATCAGATTGACGGTGCCTTCGTGAAAGATACCCGATGGGATCTGATGAAGGACGATCTTCTTATCTTTTACGTATAAAGTGTGCCCTGCATTGGGTCCGCCCTGGAACCGGGCGATCAGATCATAGCGTGGCGCGAAATAATCGACAATTTTCCCTTTTCCTTCGTCTCCCCACTGGAGGCCTAAAATGACATCAACCATTAATTACTCATTTGACTATAGAGGCGGCAAAAATAAGTGAATAGCCCGTCTAAAAAAAAAGAACTGGTCGGGTGGCTTGAAGCGGCGCTTACGTCGCCTCTGTATCATACCGGATGACCGAATGGATGCCGTTGAGTTGCAACAGTCTCGAGACCAACTCCTCGAGCTCTTCCTTATCGTGTACATAAATACGGATATTGCCCTCGAAAAGGCCGTCTTTCGCTTCGATCGTCAGGGCATTGATGTTGAGCCTCAACTCGCCGGAAATAAGGTTGGTAATCTTATTGATGACGCCGACATCATCCATACCAACGATCTTCACGCCGGTGAGGAAGGATATCTCTTTATTCTTTGCCCATTTGGTTTTGACGACGCGGTGGCCATAATTGGCCATCAGTTTCGCCGCATTGGGGCAATTGGTCCGATGGATCGTCAATCCCTTACCGATAGATACGAAACCAAAGACGTCGTCGCCGGGAATAGGCTTGCAACAGTTGGCCAGCGTGTACACGATTCGGTCGCTGCTTTCACCGAAAATGATCAGCTCGGCATCTTTTCGCGGGACGGCCGGAGCCGCCGCGGGGTCGCCGAGCCGTTGCTCGGCAACCGGCTTGACTGGCTTTGGAGGTTCCAGCCTGTCGCCCAGCAGATGGAATTCCTGCAGTTCCTTCAGGTCGATGTTGCGGACGGAGACCTGGTAAAAAAAATCGAGGGAGGAGCTAAGCTTATACCAGGTGGTGAGCACATCGATGTTGTGCTGGTTATAGGCGGCACCGAAGTTCTCCAGTTTTCGCTGGACGATGTATTTGCCTTCATCGGCGATCTTTCTCTTCTCTTCCTTCAGCGCGTCCTTGATCTTGCTTTTGGCCTTGGCCGTCACGACGATATTCAGCCAGTCGTCGTTGGGCCGCTGCTTTCCGGAGGTGATAATCTCCACCTGATCGCCGCTGCGCAGCTTGTGGCTGATGGGCACCAATTTGTGGTTGACCTTGGCGCCGATACATTGGACCCCGATGGCGCTGTGGATGGAAAAAGCAAAGTCGAGCGCCGTGGAACCCACCGGGAGCATCTTTACATCACCCTTGGGCGTATAGACGTAGATCTCTTCAGCCAGGAAGCTGGTCTTGAAATCCTGCAGAAAGTCAATGGAATCATTGTCTTCCGTATTGAGCACCTCGCGAATCTGCTGGAACCATTTGTCGAACCGGCTTTCGTCCGCGGGGCCCTCCTTGTATTTCCAGTGGGCAGCAAGCCCTTTCTCCGCGATCTCATTCATCCGCCGCGACCGGATCTGCACTTCCACCCATTTGCCCTGAGGGCCCATAACGGTCGTGTGCAAGGCCTCATAGCCATTGGACTTGGGATTGCTGAGCCAATCGCGAAGACGTTCGGGAGAAGGGTTGTATTCGTCGGTGATCAGGGAATATACTTTCCAGCAGTCCTCCTTTTCCCGCTCCAGCGGGGAATTGAGGATGACCCTTATCGCAAACAGGTCATAGACCTCTTCGAATGCAACCCCTTTCTTGCGCATCTTGTTCCAGATGGAGTGGATACTTTTAGGACGGCCATAGATGTCAAAACTAAACCCGGTCTTCTCGAGCTTGTCCTTTAGCGGTTTGACGAACTCGTTGATATAGCGGGATCGCTCCCGTTTGGTCTCGGACAGTTTGCGGGCGATTTCCCGGTATTCTTCCGGCTCGAGGTATTTCATCGCCAGGTCTTCCAGCTCGGTCTTGATGGTATACAGCCCCATGCGGTGCGCCAGGGGAGCGTATACATAGACGGTTTCGGAGGCAATCTTCAGCTGCTTCTCCCGCTTCATACTGTCGAGGGTCCGCATGTTGTGAAGGCGGTCGGCCAGCTTGATGAGGATGACCCGCGGGTCATCGGTCAGGGTGAGGAGGATCTTTTTAAAGTTCTCCGCCTGGCGGGAAGCGTTCACATCGACGACATTGGAAATTTTCGTCAACCCGTCCACGATGCGGGCGATCTCACTACTGAATTCCCTTTCAATATCTTCGAGGCTAATGTCCGTATCTTCGACGGTATCGTGGAGAAGGGCGCAGATGGTGGACCGGACGCCAAGACCGATCTCCTCGGAGCAGATCCGGGCGACGGCAAGAGGGTGAAGGATATAGGGTTCGCCGCTTTTCCGCCGCATCGTCTTGTGAGCGTCAGCGGCCATTTCGAAAGCAGTGCGGATAAGCTCCTTATCGCCGGATTTGAGTTTCGGTTTGAGTGAACGAAGCAGGGCACGGTATTCCCGAAGAATGAGTTTTTTTTCCTGGTCTTCCGTAAGATTGTATTTCGGTATTGCAGCTACTGTTTCCATTTCCATACCTTACGAATTTACGAAAAAAAAGCCTAGTTTTGCAGGCTTTCCCCCGGAAAGCCGCTTCGGGGCGGTCCGGTGATGCAGCTGGGAACCAGCCGATTAGAATTAAGCGCGGATGTGGCGAAATTGGCAGACGCACCAGACTTAGGATCTGGCGCCGCAAGGCATGTAGGTTCGAGTCCTATCATCCGCACAAGCCTCTCCGGATCTCCCCGGGGAGGTTTCTTAATTCGTGCCCGTTGTGCGGACTATTCGTCACCGCGGCGCGGACACAATTTCATGATTTCTTTAATGTGTTGGTTTCTTCAAAGATCTCCTTCCATTTTTGCTGCAGGATATTCCGGGAATGGTATCTGCTGTTTCATTTGATAAAAGTTTTGCGGTTATTAGAATTGTTCAGGCATGCCTGTTATGACCTGCAATTGCTCAGCAGAAACGACACCGGGGATAGCGGTAGGAAAGTAGTCCTTCAAAGGTAGGTTGCCGGATTCGAAAATGTAGGACAAAATGCGAAAATTGCCTACCTTTGCCCCCCGCTTTTAAAACGGATTCATATGGCAACTGTAACGAGGGAGAATATCGGGCTTCTGACAGACAAGATCGTCGTCAATATTTCAAAAGGCGATTATTTGCCTTCTTTTGAAAAGGCCCTTAAACAATATGGCAAGCAGGCGAATATCCCCGGGTTTCGGAAGGGGATGGTCCCGGCGGGGCTGATCAAAAAAATGTATGGCAGCTCGGTCCTTACCGATGAGGTTCTGCGGACGGTGGAAAAGGAGCTGACCACCTATATGTCGAATGAAAAGCTGGAGATCTTTGCGCAGCCCTTGCCGCTGCCTGAAAATGACGCCCGGCAGATCGACGTGGCCAACCCATCGGACTATTCCTTCGCCTTTGAGGTCGGGCTGAAGCCCGCCTTTAACCTGGCGGACCTTGGGTCGGCGGCCTTGACCTTTCATAAAGTCCAGGTGACCCCGGAGATGATCGATGAGGAGATCGATCGGCAGCAGACCCGAAATGGCAAAATGACCGAGCCGCAAGAAGTTGCGAACGATGAGAATGTGCTGAATCTGCATTTTACCGAGACCAATGCGGCCGGCGAAGCGGTTCCGGGAGGTATCGAAAAAGATAATTCCTTGCTGGTCAAATATTTTGATGAAAGCACCCGGCCGAAATGGATCGGGCTGAAGAAGGGCGACTCGATCCTGCTCCAGCCTTCACAGGCTTTTGAGGAAAAAGAGGGGGAGTGGGTACTGGGCGACCTGGGCCTTCCGAAGGAGGATGTTGCCGCCGCTGACAAATATTTCCGCGCCGAGATCACCAAGGTCGGGCTGGTCGAAAAGCCCGGGCTGGATGAGGCCTTCTTTAAAACAGTCTATCCCGCCAAAGAGATCGCAACCCTCGATGCTTTCCGGGATGCGGTAAAGGACGAGATCCAGGCTCAATGGGACAATCAGAGCCGTAATCAGCTTCAGCATTCACTGTATCACCTCCTGCTGGAACATACGAAGATCGAGTTCCCCGAAGATTTCCTGAAGCGTTGGATGCAGACGGGCGGCGAAAAGCATAAAAGCTCCGCGGAAGTCGATCAGGAATTCCCGGCATTTGCAGATCAGCTGAAGTGGACGCTGATCGTGGACAAGATCGTCGGCGATAACGGCATCGAGGTCAGCCAGGACGAGATCCGCGCCTTTGCGCGGCAACAGTTGTTTGGATATATGGGGATGCAGGCAGGTAGCGAGGAACAACCCTGGATAGCCGATTACGTGCAGCGGATGATGCAGGACCGGAAGTTTGTTGAGGATACGGCTCATCGTATCCGGACCGAAAAAGTATTCTCCTGGGCCGGGACACAGATCCATCCGACAGAGATACCTATCGGCCGGGATGAATTTCGGCATCTGGTTGAAGAGCATCAACACCATCATCACTAATTATGTAAAATTATGTAAACCCCGGGTCCCGGGGTTTTTTAATAGGGATCCCGACAGGGACTGCAACTCTGTCAGTTTTTTGGCAATTTGAAAGTTTGGACGGAGATTTGAAAGGAACTTGTCTGTCCAAAGAATCAGAACGGGCATTAAAACATTGAAAAATACAATTATGAATCCAGCAAACGAATTTGAGAAATATGCTGTGAAACACCGGGGTCTTTCCAGTAATACGCTAAACGACTATAACAAATACATCGTTACAAACCTGACGCCGAACATCATCGAAGAACGCCCGATGAATGTAGCCGTCATGGACGTCTACAGCCGGTTGATGATGGACCGGATTATCTTTCTCGGCTATCCGATCAATGAAGAAGTCGCTAATATCATCACCGCCCAACTGCTTTTCCTGGACAGCACCGACCGCCACCGGGATATCCAGATGTATATCAACTGTCCCGGCGGAAGCGTGTATTCCGGATTGGGTGTCTATGACACCATGCAGTACGTGACCCCGGATGTGGCCACTATCTGTATCGGAATGGCAGCCAGCATGGGGCAGCTGCTGATGTGCGCGGGCACAAAGGGCAAGAGAACAGCACTTAAACATAGCCGGATCATGATGCACCAGCCCAGCGGCGCCATCGGCGGGCAGGCTTCGGACATCGAGATCACGGTCTCCGAGATCAGGAAGCTGCGGAAAGAATTGTACGAGATCACCGCTTTCCATACGGGTAAAACAATCAAGCAGGTGGAGAAGGACAGCGACCGCGACTATTGGTTGACCGCGCAGGAAGCCAAAGACTACGGTCTCGTCGACGAGGTGCTTCTGCAAAATCCAAAGAAGGAAAGGGACTCGAATTAATCACGCTAAATTTACTGCATCATGAATTATTCGAAATATCTATTAAAGCCAACTTACCTGAACGAAGACGAACCCGACGAAAAAGAGCCGAAAGACGAAAAAGCGCCCGATCTGGGGATGCTGGCGAAGAAGCTGGAAAAATATTTCTTTGAGAACAGGACCGTCGAGCTTTGGGGAGCCGTGGATGACAAAACAGCCAGGGAAGTAGTCACAAAGCTGCGCCTGCTGGATGCCGACAAGCCCGGCGAAGAGATCAAATTCTTTATCAATAGCCCCGGTGGAATAGTAACTTCCGGGATGGTCATCTATGATACCATGAAAATGTTGAAGAGCCCGGTCAGCACCATCTGTATGGGGCTTGCCGCTTCAATGGGTTCGATCCTGCTGAGCGGCGGGGTCAAAGGCCGGAGGTTCGTCTTCCCGCATTCCGAGATCATGATCCACCAGCCCAGTCTCGGTGGTTATATGCAAGGAGTAAGCATCGATCTTGAAATTACGGCCAAGCAGACCCGCCGGGTGAAAGATGTCAGCGCAAAGATCCTGGCTGACAATTGCGGGAAGAAAGTAGAGCAGATCCTAAAGGATTTTGACCGGGATTATTGGATGGATGCGAAGGAAGCCGTCGAATATGGCATCGTCGACCAGGTCTATGAGCGCATTTAGCATAATACTATGATTATCAATATATTAAAATACCAGCTTTACCCGGACAGTCCCGAAGTATTCCGGGACTGTTTTTTCCCACATACTGGGAGAATTGAATAAGTTGGGTAACTTTGTAATATGGCAAAAAATACCTTGCACTGTTCTTTTTGCGGCCGCAACCGGGATGAGGTGAAGATCCTGATCGCCGGGCAGGAAGGACATATCTGCGAGAATTGTGTAGAGCATGCGCAGGAGATCATCCAGCAGGAACTGATGATCCGGGAGGATTCGGCAGGAAGTAGTTCCTTTAAATTGACGGTAAAGAAACCGGTGGAGATCAAGCGGATCCTGGACGAATATGTCATCGGACAGGATGACGCCAAGAAGGTTTTGTCGGTAGCCGTCTATAACCATTACAAACGCCTTCAACAGAAGGTCGTCGAGAACGATGTTGAGATAGAAAAGAGCAATATCATCATGGTCGGTGAGACCGGGACGGGTAAGACCCTGCTGGCAAAGACTATTGCGAGATTGCTGAATGTTCCCTTCGCCATTGTCGACGCTACCGTCTTCACTGAAGCCGGTTATGTCGGTGAGGACGTGGAAAGCATCCTGACCCGGCTGCTGCAGGTCTGCAACTACGATGTGCCGGCTGCCGAAAGAGGGATTGTATATATCGACGAGATCGATAAGATCGCCCGTAAGGGAGACAACCCTTCCATCACGCGCGATGTCAGCGGGGAAGGCGTGCAGCAGGGGCTTTTAAAACTGCTGGAAGGGACCGATGTACTGGTGCCTCCGCAAGGCGGCCGCAAACATCCGGAGCAAAAACTCATCAAGGTCAATACACAGAATATCCTGTTCATTTGCGGTGGCGCGTTCGACGGCGTAGACAAGATTATCGCCCGCCGGATCAATACAAACGCCATTGGTTTCAATGTCAACAAGGAGCAGCAGGAGACGGCAAAGAAGAACCTTTTGCAGTACGTGAATGCGCCTGACCTCAAATCTTTCGGCCTGATCCCCGAATTGCTGGGGCGGCTGCCGGTAGTCACCCATCTCGATCCGCTGGACAAGCCCACATTGCGCTCCATCCTGACCGAACCGAAGAACTCGCTGATCCGTCAATACAAAAAGCTGTTCGAATTGGAAGGCATCCAACTAAGCTTCAGCGAGGAAGTACTGGATTTTATGGTGGATAAGGCGGTCGAATACAAGCTTGGGGCCAGAGGGCTTCGAAGCATTTGTGAAAGCATCCTGACGGACGCCATGTTCGACCTGCCCTCGGCAAAAGAAGATAAGTTCCATCTCGACCTGGAATATGCCCAGAAGAAATTCGACAAGAGTAAAATCAATTTGCTCAAAGTAGCCTAACCGTTATGAAGGAACTCATCGACCAGCTAAAGGCCCAGGGTCTGACCGAAGAACAGGCCTCTAAGGCCATTGAGGTCATCAAAAATTTCACCAAAGAAAAATTCCCTTTTTTCGCAGGCGCCGTCGATAAATTATTCGACAAATACAGCCCGGGTGCGGCCGCTCGGGACGAAGACTTCATGCCCTGACCCCCGCGGATGACACCTAGCCTTTCAGCACTTCCCGGGCTATTACTATCTTCTGGATCTCGCTTGTCCCCTCGCCGATCGTGCACAGTTTGCTGTCCCGATAAAATTTCTCCACCGGAAAATCCTTGGTATATCCATAGCCGCCGAAGATCTGCACCGCTTCCGTAGCCGTCCTGACAGCTACTTCGCTGGCGTAGTACTTGGCCATTGCCGCCTCGCGCGTAACGGGCAAGTGTTTGTTCTTGCGGTCGGCAGCCTGGAAGGTCAGCAGTTCGGCTGCTGCGATCTCGGTCGCCATATCGGCCAGTTTAAAAGAGATTCCCTGGAAATTAGCGATCGGCTGATCGAACTGGTGGCGTTCCTTTGCGTACTTGAGGGCGGCTTCCAGCGCACCTTTGGCGATCCCCAGGGAAAGGGCGGCGATCGAAATCCTGCCACCGTCCAGCACGGTAAGGGCCTGATGAAACCCACTGCCGGTCGCCCCGAGTTGATTGGCACCTGGGATTCGGCATTGATCAAAGATCATTTCCGCCGTTTCGCTCGCCCGCATCCCCAGCTTGTTTTCCTTCTTTCCGCCACTGAAGCCTGGAGTGCCCCTCTCGACGACAAAAGCACTCGCGTTATTCCGGGTCCGGGGCTCCCCCGTCCGGGCGATGACGACGGCAATATCGCCGCTGATCCCGTGAGTGATCCAGTTCTTTGTGCCGTTAAGGACCCATTCATTTCCCTCTTTAACGGCCGTGCACCGCATATTACCGGCGTCGCTTCCGGTCTCGGCTTCAGTCAGTCCCCAGGCGCCCAGAGCCTGCCCGGAAGAAAGGATGGGCAGATATTTCTGCTTCTGTTCTTCCGACCCAAAAGATAGGATATGGCCCGTACAAAGGGAATTATGCGCAGCCAGGCTCAGCCCGACCCCGCCGCAAACCTTGGCGATCTCCACGATGATCGTTACGTATTCGGTATAGGAGAGGCCCGATCCGCCATAAACTTCCGGCACGACTACGCCCATCATCCCCAGTTGGCCCAATTCCCGGAAAAGTCCGTGAGGGAACTCCTGCTTTTCATCCCATTCCATGACATGCGGCCGAATCGACTGATTGGCGAAGTCGCGGGCCGTGCGACCCACCTGCTCTGTTAATTCCTCCATTGAGAATTCCATGTAATAACTCGCTTTTTAATAAATGCCAGGTTAAAAAGAACCAGGCAACAACCGGGAGGCTATTGCCTGGTAACACTTGACAAACAATCATTATTAACGCCCTGTGAGACGTTTGTTGTTACAAATGTAAAAAAAAAATGAATACACGCTAACGATTGTTAGTTTTTTGACAAAAAAACCGCTCCCGTGGTGGCAGGAGCGGCTGACTTGCTGGAGTATGGATCAAAATCAATAGTAACGGTAGTAGCGCGGCCTCGGTCGGCGGTAGACGGGGTGCGGTTGTGGAAGTATACGGCCAAGGCCGATGATCAGACCGCCGCCCAGGGTAAACTGGTAGGTGGATTGATTGGGATTGATCCCGCCGTTGTAATAGTTGTTATAGTAGAAGGCTCCCCCGGCTGCTCCAACCGGCGAGAGGAACTGGGCTTTCAGCTGAATCCCCACCCGTGGGGAAATATAGATATTTGTCCCAAGCTGGAATCCGGCCGCAAAATAGCTATTTGACTGAAACCCGGGGGATGGCGTCATTATGTCCGCTCCAAGGAGCAAGCCGAGGAAGGGCCGGACGGTCGAATTGGGGATACTCCCGGAAAATACCGGGCCGGCCATAATAAAATCCTGGCGCAGATTTCCTCCGTTGATCTGGGTACCGCCGTCATAGCCGTAATTATAAATACCCGACGTCGAAGAGACGTGATTATAAAGGACTTCGATCCCGACATTGCGGTTGATGTTAAAATTGATCGCGCCGCCGAGATTCAGCCCTCCGGCTACGCGGCCGTAGGTATTGTAAAAGTCATTTCGTTCAGGAAAAGCATAGCCGACCTGGGGAATCAATTCCACAGAGGTTTGAGCGAGGGTACGGCCAGCCGAAAAGAAAACAAGCAGGACGGATAAGAGGATGGCTATTTTTCTCATACATACAATTTATGTAAGATTATAGACACAAAAACTTGCCAAAAGTTTAACTGGTCCTCCAGCTTACATCCCCTTAAGAATTGTTAATCAAATGCAAAAATGGCAGATGCTCCCGGGATCAGCCTTGCAGGATTAGGCCGTCGTAAGCCAGGTGCCGGTTGGCGGGGAGGGTCGGCTCGATATCGGCATGTTTACCCAACTGGTGGCTGATATGGGTGAACCAGGCCTCGGGGATACCAAGCTCCCCTACCTCGGCGATCGCTTCCCGAAGGGAAAAATGCGAGAGATGTTTTTCATGACGAAGGGCATTGAGGACGATCTGGTGGCTGCCTCTGATCTTCTCTTTTTCATCATCATCGATCCGGTTGGCATCGGTGATGTAGGTGAAGTCGCCAATGCGGAAACCGAGAACGGGCATCTTCATGTGCCATACCTGGATAGGGGTAAACGTGATATCGCCGATGGTGAACGGATCCCTGTCGATATGATGCAGCTCGAGATCAGGAATGCCCGGATATTTGACCTCGGCAAACGCATAGGGAAATTCCCGGACAATGGATTCCCGGGTCATGGCATTGGCGTAAAGAGGCATGGCCCGGTGCTGAAAAAAATTATACGCCCTGACATCATCCAGACCCGCCAGATGATCCTTATGCGGGTGAGTATAGACGACTGCGTCGAGACGGCGAATGCCCGCGCGAAGCATCTGATAACGGAAATCGGGAGTAGTGTCGATGACGACCGTAGTGAAAGCGGACTGCAGAAGGATGCTGGAGCGAAGCCGTTTGTCTTTAGGGTCCATAGAGGCGCACACCTCGCAGGGACAGGCTACCATGGGGACGCCCGTGCTTGTGCCGGTGCCCAGGAAGGTAATTTGGATTGGCGGCTGGCTCACAACGCAAAGTTACGGAATAAGGCTGGCAGAGAGCACTTCTTCGTATATGCGGCGGGCCTCGGAACTGAGCATCTCCGGGGTGATCTTTAGCTGGGGGATGATATCGATGAGCGTGCTGATACGACCCTCCAGAGGCAGGAACTTATTCAAGACCACCACTTTTCGTTGTTCCAAAATACAATAGCCGCTATGAAAGTTGCCCCGTTCATAGCGGACAATATATCCGGTTTCGTCCAGGATCTTCTCGAACTTTTCGAGCGTGGCTTGTGTATACCTCATTCGTACATAAAGTTACTACATTCCCCGCCACCGGAGATATCGCCGGCTTCTAAATTATCCACAGGGTCTGTACATTAAACTTTGCTGGCCATCCGGACGATGGGAATGATCATTTCTTCCAGGCTGACGCCGCCGTGCTGGAAAGTATTCCGGTAGTAGTTGACGTAGTAGTTGTAGTTATTCGGATAACAAAGGAACCCGTCGCCTTTGGCAAAAATGAAGGAAGAGTTGACCGTCGGAACAGGGAGGCCGGCTTCTTTGGGGTCGCGAAAGGCTAGCACTTCCTTTGGCTCATAATTGAGGTTTCGGCCATGTTTGTATCGCAGGTTGGCGGTGGTCTGCTTATCACCGATCACCTTGTAAGGGGTCTTGACACGAACGCTACCGTGATCCGTGGCCAAAATGAGATTGATCTTTTTATCGGCGACCTTTTTCAATGCCTGGTGCAATGGCGAATGTTCGAACCAGCTGGCCGTAATGCTGCGGTAACTGATCTCATCGCTCGCCAGTTCCTTCAGGACTTCCATTTCGGTCCGGGCATGGCTAAGCATGTCGACGAAATTGTACACGATAATGTTCAGATCATTGTTCAGGAGGTTGTGGATATTGTTGACAAGGTCCTGGCCCGCCTGGAAGTTGACCACTTTGGTATACGAAAATTTCAGGTGATCTTTTTTCAGCCGTTTGAGCTGAGCGCGGAACAGTTCCTCTTCGTGTAGGTTCTTTCCGCCTTCTTCCTCGTCATTCTTCCAGAGCGACGGGAATTGTTTCTCGATCTCCAGCGGCATCAATCCCGCGAAGATGGCATTACGGCAATATTGGGTCGCGGTGGGTAAGATACTGTAAAAGCTGTCCTCCTCGAGGATGCGGAAGCTTTCGGCGAAAATGGGCTGAATGGCTTTCCATTGGTCGATCCGCAGGTTATCCAGTAGGATAAAGAAGGTGGGAGTGCCTTTCTCTACATGCGGCAGCACTTTGAATTGGAAAAGTGAATGGGACATAATGGGGCTTTCCGTGGCCCGCGGTTTGATCCAGTTGGCATAGTTCTTCGAGATGAACTTGAAGAATTCTGTATTGGCTTCGTGTTTCTGCGCCTGGAAGACCTCCCGCATCTCGGGGCTGTCCGACTTTTCCATTTCCAGCTCCCAATAGACCAGCTTTTTATAAATGTCCATCCACTCATTGTAATCGGGGTTGCTGTTGAGGGCCATGAAAAGATGACGGAATTGCTGTTGATAGGCCGTTGTCGTCCGTTCGGATACCAGCCTTTTATTGTCGATGATCTTTTTCAGGCTGAGCAGGACCTGGTTGGGGTTGACGGGTTTGATCAGGTAATCGGCGATCTGGCTGCCGATGGCCTCGTCCATGAGGTTCTCGGTCTCGTTCTTGGTGATCAGCACGATGGGCGTCTGTTGGTTGTTCTCTTTGATCTTGGCCAGGGTTTCCAGTCCGGTAATACCCGGCATCGTTTCGTCGAGCAGGACCACGTCGATCGGGTTTTCCTTGACATAGTCGATCGCATCGAAGCCATTGGTCAATGCTTTTACTTCATACCCTTTGTTTTCCAGGAAAAGGATCTGAGAATGGAGACTTTCTATTTCATCGTCGACCCAGAGAATTTTTGCTAATGCCATATCCCACAAACTACAAACTCCTGGCCGATTTTACCTAGTTTTGGAGCTTGTTTACACCCGTTTTAACAAATTCACGCCGGAATGGGCAATTCATCTCGTAAGATCATCAATGATCCTGTATATGGTTTCATAACGCTGGACGACGATCTCCTGCTGGACATAGTTGCTCATCCCTTCTATCAGCGTCTGCGTCGCATCCAACAGATGGCCTTCGCGCACCTCGTCTATCCGGGTGCGATGCATAGCAGGCTGCATCATTCGTTGGGGGCATATCACCTGATGTGCAATGCCGTGGCCGAGCTAAAGGCAAAAGGAGTGGAGATTGACAAGGACGAGGAACAGGGAGTGAAAATGGCGATCCTGCTGCACGATATCGGACATGGCCCGTATTCCCATGCGCTGGAGAACGTCCTGATCCGGGGTGTCCATCACGAGCAGCTTTCGCTGGCCATTATGCGGGCCCTGAACGAGGAGTTCGGCGGCCGGCTGGAGACGGCTATCCGCATCTTCACAAACGAATACCCCAAGTCTTATCTTCACTCCCTGGTATCCGGGCAGCTGGATATGGACCGAATGGATTACCTGACCCGAGATAGCTTTTTCACCGGGGTCTCGGAAGGTGTCATCGGTTATGACCGTATCCTGAAAATGCTGACGGTCCATGAAGGCAATCTCATGGTGGAAGAAAAAGCGATCTATTCGATCGAAAAATTCCTCGTATCCCGCCGGCTCATGTATTGGCAGGTCTATCTGCATAAAACGGTGCTCAGCGCCGAGAAAATGCTTGTTGCGATCATCGAACGAGCCAGGGAACTGGTACGGTCGGGTGTGGCGCTAAGCTCTTTTTCTCCGGTTCTCGATCATTTTCTGCAGCAGGAAGGAGGCGCAGTCGATCTGGATCAATTTGGCCTGCTGGATGATTTCGACGTGATGAGCGCGGTCAAGCGGTGGATGTTCCATTCCGACAAGGTCCTGGCTACCCTTTCCAGGTCCCTGATCAACCGGCGACTGTTAAAAGTCAAATTCCAGGCAATCCCCTATGACGAAAATTACGTCGAAGAATTGAGATCAGCCGTCAGCCGGGCGCTTTCGGTCGGCGCGGCAGAAGCCAGATACCTCGTCTTTACCGGAGAAGCCGCCAATACCACCTATAATCCGGCCGATGAAAAGATCAATATCCTGTTTAAGAACGGGTCGGTCAGAGACATTTCCCAGGTCGACAATGCCCTAATCCATCAAACCTTATCGAGCGCGGTAAAAAAATTTTATCTTTGCGCTTACGAACCATCGATTAACGACTAGACACCACGAATCAATTACCAATTATGCAATTCTCAGCCGCACAGATAGCCCTGCTGATCAACGGCAAAATAGAAGGCGATCCGGATGCCACCGTCGGGGCCTTTGGAAAAATCGAAGAAGCCGTCAAGGGACAGCTATCTTTTCTGGCCAACTCAAAATACGAGGAGCATCTCTATACCACCGGCGCATCGGTGATGATCGTCAACGATACGCTTGAGCTCAGACAGCCGGTGACCGCAACCCTGATTCGCGTATCCGATGCCTATTCTGCCTTTGCCAGTCTGCTGGCAAAATACCAGGAGATCGAAGCACAACAGCTGACCGGTATCCAGGAGCCGTCCTATATTTCCAAATCGGCCAAACTGGGCGATAAGATCTTTATCGGCGCTTTTGCCTATCTCAGTGAAGGGGTGGTGATCGGCAACCAGGTCAAGATCCACCCGCAGGTCTACCTGGGCAAAAATGTCCGGATCGGTGACAACACCGTACTGCATCCGGGCGTGAAGATCTATCACGACTGCGTGATCGGCGCCAACGTCACGATCCATGCGGGTTCGGTGATCGGCGGGGATGGTTTTGGCTTTGCCCCGCAACCCGACGGGAGCTTTAAAAAGATCCCTCAGATCGGGAATGTATTGATCGAGGACGGGGTGGAGATCGGCGCCAATGTAACGATCGACCGGGCGACGATCGGGTCGACGCTTATCCGCAAAGGCGCCAAGCTGGACAACCTGATCCAGATCGCACACAACGTGGATGTTGGCAACGATACCGTGATCGCCGCGCAGGCAGGGATCAGCGGCAGTACCAAGATCGGTAACGGGGTCATGATCGGCGGCCAGGCGGGGATCGTAGGACATCTGCAGATAGCCGATGGGGCGCGGATCAATGCGCAAAGCGGCGTTACCAAATCGATCAAAGCAAAAGGCGGCGCTGTAACAGGCAGTCCGGCCTATGACTATACCAGCGCACTGCGCAGCCAGGCAATCAGCCGGAATCTGCCGGAACTGAAACAAAGACTGAAAGATCTGGAAGATCAGATCAGGCAACTGCTGGCCGAGAAGGTCTGATCTAACGACGCCCCGCGCGCAGACAATTATCACAGATCCCACAATCTGAGGCGTCTTTATCGCCAAAATAGTTGGCCAGATAGCGGCTCCGGCATTCATCCGTAAGGTTGAGATAGCGGATCATGGCACGGACACGATCCGTGTATATTTCTTTCCTTTCGCGATATCTTACCGGATCGATATACAACTCTTCCGCCGGTACCCGGTCCCTGAAAAAATAAAGCTGAGGCATTTCTTTCGATGGCTTGTATTCGATGATATGGAATGCCTCCAACTGTGCCAGATCCGTCGCCAGTTGCGGCGGCTCCCGCCGGGTAGCGTAGGCTAGCTGACGCTCCCGGATAAAAACAGGCCCGTCGAAGATCCCTTCATAGCTGCGAAGAAGGCCATGGATCAATGGTTGGAGTCCCGGATGCTGGGCTTCAAAATCATACAGCGCCTCTTTGGCGGCGATAAATTGCACCCGGGCGGGCATGGAAACCTGCTGCTGAAAACTCAGCAACCCGTCCTGCTCCAGCAGGCGAAGAATGTCGGTGATGACGGAGATCTCGCATTCGAACCGCCGGCAAAAATCCGCCAGATCGAAATCATAATATTGCCCCTCGCCGGCGCCGGAAGGAAGCTGGAGGTAGTTCATCAGGCGCTGATAAACCTCCCGTACCGCGGTTAACGGCGGGAATCGAATCTCGGGAAGGCTGTCCAGTCGGCCGGAGTCGCCGGATGTGGCCAGCAGAACCGCATAGGCCTTCCGCCCATCCCGGCCCGCCCGTCCGGACTCCTGGTAGTAGCTTTCGACCGATTCGGGAACATCGGCGTGGATAACGGTCCGTACGTCCGATTTGTCGATGCCCATTCCAAACGCGTTTGTACTAACAATAACCCTTATTCGATCTCTTAGCCAGTCTTCCTGGCGTTGCTCTCTTTCCTCCCGCGATAGCCCCGCATGATAGGCGGCTGCCGGAACACCCTGGCGGGTCAACCAATCACTGATTTCCCGGGTGCTGCGGCGGGTCTTGCAATAGACGATGCCGCTGCCGGCTACCTTCTCCAGGATCTCGGTGATCTTACGGATCTTGTTTTCTTCGCGGAAAAAGCTGTAGGAAAGATTGGGCCGCGTAAAGGGCTGACGAAAGACAGCCGGCTGCTTCAGCTCCAGCCTGTCGGCGATATCGGTCATCACCCTTGGGGTAGCAGACGCAGTAAGGGCCAGCACCGGCACACCGGGCAACGCACTCCGCAGGGCCGCGATGCGCAGGTAGGAGGGCCGGAAATCATATCCCCATTGGGAAACACAATGCGCTTCGTCCACCGCTATCAAACGGACGTCCAGCGAAGGAAGCCAGCTCTTGAAAAGCTCGGTCTCCAGTCGTTCGGGAGAAACATAAAGGAATTTGCAATTGCTGTCGGCGGCAGTCTGCAGGGTGTTGACCAACTCGCGGCGGTTCATCCCCGTATGGAGGAAAAAAGCGGTGATATTCTTCCTGCGCAGGCTGTCGGTCTGGTCTTTCATGAGCGCGATGAGCGGGCTGACGACGAGGCAAAGTCCCGGTCTGGCCAGGGTAGCCACCTGGAAGCAAAGCGACTTGCCGCCACCGGTAGGCAGCAACGCAAGCGTATCCTTTCCTTGCAGTACAGACATTATTATCTCTTCCTGTTGCGGACGGAAGCTGGTATGACGCCAGTGCTGCCGCAGCAGGGAAAGCAATGATTCGCCGGAAGGGAGCTGGTTATCGGTCAACATGATCGGCCTGAGGGATTTTTTTTGAATAGAGCCGGAGCGAATTCGCTGCCAGGACCACGTCGCTGAAGCCCATCGCCAGCGCGGCAACAGCGGGTGTCAGTCCGCCAAAAGCGGCGACCGGAATGGCGATGACATTGTATGAAAAGGCCCACAACAGATTACCGCGGATCGTGGAGAAGGTATGGCGCCCCAGTTCCAACGCGGCGGGAAGCCGGCTCAGGCCATGATCCATCAGCACGACATCGGCCGTCTGCATGGCCAGCCGGGAGGAGTCGCTCATCGAAATACCAATGGTCGCGCGGGCAAGGGCGGCAGCATCGTTGATCCCATCCCCGACCATGGCGGCAGGCATGCGGTCGTTGAGAATGCTGACTTGCCGGAGCTTTTGCTCCGGCGTCTGTTCCCCCAGCACTTCGGTGATACCCAGCTCGCGCGCAAGGGCCACGCAAGTTTCCTGCCTGTCGCCGCTCAAAAGAACGGTATGGATGCCTTTTCCCTCCAGCCAGCGGACGACGCCCGCGGATTCTCGCCTGACCGTATCGCGGATGTCGATCCACCCGAGCAACTCATCGTTGCAGACGATATAGACATTGTGCGAGGCATCCGCGGTCAGCGTGGCGGCAACCTTGTACGATCCGGCCCAATAAACATCTCCGTCACGGGTCTCGCCCCGCATCCCCAGCCCTTTGACCTCTTCCACCCGCGCCCAGCGAAGCGTATTCCTGCCCTTCCATTCGCGGGTAATGCTGCGGGCGATAGGGTGATTGGAATACTTTTCCAGTGAAAAGCTGATTTGGCGGAACTCCTCGGGAGACCGGGAAAGGGATTGCCAATGATGGATGGAGAATTCGCCGGTCGTCAGGGTGCCGGTCTTATCGAAGATTACCTGCCGGATGCCGCGGAAGGCTTCGAGATGACGGGCGTTACGGATGAGGACGCCTTTCCGGGCCGCGAGGCCGAGCCCGACGGCGATGGCCGCGGGGGTAGCCAGCCCCATGGCACAGGGACAGGCGATGACCAGCACGGCAATGCTGCGCATCAGTGCAGGCGCTGTCGAGTGGAGATAAAAATAATTTCCAAGGAAGGTGACTGCGGCCAGCAGGAGAACGACAGGCACGAAGATCGCAACGATCCTGTCGGCCAGCTGCTGTAACGGAGGCTTCGCCCCCTGCGCTTGTCGAACCAACCGGACAATCCCGGCAAGTACCGACTCGTCCGCCGATGCGGTCACCTGCGCTTTGACGGTACCGGAGACGAGCAGGCTGCCGCCGATCAGCGTAGCCTTTACTGCCTTATCTACCGGCAGGCCTTCGCCCGTAAGGATCGATTCATCGACACAGGCTTCTCCCCACAGGATCTTGCAATCAGCCGGTACAGGCTCGCCGGAGCGGATCAGGATCAGATCGCCACTCCTCAGTTGCGTGCTCTCGACCGGGAAGAGGACTTCCTGATGCCGGTCATCAAAAGCAATCATATTGGCCATCGTCTTTTGCGAAACGGCCAGCTTTTTGAGGGAGCGCTGCGTGGCCTGAATAGAAGCATCTTCCATATAGTATCCCAGAAATACAATAGTAATGATCGCCGCAGACGTCTCATAGAACTGATAGGCCGGCCCAAGCTGAAATAAGGTGCCGGCCAGGCTATAACCAAAGGCTGCGGTAGCGCCCAGAACGATCAGGACGTTCATATTCGGTGATCGGTTCAGGAGGCTTTTGACGGCGCTGCGGCCAAATAACCATGCACCGGCGGCATAGGCGGGCAGGCAGATCAGCAGTTGTAACCAGGGATCTTTCAGCAACATCAGCGCGATCGTAAACGGCAAACAGAATAGGAAATAGCGCAAATAGTTGTTCACCGGCCGCTTTCCGTCCGATACCCCTTTCTGCTCAGTTTCGGCGTCGGGAGCACAGGTCGGGCAGCTTACCCCTTCCATTTTCCAATTAATGGTTTCCATAGAGCAAAGGTAAATTTGAATCCAATATCTTTATGCCATGGAGCTCCGCTTTCATCTGCAGGACATCGAGGCGGCGGCAAAAGCCTTCTGGCAGCACTTTCCGGCTCAAAAAGTCTTTGCCTTTCATGGTGAAATGGGGGCCGGCAAGACCACTTTCATCCATGCGTTATGCAGCCTGAAGGGGGTCAGCGATACGGTGGGAAGCCCGACCTTTCCCATTATCAATGAGTACCAATACCCCAACGGAAGGATCTTTCATATCGACCTTTACCGGTTGAAGGACGAAGAGGAAGCGTTGCGGGCGGGGGTCGAAGATGTATTGTACAGCGGTGAACTTTGCCTGGTGGAATGGCCGGACAGGGCGCCCGGTATATTTCCCCCCGGTACGATCGGGCTCAGGATCTGGGCGATTGACCGGGATATTCGAGAAATTATTGTAATTTGACAGCCCGGAGCGGATTACAAGTCCGCTGGCCGAAGGCCAACTATGTCGCAGCAAAGACCACTTATCAGCACCTCTTTCAGCTATGAAACATTAGAAGAAACATTGGACGTAAAGCCCAAAGGTGTGCCGCTGCACATCGGTATCCCAAAAGAGACGGCATTCCAGGAAAACCGGATCGCGCTGACGCCGGACGCGGTGGGCGTGCTCGTCAGTAACGGACATAATGTCATCATCGAGCACAATGCGGGGGAGGCTTCACATTACCGGGACAAAGACTATAACGAGGTAGGAGCACGGATCGTTTTCGAGAAATCGGAAGTGTTGAAAGCGCCCATACTGGTCAAGAGCGCTCCGGTCATCGACGAGGACCTTCCGTTGCTGCACATGAACCAGATCGTTATATCGCCGATCCATCTTTCCGCCATGAAGGCAGAACTCCTTCAGAAAATGATGGAAAAGAAGATCACCGGGATCTCCTTCGAGAACCTCAAAGATGACAGCGGCACCTATCCGATCGTCCGGAGCATGAGCGAGATTGCCGGAAGCGCGGTCATGCTGATCGCCGGTCAATACCTGAGTTCCTCCAATCATGGGAAAGGGGTACTCCTGGGAGGGATCTCCGGGATCCCGCCGACGAAGGTGATCATCCTGGGGGCCGGCATCGTCGGTGAGTTCGCCGCCCGTGCGGCGCTGGCGCTCGGTGCCAGCGTCAAGGTCTTCGACAATAGCGTATACCGGTTAAAACGGCTTCAAAACAATATCGGACAGCGGATGTGGACCTCCGTAATGGAACCGCGTATCCTGGCCAAACAGATCAAGACCTGTGAGATCGCAGTAGGCGCCCTGTCTTCCCAAAGCGGCCGGACCCCGGTGGTGGTCACCGAAGAGATGGTCAGCAATATGCGCCCGGGCAGCGTCATCATCGACGTCAGCATCGACAGGGGCGGGTGTTTCGAGACCTCCGAGATCACGACCCATGAGCAGCCCGTCTTCCAAAAATATGGCGTCATCCACTATTGTGTCCCGAATATCCCATCCGGCTTCGCCCGGACGGCCTCGCATGCGATCAGTAATGTACTGATGCCGCTGCTGCTGGAGGCTGGAGAAGAGGGAGGATTCGAGAACCTGGTATGGCACAAGATACATTTGCGCAGCGGCATTTATCTGTTCAAGGGAGCGCTGACCAACTTCCATCTTAGTCAGCGGTTCGATCTGAAGTATACAGATCTGAATTTGCTGATCGCGAGCCAACGCTAGCCATGGCCAGGTTTGTGTTCCATAATGTTGATACTTTTCTCGCAAAATTCATATTCCTGCGGATCGTTGGAACTGATGATGACCAGGCGATCGGCGCCGTATTGGCGGATAAGTTGCTGATAAAGTGCGACGCCATCCGCGTCGAGGTTGGTGCAGGGTTCGTCCAGCAAAACGACAGGCGTATCGGAAAAAAGGGCCTGCGCGAGTTTGATACGTTGTTTCATGCCTGACGAAAAAAAACGGATCTGCTTATCGGCGGCGGCTTCAAGACCGACAGCGGAGAGGATCTCGGTGACGGACAGCCCGGCAATAAAAGGCTTAAATGCGTGGTGAAACCGCAGGAATTCAGTTGCAGTCATCTCTTCGATAAGGTCGAGGTAGGGGGCGGAAAGGGAGAGATGACGATAGGCCTGATCGGGAGGGATATCCGAATCGGAGGCCACATAGCGGATTCCGCCCTCACTGATCCCGATGGCGCCGGCGATCAGTTGCAAAAGCGTCGATTTACCGGAACCGTTAGGCCCGGTGATCGCATACTGCTTTCGGGGTAAAAACTCGTAACTGAGATGACGGAAGATCCAGTCGCGGTTGAAGCGCTTGCCCGCATCAATCAGCATAATCTTCATCAAAGCTGCTTTTGCTGTAGCGTTTAATGATGCCACGGCCGCTTTCACGGATAAAGCCGATGATCTCATCGCGCTCGTCGCTGGCGGGAAACTCTTCTTCGAGAAACTCGAGCGCCTGGCTGGTATTCATGCCCTTGTTATAGATAACCCGGTAGATATCAAGAATATGATTGATCTTGTCGATGGTAAAGCCCCGGCGCTTCAGGCCGACTGAATTGACGCCGGCATAGCTAAGAGGCAGGCGGGCGGCCTTGATATAAGGGGGAATGTCCTTACCGACCAGTGAGCCGCCGCCGATGAAGACGTGTGAACCGACCTTGACGAATTGGTGGATGGCGCACATGCCGCCGAGAATGACCCAGTCGCCCAGAACGACATGACCAGCCACTTGGGAATTATTGCTCAGGATACAATTGTCTCCGATAATACAGTCATGCGCGATATGGCTATACGCCAGGATCATGCAATTGCTGCCGACCGTTGTCCTCCAACGGTCGCGTGTTCCGCGATGCACCGTAACAAATTCGCGAATGGTCGTATTGTCACCGATCTCAACCGTCGTCTCTTCGCCGTCGAACTTAAGGTCCTGAGGATCAGCTGAAATTACCGCACCGGGGAAGATCCTGCAATTCTTTCCGATCCGGGCCCCTTCCATAATCGTCACATTGCTTCCGATCCAGGATCCCGCTCCGATCTGCACATTTTTATGAATCATTGTGAATGGGTCCACTTGCACATCGCCTGCAAGCCGGGCATCCGGGTGGATGGAAGTCAAGGAGTGGATCATTCTACCGTCAATTGATTGATTTTCAGTTTCTTGAATCATTATTAACTCTTCCTTGCGGATCGCTGTTTTCTTCATAAAAAGTGCTGAGAGATACCCAGAATCTCGCAAAAATAAACTTATTTACTACAATCTGCCCAATTTAACTTGTCTTAACTTCTCTTTACCAGTTGTGCCATAAGGTCTGCTTCGGTGGCGATTTTGTTCCCTACATAAACGGTTCCACGCATCTCGCAGATGCCGCGCCGAATGGGATTGAGGAGCTCCATCTTCAGGATCATCGTGTCGCCGGGAACTACTTTGTGCTTGAATTTGCAGTTGTCGATCTTGAGGAAATAGGTATCATACTCACCCGCGGGCATGGCGTTGATGCAGAGGATACCGCCGGTCTGAGCTAACGCCTCGATCTGCAGAACGCCGGGCATCACAGGGTTGCCGGGAAAGTGGCCTACAAAGAAGGGTTCGTTGAAGGTGACGTTCTTGATACCGACAATATGCCGGTCCGTGAGCTCGATGATCTTATCGACCAACAGGAAGGGAAAGCGGTGCGGCAAGGTCTTTTCGATCTGCGGAGTATTAAAGACCGGGGGCTGATTGGGGTCGTAGATAGGTGTATTTTTGAGATGTTTATTCTTTTTAATGTATTGTTTGATCCGCTTTGCAAAATCCACGTTCGTAGAGTGACCGGGGCGGTTCGCGATAATATGACCTTTGATGGGATAGCCGATCAGGGCAAGGTCTCCGATAACGTCCAGCAGCTTGTGCCGGGCCGGTTCGTTGGGGAAACGCAACTCCAGGTTATTGAGATAGCCTTCACTCTTGATCTCGATCTTGTCCCGTTTGAACGCTTTGGCCAGCCGCTCCATTTCATCCGGAGTAACGGGTTTGTCGACGACAACGATGGCGTTATTGATGTCTCCGCCCTTGACAAGATTGTGGTCCAGCAGCATTTCCAGTTCATGCAGGAAACAAAAGGTGCGGCAGGGCGAGATCTCCATCTTGAAATCGCGCATCGTTTTCAGACCGGCGTGCTGGGTTCCCAGGACGGGGCTGTTAAAATCGATCAGCGTCGTCACCTTGTATTCCATGGAAGGCATGACGACCATTTCTACTCTCTTCTTTTCGTCATGGTGCGTGATATTGGCGTCGATGCTATACCAGGCCTTAGTCGCATCCTGTTCCAGCACCCCCGCTTCCTCAATGATCTCCACGAACGGCTGCGAACTGCCGTCAATGATGGGGATCTCGGGGCCATTGACTTCGACCAGGCAATTGTCTACGCCCATTCCAACCAGCGCCGCCAGGATATGCTCGACCGTGCTGATCTTGGCACCGTTGTCTTCGAGCGTCGTTCCACGGGAGGTATCGGTCACCAGATCGCAATCCGCCTTGATGACCGGCTGGCCCGGCAGATCGACCCGCTGGAACTGGAAGCCGAATCCCGGATTGGCGGGTTTCAGCGTCATATCCACTTTGATGCCAGTATGCAGGCCCGTCCCGGAAATGCTGGTCAAAGAGGCCAAGGTATGCTGTCTATCCGGATTGAAATTTGCGTCCATTCGATTTGCTTGATACTACAATAGCCGACAAAGATAAGGGGAATCGGCCAGGAATCGGCCGGTCATATCTCCTCCTCCCGGTGGCCAATTACCACCAGTTTCTTAAATTTAATGGCTGAAGTCCGGCGCGAACCGGCAAATTTAGTGTGGTTTAACAAAATATTAGTCGATTTTGAAAGGGTTTGGATTAATTTTAGTTCGCCAACGCCGGCCTTCGGCCGGCGCATTTCCCGCATTAAAAAAATCATCAATTATGGAAGGAAAGAAACCGAAAATATTGTTGTGCGAAGACGACCCCAATCTGGGGATGGTATTGAAGAACTACCTGGAACTAAGCGATTTTGATGTGACCCTCGAACGAGATGGTCGGCTGGGACTGGCGGCTTTTCAACGGGAGCGGTTCGACCTCTGCCTGCTGGACATCATGATGCCCCATATGGACGGCTTTACGCTGGCCGAAGAGATCAGGGATGTGGACCCCGATATTCCACTGTTCTTCCTTAGCGCCAAAACCATGAAGGAAGATATCATCCAGGGCTATAAACTGGGAGCGGACGACTATATCACGAAGCCCTTCGACAGCGAAGTGCTGCTGCTGAAGATCAAGGCGATCCTGAAGCGTAATGACGACATGAACAAGGAGGCGGACAATAAGGAATTCGACCTGGGTTCTTATCATTTCAATCCGAAACTGCGGGAGCTAAGTCACAAGGGGCAAACCCAGACCCTGTCGCCCAAAGAAAATGAACTGTTGAAAATGCTGGCTGAGCATATGAATGACCTCCTGCCGCGGGAACAGGCGCTAAAGAAGATCTGGGGCAGCGATACCTATTTCAACGGCCGCAGCATGGACGTATATATTGCGAAGTTGCGCAAGTATCTGAAAGATGACGATCATATCGAGATCGTGAATATACATGGTAATGGATTCCGACTCGTTGTACCGATAAGCGTTTAGAACAATTCGCTTTCGCTACCCGGTCTCTTTTTGCCCAGATGTTCGTAGGCTTTGGCTGTCACCTCGCGGCCCCGGGGCGTTCGCATAAGGAAACCTTCCTGGATGAGGAACGGCTCGTAGACCTCTTCAATGGTGCCGGTCTCCTCTGCCACCGCTGTAGCGATAGTCGTGATCCCCACCGGGCCACCCTTGAATTTATCAATGATCGTCGACAGAATGCGGTTGTCCATTTCATCCAGGCCATGCTCATCTACATTCAGGGCCCTTAACGCATGGTGCGTAATGGCCAGATCGACCACTCCGTTGCCCAGCACCTGGGCGAAATCGCGGACCCGGCGAAGTAACCCATTAGCTATACGGGGAGTACCACGACTGCGGCGGGCGATCTCGGCGGAAGCATCTGAGGTGATCCTTGTTTGAAGGATACCGGCCGATCGAAGGATGATCTTCTGCAAGGTCACCGCGTCGTAATATTCCAGTCTCGATTTAATTCCGAAACGGGACAGCAACGGGGCGGTCAACAAACCGCTGCGGGTGGTGGCGCCGATGAGCGTAAAGGGATGGATGGTCAGCTGGATGCTGCGGGCGCTGGGCCCGCTGTCGATCATAATATCGATCCGGTAATCTTCCATGGCGGCGTAGAGATACTCTTCCACGACGGTGCTTAGCCGATGGATCTCGTCGATGAACAGGACGTCATTGGGTTCGAGGTTGGTCAGCAATCCCGCCAGGTCACCGGGTTTTTCGATTACAGGTCCGGAAGTTTCTTTGATATTGACCCCCAGTTCATTGGCTACGATCCTCGACAAGGTGGTCTTACCCAGGCCGGGAGGACCATGAAAAAGAACATGGTCCAACGCTTCCCCCCTCATCTTCGCCGCCCGGATAAAGATCAGCAGATTTTCGATCAGCTGCGGCTGACCGGCGAACTCCACGATGGCGGCAGGGCGGATATTATTCTCAAACTCTTTGTCCGAGGGGGTTAAAGAATTCTTATCACTGTTGAGATTGAGATTGGACATAAGCAAATATACCGAGGGCGAAGATAACAGTACCGCGGAGTGTGGTGTTTTTTGGAAATTATGATTTGTCTATGCAAATCACGTTTGAGACAATTTGCAGAAGGCTGTAATTCAAAGATATGCCAAAGGCTGAATTTTGATTTGTCTATGCAAATCCTAAATTCTAGTTTTACCATATGCCCGGGCGCTCCGGGCAATTGTGGAATTATGGAACCAGTGAGAAAAGAAAGGGCGGTCGACAGCGTTTTCGCCAATTCGTTATATTTTGCCGGAGGTGCTTTTTCCCGGGCCGTTGAAAAGCTGGCAGGCGAATGCTGGAAGCTATCGGGTCTGACCCCAAGCCAGGGATATTTGTTGCTTCTTCTCATTGATAATAGCCATGCCTATTCCTGCTATATCAGCAAGGAGCTCCGCGTGAACCCCAGCACCGTGACCCGCCTGGCGGATCAGCTGCAGGCGAAAGGCTTGATAAGCCGAATCATATACCGCGGTTGGACCTATCTCTCGGCTACGGACAAAGCCCTGGGAATCCTGCGTACCCTCGTCGATTGTGATAACGCCTTTAGAAAACGCTGCACCGCCATACTCGGCGAAAATGCACCCCGCAATCTGGCGACATCACTAAACCAGGCAACCGACAGGCTTACCAATCAAAAGCCCGCACAACAAATAAAATAATGCTATGGACATGTCCGGAACCGATAGAAAAGTTGAGCAAACCTATCTTGACAAATCCATATCCTACGAAGCTTACAGGCAGCTGGTGGAGGATCTCCTCACGGCGGGTAAAGCAACCGGCCCGCAACAGTCGGAAGCCCTTACGCATTATTCGGAACTCAACATGCAGCGGATGCATCGCGTGGAGAAGACCATGCAGGTCCTTCCTGAGGTAAATGACCAGCTGACCCGCATAACCCGGCCGCAGACCTGGCTCGTCCTCACGGAAGGATGGTGCGGGGACGCCGCACAAAGTTTGCCGGTGATAAAAGCGTTGGCAGCCCTAAACCCGCAAATCCGTTTGCGTATCCTGTTGCGGGATGAAAATCCGGAACTGATGGACCGCTACCTGACCAATGGGGTCAGCCGGAGCATTCCCAAACTCATCGCGGTAGACCCCGCGACCGGGACGGAGCTGTTCACCTGGGGCCCGCGGCCGACAGCCTTGCAGGAGTCGTTCTATAGCATGCGGTCCGAAGGACTGCCCTATGACGTGATCAAAGAAGAATTGCAGCGTTGGTACAATAAGGATAAGACGGTGACGATCCAGCGGGAGCTGGCGGCTCTGGCGACCGAAACATCAAAACCCGGCTGAAAGTTCAGGGCTGACGCTGCCAGAGCGCATCGGCGAACCACTTCTTCGAGTCCAGGAAGGTGTGGACGGGCCGGAAACCGGACTGCGAGGCCATCTGCGCCATCTCATCCAGGGTATATTTCTGTGAGATTTCCATATACAGCGGCTCGTTCTCCCGGAAGGAGATCGTGTTGTCGCCGATTTGTACTTCCTGCGCCACGAGGCTGATCAGATAGCTTTTGCAGGCGCCACCGCCGGGGTCGTAGACCGGATAATGTTCGAATTGATCGGGATTGAAGTCGGCGCCCAATTCCCGGTTGATCCGATTGAGCAGGTTGAGGTTAAAGGCGCGGGTAATTCCCTGGTGGTCGTTGTAAGCGTCGAGGATTGTCTTCGGATGCTTTTTCAGGTCAAAACCGATCAGCAGGAGATCACCGGGCTGCATGCGGTCATGTAGTTGCCGGCAGAAGAAGGTTGCCTGCGGCATGGTCATATTGCCGATATTGGCTCCCATAAAGAGCACGATCTTCCTACCTGACGAAAAGGCGCCGACCTGCTCCATCTTTTCCATGTATTCCCCATTGAGGCCGCGCAACCGGATTCCCGGAAGGCTTATGGGTAGTCGATCTTCCAGCCATCGGATCACATTGGAGGAAATATCGATCGGAAAATAGGTAAATGACAGCTTTTCTTTGACAAGCTCCTTTAACAGATGCCAGGATTTCGTGGCGTCACCCGGGCCTAATTCGATCAAATCGAACGAGTGGCCATACTGGCGGAAGAGATTCACCATACTTTGCGATTGGTGCTGGAGGATCTCCATTTCGCAACGGGTAGGGTAATATTCGGGACAGGCCATGATCTGCTGGAAGAGCTTGTCTCCCGTTTCGTCGTAGAAATACTTCGAGGAGAGATATTTGTTCTCCGCCCGAAGACCATTGATGACCTCATGGTAAAAGGTGGAGGCCTTGCGGCCATTCAGCTTGACGGGAGTCGTTGAAAACATAGGTCTCTTTTCTTTTTAACAATTTACGAGATGTAGGGTTCAATGGGTTTGGCAGGTAGCCAGATTACTTAGCAATGCGTATGCCAGTAAACTGCCACCTCAAAGGCGGATGGAAGAAGTTGCGGTATGTCGGCCGGCTATGCCCTGCGGGAGTGGCTACTGAAGCACCTCGCAGCACCATCTGGCTGACCATAAACTTTCCGTTATATTCTCCGATGGCCCCCCCGGCCTTCTTAAAGCCGGGATAAGGCAGATAGGCACTCTCCGTCCACTCCCATCTCTTCCCCCACTCAAAACGCGGGGATGCCGCCTCCCATTCCCATTCGGTAGGTAGGCGATACCCCTTCCAGGAGGCAAAGGCCGCCGCCTCATAATAGTTGACATGGCAGACCGGTTGATCCGGTTCGACCGGGCGGAGACCGGCCATGGTATAATAGTCCCACCGGCCGTCGATAAAATGCCAGTAGAGCGGCGAGCCCGTCCCTTGGTTTTTTACCCAATCCCAGCCCTCGGCATGCCAATAGCTAAAATTTTTGTAGCCGCCGGCCTCAATAAAGTCCAGGTATTCCCGGTTGGTAACGAGCCCGGCGGCAATCTGGAATTCATCAAGCCAGACCTTGTGCCGGCTCAGTTCATTGTCAAAACAGAATCCGTCACCCTGGTATCCGATCTCATAGACGCCGGCAGGGATCGACAGGAACCCCTCACCCGCACCCGTCGACGAACCCGGCTGTTGTGGTGCATTGCCTTCATCGATGTCGTGGTCCGACCAGGCGGGGAAGAGCGGATTATGACCGAGGATGTATTTGATATCGGTATAGAGTAGCTCCTGGTGCTGTTGCTCATGGTTGAGACCAAGAACGATGAGCTGTTCCAGCGCGGGATCAGGGCCTGTTTCAATCAAAGTGGTCATCTTCTCGTCTACATATCGCCGGTAAGCGTATACTTCCTCCACGGAAGGACGGCTGAGATTGCCCCGGTCCGTTCGGACCACGCGGGCGCCGATAGTCTCGTAATAACTGTTGAACACATAGTTGTAGTCCGGGTTGCAGGGCCGGTATCCGGGCTGGTTCGGGATCAGCACAAAAGCTTCCCAGAACCAGGTGATATGACCCAGGTGCCATTTGGGCGGGCTGACGTCCACGACTGGCTGAACGACATAATCCTCTTTTTCCAACGGCCGGCAGATGCCTTCACTGGCCGCCCGGACCGCCTTGTATTTTTCCAGGAGTTTCATAATTTATCTTTTTTAAGATAGTGGGTAAGATCGGATATCGTGTGTATTCCTAATTGCTGCGCCTGCGCCCGCCGCATCATCAGGGCATAGGCGTTGTTGAAGCCAATAGGATTCAACCATTCAAGATCATAGAACGTCTCGAATCGGTCTTGCACATACCGGTACACACTGTCCCGGTTGGCGGCAAGCCGTTCCGCTTCACGAGGTAGTGGCCGAAGGATCACCAGCAGCGCAGTGCCGGTGTATTCGGGATAGAGGTCGATTTGGTTATTGACCAGCGCCTCGAAGCAGATCTTTGTCCCGCCGAGCCCTGTCTTGCTTTCCACTTGCAGGTCGGTATAACCCCGGATCAACTCGGCGTACATTTCGGTAAGGATATATTGTTCGGGAAAGATCTTGGAGCCCAGCCGGATAGTGCCCTTTCTGCCATTGCGAGGGCTGTGGTACAGGCCATGCGAAAGCAAAAAATCATGGGCGCATTTTTCGGGAGGCTGATGCAGGTATTCCACCTGGTAGTTCAGCGCGGTCATCGCCGAATCATTGATCTGGCCGGCCAGCTTGTTGAGCGCAGGCGCCAGTTCCGGGTATTGTTGGAGGATATTCCGTCGGACCACAGGTGCGGCATAGTAGGGCGGAAAGATCTTTTGATCGTCGTCCAGGACGGTCAGATCATAGGCCTTCAGCCGGCCGTCGGTGCTATATCCGCTGATGACGTCCAGCTTGCCGTTAAAGATGGCTTTGTACATGACGGCATCGCTGATGACGACAGTGCGGATCTTTAAACCATACACCGATCGTAACCCGATGTCGCCGTCCCTTCTGCCCATGAATTCGGGGGTGAAGCCGGCCAGCAGACGGCTGTTATAACCGAGCGGCAACACGTAGAGGGACGAAAGCAGCAAGAGGACAAGCGGTAGGACGCGGAGAGCGGCGACGCGGCCCTTCCCGCTCAGGCGCTGCAGCCGCGAAAGCAAGAAGTCCAATCCGATCGCCAGCAGCGCGGCAGGGATGGCGCCGGCCAGGATCATATTGGTATTGTTGAGGGCGATACCGCCAAAGATGAATTCGCCGAGACCACCGGCCGCGACTAAGGCGGCGAGTGTGCCGACCCCGACGTTGATCACGGTTGCCGTTCGGATACCGGCCATGATCACCGGGAAGGCCAGAACGAGGTCTACCCTGAACAGGCGTTGTGTGCCGGTCATCCCCATCGCCACCGCCGCTTCCCGGACGCCCGGATCAACTCCATCGATACCGGTATAGGTATTCCGGATGACGGGGAGCAGGGAATAGAGAAAAAGAGCGGTGATAGCCGGCAGCGGGCCAATGCCGAGCAACGGGATCATAAAACCCAGCAAAGCAATGCTGGGAATAGTTTGCAGTACGCCGGCCAATCCGAGTACAATGCCGGCGGCGCGTCGATGACGGGTGATATAGATACCAAGGGGCAAACCGATCAGCACGGCGATCAGCAGGGAAATAAAGGTCAGCCCGATATGCTGCACCGTTTGTTGCAGTAATTTACCGGACTGCTGCTGCATGAATTGCCAGAGGCCATCGGATTGGTCCATCAGTGTACTGTTTTCCTGAAGTGATCGAATGCCCGGATAAGGGCCGGATAGTCGGCGGCCCCGATCCTGGCGGCCTCCAGTTGAAATCGTTGCTCTTCGAAGAAATCGCGGGCATAATCGCCGCCGGGCTCGAAGAGCAGTTGATCCGGTGTTCCCTGTTGAATGATGACGCCTTTATCCATCAGGAATATCCGGTCGGCCAGTTCAAATGCTTCCCGCACGTCGTGGGTGACGAGGACAATGGTCGTGGATCGCAATTCGTCCAGCTCCTTAAAATCCTTTCTGACCCTGGCCCGGGTGATAGGATCCAGTGCACCGAAGGGCTCGTCCATCAGGAGCACGGGGGGATTGGCAGCCAGCGCCCGGGCAATGCCGACACGCTGCTGCTGGCCGCCGCTCAGTTCGTGCGGATAAGCGTTGCGGTATTGACCTGGCGGCAGGCGGAGCTTTTCCATCAACCCCGCAGTCCGGGCGGCAATTTTTTGCTTGTCCCAGCCCAGTAGCCGGGGCACGATGCCGATATTCTCTTCGATGCTGTAATGCGGGAATAGTCCATTATTTTGAAAGACATATCCGATCTTCTTCCGGAGTTGTTCCGGACGCTGATCCCTGATCCGGTGACCGCCGATCGAAATTTCACCCGAATCGGGCTCCAGCAGTCGATTGATCATCTTGAGGAGGGTGGTCTTGCCGCAGCCGCTGGTACCCAGAAAGACCACATTTTCCCCCCGCCCGATGGAAAAGGAGATATTGTCAACAGCCTTGTGCGTGCCAAATGTTTTGGTGATATTTTGTACTTCGATCATTCCCCGGATGCGTTTGCGGTTAGCCAGTTAGCCGTCGACCAGAACTTTACAATTTAGCGAAAAGATTGTTTAACGACTCGGCAAAGGTGGGATGTGCATACATGGCGTCCCGGACGATGTCATAGGTGACTCCCCCAGTCATGGCCATTTGGATGACACTCATCAGCTCCCCGCCGCCGGAGATCAGCATCGCGGCGCCCAGGATCTTGCGGTTGTCGGCGTTTACGATCACTTTCAGCAGGCCTCGCGTTTCGCTGTTCTCGTATGCCCTGGCAACATAGGCGGCCGGCATGGTCGCCACTTTGATATTCAGACCCTTTGCCCGCGCTTCATTTTCAGTGAGCCCTACCCTGCCCAGCTCCGGATCTGTAAAAAGACAATAGAGGGGGACCCGGCCTTCGATGCTTAGCTTTGTCTTCTCTATCAGGTTCTTATAAACGATCAGGTGATCGTTCCAGGAAACGTGGGTGAATTGGGGGCCACCCTTCACATCCCCGAGTGCAAAGATACCGGGGACGCTGGTCTCCAGCTGTCCGTTGACGGCGATATAACCGTGCTCATCGAGTCGGATCCCGGCTGCCGCTGTATTCAGAGCGGCGGTGTCGGGCCGTCGCCCCGAAGCTTCCAGCACATGCGAGGCAGTGACTGCCCAACTGGATGCGGCGCCTTCAGTTGCCGGCTTTTCCAGATCCAGGCGGATGCCGTCCCCCCGGGTCACCCCCTTGATATTCGTACCGGTAAAAATTTGGATCCCATCTTCTTCGAGGATGTGACGAATCTCCTTTGCGATATCGTCGTCTTCGTGCGGTAAGAAGGTGGCGTGGCTTTCGATGATGGTGACCTGGCTGCCCAGCCGGCGGTAGAGCTGGCCAAATTCCAGCCCAACATAGCCGCCACCGATAATGGCCAAATGAGTGGGGATCTCCCCGAGGTCCAGGATGGTCGTGCTGGTCAGATAGGGGATTTTATCGATCCCGGGGATCGGCGGATCGAACGGTTGGGCGCCCGTATTAAGGAAGATGTGGTCGGCAGACATTATCTCTGACGTACCGTCCTCTTTCACGACGGTAATTTCCTTCGGTCCCGAAAAAGAAGCGGTCCCAAAGATCAGACTGAGGTTCGGAGTTTTGAGAAGACCTTTTGTCGAACCCCCCCTGAACGCCAGCACGACGGAATTCTTCCGGCGCAGAAAGGTTTCTACATCGACCGCGAATCCTGAGGTCCGGATACCGAATTCGGCGCTCCGTTTCACGAGGTAGGCCACCCGGCCCGATGCGATCATGGTCTTGGTAGGCGTACACCCGACATTGACGCAGGTACCGCCTACCCATAGGCGTTCGATCAGGGCCGTTTTCCAGCCGGCTACGGCCAGCTTCCTTGCCAGTGGAGTGCCTGCCTGTCCGGCGCCGACGAGAATAGCGTCATACTTTGTCATGATTGTTCTAAAGGTAGGCAATTTCATTATTTGACATACCGTCGAAGCCGGAGAATCGTATCCGGGTCGGGACAGTTGTCCAAATAGCCCTTTCTCTCCGAATATTTGCAGACGCCGGGGTAATCGCCCTGCCAGCCCTGCATGTCGGCGATCACCTGGAAATGCAGATGCGGAGGCCAGTTGCCGTTCTCGAATCGCATCCCGAACTCGCCGATCACTTCGCCCCCGGAGATATTCTTCCCTTCATGAAGGTTCTTAAGGGAATTGAGACTAAGGTGCCCATATAGGGTATGAAAAGAAATGCCTTCCAACTGGTGGGTGAGGATCAGCGTTGCACCATAGTCGCTGTCGTTATTGTTAAAGGCAAAACTGTGAATGATGCCAGCTAGCGGAGCCATCACTTTCGTGCCGGCCGGCCCCCAGATATCGATGCCGAGATGCAGCCGGCGGGGCTCTTCGGACGCCGAATCGAAATGCCGGCTCCGGGCATACAGCGTCCGGTGCTCGCCATAACCGCCAAAACCATATCGGGCCCCGTGTTCACGCAATGTCCGGTTGATATACATAGCGAACCGCTCCGTATCCGCGATGTCCTCCCCGGCAAGACCGGTATTGCTTTCGGTAAAGTCGAAGGGAAAAAGCTGGTCTTTCGCCGGGTCGAAAGGGACCACGGGATGGAAACCGGCGGATGGCCTGTTCAGAAGCGCCGACAGGGGTGTTGTTGCCATACCTTTTTTATACAACCACGTTGATCATCCTGTTCTTGACATAGACGATTTTTTTCGGCGGGTTTCCGTCCAGCCATTTCCGGACGGTCTCATCAGCCAGTACGATCTCTTCCACCTGCTCTTGCGTGGCATCGAGCGCAATATTGAGCTCAGTCCTTGTCCTGCCGTTGATTGCCACGGGATAATTCTTTGCCGATTCCACCAAATATCGTTCGTCGATTGCCGGATAGGATGCATCCAGCACCGATCCGGCGTTCCCCAGCAGGTGCCACAATTCTTCCGCCAAATGGGGAGCATAAGGAGCCAGGATGACAACCAGCTTTTCCAGGACCTCCTTTTTATGGCATTTCATCTCGGTGAGCTCGTTTACGCCGATCATCAGCGCGCTGACGCCGGTATTGAAAGAGAATCGTTCTGTAGCGTCTTCCACCTTCCTGATCGTCCGGTAGATGCATTTCCACTCGGTATCCGTGGCCTTCCCGGTCGTCCAGACCTTGCCCTTCGCATCGTCATAAAAGAGGCGCCAAAACTTTCTCAAAAAGCGGAATACCCCTTCGATGCCCTTAGTGTCCCATGGCTTGCTTTGTTCGACCGGGCCGAGGAACATCTCATACATCCGAAAGGTATCGGCGCCGTATTTTCTTACGAGGTCGTTAGGGTTAACGGTGTTGTATAGCCGTTTGCTCATCTTTTCCACTTCCGTGCCGCAGACATACTTGCCTTCTTCAAGGATAAATTGCGCGTTGGCGTATTCGGGCCGCCATTGTTTAAAGGCTTCCTGGTCCAGCTCCATGCCGTCCACGATATTGACGTCGACATGAAGGGCGGAGAAAGTGATAAACTCCAGATCAATGTCATAGTTGCCGTAGAGATCGCGAACAGCCTGGGTTACCAGGTCATGGACCTGGGGGTTGTTATCCAGCGCCGCCAGTCCGCCGGAAATAAAGATGGGCGTGGCTTTGGATAGCTCCTCAACATGGCCCGTTCCGCGGAGCTCCAACCGGTATACGAAACGGCTGCTGCCCTGGATCATCCCCTGGTTGACGAGCCGTTTGTAGGGCTCGTCGTGACCGATCCAGCCGCGGTCAAAAAGGAATTTTGTCCACATACGGCTGTACAGCAAGTGGCCTACCGCATGTTCTGCGCCGCCAATATAGAGGTCGACCTGGCCCCAGTAATCCGACGCGGTACGGCTGCAAAAAGTCTCCGTGTTTTCCGGGTCCATATAGCGGAGGAAATACCAGCTGCTGCCGGCATAACCGGGCATGGTATTGGTCTCAAGCCGGCGCGCGGTCCAGACGGGGATATTCGCCAGAGGGCCTTCTCCTTCGGGGCCGGGACCATATTTGTCGATGTGCGGCAATTCCAGCGGAAGGTCGTTTTCGCTCAGCGGGGTAGCGATCCCGTCCTCCCAGGTGATGGGAAAGGGCTCGCCCCAATAACGCTGGCGGCTGAAGGCGGCATCGCGCATGCGATAATTCACTTTCCGGATGCCGATGCCCCTGTCCTCCATCTTCCGGATCGCGATCATGATCGCGTCTTTCATAACGAGGCCGTCGAGGAAATCGCTGTTCTCGAGGATCGCCGCCTTTGTCGGATTGGCCTCGATCCCGTTGAAGGCGTCGCCGATGATATTGGTTACCGTCAGTTGGAAGTACTGCGCAAATTTGAAGTCCCGTTCGTCCCCGCAGGGCACGGCCATGATGGCTCCGGTCCCGTAACCCGCCAGTACGTACTCGGAAGTCCAGACCGGAATATGCAACCCGCTGAAAGGATGGATAGCAAAGGCACCGGTGAAGCAGCCGGTAATCCGTTTTTCCGCCATCCGTTCGCGCTCGCTGCGACTCCGCACATAGGTCAGATATTCATCCACCGCCCCGCGTTGTTCCGGTGTCGTGATCTTCCCTAGTAGTTCATGCTCCGGGGCGATGACCATAAAGTCAACGCCAAAGATCGTGTCGGGGCGGGTGGTATACACGCGGAGCCTGGTGTCGGGGGGTGCCTGGTAAATGGCGAAGTCAACCTCCGCGCCAAAGCTTTTCCCGATCCAGTTGGTCTGCATTTCCTTCATGGCGTCGCTAAAGTCGACCGTCTCCAGTCCTTCAAGCAGACGGTCGGCATAGTCGGTGATCCGCAGATACCATTGCCTCAATTTCTTCTTTATAACGGGATAGCCGCCGCGCTCGCTGACGCCGCCGATCACTTCGTCATTGGCGAGGACCGTACCTAAGGCCTCACACCAGTTGACCTCCCCGTAGCCGCAATAGGCCAGGCGATAATTCATCAGGATCTCCTGGCGACGGTGATGGTCGAAGCTATTCCATCCTGCAGCATCGAACCGGATGACGGGATCGCCGGGGCAGGGATGGCCCGAATTCCCTTCTTTCGCGAAATGACTTTCGAGATCGGAGATGGACCGGGCTTTGGCCAGCCTGCGGTCATACCAGCTCCCGAAGAGGCGCAGGAAGATCCATTGGGTCCATTTATAGTAATCCGGGTCGGAAGTCCTGAAGGACCGGCTCCAATCGAAGCAGAAGCCGATATTGTCGAGCTGGCGGCGAAAGTTGGCGATGTTGTCGTCCGTCGAGACCGCGGGGTGGATGCCACGGTCGATCGCGTACTGTTCGGCGGGGAGGCCAAAGGCATCATATCCCATCGGGTGCAAAACGTTGAATCCTTTCAGTCTTTTATAGCGGGCATAGATATCGCTGGCGATATAGCCGAGGGGATGGCCGACATGGAGACCCGCGCCGCTGGGATAAGGGAACATATCCAGCACATAATACTTCGGTCTGGATGGGTCGTTGGTCACTTTGTACGTTCCGTCCGCGGTCCAGCGCTGCTGCCATTTCTTTTCAATATCACCGAAATTGTATTCCATAAACCTTGTTGGAAAAAAGTTAAAAGCTTGTCCGATCCCGTAATAACGAGGGCAATCAATCGTTAATACAGTGGCGACAAAAAAATGGCTGAAAAAATAATTTCTTGCCGCCACACCTCTAATTTCGGTAATTCCGGACTTTCGGCCGGAATTACAACCGGACTTCGTCCGGTTAGGGGGTACCAAAAATACGGAAAATGCGCGTGACGCCCCTTAATTGGCCGGGAAGATGGTCGCAAATCCGTTATTTTTGTTCTGTTGCAGGCCGCGAAAGCTTATTAACCCAATAAAACTAAGTATAAACATGGCGCAATTCGGAAAAGGCTATTCCAAACGTTCCACTCCTTCTTATTTCATGGCGGTCCTGGGTGTTTCCCTGGTATTGTTCCTGCTGGGAATGCTGGGATTGATCGTGATCAATGCCAATAAACTGGGGCAGAACTTTCGGGAGAGCCTCGAGGTGCAGGTCTACCTGCTTGCAACCGCGACACTAAAAGATAGTGCGAACCTGGTGCAGTATGTCAGCGCCCAGCCTTACACGAAGTCGTCTGAATACATCTCGACGGAGGGAGCTAAGAAGCGTTTCGTTTCGGATGGGAATGCCGATTTTTCCTCTGTACTGGACAAGAACCCGTTGCCGGCCAGCGTGAACTTCAAAGTACGCAGCGAATATGCCAATCCGGATTCGCTGGCCAGGATCACCAAAGAGCTCAGCCAGAACATTGCGGTCAGCGACGTTCAGTATAACAAGGCGCTGGTGACCAATCTGGATGAGCGGATCCGGAAGATCAGTTTCATCCTGCTGGGGGTAACCGTCCTCATTTCCGTGCTGGTCATCATCCTCATCGACAATACGATCCGGCTGGCGATGTTCAGCAACCGGTTCCTGATCAAGACCATGCAGATGGTCGGCGCGACGCGATGGTTCATTGCCAAGCCGATGGATATCCGTGCGCTGATCAATGGAGCTATCAGCGGATTGATCGCCATTGGTTTGATCATCGGAGTCATCTTCGGGGCGGAGCAATGGCTTCCCCCCATGCAGGCGCTCCGGGACTATACCCTGCTGTCGGTCATGTTCGTGACTATTTTTGTGCTGGGGATCGGCATTTCCTTTATCAGCACCCACCGGAGCGTCCTGAAATACCTGAAAATGAAGCTGGACGACCTGTATTGAGATCCGGGCGACCCCGCCTGCGGCTATTTTGGCCGGTACCGGGATTACCGTATATTGCAGACCCGGTAGCCGGCCCAACCGAGCGAAGCGAAGGTTGCGAACGAGCCTTTAACGGTGTTAAAGGCGAAGTTCTCCGGCTCGACCGATAGGTCAGACATTCATAAATCACTGATTTCTTCATGGCAACGACAAAAAAAGAAACGACTTCCCCTGCTTCCAGGACGGCTGCTCCTTCATCCAAGACGACTACCCCCGCTTCTAAATCGAAGGCAGCTTCCACCAAAGGCCATTCCAATGCCCCTTTGTTCGGTAAGGAAAATTATCGTTGGATGCTGATCGGTATCGCACTGGTAGCGCTCGGACTAATTCTGATGGGCGGCGGCAAGAGCCCGGACCCGAATGTATTCAATAAGGATGAGGTCTATAGCGTTAGGCGGATCACTATCGCCCCGATCCTGATCCTTGCGGGATTCGTGGTCGAGATCTTTGCGATCTTCCGGAAGGACAAGCCGAGCACCCAAGCGTAACCGAATATGACTATCATCCAGGCCATCATCCTGTCCATCGTGGAAGGGCTGACCGAATTTCTGCCCATTAGCTCCACCGCTCACATGAAATTCACCAATCCCATTATTGGGGTCAGTTCAACCGATGAATTTTCGAAAATATTCGAGATTGTCATCCAGCTGTTTGCGATCCTGGCGGTGGTAGTGGTCTATTATAAAAAGTTTTTCGACTTCACGCGGATCAGTTTTTATATCAAGCTGATCATCGCGATGATTCCTGCGGTCATCGTCGGGTTCCTCCTAAAGAATTGGATCGATAAAAAGCTGGAGAACCTTTATTTTATTGCCGCCGTGATGATCGGAGGTGGGATAATCTTCCTGTTCGTGGATCGATGGTTCAACCATCCCCGGATCGAGAGCGAGCGGAATGTCTCCAATGGGGCGGCCTTTCGCATCGGCTGTTTCCAGGTGCTGTCGATCCTGTTGCCGGGCTTTAGCCGCAGCGGGGCGACTATTATCGGCGGCCTGAGCCAGGGGCTGACCCGGAAGGCCGCGGCTGAGTTCTCCTTTTTCCTGGCCGTTCCGACCATGCTGGCGGCATCGGTTAAAAGCCTATGGGATGCTCACAAGGAACATCCCGACGTATTGACAAAAGACAATGCGACCTTGCTGGGCCTTAGCGGTATCGTGACATTCCTGGTGTCGATCCTGGTCATCCGGTTCTTTATCGGCTTTCTCCAAAAGCATGGCTTCAAGATCTGGGGCTATTACCGGATCGTTGTCGGGCTGCTGATGCTGGTCCTTTTGTGGAGGGGAATCCTATGATCGTCACCGCGTCCAGGAAGGTGATCAATGGCTGGGCCATGTATGACTGGGCTAATTCGGTGTATAATCTGGTCATTACGACGACCTTTTTCCCGATCTATTTCCTGGCCTCCACACAGCACCATTTCAAAAGCACGAATATCTCCTTCCTGGGCAGGACATTTGACAATGGCGCGCTATATAGCTTCTCACTCGCCGCTGCCTACCTGATCATCTCGATCTTCTATCCGGTCCTGACCTCGATTGCCGACAACCGGGGCAATAAAAAGAATTTCATGCGCTTCTTTTGCTATATGGGCGCCACCGGCTGCAGCCTTTTGTATTTCTTCGATGGCTCAAACCTGGGATGGGGGATCAGCTGTTTCATCCTCGCGAGCATGGGCTTTGTCGGCAGCCTCGTCTTTTACAACGCGTATCTGCCCGAGATCGCGGCGCCCCGGGACCAGGATGCCGTAAGCGCCAAGGGCTTTTCCTATGGCTATATCGGGAGCGTGATCCTGCAACTGATCGGGTTTGGGCTGGTGATGGCGTTTCATCAGGATCCCATATCCCTGCGGCTGACCTTCCTGTTGGTAGGTGTCTGGTGGGCTGGATTTGCCCAGATTACCTTTGCCGTCCTGCCCAAAAGCCAGGGCGGCTCTGCAAGGGCAGGAACGATCTTCCAGGCTGCTTTTTCTGAAGTGCGAAAAGTATACCGGGAGATCCGGAAAATGTCAGTGCTCAAACGCTATCTGCGCGGCTTCTTTTTCTACAGCATGGGCGTCCAGACGGTCATGATGGCGGCCACCATCTTTGGCGACAAGCTGTTGCGCCTGGACCAGGTTAAGCTGATCGTGACGATCGTGTTGATCCAGCTGGTGGCTATTCTCGGGGCAGTCTGGATGAGCCGGTTATCCGCAAAATACGGCAATCTCCGGGTGCTCATGGGTGTCGTCCTGATCTGGATCATGGTCTGTGTGTCGGCCTACCTGACCGCGGGGCGGGCGGAGCGGCTGAGCGTCTTCCATGATCGGATCGCGGCGTTGCAGCAACAGAAAGAGGACCTGGAGGCCCGCAAATTGAAGATGAGTCAGATCGACTACGATCAGCAGGATGCGACCATCGAAGGGAATCTGTCCCGCTGGAAGTTTGATCTTGTGCCGCGGCAGGAGCCGATCGAATATTCCTTCTATGCGCTGGCCCTGATGGTAGGGCTGGTCATGGGAGGTATCCAATCCCTCAGCCGGTCGACCTATTCCAAGCTGATGCCGGAGACGAAAGATACCGCCTCTTATTTCAGCTATTTTGACCTGACGGAAAAGATCGCGATCGTGATCGGTATGGGAAGCTTTGGCCTGATCACCCAGCAACTGGGCATGAAGAACTCGGTGATCTCGCTGACCATCTTTTTTGTGATCGGGTGGGTCTGCCTGTATACCGCGCTCATTAAACAAAACAAAACTAACCCGGTCCCCGCACCGGTCGTCTAAATCATTATTTCGATGCAAGTTTACAGTATCCCGACCGGTTTCTTCAAACTAGACGGCGGCGCCATGTTCGGCGTCGTTCCAAAGACCCTTTGGAGCAAGGTTCATCCCGCGGATGAGAACAACCTTTGCACCTGGACCATGCGTTGCCTGCTGATCGAGGAGGGCGACAAGCTCATCCTGGTGGACAACGGCATTGGCGATAAACAGGATGCCCGCTTCTTCAGCCATTATTATCTCCACGGGGACGATAGCCTCGACAGATCCCTGGCGGCAAACGGCTTTCACCGGGATGACATTACGGATGTGCTGCTGACCCATCTGCATTTCGATCATTGCGGAGGTAGTATTATCCGCGAGGGGGACAGGCTGGTCCCCGCCTTTAAGAACGCGACATACTGGTCGCATTCGAGGCATTGGAAGTGGGCGACGGAGCCCAATGACCGGGAAAAGGCTTCCTTTCTAAAGGAAAATATCCTGCCGATCGAAGCGAGCGGGCAGTTGCAATTCGTTGATGAACGTGGCGGAGCTGGCGCCATCCTCCCGGGGCTGACAGTCCGGTTGGCATACGGCCACACAGATGCCATGATGCTGCCGCAGCTTACCTATGGCGGACGGACCATCGTTTTCATGGCCGATCTGCTGCCTTCCGTCTGGCATCTTCCGATGCCCTGGATAATGGCTTACGACATGTTCCCGCTGACTACGCTGACGGAGAAGAAGGCTTTTCTCGAAGAAGCGGCCGCGGAGAATTATGTGCTGTTCTTCGAGCATGATCCGGCAAGTGAATGTTGCGAAGTCGAAAAGACGGAGAAGGGTTTCCGGAGTCGAAAGGCGTTCCGATTGGCAGACTTGTAGGGCTTTGATCAAGCTATTCATTTTTCCATTCCCATAAGGAAGACCGCAGGTCCTGCAAACCCGCAACCGGCCGGTAGTGCGCTTTCAAAAAGCCCATCCACCACGAATAGTTTGCCGGGTTCCGGAACCGGGCCACCTCCGCGCCGTCCATCCAGATATAGCGGGTCCTGTGGCGCAGCAGATCGTCGCCGATGGAATGCAGGATCGCTCCATCTTCGTCCCAGCGGTCATACCATTTCCAGAAATGCTGATAGATCCACCGCGATGGCGCCAGGATACGAAATTCGTTATATGCACAAACATAAGAGGTGTTACCGACCGCATATAGCTGATAGTCGCCCGGCGGATGTTGCCGGAGCCAAACAAGGACCGGCTGCTGCTGGAGCGGCGTTTGTCTTCGGGGAACCAGGTGCGTCGCGTGTTGCAGCGCCGTATAAGCAAGACTGCAGCAAAGGAGGAAGCCGTAGATCAGCTGGGCCTTTGGGTCGCCGATGACCCGTTCCTCCGTAAAGGCAAATACCGCGAATAGCAGGATGGGAACGCTTGTGGCCAGGGGCAAGAAATAATAGGAGAAGTCGGCACCAGCGGGTCCTCCGCCAAACATCTCCGCGCTGAAAGAGAGCAGTAGTCCGGTCAGACCCGCAAGGACAAGACCTCTTTTCCGGTGGCGCAGAAAAAAGGCGGCGACGCCCAGGGTTGCGGCAATCAGGAACGGTAGTTCATAGTTTCCTGCATCCAGCGTCTGCTTGATGGTCCTGAAATGATCGAAAAGGGATTTCTTCTCCGCCGTATACCAGGAAAAATTGAATTGGAAAGCATCTTGCCAGAAATAGCCAAGCGAACCGGTAAATGCAAAATACAGCAGGAGCGGGACCAGGATGACGCCAAAACCGGCTGCGAACTTTAGCGTACGCGTCAGCAGGGATCGAACTCCCGTCGAAAACCAAAAATAGACGAGGAAGGGGATCAGGAACAGGACCTGGTCCCGCTGGGTAAAGAAGATGAGGCCGGCGAAGAGGCCCGCCACCACATCGCGATAGCGGTATTTCCCCAGGAGCACGCAAAAGAAGAACAGCTGGAAGAGCGCGGTATATTCCCGGGTCATGCCAATCCCGTCGCTGATCAGGAAATCGCGCAGCATGAAATTGAAGAGCAGCGGCAGAAGCCACGCAAAAGGGAGCTTATACCTTTGACAGCATCGAAAAAAAACGCCGGTAGCCAGGAGGGTCAGGATCAGATCGATCAACCAGAGGCCCCAGTTGCCCAGGCACAGCCCGGCGACATTCAAAAAAAAGATCAGCGGCGGTCTGTGATCGAAGATATCCCTGTACGGGACGCCGCCCCGAAAAAGGACCCAGCCGGCATACCGGAAGACTTCCTTGTCGTCGCGCGGGATATCGAAGGGCGGGCAATAAAGCAGGGTCAACAACACGGAGGCTGCCAGGAGCAGAAGAAGAGTGATATAGGTTCGGTTCACCATCGTATCCGGAACAACAGGGTCTGAATAGTTGACAATGAATATCACAGATCCACCAGCGAGCTCAGGGGATACCGCAAATTTCGATAATAGCTCATATCCACCGACACCTTTCCGACGGTGATCGGGCTTTCGATTCGGACGGCAATGTGATTGGGGTCGTCCGTCACCCACACCGTCATTTTTTCGCCCCCTTCGAACATCGTGCCGTTGACCAGCAGGGGTTTAAACTTGATCGTCCGAAATTTGGCATATTTGGTCCGGATGGTCTCCTTTCCGAGATAGCGGATATAGAGGGGGTAGACCCGGCGGTCGAGGAACATATTGAAGGGGATCTTATCGCCCGGTTTGTGGTGGTTGAAGTCGATATTCCGCGCATAGAAGATGGCGCTTAACACATCCTGGATGCAGTCCGGCACATTGTAAACACCGGTATTGGTGATCGCGGTATTGGCAGCCTTTACAAACGTAACGTTCTCTTTTGTCTTATACCCGCCTTCGTCGACGTCCCGGATGAATTTATAGGGTTGAAGCGTAGCCGTATCGATATAGGATTCGTATCTGTCCCTTACCCGAAAGAATTTGTCTTCGAAACTATAGGTTTTCCCATCCCCCACGATATGGTAGACATTCTTATGGTCGAAATTCTCGAGTGTCGTGGTAAAACTCGCTTCGCCGGCGGCAATATAGGCTCCCGCTACCGCATAGTATACCCGGTAGGTGAGTATTTCGCCGGCCTGGAAAGCCGTATTCCGAATGCCCGAGCAAAAGGTCTGGTCCGGCCGGACCGTCGTGTCCTGGGAGCGGGAAGAAGAATCCTGGAGGGTGGGGTTATTCGGGTGAGGGTTACGAAGTGTGTCGGTAGAGGGTGCAGCCTGGAACAAACCCCACATGAATAAGACCGTTAATAATGCTCTCATCTACTTTTGAATAATTTGATGCTTACGATTAACAAACTTCCTATCAAAGCCGGTATGATCAGATTGATCAGCCAGATGGCGAAGGAAGCGGCGAAGATCCCAACGGTATTGGAACTAAACAATTCCAGCACCTGGATGCTCGCCCCCCACCTCAATCCCAATTCCGTCAGAAAGGTAAACGTCGGGACGACAGCCATGATCAGGAAAACGACGCTCATGCCTCCCCAGACCTGGCCAAATCCTAACGAAACACTAAAAACGGGAAAAACCAGGCTATATTGAATGACAAATACAATATACCGGACAAAAGATAACAACAAAATCCGCAACAAGATGTTCCGGTCAAAATTTTCTAAAACTTTTATGAAGGCCCCCAATTTCCTGATCCAGGGTATCCGGGCCAGCTGCCGGGCCAGTTGGGGGAACCGAAAGTAGAGGAGGCCAAGTCCGAGCAGCATCGTCCCTACGACGGTCAATATCAAGGGCAGCCCCCATTCCAGCCGGGGATATCCGGCCACGGATCGCTGATGCAGCAGGGGGAACAAAAAGATCAGCCCGCCGGCCCCCAATACAAGCGTGATCAGCAGCTGGGCAATACTACAGATCATCGTGAGCGATATGGCGGCAACCCGGCGACCTTCTTTCACGTACAAGATCCGGCCGAGATATTCACCCATCCGGTTGGGCGTGAAGGATGCCATCGTAGCCCCGGTAAAGATGGCCTTAAACGCGTTTTTGAAAGACATTCCTCCATCCGGCCGCATGGCTAGCTGCCATTTCCGGGCCTCGATGCCCCAGTTAACGGGCATGAGCAGAACGACCACCCATATCCTCCATTGACCGGGGCCTTTGATAGCGACAAGGATCTGATCGAGAGATGTCCGCCAGTCAACCTGATGAATGATCTGCCGCCAGATGAACCAGGCCAGCACCAAAAAGACAAGGGGGCCGAGGATATAGTTGCCTATTATTTTGATACTTTTGTTCAACGTCCGATCAATCGGCATCAAAAATAATCTTCCTGGTGCAAACGCCGTCCAAAATAATTCTTGGTATCGATCCCGGGACCGTTGTCATGGGATATGGAATTGTCGAATACAAGGGCAACCGGCTTAGCCTGATCGAAATGGGGGTACTGAAATTACCGCTCCGGCAAGACCATTATGAGCGGCTTAGCCTGATCCATCAAAAGGTTCAGGAACTGATCGGTCGGTTCACGCCGCAGGATTTCGCCATAGAAGCACCCTTCTTCGGCAAGAATGTTCAAAGTATGCTGAAACTGGGGAGAGCCCAGGGTGTGGCGATTGCAACGGCCATGCATGCCGGCATTCCCGTCACGGAATATTCGCCGAAAAAGGTCAAACAATCGATCACCGGTAATGGTAATTCAGAAAAAGAGCAGGTGTGGAAAATGCTGCAACGCATCTTGCAGCTAGAGCAGGAGTTCGATCGATATGATGCCAGCGACGCGCTGGCTGTCGCAGTCTGTCACCATTTTCAGAACCAGACTGCGCAAAGGCTCCCGGCCGATACCAGCAAAAAGGCCGGAATGGGGAAACGACGGAGCAAACCGGGGAGTTGGGAAGATTTCATCCGGCAGAACCCGGGTAAGGTGTTTTGATCAATATGTTTAAATATATCCTGACGGGCAGCCTATTGTGGATGGCACCGTCGACTTATTCCCAAATGAGATCGCCGACCCGGTATAAAGACGAAGTATTTCCCGACTTCTCCGTCGGAAAGAACCTGTCTTATTCCCCGAACGCCAAGACATCCAGCCATCGGTTCGATTGGTATGAACCAATCGGGGATACCGGCTCTTCTTCACGCCCACTCATCATCTGGATGCACGGCGGGGGCTTCAAATTCGGGTCAAAGAGCATGGAGGGCGTAAAGCTGTGGTGCAGCTTCTTTGCGAGACATGGATTTGTCTGCGCCGCTATCGACTACAAGCTTGGCAAAAAAGACTTCCGGTTCGACTTCGATGGCCTGGTCAGGAATTGTTATGCGGCCGTCCGCGATACCCGACTGGCGATCGCTTATTTTAAAGCCAATGCCGCACGATTCCGGATCGATACAAGCCGGATCATCCTGGCCGGTAATTCGGCGGGAGGGATGATGGCCCTTCAAACCGCTTACAGCAGCGATGCGCAGTTGCTAAAACTGGTAGGCAACCCCGATTCCGCCCAGGCTTCCCATGCGATCGAGCCGGGCAATATCGCCGCCGTTGTCAATTTCTGGGGCGGCATTTTCCAATCTGATTGGCTGAGGAACGCCCGGGTGCCGATCGTCAGCGTCCATGGCCTGCAGGATAATATCGTGCCCTATGACCACAGAGGATTTCCCCTCTATGGCAGCGGAGCCATACACCGGGTGGCGGATTCTCTTCGTATCCCCAACCGGCTGAAAACCTACGACGAATACTCGCACGAATTGCAAAAACGTTTCAATCCGGTGATCGCCAGTAAATTGACTCGAAAAAGATGGCTGGAAGCCGCTCAGTTCGCGGCGGATTTCCTCTACGAGGAACTGTTCGCGGATAACCGGTAGGACCAGGCTACATAGTGGCCATGATGCGCAAGAGAAAGGGGAACGTCCAGGACCCGTTCGCCGTCCCAAATCTCGGGCGGTCCATCCGGAGTTTTGACGATCCGAAGCGCGGCATCAGGAAAGATCATCGATAAGGACTCCAAGGCAAATGCTCTTACAGACGCCGACTGGCTCGCGTAATCCGTATCGCCGATCATCTGAAGACCCCAGCGGGTAAGCGCAAAATCCTCTTCTTCACTGACCACCGTCAGGATCGTCCCATCCTGAAAAACGGACCGGGAATACAGGACCGTCTGTTCAAACCGCACCATACCTTCATAATGATCACCCTGGATTCTTAACCGGCTCACCGGGATCTTTAAAGGGGAAAAAACCAGCCGCGGATTGGACCGGCTGACATATTTATACACGGATTCTTTGATCGACCACAATAACCAAAGGAACGAATGAAAGGATAATTCCCCGCAAACCAACCGGTCATAGAGCGGAAGCTCACTGCTCGATAGGATGCGGGAATAAAACCGGTACCGGGATGCCCGGTCTTTATCCGTGGCGGCAAGCGCAACAATATCGTTACCTGTGCTCTTTGTCACCTTATTTTATTATTTTACCTTCTCTGCGATCGCATTCATACAATCCCCAACCGTGACGATCTTTTCCGCCGAATCGAAGTCAATTTCAATCGCATATTTTGCTTCCGCGTCAATAATGATGTCGACCAGGTTAGCTGAATTTATCTTCAAGTCCCTGACAAGGTTGGTATTCTCATCGATATTTTCCAACTGCTCTTTGTTTTCGGTGTAAGGGTACAATACCTTCTTTAGCTCTTCTAAGATTGCTCGTCTCTCCATTTTAGTTATATTTTGAAAAAATTAAACACGCATTCACATCTCCAAAGCCAAAGTTTGCCTTCACCACTGTCCTGAGCTCCTTTTCGATCATCTTTACCGGCAAGCAATCGGGATCGATCTGTCGTAAAATCTCCGGATTCGGATCGTCAAGATTGATATTTGGATGGATGAACTGATGCACGATCTGCAAAACCGCCGCCACCGATTCAATCGACCCCGCCGCACTTAGACAATGTCCGATCATTGATTTTAACGAATTGACCGGCGGGAAATTACGACCATTTCTACCAAGTGCCAAGCACCAATTCTGAATTTCCATGGTATCGGCCGCCGTCGCCGTCAGATGGCCGCTGATCAGATCGATGGCATGGGGGTCAATCCCCGCGCTGGTAACAGCATCGGTGATACAACGGATCACGCCGGGTGAAGCCGGTGCGGTCATCGAACCGCCATTGCGCTGACCGCCTGAGTTGCAGGCCCCACCCAACATTTCCGCATAGATCCTGGCGCCGCGGTTCAACGCAAGATCAAGATCTTCCAGGACCAGCGCACCCGCCCCCGACCCGGGTACAAAACCTCCCGCAGTCTGGCTCATGGGCCTTGAAGCCTTTTCCGGCGTCGAATTGAATTTCCGGGACAGGATACGCATCGAATCGAAGGCGCCGAAAATATAAGGATCCACATGCTCGCTGCTGCCTACCACCATCCGTCGCGCTATCCCCTGCCGAATATATTCATATCCCATCAAAATGGCCTGCGTACCGGTGGCGCAGGCGGCAGACGTGGCGATGATCCGGTTACCAATTCCCAACCGACCTGAGATATAGGCAGTTATACTGCTGTTCATCATCTGCTCGATGACTCTCGAGCCCAGCTTCTTGGCTTCCCTGGCATCCACCCGGTTGTAGATCTTTTTGACCACTTCGCATTCCGATACGCTGCTGCCAAAGACACAGCCCGTGTCCCAGATCGTTTCCTTTCCCCCAATAGTATTCCCCGCGTCCGTCCACGCATCGAGCGCCGCCATGATCCCATACCCCAACGCATGGCCCTGGAGTCCATGAAACGTGATCTCCGATACATAAGCCTTCAGCCGTTCCCACTCGAATTCCGGCATGCCGGCAACCTGACAATTGAAATGAAGGTCCTCATATAAGGGATTGTAGCGAATGCCCGAAACGCCCTGGCGGATCGCGCCCAGAAAGGCCGGGATGCCAACACCATTCGGAGAAACGACGCCTAAACCCGTAATGACCACTCGGCGACTCATTATATCCTGTTTTTCATTTAGTTAACCGGGCGGAGCCCGGTTCGTACTTTCCGACCGATAGGAAGGAAAGTACAGACATTATCGGTATTGAGACAAAAAAATAAATTTGCGTAGCATTTTTTTGTCGAAATTCAACGTTTCTTAATCATGCCCGAATACACCGCTTTGGCGATAAGTTCACCCCCAGCATCCTGCATAACTACCTTGCATTTTAGTTTGTCAAACCGAAAATAGATTTTGCTGGAAATTACAGTAACTTTTTGTCCGGGCAACACCATTTTAAGAAAGGAGACGTCCGCAGAGGTCAACAACGGAAAGACATCATTGGCGGACGCCTCGGGATGCTCCGCCGGGTTGGGTGTCACGAGGTAAATACCCAAAACCACCAGCCCGATCTGGACCATGATCTCGGTCAGGATAACGCCCGGCGTCACCGGATTACCCGGAAAATGATCCGCATAAAAAAAGGCATCTGCTCTTAAGGTATAATGGCCGATCACCTGGTCGGGATCGAGGTAGGAGATCTCGTCGACGAATCGAAAAGAGGATTTATACGGAAGACGATCGAGAATATACTGGTAATTCATGTTATACCTTCCTATCGGCAGTGTTCACCACCGTCAACCGGGATAATGGAACCGTTAATCCAGGATGCTTCATCCAGGCAAAGCAGATAGATCGCACCCGCGACATCTTCCGGCTTTGTTGTCCTTCCGAGCGGATTCCGCTGGGTGGCCAATTCCAGCAGCCGGTCACTGTTGGGGATCTTTCTCAGGGAGGGCGTCGCAGAGACCCCGGCTTGTATTAGATTGGTTTTCAATCCATATTTCCCAAACTCCACCGCCATATACGTGACCAGGCTTTCCAGGGTGGATTTTGCGATCGATACAGCAGCATAGCCGTCCCAATACTTATGCGCCCCTTCGCTCGTCAGCCCGATGATCCGCGCATCCGCCCGGAAATGTCCTTCTTCCAGTAACAACCGGACCCAGTCGAGCAGGCTGGTGGCCATGGCATAGGTAGTGAACCGGATATCCTCCATCGTGAGGATATCGGCCTCCGGCGCATCCACCAGCGGCTTTAGGTTGCCCCTCGCAATGGAATGCAGGAGTAACCGGACACTATGCTTGCGCTTTTCGCGGCTGGCGAATTGCTGCAGAAAACTCTCCCGCGATACCTTTTCGAGGGCATTCAAATTATAAGCGTCGATCTGGACCTCAAAGGACCCGGACAGTTTGGCGAACTTCTCTTTCAACAAACGATCGGCGGCACTGGTCTCCCGGTACAGAACGGCAAGGTTCAACCCATGTGCCGCCAGCTTCTCTACCGCAGCAAGGCCAAAGCCGCTGGAGCCGCCCAGGATGATTGCCCACTGATCGATAAATTGTTTGTTCATCTAAATGCCGATCTCGCGTTAATTGACCCCCAAAAGTAATGAAAGTTAACTATTTATATTGGCGCAGCACCCTTATTCTTTATCTTTGTGCCATTACCGTCCGGCAATGAAACGACAAGCCCTTTTCACCCTGTTGTTTTTCCTTTCCAATTCACCCGTGTCCGCAAGGCCGACGTTCCAAACCTTTGACAAAGCTGGTTTTTATTCCGCGATGGCCTCGGGTAGACTGGAAGAGATCAACCACGAACTGTCGGTGGTAGGAGCGTCGACAGTGAAAGAAAAAGAAGCCTATGAAGGAGCCCTGCTTATGAGAAAAGCGGGATTGCTTTCCCACCCAAAAGAGAAGCTGGCCACTTTCAAATCAGGCTATGTCAAGATGGAGAGCTCGATGACAAAAGACAGCGGCAATATAGAATATCATTTTCTCCGGCTTATGATCCAGGAGCATGCCCCCAAGGTCGTCCACTACGATAAGGATCAAGAAAAAGACAGCCGGAATATCATCCGGTCCTTCCCTTCTTTATCGCCGGTACTGCAAAAGGCCATTCTGAACTATTGTCCGCATTCTAAACTGCTACACGAAAGGGACTTGAATGGGTAAAAAAGTGTTGGCCATCTACTATTCCCAGTCGGGTCAGCTGGCAGAGATCGTCCGGCAGCTGACGACGCCGCTGACAGAAGCCGGGGCCACCGTCGAAGTCGTCCGGATCGAACCGGTACCAGGCTATCCCTTTCCCTGGACCACCGAGCGATTCTATTCTGTCATGCCCGATTGTGTGCTGGGAGTGACGGGCAAGCTGGCGCCCTTTACGCTGAAAGAGACCGCTTATGACCTGATCGTGCTGGGATACCAGGCATGGTTTTTATATCCCAGCATTCCGGTAAACAGCCTATTGCAGGATCCGGCGTTCCGGCAGCTGTTGATCGATACGCCGGTTGTTACCATCACAGGCGCAAGGAATATGTGGCTCAATACGTTCGTGGAAATAAAGAAACTGATCCACTCCGCGGGCGGCCGGCTGATCGGCAATATCGCGTTGATCGACCGGCATCCGAACCATATCAGTTTTGTTACCGTCCTGCATTGGCTGAAGGGTGGGAAGAAGGACAGGTATCTCGGGATATTTCCCTTTCCAGGAGTGTCGGCAGCGGATATCGCGCATGTATCCGCCTTTGGCAAAATGCTGGTTCCGCGGCTGCCGAAAGGCGAGTGGGACGGCCTGCAGGGAGCGCTGGAAAAAGAGCAGGCGGTCAACACCCGCTATTCCCTGCTGCTGTTGGAATCGATTGCGATCCCAACTTACGAAAGGTGGGCCAGGTTCATCGTCAAACACAAAAAAAGAAACCCATGGCTTGCCGTATTCAGATATTATCTGTTATTTTCACTTTTTGTCGCCGCTCCTATCTTGCTGGCTTTTAATGCTGCGCTGATCAGACCATTTTCATCAAAGCGGATGAAGGAAAAAAGAAGCCATTATTTATCGCTGAACAATTCAATATAGCCATGTCACGACCTGTGTATATCATCAATACTTCCATCTTTATGCCTAACGAGCCCGTCTCTTGTGACGATATGGAATCGTATCTGGGCTATATCAACGGGAAGCCATCCAAGTCAAAAAAGATCGTTTTACGGAATAATGGCATAAAGACCCGTTATTATGCCTTGACAAAAGAAGGAAAGCCGACGCATACCAACGCGCAAATGGCGGCGCTTGCCGTCCGGGGCCTCTTCGACAACCAGGCGGACCGGCTAAAGGAGATCGAATTATTGTCCTGCGGTACTTCCTCACCCGACCAAATGATGCCTTCTCATGGCGTGATGGTGCATGGCTGGCTACCGGAAATGGAATCCATCGAGGTCGTCTCGCCCGCCGGGGTCTGCTGCGCCGGCATGCATGCCTTCAAATATGCCTATATGGCCCTCAAGACCGGCGAGATCCACCTCGCCGTTGCCACCGGTTCGGAACGGTTCTCCCCCTCGATCCTCGCCAATGCCTTTGAAGAAGAAGCACAGAAGCTGAAAGAGCTGAATAAAAACCCTTATATCGCCTTCGAAAAAGAGTTCCTGCGGTGGATGCTGTCCGACGGCGCCGCCGCCTTCCTCATGTCCGACGAGCCCAACCCCGATGGACTAAGTTTGCGGATAGACTGGATCGAGGGGGTCTCCTACGCCAATGAGATGGAAACCTGCATGTATATGGGTAGCGAGAAGCAACCGGACGGGACATTGAAAAGCTATCTGGACTTCACCCCGGAGGAGATCATCAGCAAATCTATCCTCAGCATCAAACAGGACATTAGTCTGCTCAGCAACAATATCGTTCCCCTTGGCGCCAGGCGGATCAAGGAGATCCTGGACAAAAAAGGGGTGTCCTCCGACGATATCGACTATTTCCTGCCGCATATGTCCAGCGAGTTTTTTAAGCCAAAGATTTTCGAACAGATTGCGTTACAAGGAGCGAATATCCCCTATGAAAAATGGTTCGTCAACCTGAGCACCATGGGAAATGTCGGCGCAGGTTCCGTGTATCTGATGGTCCACGAACTTCTCCATTCCGGGAAATTGAAGAAAGGAAACACGCTTTTGCTGCTGGTTCCCGAAAGCTCGCGTTTCTCCTATATGTATGCCATGTTGACCGCCTGTTAGATTCGAATTTGAATTATGAAAAAGGAAGAAGTCCCCCAGGATCCCGGTTCGTTGGGCAAGGTCACAAAAGAGCTGTGCTATGCCACGGACGATACGGGAAAATATACGACCGAGCTCAGTCAGGGCTGGGAAGTGAAGATGGGCGCACTGGATGTGGCCTGGCAGGATATTGCCGAACGCGTGGCCGCTGCCAAAGAAAAAGTAATGCGCCGGCAAGCAAGCCCGCTGTTGTACTTCATGGAGCTGAAGCTGATGGATGTCGCGGTGTTGGCTGGTTATACCGGTTTTTGGAAATGGCAGGTAAGACGACACCTGCGGCCGGCGGTCTTTTCAAAATTGTCTGAACGGAAGCTGCGACGATATGCCGAAATATTCGAAGTTTCCATCAGCGACCTAAATAGTGTGAGCGGACATGAAGATCGAGTTTGAACATATCCAGGCGGCGCATTGTGAAAACGGGGTGACGGTAAGCCTGCTGAAAAATATCGGCGTGCAAAAGATAACGGAACCCCTGGCTTTCGGTATCGGTTCGGGTCTCTTCTTCACCTATATCCCCCTATTAAAAGTAAATAAAGGCCCCGCCTTTGCCTTTCGGACCATGCCGGGGCTGATCTTCAAACGGACCTGCCGGGCGCTGGACATCACCGTCCGGCGGAAGAGATTCCACCGGAAAGAAAAGGCACAGGCCTACCTGGAAGACTGCCTCCAGGCGGGTCACGCCGTAGGTTGCCAGGTGGGGGTATACTTTCTCCCCTATTTCCCAAAGGAATACCGGTTTCATTTCAACGCGCATAACCTGATCGTATATGGAAAAGATCAAGGTCGCTACCTCGTCAGCGACCCCATCATGGAACACCCCACTACGTTATCGGACCTTGAGTTGGAACGGGTTCGGTTTGCGCGGGGAGTGCTATCTCCACGTGGCCAGCTATATTACCCCGTGGCAAACGGGCCAATCACCGACGAGCTGATCCGGAAAGGGATCCGGAGGGGGATCAAACGGAATATCGGCGACATGCTCCATATTCCCGGGCCAATCGCCGGCGTAAGCGGCATCCGGTACACCGGCCGCCGGATCAAGAAATGGCGGGACTCCCTGGGTTTGAAGCAAGCGGGTTTGTACCTGGCGCAACTGGTGCGGATGCAGGAGGAGATCGGAACCGGGGGCGGCGGATTTAGATATATCTATGCTGCCTTTCTGCAGGAAGCCTTCGCGTATTACCCCGATGATGTCCTCATGGAAATCTCGTCCTCCTTTACGCGCTCGGGAGATCTCTGGCGTACCGCGGCTGTACAGGCGGCCGGGATCTATAAGGGCCGGCTCGGCAGCCAGGCGGACTTCGATCAGATGGGCGACTATCTGCTGGAGATCGCGGAGCTGGAGAGACAATGTTTCACCAGCTTATCAAAAATCAAATGGACCGTATGAGCCCGAATCAACCGGACCGGATCCGCCCCGCGATGCAGATCAAGGATCTTTCCTTCCATTACCCCGATCAGCCGGGTTTGTTCTCGCATTTCAATCTCCAGGTAGAGGTGGGACAACGATTTGGACTGTTTGGACCCAATGGAGCCGGTAAAACGACCCTTATGAACCTGATGACCGGCCTGCTAACCACCCCATCCGGCACGATCCGGCTGTTTGGCCACGAGATGAAAAAGCATCAGCGTCGGGTGAATAAGCTGTTTGGTTATATCCCACAGGACTTCGCCTTTTACCAGGAACTCAGCCCGGTCGAGAACCTCTCCTTTTTCGGAGCCTGGTCCGGGATGACCGGGCCCGCCATTCGTAAACGGACCCGTGAGCTGCTGGATATCCTTGGATTGGTTGCCGTCCGGCATAAGAAGGTGCAGCAATTCTCCGGCGGGATGAAACGACGGGTCAACCTCGCCATCGGAGTCATCCACCAGCCGCGATTACTTTTTCTCGATGAGCCGACCGTCGGCGTGGACGTTCAGACCCGCCATGCGATCGTCAACTATCTGAAGCAATTGAACGAAAACGGCACGACACTGATCTATACCTCTCACCAGCTGACCGAGGCCGAAGAACTTTGTGACACGATCGCCCTGATCGACGAAGGGCGGATTATCACGCATGAAGCGCTGCACAGCCTGCTGTCGAGGCATCGCCAGGAAGGGCTGGAAGCGCTATTTTTAGAATTGACCGGTAAAAATTTTCGCGATCAAAGTGTATAAGCTGTGGGCCACCATATCAAAAGATGTTCGGGTGCTTGGGCGGGACCGTCTTGGACTGGTCTTCATGTTTGCCATGCCGGTTCTGCTGGTACTGATCGTCACCGGGATGCAGCGGGACACCTTCGATCTGGCGAATAAAAATAAACTTCCGCTCCTGCTTTGCAACAAAGATACCGGCGCCGCCAGCCTTCAATTCATCCGGGCGGTGGATACGATGGGGCTGTTCGAGGTCCGCCAGATCCCCGGCACGCAAAATGAGGGGATGATCCGGGAGCGCTTATATCGAAAGGAGGCCTTTGTGGCGGTCGTGTTGCCCGCTGATTTCTCCGCGCAGGTCGCTGCACGGACGAAGTCCCTGGCGGGAAAGGCGTTAAAAAGCTTTGGCCTCGGAGACAGCCTCAGCGGACCCGGAGTTTCCGTGAGCGGCAACCCACTGATTCTTTATTATCACCCGGTCCTCCAGGAATCGTTCCGACGTTCGGCCGAAGGCACCTTATATAGCGCTTTACAACTCGTCGAAAGCCGCCAACTGCTGAAGACGCTGTATTTCTCGATCAATGAAAAGGAGCTGCCCGACACGCTGGAGAACGAGCTCTTGAGTAACCACGAAAGGATCAGCGAAATTCCGGTATCGCGGAATGACAGCCGGAAAACCCCTTCGGTATCGCAGCACAATGTACCCGCCTGGACGATCTTCGCCATGTTCTTCGTCGTCGTCTCACTGGGCAGCGGGATCGTCCGGGAAAAACGGAGCGGCAGTTTCATCCGGCTCAAGACGATGCCCACCTCTTATGTAGTGGCGATCCTATCAAAGCAGGTCACCTATCTCGGAGTCACGATGATCCAAACCGTCTTGATTTTTGCCATCGGAGTTTGGGTATTTCCGCTGGTCGGGCTGCCGCGGCTAGACCTGCCCGATGACTGGTCGGCTCTTATCCTCGTATCGCTGCTTTGCGGATGGTGCGCGGTGAGCTATGCCATCTGTGTCGGCGTGTACTCGGAGACCGAAGAGCAGGCCAATGGATTTGGTGTCATCTCGATCGTGATCCTCGCAGCGATCGGCGGTCTTATGATACCGGACTTCATTTTGACCGAGCCATTCCGGACCGCCACGAAATTCTCCCCGCTGCACTGGTGCCTCGACGCGTACTATCGCCTTTTCCTGGAAGGGGGCAAACTAAAAGATGTTTGGTCAAATGTGCTATCTTTAGTTCTGATTATTGCGGGGCTGCAAGGCATCGCGCTTTGGGGTCTGAAAAGAAAAAACCTGATATGAATGGAAACAGTTCAATTAAAACAACAACTGAAGCAACAGATCATAGAATTTTTGAACCTGACGGATATTACTCCTGAAAGCATCCAGGATGACAAACCCCTCTTTGGCGATGAGGGCCTGGGGCTTGATTCAATCGACTCGCTCGAGTTGATCGTCCTTCTCAACAGGGAATATGGGATCGTGATCAAAGATCTGAAGGAAGGTCGCAAGGTGCTGGTAGATGTCAACAGCATGGTTGACTACATAGAAAAACATAGAACCAAGTAAATTCCGCAGCCGTGAGCAGGGTTTTTGTCACTGGGATAGGCATTATCAGCGCCCTTGGATCTACCCTGGCCGAGAACCGGTCCGCACTCCTCAACGGTAAGAGCGGAATCAGCTTAAACGCTTCCCTATCCTCCCGGTATGCCGGCACGCTGCCTTTTGGGGCGATCGGCATCGACACCGGCCAGTGGCGGGAAAAATTCCGGATCAGCCACCCGGGCATTACCCGCACGAGTTTCCTGGCGCTGCATGCATTCTCCGATGCCGTCGCCGATGCGGAACTATCCGCTGCCGCACTGAGAGATCCCCGGGTCGCGCTTGTCGGCGCAACCACCGTCGGCGGGATGTGCCTCACGGATGAGCTATACCGTGATACCACCGAGCCTTGCGACGGAAGCCCCTATCTATCTTCCTTTGACTGTGCTTCGGTGCATCTCTTTTTGCAATCGCGCTTTGGGATGACCGGGCTGGCGACGACGATCAATACCGCATGCTCTTCCTCCGCCAATGCCATCCAATATGGAGCCCGGCTGATCCGGAATGGGCTGGCCGCAACGGCCATCGTAGGCGGAACGGACAGCCTGGCCAAGTTCACCATCAATGGTTTCCACGCATTGCAGATCCTGTCGACGGCGGCCTGTCGTCCTTTTGACCGGGACCGTGCCGGGCTGAATCTTGGCGAAGCGGCCGCCTTCCTCGTCCTCGAAGGAGAAGAGACAGTGGCCGACAAAAAAGTCTATGCCGAGCTCACCGGTTATTGCAATTCGAACGACGCCTTTCATCCGTCGGCTTTGTCCCTGCGGGGGGATGGCCCATTCCTGGCAATGGAGGGCGCGCTTCAAACCGCTGGGCTGGAGCCAACAGACATCGATTTCATCAATACCCACGGTACCGCTACCGAGAACAACGACGAAGCGGAAGGCAGGGCCATGCTTAGGCTATTCCCGGAGCTGCCGCCCTTCTTGTCCACTAAATCCTATACCGGCCACACCCTGGGAGCGGCCGGCGCGGTTGAGGCGGTCTACAGCATCCTCTCCATCCGTCACCAGGAATTGTATGCCAGCCTGAATTTTGGGGAACCTATCCCCGATCTCGGGATGCGGCCCGTACAAGCTTGCCAACCCCATGCCATCCGTCATGCTATGTCGAATTCGTTTGGCTTCGGCGGCAATTGTACCTCGCTCATTTTCTCCAACGTCAATTAGCTATGCTCTATATCCATCAAACTTCCTGTATCTCGCCGCAAAATGGGCTCGACTCCCTGCCGAAAGGACCGGTAAACAACCTCTTAAAGGCTATCGAGCCACAGTACGGAGGGATCCCGGGCAATGTTTTGCGGCGGATGAGCAAATCGGTTAAAATGGGCATCGGCGCCGCGCTTCCCTTATTAAAGCATTCTCCCGATGGTATATTGATCGGTACGGGGTACGGCGGGATGGAGGATAGCGTCCGGTTCCTCAACCAGATCATCGAATATGACGAAGGCATACTGACACCCGGAACATTCGTACAAAGCACCGCCAATGCCATTGCCTCGCAGCTGGGCCTGCTCTGTCACAACCGGGGGTATAATATCACTTTTGTCAACCGCGGACTGGCTTTTGAAAGTGCACTGCTCGACGCGGCCATGCTGGTCAGGGAACATCCCGGCAAGAGCTGGCTGGTCGGTGGTGTCGATGAGATCTCAACGCAAAACTACCGCTTTGAGTACGCCGAAGGCTGGTATAAAAAAGAAGATCTAACGGGAAAGGACCTCTATAGGTCGGATACGCCGGGGACGATCGCCGGGGAAGGGGCGGCGGTCTTTATCCTCAATGATCGTCGCGAAGGAGCGCTCATGCGGATCAGGAAGATCGCGTTGCCGGGCGGCGACGATGAACATGGATTGCAGACAGCGCTTTCGGGTCTCCTCGAAGGCATGAGCCCCGATCTGCTGTTGAGCGGTGAGAATGGCGACAGCCGCGCCCGAAACTGGTACCGGATCGTAGAATCGATGATGGGTCCCGATACGGGTATCGCGCGGTTCAAACATCTTTGCGGCGAATATCCAACCGCCTCTGCATTTGCACTCTGGTTGGCTTGTAACCTTCCCGACACACTACCGGAGCATCTCCTCAAACGTCCGCCCCACAGCGCGCTTCGTCATATCCTCATTTACAACAACTATAAATTCACCCAGCATAGTCTGATCCTGCTCGAAAGACTCCCTTGAGCCGAAAGCAGGTCGCACCGGCATTGATCCCTTCGGCCGTGATCTGCCATTCGCCCGTCGCCTGCTCCCTTCCCGTCAGCGTCATCGCAACGGACCCGTCACAGACGGGGTCGACCATCGCGATAAATTTGACCTGGCCGGCCCGGATCAACCGGACCTCCTTACCGGCGACCGAGGCCGCCAATTCTTCCACCAGTTGTACGAGACAAGCGCCGGGCAGCACCGGCCGGCCGGGAAAATGGCCGTCAAAGATGCGATGCGGGAAACGCAGTTGAAGCAACGCGGTGAGTGTCCCGTAGCCGGGTTGCCAGTCTTCCACGACAAAAAGGTCATTTAGCAACATGAGACAGCAAATAAACGGAATGATAAATTCCGAGATAGTGATTGTACAGCAATACCCGGCCAACCCCTGACTGAACCTGGTGAGCAGCCATCCATAACCCACAGGACGCCGACGTCGGATATTCACCGGAAAGTTGTTTATAGGTCAAGTTCACCTTGCCGGGGAACAACGACCCGACTATCTCCCGGTAGACGCGATCGCCCTGTTCATCACCATTGTTGCCGGTAATCACCACATCGATGTTCTCGGGGGCCAGATCGTTTGATTGCAATAAGGAAATCAGTTCCTGTCTCACCTCCTCATCGGTCGATGGTTTATAGAACGTGTGTACGCCGTCGAGACGGGCGTAGTCGTACGTCGAAGGCCGGGCAGTCAGCAGGAAAAAGGCGGCGCCTTCACCGGCGATCGCATGGCGATAAAGACCAAAACGGCTCAGCAGCGCGTAACTCGTACCCGTGATCTCATCGATGCCGCCGACCAGAACGGTTGCCGCTTCTTCATCCGCCAGCAACAGAGCGGCATCGAGCAGGGCCGATTCAAAAGAAAAACCGCGATGAACAAAGGTATTGTTATACCCGGTGCATTGCAGCAGCAAGGCGATCTGCGCACCCACCGTATTGTGCGTGGATTGGATGAAGCTGGCAGGTTGAAGAAGCTCCTCGTTCCTCTCGATCATGCTGTTCAGGAAGCGGCCGGTATCTTCAAGGCAGCCATAGGCCGTACCTGTCACGATCGCATCGGGCGCCGCAACCCCGGCCTCACGGAGACAGGTCAGCGCCGCGGCGGCGCCCATCCGGATGATCCGGCTCATCCTGCGGATCAGTTTTGGATCGAGCAGGGCCCGGTAGTCCGGTTCGCCGCGTTGCGGCGAAATGCAAGCTGTCGATCGGATATAGACGGGTTGATTCACGATTGGCATTTTGAAAAGACCAGAGAGGAACAGTTCCCTCCAAAGCCAAATGAATTGGACATTACATGGCGGATCGGTACGTCACGGATAAATTCGATTTCCGGGACAAATGGCAGTTCGGGCATCGGCGTATGGAAGCGAAGGTTGGGATAAACGAACCCATGCCATACGGCCAGTACCGAAAAGACAGCTTCGATGCCGCCGCTTGCACCGAGCGTATGTCCGGTGAAGGATTTGGTCGAGCTCATTTTCGGATAGCGCGGTTCGAAGAGCCGGCGGATGGCCGTCCCTTCCGCTAGATCGTTGTTTTGGGTGCCCGTCCCATGCAGGTTGATATAATCGATGTCGGCTGGCTGTAACCCGCTTCGTTCCAGCGCCGTCTTCATAGCCAGCCAGGACCCGCGGCCATCCGGCGACGACGCCGTTTGATGATAGGCGTCATTGGCGTTGGCATATCCGCTCAACACACATTCGCTCCGCGCGGAAAGGGTGGCGGCTACGGCATCCGATACCAATACGAGGTAGCCGGCGCCTTCGCCCAGATTGAGGCCCTGGCGTTCGCCGTCAAAAGGCTTGCACCAGGCTGAATCCAATATCATCAAAGCGTTGAAGCCGTTAAGGGTAAATTTGGTCAGCGCGTCTGTTCCGCCGGCCACGACCACATCCAATATTCCGTGGCGGATCAGTTTCGCGCCAAATCCGATCGCATTGGCAGACGAGGAACAGGCCGTACTGATGGTCGTCTGATAGTGGCGGATCCCGAGCCGGTCGGCTACCCACTCGGTGCTATAACCGCACTCATGCTGGACGACCTGACGTAACCGGCCGCGAGGCCCGCGGGAAAAGAAGGCTTCCGTCCGGTCCATGCCGCCAACGGTATTGGCAGAAACAATGCCCGTGCGCCAGTGGTCAAGCTCCGGGATCGCGGCGTTATCCAGGGCCTCCCTGGCGGCGATCAGACTTAGCAATGCTGTTCGGCTGACCAGTCCGGCCCGGCCTCCCGCCGGGCCGTCAATATGCTGCCCGACGCCCGCCAATTCCTCCAGCCTGCTATTGCTGGCCTTTACCTCCGCCACCGGGATCTTCCGGCGATATACCGTATCCAGCCAGGCGATATCATCCATCCCGGCCTGGCCGTTCTCCAATGCCGAAAGACACTCGCGGACATTGTTGCCGATAGCGGAAATGATCCCCACGCCGGCCACTGCCACTGGCGATCCTTTAGTCATGACGGGTATTTTGGGTTCCAAATAAGCTATTCATATTCTCTGCGGTGAAAGGCAATGTCGTGAGATTCTTCTCAATCAAATAAAGTGCCGCCGTATAGCTGTCCCCCAACACCTCTACCCATCCGCAAACGCAGGCACGGGCCTTGCCGTTCTCCATCAGATCCCGGACATAGGCTTCGATAAATCCGGCATCAAAGGATTCAAAGATAAAAAAGGCATTCTCACCCTTGAATTGATGACGGATGCAGATCTCCCCGATCATGATATTCGGCAGGGTATAGACAAATAACGCGGGGCTGGGGATATCCCTGACCGTGGCAAAAAATCTATAATCGGTGTCCAGGCTCGCATTGGCATTGGACAAGACTACCGCTATGTCCTCCGGCCGGTAGTCCGCTGCATCCAACCCGTCGCTGAGCAGCAGCTCGGCCGCCAGCCAGCCCAGCTTGCCAAGCTGGTCCATCTTGTAGAATTTCGGGTATTGGAAACCAAAATGCTGATAGACTGAAACAAGAAAGTCCGCCGATCCGGCCGGCGGTGGTTCCCACACCAGCCGCCCGTTCCGATAAAGGCTGTTTTTCCGGATGATACAGCTGGCGGTGATATACTCCATTCAATTGTATTATTTACTCATGACAAGGGCGGCATTGCACCCACCGAATCCGGAGGCCGTTTTCAGACAGTGCCCCAGCGGAACATGCAATAGCGAAGAACAGATGTTCAGGGGCATGGTTACGCCGTTGTTTTCGTATCCCAGACTGGCCAATACCAGGTCTTCGCGCATGGATTGCAAGGTAACGATGGACTCGATCAGCCCGGCCGCGCCCAGCGTATGCCCATAGTATCCTTTCAGGCTATTGACCGGCGCGGTCCGGACCTGTGCCAGGGTGATCGCGCGGGCTTCCATTTCGTCGTTGTATGGGGTGGCCGTACCATGCGCCGAAATAAAGTCGATCTCTCCGGCGGCACAGCCGGCATCGGCCAGAGATTGGCTGATGGCCTGGGCCAGCTCTTCGCCCGTGCGCGAAGGTCCGGAGATATGGTTGGCATCGTTGCTGACCGATCCGCCGCGGATCCGCAACCGACCGCGATACCGCTCTTTTCCTGAAAGGATCAGCGCGCCCGCTCCTTCGCCCAGATTGATCCCATCCCTTGCTTGATCAAAGGGCCTGCAGGGGCCGGGGCTGATCGCCTGAAAAGAGCCAAAACCGGACAGCACGAATTTAGAGATGACGTCCGCTCCCGCGACGACGGCCGTGTCATAACGACCCGAGCGGATCAGCCGCATGGCGGTGATCAGCGCGAGGATTCCGGAAATACAGGCATTGGAAATAACGATAGGCGGATGGACAAAGCCGAAATGACCGGCAATGAGGCGGGAGGAGCCGGTGAGCGAGATACGCGCCGGGTCTTCGATACCGGATTCCAGCAGGCTGATATTGCCTTTTGTCGTAGAAAGGATCAGGATCGTGCGCGGGTCGGCCGGCTCGATGCCGGCGGATCCCAACACCTGGCCGACGGTTTCGATCAGCAATTGCTCGAATTTGGTATACCGGGGGTCGCCGGGACTTGATTCGGGATCGAATAGAGCCGCGTGGAACGGTTGGTCAGCCATCTCCGGCCGATCCTGAAGACGGACGCCGGAGACCCCATTGGCCAGCCGGGAGAAATTCTCCGCCGTAGTCGAACCGAGTGGGGAATAGATCGTATCGGAAACAACATAAACGTTTGTCATACGCCCATCAGGATTTTCATCTCACCCATGGCAATAACGGACTCTCCGCAGGTGATCCGGCCTGAAATTACGACAATATCCGCGACCCGGGCCGTCTCCGTGATCTCCGTGAACAGCTCTTCGCCCAATTTAGGAAGACGGCTGATCTCCAGGTTACTGATGGAAACGATGGCTCCACTGCGCAGCACGCCGCCGGCAGCCCGCGCCACATATCCGGCGCCGGCGGCAGCCGTTTGGGCCATATTCTCGACCAAACCCGCCACGCCCAGCCGCCCGCCCGCCGTCAGGGGATGGTCTGCGGTGACGCGAAAACCCGTCCGCGCAGTAGGCCCGGCGGACCCCAGCCAGCGGTCTACCAGGACAAAGGGTGGCCCTTGTGGTATCAGTGATTTAATATCAGGAATATAATCCTCCATTGATGTTCAGTACTTCGGCCGTGATATACGATGCCCGGGGCGAAGCCAGGAAACCGACCGCAAAGGCCACTTCTTCTGGCAGCCCGAACCTTCGGACCGGGATCAGCACCTTCATCTCTTTTTCGTTGAGTCCCTGGGTCATATCCGTACGAATAAAACCCGGCGCAACGGCATTCACCGTGATCCCGTGTCTTCCCACTTCCGCCGCCAGCGCCTTGGTGGCGCCGATGACCCCGGCTTTCGCAGCCGAATAATTGGTCTGGCCCGCCTGGCCTTTCAGGCCTGCCAACGAAACGACATTGATGATCCGGCCATATTTTTTTAATAACATCCCGTTTAGTACGATCCGGGTCACATAATAGAAGGAGTCGAGATTGGTCCGGATCACACTGGACCATTGTGTGTCTTCCATCCACAGGAGCAGGGCATCTTCTTTTATTCCCGCATTGTTGACCAGCACCTCGATATCGCGCCCAGGATCCCTCTCCAACCAGCTGGTAAGCTGCCGTTGCACCTGGTCCCTGTCACCGACATCGAACGGCAGCAATTCACCATCGCCTCCCTGCCCACGGATCAAGTCCAACGTGCGGGCTGCCTCTTCCTGACCCGAACGGTAATTGACCAGGATATAATAACCCGCCGTCGCCATTTCCAGGCAGATGGCGCGGCCAATCCCTCTGGATCCGCCGGTCACGAGGGCGCATTTCATGGCAGGGGGCTTGAGTTTTCCAAGAATTCCTTTACCTTTTTTTGTTCCTTATATTTTGGGTGATCGTCGATAAAAGTAGGGAATATTTCCCTGACGCGGTCGTATATCGCCCGGGTGGCAGGGGCAAGCCTGGTCTGACAATGGATCGAGTCTACCGCCTGCAAAACAGACATCAGCTGGATGCTTAGCACTTCGAAGGAATTGTCGATCACTTTTTTGGTGAGCAGGGCTGCATTGGCGCCCATGCTGACGATGTCCTGGTTATCGTTGTTATTGGGTATACTGTGCAAATACATCGGGAACGACAAAGTCTGATTCTCCGCTACAGTGGAAGTGGCCGTAAATTGCACGCCCTGCATCCCAAAGTTAAGTCCCAGCACACCCAGGTTGACGAAGGGCGGGAACTTCCGGTTCAGCCGGTCATTGAGCAGATAGTTCAGCTGTCGTTCGGCAAGCATGGACAATTTGGTAAGGGCGATCCTCAGCTTGTCCATTTCCAGCGCGACATAGTCACCATGAAAATTGCCGCCGTGAAAGATATTGTTGTTCCGGTGGTCGATAACGGGATTGTCATTCACCGAGTTCAATTCGTCGACAAGCACTTTCTCCGCCTGGCGAACGGTATCATATACCGGCCCCAGCACCTGGGTGACGCAACGCAGCGAATAATATTCCTGCACCTTGTCTTCAAAGACCTCCATTTCAAGGCTGCCAGGATGATACAGATGCTCGGTACGGTTGCGGATCATCCCGCTGCCCTTCAGGATATCGCGGATCATCTCGGCGATCCGGTTCTGTCCGGGATGATGCTTTACCACATTCAGCTCGTAAGAATAATGGTCATCGAATGCGCTGACGATCTCATTGGTGAGAGCGGACAGGAAAGTTGCCCATTCTACCAGCCGCCAGGCGCGCAGGATATTGACCAGCCCGATCCCCGTCATCGCGGATGTTCCGTTCAGGACGGCCAGACCTTCGCGGATGCGGATGGAAAGCCGCCGGATCCCCAGGCTCGCGAATACCTCGGCTGTCGGCCGGGTCGTCCCATCATAAAGCACTTCGCCTTCCCCGATCAGGGCAAGCGCCAGATGCGCGAGCTGGACAAGATCGCCGCTGGCGCCCACGCCGCCATGTTCGTAGATACACGGAAGGATCTCCCTTCGGATCAGTTCCTGCAACAAGGTCACCGTATCCGGGTGCACGCCGGAGTAGGCCTGCATCAGACTGTTCAATCTGGTGATCATGGTGGCCTTCACCAGTTCGGGTGGGAGCAGATTGCCGCTGCCGGAGCAGTGACTGCGGATGAGATTGTATTGGAGCTCGAGAAGATTCTCTTCCCCCACTTTATATTGAGCCATGGGGCCAAACCCTGTATTGATGCCATAGATCAGCTTGTCAGCGGCAAATTCGGTCAGGAACCTGAAATTTGCCGCCACTTTTTCCAGCGCTGCTCCGTCGAGCGCGAAATCCTTCTTTTGATCGAGAATATCGGAAAAATCTGCAAGCGAAAGGGGCCTTTGTCCAACAGCTATCATGGGCTGCAAGTTATTTATATTCGATTCATCCGTCAATAATTATTTTCATCGGTCGGATGGAATCTCGCAGGTCAAGTCGCTGGTCTTCGACGTTAGTACTCTGCTCGATTTCTCCGGTCAAGAAATTTAATTGCTTTTCTGCCGGCCTCGGGAAATTGCAAGCTTTGCAAATCCGCCGGAGGGTGATAATTGATCTGCGGGCTGACCCTTAGCCTGGCCTGAAGATAGGCCCGGATCCGGTGGTCGCATTCTTCACTTCGGTTAGCCGGCACGAGATGAAGGAGGATCTCATCGAGGCCCACCTCATTGGAATAGACCTCAACAACAAAATCAACCACCTCGTCCATTTCGCTAAGGAGCTCGAATAGCGCCGGCGGATAAAGTGTGGTACCCTTGAATTTTATCATTTGCTGTCTGCGGCCGATGATGGGTGAAAGCCGCAGGCTGGTGCGTCCGCAGGCACAGGGGTCATCGGACCAGGTACAGATGTCCCCGGTCTTGTAGCGGATCAGGGGCATACCTTCGATACCCAGCGTGGTGATCGTCACTTCACCCGGGGCACCGGGTCCCAGTTTTCGACCCTGTTCATCCAGCAATTCGACGATAAGCAGATCGGGTTGCAAATGCCCACCCTTGCCTTCCGTGCATTCAGTAAAGGCCGTTTGCATCTCGGTGCTGGCATAGGTCGAATACAGCCGGATATTCCAGGCATCGGCGATCTTGCTGCCGAGGATATTCAGGGAAAGATCGGCCTGACGAATGTTCTCGCCGATACAGATGGCAGACCGGACCGACGAGCGGTTCAGGTCGATCCGATAGTCCTTTGCGTAGCGGATCAGCTTGAGCAAAAAGGAAGGGACTGCCACCAGCACAGTCGGGTGAAGCCGCCGGATGGTCTCCCATTGCAGGGCGGGAACACCCGGGCCAACGCGGATCACGGCAGCCCCCAGCCTGCGGATGCCGCTATAATAAGCGATCCCCGCCATGAATTGCCGGTCCAGTGTCAGCATCAGTTGGTAGGTGTCGGCGGGAGTGCCGCCGGCGCACAGAAAGGAATTATATTCATTGTAGGCGAGCCGGTCGAGGTCACCGGCAGTAAGTGCGATCGTGACGGGACTACCCAGTGTGCCGGAAGTCGTAGTATATTCAGCGATGCGGTCCCGGCCGGTGCAAAGGAAATCGTCGTTTCGGCGCTGAAGGTCCTCTTTGGTGGTTGTCGGGATCGCAACCAGGTCGTCAAGAGAGCGGATAGCCGCAATATCGACGTGGTGCCGTTCAAAGAGCTCCCGGTAGAAGGGGGAGTTCCGGGCCGTATAGACCAACAGTTCCTGAAGCTTTTGCTCCTGCATCGTCCTTATCCTGGCAGCGGATTGAAATGATATTTCCGGCGAGCCTATACTCATGGATGTAGATGTCGGAGGATCTTCTCCTGCGCGGATTGGAGTTCTTCGGGTGTCACCCTCAATTTAGGCCGGGTAAAGTTCAGGTCATCGGCGTGGTCGATAGGTATAAGATGGAGGTGGGCGTGCGGCACTTCCAGGCCGACGACGGAAAGCCCGCATCGGTTGCAGTCAAAGGATTTTTCGATGGCAAGGGCGATCGGCTTGGCAAACAGCAACAGGCCGGCCAGGTATTCGTCGGGGATATCAAAGAACCGGTCTACTTCCACTTTGGGCACTACGAGCGTATGGCCTTCCCGAAGCGGATGGATGTCCAGGAAGGAAAAAAAATGCTCATTTTCCGCAATCTTATAGGAAGGTATTTCTCCGGAAATGATCTTTGAGAAAAGGGTCACACCGTTATATTTTCGATTTTGAATTGGAGGTTACCGGCGGGTACCTTTACATTGGCGACTTCGCCCACCTGCTTGCCGAGCAAACCTTTCCCGATCGGCGAGGTAACGGAGATCTTGCCCAGCTTGAGGTCTGCTTCCTTTTCCGATACCAGGTAATAGGTCATCTGCTGTTTGTTGGTCAGATTGGTGACCGTCACCTTGGTCAGGATGGACACTTTACTGGTATCGATGGTGCCCTGATCGATGACCCGCGCGTTGGCGAGTTCACTTTCCAACCGTTGGATCTTGGCTTCAAGAAGTCCCTGTGCCTCTTTGGCGGCATCGTATTCAGCATTTTCCCTAAGATCGCCCTTCTCTCTGGCCTCTGCAATGGCCTTGGATGCGGCAGGCCGCTCCACGGTCTTTAGCTTTTGTAATTCGGTTTTCAGATGTTCCAGCGCGTCTTTGGTGTAATAAGTGAATCCACTCATAGGCCCTCCTTTTTTTAGAATACCCGGACTTCGTCCGGTTCGGAAAGAAAAAAAATACAACGCCCCGGAATAAATCCAAGGCATTGCATTAGGGCTGTAAAGATAAGAATTTTCTTAATTTCTTCTTATATCCCCAGTTTTTCGAGGATGACTTTGGCCATTTTAAAAAAGGCTTCCTGGCTATACCCGGCGATATGGGGGGTTATGACGGTATCCGAACGATCAAGCAACCATCGCAACTGCTGCCTTTCGGATTCCGTATAGGTCTCCAACTTCTCGTTCTCCAGCACATCCAGGGCGGCGCCGGCGATCTTGCCGTTCTCCAGCGCTCGGATCAAGGCGGCGGTGTCATGGACCTTTCCGCGTGAAGCATTGATAAACCATGGTTTACGCTCCAGGGAATTGAAAAAGCCGTCCCCTGCCATATGAAAGGTCTCCTCCGTAAGGGGTACGTGGAAGCTGATGACATCCGAATATCGGACCAGCTGCTCGAATGAGGCCTCATGGACATTCCCCCTGGCAAAGCCGAATTGGTATTTATCATACGCCAGGATGGTCGTGTCGAACGAGGCCAGGAGCTTGGCAAATGCGCCCCCGGCATTGCCGAAGCCTACGATACCAACTGTTTTACCGCTTAGTTCGGTCCCACGGTTGGCGTCCCGGATCCATTTCCCCTCCCCGATCTCCTGCTCGCTGGAAGCGATCTTGTTCATGAGCATCAGCAGCATGCCCAACACATGCTCGGCTACCGCATTGCGGTTCCCTTCCGGGCTGCTGACACAGCGGATGCCTTTTTCTTCGGCATAGCCGACGTCGATCAGTTCCATTCCGCTCCCCAGCCGCCCGATCCATTTCAGCCCGGATGCCCGGTCGAGCAGGGCGCGGTCGATCTTCAGCCTTGTCGTGACGATGAGCCCTTCCACCCCTTCGATGGAAGCCAGCAGCTCCTCATAGGTTATCTGGGGGGAATACCGGACGGTATAGCCTTTTTCGGTAAGCGTGTTGGCGAGGTAGTCGTGAGTCCTGGCGGTAATAATAACTGTTCTCATCTTTTTATGGTTTCATTCTCCAGGTCAAACCGGCAAAATCCCGGACGGTCAATTGTTCAGCCCGTTGTCCGAACAAGGGGTCAAGAAGCACCTCCGCATCGAAAAGCATCCGTACGGCATTCCGGAGTGTCTTTCTGCGCTGGTTAAACGCTGTTCGCACCAGGAGGAAGAAGCTTTCCTGGTCCTTGAAATCCGGGGCGGGACATGGCGAAAGCCGGATCACCGCACTCTTGACCTTGGGGGGCGGAAAAAATGAAGATTCCTGTACTTCGAACAGGTACTCGACCTTAAAAAAAGCCTGGATGAGCACGCTGATCACGCCGTAGGTCCTGGAACCTTCCCTGGCGGCAACCCGAAGGGCGACTTCTTTTTGGAACATACCGATCACGGTCAGCAAGTCCGTTTTCCAATCCAGCATCTTAAACAGGATCTGGGAAGAAATATTGTAAGGGAAATTTCCGATAACGGTGAATTCGCCGTCGAAGGGTTTTTCCATATCAAGGATGCTGCCCGACAGGATCTTCCCCCGCAGGACAGGCCATGTCGCCAGCAAATAGCCGATCTTCTCCTCATCCAGCTCCACCGCTTTGAAGTCGATGCCCTCCAGCTCCACCAGGTATTTGGTTAGCGCCCCGCCCCCGGGTCCCACTTCCAGCAATCGCTTGAACGGCAGAACTTCGCCCTTGCCACCGGCAAGGGCGGCGACGATCTTTTTTGAAACGTTCTCATCCCGGAGGAAATGCTGGCCAAGGGATTTTTTCAACGTATACATAGGCGCAAAAGTCGCGACAAAAAATTGTGAAAAAGTAAAAAATCTTCGGTTCCAACACCGTTGGAACCTCGATCGCAACCTTCGCCTTCGGCTCGGTTGTATCGCAACACCTCTAATGTCGGCAAATTTTGGCCCCCGGGGCCAAAATTTGCTAACTGGACCATGTCCAGTTAAAAGTCGTATTTTTGAGCGGTAAAACTAAGAAATAGCGCATGAGCATTCAACAGCAACGACCCGTGATTGGGATTTCCATCGGCGATCTGAATGGGATCGGAGCAGAAGTGATCATTAAAACCTTTTCCGATCACCGGCTGCTGGAACTATGCACTCCGCTGATCTTTGCCTCGAACAAGCTGATCAATTTCTACCGAAAGTCTACCCCGGAGATCAATTTCAATTACCAAAACACGAAGGATTTTTCGCGGATCACGCCAAAACAGATCAACATTTATAACTGCTGGGAGGAAGAGGTCGCGATTTTGCCGGGCCAGTTGACCGATATCGGCGGGTCCTATGCCGTCAAGTCATTGGTAGCGGCCGTCGAGGCCTTGCGCGATAAAAAGATCCAGGGGCTGGTGACGGCACCGATCCATAAGAAGAACACGCAGTCCGCTACATTCAGTTTTACCGGTCATACGCCCTACCTGAAACACGCCTTTAACGCCACTGACGTGCTGATGCTGATGGTATCGGATACGATGAAGGTTGGATTGGTGACAGAGCATGTGCCGGTAAAGGATATTGCCCGCTTTATCACGCGGGAAGCCATTCAGTCCAAGCTAAAGATCCTGCATGACAGCCTGATGCGAGACTTTGGCATCGACAAACCGAAGATCGCCGTATTGGGACTGAACCCCCACGCCGGGGACGAAGGGCTGATCGGAAAGGAAGACGAAGAGATTATCAAACCGGTGATCAAGGACGCCAAGCATCAGATGATGGTATTCGGCCCTTTCAGCGCCGACGCCTTCTTTGCGCGTAACAATCAGTCCCGCTTCGATGCGGTGCTGGCCATGTACCATGACCAGGGCCTGATCCCGTTCAAATCGCTGTCCTCCGGTGAAGGTATAAACTATACGGCGGGACTTCCGATGGTCCGGACCTCTCCTGACCACGGTACCGCGTTTGACATCGCCGGGAAAAATAAAGCCGACGCTTCCTCCTTTCTGTCAGCGCTGTATGCCTGTTTGGATATTATCCGTAATCGCCAGGAATATGACGAGAATCGGAGCAATCCCATGAGAAAGATGGGAGCTGCCGTCCTGGCGAATGCGGAAGATGAAAAGCTGGAAGGGAGCCGGGGCTAAAAAGGCCATATTTTGCCGGCTACCGCCCATTTTTTTGCCGGAGGCTTGCAAATTCAGAATGTCTTATCTATCTTTGTCTATCCCTCGGTGAGGGTACTCCCCATACCAGATCGTATAAATTCCTTTTCCCCCGAAAAACAGTTCGCCAAGTATCTAGGTCGTTAGTTCCTCTCCTTTGAATCACCTCTGATTTTCAGCATCCTATCGCTTTATTCACCTTCTGAAAATTACAAAGATGAAACGGAACTTCTCAACGATCGTTCTTTTTTGCGCGCTGTCTACTGCATTTTCCACGCTTCACGCCGCCGGTCTTACCGACAATTTTAATTCCCGGCCCGGGGTAAGCTTATCCCAGGTAAAAGGTTATCTGCAAGGCCACTGCTGGTTCTTTGCCGATTTTGATGTTAACCGCAATGGATGGGCGCCCAATATCGAAGGCGACGGCGCCATGGTTTCCGGAACCGGATCCAGTTCTACGGAGCGTACCGGCATCTACACCCCGGTACTGGACATGGCGATCAGCACGCCGGTTTCCTTTAGCTACAGTTTTAATCAACCGGTACAGGATCGCCGCTGGATGAAGATCTATGCGGCAGATGACGATGATATGCCTTCGGTTCTCCTCGACAGCCTGGAACTGACAGGTTCGGAAGCCAATCATGTCTATACCTACAATAAATCCCTTATACTTTCCGCCCCCGGCCAACACAAATTGATCCTCAATTATCAGGGTATCGGCGGCAGCGAGCGGATTGCCATCGACCAATTGACGGTCGGCGCCGCTTTGCATTACGCTTCCACCTGCAACGTAGCCCCGGTAGCGGTGAGGGATCGGTTCGCCGGGACAGCCAGCCACACGGCGACCGGGAATGTGCTGAGCAACGACTACGACCCGGATCATGAGACGATGACCGCCTACCTCTTGTCGGAGTCACCCGACGGCCGTGTCGATCTGGGTAAGAATGGTGAGTTCCTGTTCACCCCGAAAGCGAACTTTACCGGCAATTCCACCCAGTTCTCCTACAAAGTCTGCGATAACGGTAGCCCCTCGCTTTGCTCCATCACTACCACAGCAACGATCAAGTTTCCGACGCGCAGCACGCTGACCAGCTTCCAGGCATTGTACAGCCATAAGGCCGTTGCCATCAGCTGGAACACGGCCAACGACAACCACAGCACGGTTTTCGAGGTCGAGCGGAGCCTGAATGGAACAAGCTATGAGAAGGTTGGTGAACTGAGCTCGACGGAAGCGATCGCCGCCAGTCAGTATACCTTTAATGATAAGCTACACGAGGCGGAACGGAAGAACGACTTGTACTACCGTATCCGCCAGATCGATGCCGCTCACCGCATCACTTACTCCAAAGTTCTGATCTTAAGGTCCTATGGCAGCAAGAGTGTTGAAGCTGTCAGCGTTACTCCCGACCCCAACATCAACGATATCCAGGTGGGTGTGCAACTGAAAGAAAAATGTTTTGTCGTCATGCGCGTCACCGACGCAAAAGGTAGCGAGCTGATCAAACAAACGGCGTTCGGCGAGAATGGCGAGAACAATTACCATATTGAAGGAACATCGCAATTGCAGCCAGGCAGGTATCAGCTGGAAGTGATTATCAACAGCGGCGAGCGTTTGACGATGATGCTGCAAAAGAGCTAGAGTTTTTACGTTACGGTTTATATGAAGGGGTTGCCTGCACAGGCAACCCTATTTTTTTATATTGAGATAGGCCTGGAGGTCTTTCACATATTCTTCGAAAGCCTGTAGTCCCTGGGGAGTGATCTTACAGATCGTCTGCGGATAGTTGTCTTTGAATGATTTGCTGACATCGATATAGCCGGCTTCCTTGAGCTTATTAATCTGTACGCTCAGGTTACCCGCCGTCGCATTGGTCTTTTCCCGCAAATAGGTGAACTCCGCCTCTTTCACGGTGATCAGCAGGGAAATAACCGCCAGCCGAAGTTGGGAATGTAATATCGGGTTCAGATCTTTAAACATGTTGTCTTTTTGCTTTCAGATAGCATCTCCGGAGGAACAGACCGGGTATGAACCAGGCAAGCAATGCTCCGGCAGCCATGAGGAACAGGGCGTTGGGATAGGGAATGTATAGGGCAAGGATGGCCAAACCCCAGCAAGCCAGCCCGCCAATTAGCATCGGAATGAACTTGCGGCCATATCCGGTGGCGAAGGTTGGGATACCGAAGAGCGTCAGATAGATCGGCGCATCCTGGCGGATATTTAAGACGTAGTCGACGTAGGAGAAAAGGAAGATCGCGATGGCATAGCTGATCCAGACGCCGCCAATCAGGTCACTCTGGTGAGACTTGTATCTCCGCCGCCTCCCCTCACGGATCGAAATGATCACCTGCGGAACAAAAGCGGCGACGGTAAGGAACCAAATATAGTTCAGCACCGTCCATTGCAGGCGCTGATTGACATAGGTCGCCAGGCTGCAAAAGATGATAACGCTGCCCCAAAGCAAGGCGCTGATACCTGTGTCAAAGTAGTCGTTTTTGGCCTGGCTGATCATGCTCGTGATCAGTTCCAGGCTTTGTTCCCGGGAAAGGTTTTTTTCTTGTTCCATTTATCTGGTTTCTTTTGATAGTTGATGTTTATATTCCGCCCGCAGCAAGTAACCCGGGATGATATAGCTTCCAAGGACGGCCGCAGCCAGCAGGAGCATATTCGCACCGACATCGACGAAGGTCGTCAATACTGCCAGGACCCAGCAAAAAACGGCGCCCCGGATCAGCGGCGCGAAACGAAGCAGACGGCCGGTCAGAAAGCAACCGATGGAATAGGTGAGGATAAAAATGGTGTAACAATGCTCCCAGTCCCCGCGACGCATAAAGATAAAAACGATCAGCGTCTGGACGACCCCTATCGCGGTCCAGATATTCCTCAGGCCTTCGTCGACATAAGTCTTTACGGTCCGGGTCTTTTTCTGACGGATCCCATAGATGGGCGAAGCGATCACACCGACGATCATAATGCACCAGACGATGGGGTTCATGTCGGTTCGGACGATCATCGCAAGGATGTACTGACCCACGGCCCCGATGAAAACAAGCCAGCCCCATAAAAGAAAGTAGAAGCTCTTGTCGGCAACGGTGGTTTTGGTTTTCTCGATCATCGTTTGGATAACCCGGAGACTTTCTTCGGGAGAGAACGATTCAGGATGATTATCCATGTTACAACGTTAGTTTAAAAAATGAAATGGCCGCCGGCGGCCGCGCAAGCGGAGCTATTGGCACTGCGCCAGCATGGTTTCCGCCTCTTTCTGCCCCCAGTTCGGATACAGCGGCTTGGGCTGTGCGGCTTTGAAAAGAGATACGGATTTTTCAAATACGGGTTTCGCCTTATCTTTCCCGCCGCCGAACTGGGCCGGGGTATTGAACAGGCTCATGGCCTGGAGATAATACAGACGCGGGTTGTTGGGGTCCAGCGCCATTCCCTTCTGAAGCGCTTCGGCGGCATCCTTGCCATTGGTCATATAGCGGGATTGCGGGTCGACAAGCATTTGTTGGGTGGCCGACATATTCTCGATGGCATAGGTCTCGGCGTTCTTCGCGATCGCCTCGGCCTTGGCGAGATACGCATTGATCTTTTGGGAATTGGCGTCCTTGTCCTTTGTATCGGGGTTCCAACCGATCAAAGTCTGCGCCAGGGCAGCATAGTAATAAGGTAGCCATTGGGTCTTCTCGGCATCGCCGATCCGTTCGAAAGTCCCGGCCAGGCTTTGCAACTGGTCGATGGTCTTGGCGGAATCGAACAATGGGAGATTCTTCTGCATGGCCGCTACATATTTGTCCGATTGAGCCTGACTGGCCAGACCGATCAGCAGGGCGGCGAGGAGGAGTGCTTTTTGCATGGTAATTTGATTTTATTTTAAAGAGATCAAGATCTATAAATTGTTGTTGATCGCATCCTGGGACCGGTCCACACCCCAACTTAGGAAACAGCCGATAAAATAGAACCGCGTAGCCGGCGGCGTGATGGCCTGCTTGTAAAGCCCGCTATAGGAAAAATTGTAGCCATACACCGAGTTATACCCCAGAACATTGCTTACGCTGGCAAAGAGTACTACAAAGGTCCGGGCCTTTGGATTGGCAAAGCTTGGGACATATTCCGCGCTGAAGTTGAGGCTGTTGAAATCCTTTGTCCTTCCGCTTTCAGCGAGGTTGTATTTGTTCAGGCTATCCAGGATAAAGTTATAATAAGGGCGGCCGGTTGCAAAAGTATATGTCAGGTTGACGCCGGACCGAAGCTTGGTGAAGAAGCGCTTCATGACGATAGAAGCCGTATGCGTCGCCGCATAGTTCGGCATGAGCTGGGACGTATAGTTCAGATAGTTCCGCTTGGTATCCAGGTAGGAATAGCTGATCCAGTAATCGAAGTTCTTGATGGACTTCTTATCCCGCCAGAACAGCTCCAATCCTTTGGCGTAGCCGGTGCCACTGTTGTTAAAAGTGGAAAAGAAATAGTTGACGGGCACGGTTTTGATGAGGTCCTCGTATTTTTTGTAATACGCTTCCACCCGGAAGATCCGGTCCTTCGTCATTTTTTGATAGTTGATGATATAATGCGTGGCTTTTGTGAATCCTACGTTTTGTGTAAAGAAAAGCTGACTGTTCTCTGGCTTCTGGTAGAAGATGCCATAAGCCAGCGACACCTGGGCTTCGGGGCCGGTACGATAGGCCAGCGAGACCCTGGGGGCGATATCCGACTTATTGATCACCGTGGAATGCTCATAACGCACGCCGACCTTTGCCGCCAGGGCGTTGGTGAGATAGATATCGGACTCTGCGAAAAGCGAATTGAAATTATCGTGAAATTTGTACAGTGTATCGATATTGTATTCTATTGTATGATACTTCTGGTAATTATAGGAATACCAGTATTCCGTGCCAAAGCGGATCGCGCTGAGTGTGCCTAACTTCTTGTCGAATACCGCCCTGATCTGCGAAAGGTCCTGGCGCTGATCCACCCCGAAATTCTTGTAGTTCATCCAGAAAACCGAATCCGGGAATGTCTGGTTCTGGTTCGCCAGGTTTTGCACGTTCTGGCCTATATTATCGAGGTTGGTGCTGTAGCTGGCACCCAGGTCAAACTTCCAGCCGTTGTTCAGGTAGTCCCGCCAGCTGAGGTTGTTGTACCAGTTATGATTCGTCAGCGCAAAGGCATCATTCATATTGAGGCTGTCCCAGTCCTGGCGGCGCAGGCCGAGGGTGTTATAGGAAAACGTCGTATAATATTTGATCATGCCGCCACTCTTGGTCCGGATGCGGAAATTGGCGTCCGCGTTATGGTATTGAGGTACCCCGAAATAATTCACGTCCTGGGGCACCGCCTTAAAATAGGCAAGGGCGTTGACATAGTTGTAGCTGAAGCCAAAGGAGGATTGCTTGTCTTTTCCGAGCTGCTGGGTTCCCAGTCCCACGACGAGCGGGGAAATGGTGGCGTCCACCTCCGACTTCTCAGGCAGATCGATCGATTCCAACAAGACGACGGAGGAAAGCGCCTGCCCATAAAGGGCAGAATACCCGCCGGTGCTAAAGACCGTCCCCTTGAAAAGGAAGGGAGAGAACCGCCCCCGCTGGGCGATATCCGGGACACTGGAATAATAGGGGTTATTGACGAGGGTGCCATCAATATATTGCTTGGCTTCGTATCCGGCGCCGCCACGGACAAAAAGCCCCTCCTGCTCCCCGACCTGTTGGGCGCCGGGCAGGGTTTTGAGGGCGGCGGTGATATCGGCATTGGAGCCCGCTGTGGTGGCAACGTCCAGGGAGCTAAGGACGGCGCCGCGTTTGGAATCGCCGGCGCTAAAGGAGCCCGCGGTAATGGTCACGGCTTTTAGCTCGCTAAGCTGCTCTTTCAGGGCCACGTGAAGCACAACAGGCGCTCCATTGAGGGTGATGAGCTGCTGGACCGGATTATAGCCAATATTGCTGACGATAAGGGTATCTGTACCTTTTTCAGTGGTGATGAAGCGGAAAGCCCCTAACGAATCCGTGGTGGCTCCGTCATAGCTGTTTTTGATGGCGATGCTGGCGCCGTAGAGGGGATGCCCCTTGCCATCTTTAACAGTGCCCGACACGGGGGTCTGGGCGGACAGCGACGCGGAAAGAAGGATAAGTGCAGACGATATGAACAGCGGCCTCATTCTCGTAAATTTGTTGCTAAACTAAAGTAGTTTACAACATAAACCAAATTTTTTGTTTGAATTTTTTTGAGTTCCTGGAAAAATGTTGGGGTGCGGGGATATTTTGGGGTGCGGGAAGAAGTTCGACTTCGCCCGGGCCGGAGGCCGTAGCATGCTTTTCGCGATAAGTGGGATTTGCCTATGCAAATCGAATTTGGTTTCCGGAGAGCAGGCCGGGAGGCGAACCAGCATATACAGGCGAAAGACAAAAAAAGCCAGGCTTAGACAAGCCCGGCGGTTGTTGATCGTACCCTTTAAAACTAAAATCTTCCTATATAGTAACTATATAAATGAGTTGGTTATTCCGGATGCCGACGATTCTCCCCTTTGCTTAGCGCTTGGCAATCAACAACACAAACCTATGAAAATCAGATAGAAACGGGTTGCACACCGAAATGAAGGAGACTGAGATCGAATACGGACATAATAGCTTCATAGACTGACGATGTACGGAAAAGAAGAAAAAGGATTGGAAATAAAACGAACGGATGTTTTTCGGGAGCTTGGAGGACAGTCGGTGACGACTATGTAAAGATTGCCAAAAGTTTTTAAATCTGCAAGCGTTTATACTTAATTTTTTTAAGGGGTTCCCAAAAAAATGAGCCCGGTCAAGGCGGCCGGGCTACTCACTAACGAATATGCTAATCCTATTTCGTGTATTGCGGGATCAGGCTGGCCACCAGGTCCACCATCCTCTTCAAGCCGTCCTCGGGCAGGTTGCCTTTTTTGAATTCGGCCAGGACATCGGGCAATTTGTTGTCCATTTCCATCAGGAAATGCTCTTCGAATTCCCTGATCTTCCGCACCGGTACCTGGCGCAACAAACCCTGAGTGCCGAGATAGATGATCGCTACCTGACGTTCGACGGCGACCGGCGAATATTGGGGCTGCTTCAGGATCTCCACGTTCCGGGCGCCTTTGTCGATGATCAGTTTGGTCGCCGGATCCAGATCCCCGCCGAATTTGGAAAAGGCCTCCATTTCGCGGTAGAGCGCCTGGTCCAGCTTCAGAGTACCCGCCACTTTCTTCATCGACTTGATCTGCGCATTCCCGCCTACGCGGCTAACGGAGATCCCTACGTTGATCGCCGGCCGGATGCCGGAGTTGAATAAGTTACCTTCGAGGAAGATCTGGCCGTCTGTGATCGAGATCACGTTCGTCGGAATATAAGCGGAAACGTCGCCGGCCTGAGTCTCGATAATCGGCAATGCCGTCAGTGAGCCACCGCCTTTTACGAGGTGACGGATGGACTCGGGAAGATCGTTCATTTTTTTGGCGACAGAGTCGTCGGTAATGATCTTGGCCGCGCGCTCAAGCAGGCGGCTATGCAGGTAGAATACATCGCCGGGATAAGCTTCACGACCCGGAGGGCGGCGCAGTAACAGCGACACTTCCCGGTAGGCGACGGCCTGTTTGGAAAGGTCATCGTAGATGATAAGGGCAGGCCGGCCGCTATCCCGGAAGAACTCGCCGATGGCGGCTCCGGCAAAGGGGGCATAGAACTGGAGCGGAGCGGGTTCCGAAGCCGATGCAGCCACGATCACGCTGTAATCCAGCGCACCGTTATCGGCAAGTGTCTTCATTACCCCCGCCACCGTCGACGCCTTCTGACCGATCGCTACATAAATGCAATATACCGGGTGGCCGGCCTTATAGAATTCTTTCTGATTGATGATGGTGTCGATGGCGATAGCCGTCTTCCCCGTCTGGCGGTCGCCGATGATGAGCTCGCGCTGACCGCGGCCAATCGGGATCATGGCATCGATCGCCTTGATACCGGTCTGCAGCGGCTCTTTTACCGGCTCCCGGAAAATAACTCCGGGTGCCTTGCGCTCGAGCGGCATTTCATAACGTTGACCCGTGATGGGGCCCTTTCCGTCGATGGGCTCGCCAAGTGTATTCACCACCCGGCCCAACATCCCTTCACCTACATTGATCGACGCGATCTTGTCCGTCCGGCGGACTCTTGCGCCTTCCTTGATATCGCCGCTGTCACCCATCAACACCACCCCTACATTGTCCTCCTCCAGATTGAGCGCGATCGCCCTGACTCCATTCTCGAATTCGACCAGCTCACCGCTGCCCACTTTATTCAGTCCATACACCCGGGCGATACCGTCACCCACCTGCAATACGGTGCCAACTTCTTCCAGCTCCGTGGCCACGTTGGCATCGCTCAATTGCTGACGCAATATCGCTGAAATCTCATCCGGTTTAATGTCTGCCATAATTATATTCAGTTTGAAAGTTTACCTGATCTTATAGATAAAGTCGTTATTCTGGAATTGTTGTTTGATCTTTCGGAGATCGAAAGCAACGCTCGCATCGATCAGCTCGTCACCGATCTCCAGCATAAAGCCGCCGATCAGCTCTGCGCGGACCTCGGTCTCCAGATCGATCTCCTGCACTTGACGGTCGGCCTTCACTTTGTTGAGGACCACCTGCTTCAGGTCCTCACCTATCGGAATAGCGGTAGTCAGCTTCACGGTTTGTATCCCCTTATACGCCTTGTACTGGTCCTCGAAGGCGGCAGCTATCTCGGGCAGGTACTTCTCACGCTCCTTGCTCATCAGCAGCGCATTGAAAGCTGCGGTCAGGGGCGAGATCCGCCCGGCGGTGATGGCCTCCAGGATATGCCGTTTCTTATCGGTTTTGATGATCGGACTTTGCAGCAGATTCACCAGATCACGGTTCGACCGGCAGATCACCCGCAAAAAAACCATATCCTTATAGACCGCTTCCAGCTGACCTCTTTCGATGGCCAGGTCCAGGATCGATTTGGCATAACGGCCTGCAAGACGGGGGTTGGGTGCCATAGATAGATTAATTCAGTTTCGCTTCGTTGGTCAATTGACGAATATAGCTTTCCTGCTCGGTCTTGTCAGCCAGTTCCCGGCGCAATATCTTCTCAGCCACTTCTACGACAAGGTTGCCGACCTGGTTCTTCACTTCGGTAAGCGCCGCCATTTTCTGCTGCTCGATCGCCAGCCGTGCGTCGGCGACGATCTTTGCGGCTTCCTCTTTGGCGAGACCCTTTGCTTCGTTAACGATCTTATCCCGGGTATCCCTTGCTTCCTTCAGCAGCTGCGCCCTTTCTTCGCGCGCTTTTGTCAGCAGCGCTTCGTTTTCCCCTTTCAACTGCGCCATCTCGGCTCTTACCCTTTCGGCCGTGGCCAGTGAATCGGCAATCCCTTTCTCCCGCTCGTTGAGCGATTTGAGAATGGGCTTCCAGGCGGTCGCCCGAAGGATCAGGAAAAGGATCAGGAAGGCCAGGAGGTTCCAGATAAATAAGCCTAAATCCGGCGTTAGTAAATCCATACAAACTATTTTTTAGAATCGTTTCTCAAGTAATACTGCATCTTCGGCCCTGTGCGTCGGATGCAGTATGTTTTTTTGCGTGCGCCGCTGCGCTTCAGCTTCATAAAGCCATTCGGCTTATTTAACTGCAACGAGCAAACCTGCAACGGCGGCCAGAAGGGCAACGCCTTCTACGAGTGCCGCGGCCAGGATCATGTTGGCACGAATGTCATTCGAAGCTTCGGGCTGGCGGGCAATACCTTCTACAGCGCCTTTACCGACCTGGCCGATACCGATACCGGCACCGATGGCGGCGAGACCTGCACCAATTGCGCCATAACCGGGCTGCGCTACATCCAACAAAGTTGTCATCAACGTCATGATACTTGGGTTTATAATTAAGAAAACGTTTGAATTTTATGTTATACGAGTACGGCTTCCTCTCCATGTTCGTGCCCATGTCCTTCTTCGTGACCGCCTTGGAAAGCCAGGCCGATAAATACTGCCGTGAGGTTTACAAAGATATAAGCCTGGATAAAGGCGACCAATATTTCGATCAGGTAAATGAACACGGCCAACAAGACGAAGAAGGGTGAGGTTCCCCAGCCAAGGGCGGTATTCATGGTCCCGAAGATGAAGATCAGGACAATAAAGCTAAGAATGATGATATGCCCAGAGATCATGTTAGCAAAAAGACGAATGATCAGGGCGAAGGGCTTTGTAAAAATGCCCAATATCTCCACGGGGACCATGATCGGCTTGACCCCGAGCGGAACAGGCGGGTTTACGATATGTGCCCAATAATGTTTGCCGGTGCTGAACATGATGACGATAAATGCAAGTATCCCGAGCATGGCAGTAAACGCAATGTTCCCGGTGACATTGGCTGTCCCGGGCAACAACCCGATGAGACTATTGAGCAGGATAAAAAAGAATACGGTCAGCAAAAAAGGCATATACCTTTCGTAGCGGTCCCCCAAGTTGACTTTGCCTACCTCATCCCGGATAAACACGACGACAGGCTCTACCACATTCTGGAAACCGCCGGGGGCAGTTTTTATACCCTGTCCCCTTTTGTATTTACCCGAAATATTGGTCATTATCCAGACGAGCAGGATAACGGAGATCAGCACCTGCACGGCATTGCGGCCCAGGGAAAGGTCGTAGACCCTGGCCGACGCATCGATCTTCCCGTTGTCCGGATTTACCGCCACGATCTTGCCGGGTTTGAAGGTCTTTTCGTCAAGCTTATTCTCCGTGACATAATCCTCATCCAGCAGACGGTACCCCGCATAGGACACAGTGCCATGCCTGAAGCGGGAAGACATAAATACGGACCATCCTCTCCCCGGGGAATAAAGGATGACCGGAAGCGGGATGGACACGGGCTTCTGATGAAAGGTAAAGAAATGAAATTCGTGACCATCGCCGACGTGTTCCAGGATAATTTTGGCGGGATCCAGTTTGGTCGCTTCCTTCTTACCCGTTTCGCCGGTTGGAGTGGAATTACCCTGCGCAAAAGTCATATTACAAATAAATATACTGCTCAGGCTGAAAGCCGCGACCACTATAGATTTGAACCATCCGGATGCCATACTTTCCTCGAAATTTGCTGCAAAGATAGGGGGGGAGGGGGAGAATATGAAAAACAGATTAGAAAATTGGGGGGCGCGGAAGAAACTAGGAAGCTTTCCTTGACGCAGCATCCTTTTTACTGAACTGCATCTCATGCAATTTAGAATAAAATCCGCCCTTTGCCAACAACTGCTCATGCGTACCGATCTCCCGGATCTCGCCTTTATCGAGTACGATGATCTGGTCGGCTTTCCGGATCGTAGAAAGCCGGTGGGCGATAACGATGGAACTGCGGCCGGAGATCAGCTTGTCAATCGCTTCCTGGATCAGCTGCTCGGATTCGGTATCGACCGAGGAGGTCGCCTCGTCCAATACCAGGATCGATGGGTTGTAGAGAAGCGCTCGTACAAAGGAAAGCAACTGCCGCTGGCCCAGCGAAAGCGTGCTGCCCCGCTCCATGACATTGAAATGATACCCTCCCGGCAGCCTCATAATGAAGTCGTGCATGCCGATCAGCCGGGCCGCCTCCACGACCTTTTCCATCGGGATCTGGTCATTACGGAGCGTGATATTGTCCACCACCGATCCCGAAAAGAGAAAGACATCCTGCAGGACCACTCCGATGCTCCGCCGCAAGGCGGCTAGCTGGTAGTCGTCGATCGGCACATCGTCGATCCGGATCTGCCCTTCCCGGATATAGTAAAGGCGGTTCAACAAACTTATGATGGAGGTCTTCCCGCTGCCGGTATGACCGACGATGGCAACCGTCTGGCCGGGCTGCATGGTAAAAGAAATGTTCCTCAGCACATACCGGTCGTCTATATAAGCAAAATTCACTTTGTCGAATTCGACCTTCCCCTTTACCCGGTCCGGTTTATAGGTGCCCGAATCCCTTGCGACATCGGGATTGTCCAATACCCTGAACACCCGTTCGCTGGCGATCATCCCCATCTGAAGGACGTTGAACTTATCGGCCATCACCCGCAGCGGGCGGAACAGCAGGTTGAGGTAAAGAAAAAAGGAGACGATCTTTCCGGCCAGCTCACGGGCCTCCTTCTCCGGCAGCCCCAGCGCCGTAGTGGCGCCCCACCAGACCATCAATCCCGTACTGACGGCCAGGATGATCTCGACGACCGGGAAGAAGACGGAATAAGCAAAGATGGCGTTGATGTTGGCATTGCGATGTTCGCGGTTGATCTTGTCGAATTTCTTTGCCTCGCGCTTCTCGGCGGCAAATGCCTGCACGATCTGGATACCGGTGATATGTTCCTGCACAAAGGCATTCAGCGCAGCTACGGCATTTCGTACGCGGATAAAAGACCGGTTGACGGTTTCCTTGAACAGCCAGGTAGCCAGGATCAGGAAGGGGAAGGGCACCAGACTGATCAGGGTCAGCCGCCAGTCGGTCCAGAACATAAACAACAGGACGGAGAGGATGGAAAGGAGGTCGGCAATGATGGGGATCAACCCATCCGAAAAAATATCGTTGATGGCCTCGATATCGTTGATCGTTCGCGTAGTAAGCGTCCCGATCGGGGTCTTGTCGAATTGGGAGAGATTGAGGCCCAGCACCTTCCTGTACACATCGACGCGGAGGTCCCGGACGACGGTCTGACCAAGCCAGGCGGTAATAAAGCCGAAATAGAAGCGGGCGATCGTTTCCAGCAACAGCAGCCCGACCTGTTTGACGGTGATCCAGATGATGGCTATTTCCATCGCTTCCTTGATGGCGGACCCCGGACCCGAACCTTTGCGGATAAAATCGTTGATCGTCAGCTGGATCAGCCAGGGGCGCAACGGAGAAACGATGGCCAGCAGGATAGCCAGGAACACGGACCAGTACACCCGGCCTTTATAAGGGGCTGCATAATGGAAAACCCGCCTTAATAAGCTGAATTCGAAAATCTTCCTTTTCTTGATCTCCTCGGCCATACGAACGCACGAACGGTTAGGACTGCAAGATAAAGACTTTTTCCATGCCTGCCGATACCGGTCATCCCGACGACTACTGCCCGCTCTCTATTGCCTTGCGATAGGCCTTGATAAAGATCGCCCCCAGGTTTTTATAAGGCGGGATATAGTCGTCGAACTTCTCTTTTCCGGCCGGGTCATTCTGGAACCGGGCTTCCAGCTCCCGCCACATCGGCAGCCATTCGATGTCCTTGCCGGCGACCAGCCTGTTGTTGATCGCATCGAGGATGGGCTCATTGACCGTTTTGGTTCCGACTTGTTTCGAAGAGATGATATGCGCGTCCTCGCTGATCTTCAGGACCTCACTCAGGTTGTTATAGCCGCCGCAGGAGCCCAGCACGACGATCCGGGCGGTCGGCGCCATCTGCTCGATCGTGTATTTGACGTGATAACTGTGGCCGCGGTGGATGACGATGGTTGGCCGGAGGTGATGAACCTGCAAATAATCCGCCAGTGCGGTCTGGGCCTTTGCATCGGGGTCGTCATCACCGAGGAGCGGCTTATTGGCAAAGATGAGAACGGGCTTGCCCCGGATGGAGGTGATTGTCGTCCATTGGGGGTTCTCAACGATCTTCCATTCCGGCTTGCCCTCCGGCCTGATGGGGTGATGGCTTTTGGTGGGGTGGACGGCATAATGTGGCCGGAACAGCGCCATGAAGTCTTCATAGGAGTTCTGCCCGTCCTTGTCCTTGTCCCCATAAAAGAACACCTGCTCGACTACCCTGCCACTGTCGTCGACCAGGGAGCTATAATCCACCGTGTAGATGGGCGGGATACCCAGCGCTGCGGAAAGGTCGATATGATTTGCCGTATCGGCGGACTCGAAAAGGGTCTCCAGCAAATGATAGATGATGATCCCTTTCTTGTTACCTTCCGCGACATCCTTTTCATAGTTCCATTTTACCTCGCCGAGAATATATCGCGCAAGCATCGGACTTTTTTCAACGATGCTGCTATACGAATCCGCGACATCCACGGCCTCTTCCTCGCCGGCATTCTCGAGATGGATAACAAAGGATTTCATTACGACACCCGCATTTTGTTTATCCATCGTGCCCAGAAAATGCTCGAGCTTGTTGTAAGCGGCTGCCATCTTGATGAATTTCCGGAAATAGTCTCCGTGCACCGTCATCAGCAGGCTGTCGCCAGAGGGTTGGCGCATCCGCTGGAAGATGCGGTCATACACACCCAGATAGCTGGAGGTATAGATCTCGTCCTCGCTGAGCACGATCAGATAATAGAGTTCCTGCGGTGTCAGGGGATCGAGGATCTTGAACCGGATGGCCGGATTTTCCGCGGTATGGAGGGCATTGATCTCATTGACAAAAACCTGTTTGCACTTCTTCTCCAGCATCCGGGTCAACGCATTCATTTCGAGGGGGGTATCGCGGGCAGGGGGGAGGACGCGCCCCGCATAGTCCAGGCGGGTCCTGACCAGCAGGCGGAAATAATTGAGGTCATCGCCCTTGACCCTGTCGATATCATCGGTGCTGATCTTGCCCTTTACCAGCTCATCCAGGAAAGGGAAATAGAGCTGACCACTGCGGCTGTTCGCGAGCAAGGCGACCGTGTGGACCAACGAATCCTTGCTGTTGCGGATCCGCCAGGCCAGGTCATCCCCTGCTGCCGCATAATTATAGAGCTGACCAATATCGTAATGACCGGCCACCGTGATGAGACTATCTTCGAATGGCAAGCCCCGATGACTAGATAAATAGCTGAGAATCAGTGCCGGATGCATTTCGCAATACCGGCGCGTGAGGAGCAGCCGGGACGCTGCGACCCCGGAGTTGGGGCTGGGATAAAGAAAGCAGTCTACCAGGATATTCCCAACGGCATAGGGATGAGCCGTTATGACGGGTTCGATACTAGCCGATCGTTCATCGAGCTGCAGGGCCTCGGTAAAAGCGGCCACCAGATCGGGCGCCATCGAAGCGGGGATCCGTTTGGCCTGATAACCCTTCTCGAACCCCAACAGCATGGCTTCAAGCCCGCGGAGGTACCGTTTCTTCGCATTGGTGTTCAAGGTGGAATCAAATTCGATCTGCTGCTGCAGATCGTCAACGTGCCGGCAAAGGGCATCGGTGATCTGAAGGTTGACGGCATCATCCTTGCTGAACCGGATCACGCTGTCACTTTTGCCGTTTCCCATCGCGATCAGCCGTTGCTGCTCCTGATCGACCTTGTCATGCCAGATCATCCGGTCCTGGGCTACCTTATATGGGTAGGAATTAGGCTGGGCCAGGCTGTAACGCGAAAGACCCAGGAACAATATCACAATCAAACACCGCAATGGGGACCCTAGAATTGAAGTCATAAGATATTCCTCGGAAACTCAATCAAAAAATGTGCGGAAAATGCACCACCCCAAAAATAGTGCATTTCCCGCAAAGCACTTAAATCTGACCTATCGGTCGGGCCAGCCTCCGTTGCCCCTTACGACCAAAATGCCAATACTATCCGGTAAAGATACTTGGCACCCCCCGCAAGGACGAAGCGGACGGTTCCGAACAACAATACTGTGTTATTTATGTATTAATAAATTGTGAACAGGTTCAGTTAACTTTTCCGCGATTCTTTATTTCCAGTAGGTTTGCGTAAATTTTTGTTAATGGAATCCAAAGGCAAGAAGATACTGATCGCTGATGATGAACCCGATATCCTTGAGATCATCCAATATAACCTGACCAAAGAGGGGTATGAGGTGAGCACAGCCAAAGATGGAGATGAAGCAGTCGGGAAAGCCAAGACCGTCCGACCCGATCTGATCATCCTGGATATCATGATGCCAAAGAAGAACGGAGTAGAAGTTTGCGAAATTCTTAGATCACAGCCGACCTTTAAGGAAACCCTGATCGTGTTTCTGACTGCGCTCAGCGACGAAGGATCCCATGTCCGCGGACTGGAGACCGGGGCCGACGACTATGTGACCAAGCCTATCAGCCCCAAATTGCTGATCAGCCGGGTCAATGCGCTTTTCCGCCGAGTCAACAAAGAACCGGAGGACAAAGTGCTTAAGGTAGAGAACCTGAGCATCGACCCTTCCAAATTCGAGGTGATGGTTGACGGCAAGGATGTTACCCTGGCCAAAAAGGAATTCGAGCTGCTGTACCTGCTCGCGTCCCGGCCGGGTCGGGTCTTTTTGCGCAACGAGATCCTCAACCAGGTCTGGGGCAATGAGGTGATCGTAGGGGACCGAACCATCGACGTGCATATCCGCAAGATCCGCCAGAAGCTGGGGTTGGATTGTATCACCACGGTAAAAGGGGTAGGTTATAAGTTCAATCTCTGAAAGGCGACTTGGTTGAACAAGGAGTTGGTATCTTTGTAATTATTGAATCCATGCCTTCCACCAAAAATCTATCTCCCAGACAATTATCCGCTCTCACCGCCGTCCTGCTGGCCCTGCCGATCTCCGCCGGCATCTATCTGCTGACGACCAATACGATGGTGGGCGGGGCCTCGCTACTGATCATCTTCGGGGGATCCTATGCGCTGATCCTGTTCACGCTTGAGAAATTCATCTACCGGAAGATCAAGCTGATATACAAACTCATCCACCAGACGAAAGCCACGAAAAAGGAAGAGGTATATTTCAAATATATCCTGCCGCAAAAGAGTATCGATGAGGTCAGGGAAGACGTGGAGAAATGGGGTGAGAAGCGGAACGAAGAGATCGAAATGCTGAAAAAGAACGAAGCTTACCGGAAGGAATTCCTCCAAAACCTGGCACATGAGTTCAAGACGCCGATCTTCGCCATTCAGGGCTATGTCGACACGCTGCTCAACGGGGCAATGGACGACAGCTTTATCCGGAAAAAATTCCTTGAAAATACAGCGAAGAACGTGGAACGGCTGGTCAACCTGATGAATGATCTGGATGAGATCTCTACCCTTGAAAGGGGAGAACAATTGCTATTCAAGCAGAATTTCATTATCCAGGACCTGATCCGCGAGATCTTCGAATCCCTGTCGATCAAGACGCATAACAAGAATATCCGAACCTCGATAAAAAAGGGTTGCGAATCCCCGATCACCGTGTTCGCAGACAAGGAAAAGATCAGGATGGTGCTGATCAACCTGGTGGAAAACGCTTCCAAATACGGCAAGACCAGCGGTATCGTCGTCGCCAGCATCTACAAGATCGACGAAAAGAACGTCCTGATCGAGATCAGCGACGACGGGATCGGGATCGACGAAGAGCACTTGCTAAGAATTTTCGAGCGGTTCTATCGCACCGACGCCGCCCGGAGCCGCGATAAGGGCGGTACTGGCCTGGGGCTGGCGATTTGCAAGCATATCATCGAGGCTCATGGGCAGTCGGTCCATGTCCGTAGCCGACCGGACGTCGGGACGACGATCGGATTCACCCTGGAATCCAGGCGGGATTGAATTCGGCGGCCGGCCCTGAACGAAGGCTGCAGGGAGAACGCAAAATCTTCGTAGCTTTGGAGCTTCAAACCGAACGGCCAACCCAAAAAAATCCATATAGTGACAACCACCACCCAAGTCTTTGATTACAGCAAGTGGACCCCGCTGCTCCCCGAGCTGAGCAAACGATACCAATCCGCCACCCCCTACCCACATATCGTTTTGGAAAACTTTCTCGACCCCGAAGCGCTGAAGGATTGCATCGTCGAGTACAATCGTCTGAATGAAACGGATGGCTGGATCAACTATAAGCACTACAACGAAGACAAACGCGGATTGAACAAGATCGATCTGCTTCCCGAAACCATCAAGTCGACGATCAACGAACTGAACTCTCCGGCATTCCTGGAGTGGCTGAGCACGATTACGGGGATCTCCAACCTCCAAAAGGATGAAGGACTCGAGGGCGGAGGTATCCACCAATCCACCCGAGGCGGTTTCCTGAATATCCATGCCGACTTCACTGTTCATCCCCACCATCGCAACTGGCAGCGGCGGGTCAACGTGCTCGTCTACCTGAACGAAGACTGGAAAGAGGATTGGGGTGGCAAACTGGAGCTCTGGGACCGGAAAATGAAAGCCTGCGAACAAAGCGTTTTGCCGGTGTTCAACCGCTGCGTTATTTTCAATACCGATGCCGATTCCTATCATGGTCACCCCCTGCCGATGACCTGCCCCGAAGGAACTTTCCGCCGGTCCTTCGCATTGTATTATTATACCATCGAAGAGAACCCCTATCGCCGGGCCACCTACTACCAGGCAAGACCGGGCGACGGTAGCAACAAGTTGCTGGTGAAGATCGACAACGCGCTGCTGTCGGCCTATACCGCTATTAAGGGAAAGCTGGGCGCCAATGATAAAATGGTTAGCCGGATCCTGCGCTTTTTTTCCGGGAAAAAGAAATAGGGGCAGCTGCCGCCGCCGACTATTCCGAACGCAAACTATCGACAGGATTTACAGAAGCCGCCCGGATCGCCTGGAAGCTGACCGTGAGGAACGCGATCAGGATGGCCAAAACACCCGCCACCGCAAATATCCACCAGCTCATCGGTGTTCTATATTTAAAATCCTGAAGCCAGCGGTGCATGAAGTACCAGGCCAGGGGGGATGCGATCAGGATGGCGATCAATACCAACCCAAGAAAATCCTTCGATAACAGGGAAACGATGCCCGTTACATTTGCTCCGAGCACTTTGCGGACACCGATCTCGCGGGTACGCTGCTCGGCGGTGAACATGGCCAGGCCCAACAGGCCGAGACAGGAAATGAAGATGGCTAAAAAGGCGAAGTAATTGGCCAGTTTGCTGACGAGCTGTTCACTTTGGTATAATTTATTGTATTCGGCGTCCGAAAACTGGTAGGTGAAGGGGAAGGCGGGGTTGATCTCCCTGGATAGCTTTTCCAGAGCCGTCAGACCTTCTTTGTCCCTGCCTGCCCTCAGCCGCACGAGTAGCGTTCCGGATTGGCGATCCTCGTTCATGTGGATGATGAGCGGTTCGATCATCACGTGCAGGGAAGCGAAATGGAAATCCTGCAGCACCCCGATTATCTTTCCCTGGTGATCGCCCCACCAAACAGGCTTGCCGATGGGGTCGGTATAGCCCATCTTTTTCACGGCCGTCTCATTCACGATAAAACCTACCGAATCGGTTGGAAAGTCGCGGGAGAAGTCGCGCCCCTGAGCCAATTTTAGCTTCATGGTCTTTACAAAATCATAGCCTACGTCCGATTGGACGAAAGAAGTCACGAGATCGGGGGCCTTCCCTGTCCACCGGATACTGCCCGTATGGGTATAGAGTTCGGTCGGGGGCTGACGGATCTTGCAGACTTGTTCAATAGCCGGCATATTCTCGGCTTCCTGCTTGAACAACTCATATTTATTAGCCAATTCGCCTTCCAGCGGCATATAGACCAGGTTATCCCGGTCGAAACCCATGTTGGCCTTTTGGATATAATCCATCTGACGGTACATGACGATCATTCCCACGAGGAAAATAATGGAAAGCCCAAATTGAAAAACTACGAGCGCCTTCCGGAAAAAAGTCGCTCCACCGCTGAATCGCAACGAGCCTTTCAATACCCGGATGGGGTTCAAAGAAGAAAGGAAGACGGCGGGGTAGCTGCCTGATACAAAACCGGCCAATAACAATAAGCCAAGCATGACGGTCCAGAAAAGCGGCTGCCGGACCGGCAGAAAGAGCTGTTTACCCGTAAGGTCGTTAAAGGCGGGTAGAAGCAGTGTGGTCAGCAAGACGGCGAGCAGGATGGAAAAGAAGGTGAGCAGCATGGCTTCACCTATGAATTGCGCCATCAACACCGGCCGGGCGGCCCCAATCACTTTCCGCACCCCTACCTCTTTTGCGCGTTTAGTAGAGCGGGCGGTGGCGAGGTTCATAAAGTTGATACAGGCGATCAGCAGAATGAAGACGGCGACCAGGCTGAACAAACGGACATATTCAATTCGCCCGCCGTCAATCCGAGCATTTTTAAAGGTCGAGTGAAGATATTTCTCGGGGTAGGAAATCAAATCCAGTTCGACGCGGAACCCTTTGCCTTTTTGCTGGTACCGATAGATGAAATCTTTTATCTCTGCTCTTACTTTTGCCAGGTTGGCATCCGGTCGCAACTGGATAAAGGTGGGCGCATCGGTGTTGCCCCAGTTGTGTATCCAATCGTCGTTTTCTTTTTCAAAGGCTATCCAGCTTCTCAGGAAGTCAAATTGCTGTGAGGAGTTTGGCGGCAGATCTTCAAACACAGCCGATATCCGAAAATTGTCGCTGTTTTCGTAGCGGATCGCTTTTCCCATGGCCGCTGCCGGACTGCCAAAAAATAAATTGGCCATTTTTCGTGAAATAGCGACGCCTTCCAGCGTGTTCAATGCCGTCTGCGGAGTCCCCTCAAGCAGTGGATAGCTGAACATGGTGAAGAAATCGGCGCCGGCGAACGAACCGCTCATCTTGCTGATCTTTTGCTGCGCTTCGAAGGTATTGGTAGTGTTCCATTCGAGACTGCTGGCATATTGTACTTCGGGGATCTGTCTCTTCAGCTCGCCGGCCATTAAGCCCGGGGTGGGGAAGCTAGCCTCTACTTTACCATCGAAATAATCGCGTTCATATACCTGGTAGAGAAGTTTGCCGTTGGCATGAAAGCCGTCGACACCGCGTTCATCCTGTACCCAAAGCAGGATCAAAAGGCTGCAGGTCATGCCCAGGGCAAGACCCAGGATATTGATGCCCGAAAAGATCTTATTGCGGACCATATTGCGCCAGGCGATGAGAAAATAGTTTTTGATCATACGGCGTTCTTGTTATCCGCTTATTCCACTAAAAAAGATGCCACTGTTGGATTAAGGTAATAATCAATAGTTTATGGAATCGCTGATGGCGCCCACTGTTCGGTTTCAACACAGCGAGTGTGCCTTTCCGGGCGTTTTGTCTCCGGTCGAAGGCGGGGGACTTGAGTGGCCACCGATCTATCAGATCATTTTTGCGGTTGGGTTGGCGGCGCAGGAGCCGGCCCCGGAACCTCCCTTTTCAAAAACACAAAACCATTCTTCCGGTACAACTCTTTCAATTCGGGGTATTTGGCGGGGTCTTCCCAATTCTTCACCCGATCCACCTTCGTGACGAAATAGACCGGCTTGTCGATCGGACCGGTCAGCAGCCATTGCTGATCGTAGGAGTTGAGATTGGTCGGCCGCTCCTTTTTCGTATAGAAAAGGTCCCCATAACTTTTGAAGCCCAGCGTATGCACATAACAGTCCTCCCCTTGCCGGGCAATAAAAAAGTCGATGTCGGCGCCCTGGCTATACCGCTCCACCTTGGGAACGATGATCGCGGAGGCAAAGAAGACGACAATGGCCGTCCCGCCGAACAGAAACTGTGCCGCCCGCGTAAATGCCTGTTTGGAAAGGCTGCGGATACCAAGGATGAGCGCGGTGACCAACAGGATCCCGATCAATCCTTCAAACCCCGACCAGTGGACGTCGGCCTCCATATTGCCCCGGGCAAAAGTATCTTCAACATGGGGGGCCAGTCGTTTGACATTCAGGCCAATGACCGCCACCCCCAGGATCAGCAGCGAGATGAGCCCACCAAGGATCCCCAGCCCGATCCCAACATATTTTTTATACGGCATTTCGCGCCGCTCCCATTTGTAGATGGAATAGGCGGCCAGGAAGGTAACCGGAAACCAGGCCATGGAAGAATAGTGGATGATCCGGGACTGGACGATCGTAAACAATACCGTCACCACCCAAAAGAGGATGACCATCCAGATCTTGAAGTCCTTGTCATACCGGCCATTGTATTTGGCTTTGAAGAAGGCGGGGATGGCCAGGAGAGAGGCCGGGAAGCACCCCACCAGCAAGACGATATAGTGATATCCGAAAAAGCCTGCCTGGTCTGCATCGTGCGTAGTGAACAACCGCCACTGATATTTCAGAAATTCGTTGATGAACCAGGGTCCTCTTTTGATGGTCTCATAGCCGTACCAGGTAGAGGTTACCAGCAAGGCAACCGCCAGGAAAAGAAGGGCATGCCCCCAGCCGAAATAAAATTTGAACCGGTTATAGAGTAAATAAACGCCGAGGGTCAGGAGAAAGACCATAAGCGAGACCTGTCCCTTGGTTAGGACGGCCAGCCCCATAAAGATGCCGGATAAAACAACGTAATAGAGCTGGCTTTTATTGATTCCCGGTTTGTCGAAGCCGTTTCTCTTCCAATGATAGAGGATAAAATAATAAAGGGAAAGGAAAGTGAACAGGTTGAACCAGGGATCGATGATACCGGATTTGAAATACATATTCGGGAAAAGCGAACCGCCAAAAGCGAGAGCCCAGAGGATGCCGAATTTACGGTCGTAGATGCGCGAGCCGCAGCAAAAAACCGCAATCAGGGTGAAGATCCCGCAGATCGCGTTAGGGAATCGGGCTGCAAACTCATTGACCCCGAAAATCTTCATGGCCGTGCTTTGCATCCAAAAAAACATCGGCGGTTTTTCCCAGAAGGGTTTGAAGTCGATATACACCCGGGTATAATCATGCGTTTTGATCATTTCGCGGGAGGCCTCCGCAAAATTGATCTCGTCCCAGTCGAATAAATGCACGCGACCCAGGAAGGGGATAAAGAACAGGGCAGCAAGCCCGGCAATCAGCAGGATAGTGGTCGTCTTGTTGAGCTGCATTAGTTAAGCGGTTTATACATGTCTCTTTTCATCAAACCCCATTTACAGAGCCGATGAACAACGCTGACTTTCAGCACGCCCAGTCCATACGTGACGCTGCGGCTGAAATTGATGCTGGATGCCTCTTCAAAATACCGCGTCGGACAGGTGATCTCGGCAATCTCGTATCCAAGATAGACGATCTGGGACAGCATTTGATTGTCAAATACAAAATCTTCGGAATTGATATGGTAGTCGATCCGCAGAAGGATCTCCCGCGAAAAGGCCCGGTAACCCGTATGATATTCGGCAAGCTTTTGCCGAAGCATCACATTCTCAAAGAAGGTAAGCGCCCGGTTAAATACATATTTGTAAAGAGGCATACCGCCATGTAAGGCGCCTTTGCCCAGGGTCCGGGAGCCCAGAACGACCTGGTAGACATCGTTGGCGATCAACCAGGCCATCGAGGGGATGAGCTTGGGTGTATATTGATAATCCGGATGGAGCATGATGACGATATCGGCGCCGAGCTCCAGGGCCTTATCATAGCAGGTCTTCTGATTGCCTCCATAACCCCGGTTTTTGTTGTGCTTGATGATATGCGAGATCCCCAGCTCAAGCGCAACGGCTACCGTCCGGTCGCTGCTGTTATCATCCACCAGCACCACCTCATCGACGATATCGAACGGGATCTCCGCATAGGTTTTGCGGAGGGTAAGCTCTGCGTTGTACGCGGGGAGGACGATGACCAGTTTTTTACCTTCAATCATACGATATATGGAGATAGATGGAAAATTGACGGCAAACCTACATTAAACCGGGCAATTCCTAAAATTTGGCAGCCGTAGCGCGGGGATATCGCAGTTTGGTCAAAAATAGCCAGTGAATGAGTACGGCCGTCAGCGTGCCGATGAACGAACCCACCAGCACATCCCCCAGGAAGTGCTGACCCAGATAGATTCGTGAATACCCGACCGCAACGGCCACCAACAGGTAGAGGATATTTCCTTTTTTGTTGCTGTCAAAGATGGCCAGCAGGGTGGCCAGGGCAAATACCGAAGTGGAATGACCGGAGGGAAAACTGGCAAATCCGATATGGGTCACCCCATCGATAAAATAAGAATATTGACCCGCCGGGAAATATTGTTTGGGCCTGGGCATGGAGAACAGGTTCTTTAATATCTGCGCCAGCAGCGCGGAGGCCAGGAAGGCGGCAATCAGCTGGAAGGCGCGTGACCAGCGGCGTAACAACAGGAAGATCAGGCAAATGACGATGGCGAACCGGCCGTCACCAATAGAGGTCACCCAGATAAAAACGGTATCCAGCATGCTGCGGTGATAGGGATTCAGCTCGATAAAGCTGGCCGCCTTCCCAACCGTAAGCAGGAAGATCAACCCGATGGAGAAAAAGAATAGATAACAAAAGAAAAAATTACGGTTGCAAATCAATATGGCCTTCAAGCTCTTCATCCGGTAAAAATACAAAATCCGGTCGATCAGAGCCCCGCCACCAGTTCCTCCGCCAGCCCGAACGATAAGGTCATGCCGGCGCCGCCTACACCATTGATAACATAGACATAGGGCTCCGGAGAAAAGAAAAGATCGGCCTCGCCGTCCGTCAGCTTGGCATAGACTCCGTTCCAGGTCTCCGCCACGGTCCAGTCCCTGAAGTGTGCAAAGGTCCGCAGATAATCCAGGATTTTGCGGTTGATCATTCCTTTATCGAACGGATCATGCGTCAGCCCGTATTCGTGAGAATCTCCGACAGTCAATTCGCCCTTACCGTTCTGCGAGACCATCACATGGATGCCCCATTGCAGGTAGTCGCCCATCTCATCCGCGTATCGCCGCCGCAACCCGGGAAGAGAAGGGGCCGCCTTGAAGCTGTTGTAGTGAATGAGTGACAGGCCGCCGCACAGCGCCGGACCGATGCGCCAATCCGCGGGCTGGGCGGCCAGCCTCATCATCTGTAATTTGCATTTGGTAAAGGGCTGCTGCCCAAAATGCTCGGGATACAAGGTCTCAAAATCCGCGCCATTGCAAATAAATATGAGATCGGCCGCATATTCCTCGTCGTTCCCGATATAGACGATCTGATCGGAGATATAAGAGACACATTTCCCCCAATAAAATTTGATATTCAATTCTTCGGTCAACCAGACCGGCAAGGCGGAGATGGCTTCGCGCGGGTCGACGATCACCTCATCACCGCTGTGTAGGCCGCCCAGGAGACCATCCGCCACGACCGCTCCGGAGGCTTCCGCGATAGAGCAGGCATCCAGAAGCCGAACGGGCCGGCCCTCCTTTCCGAAAGCCTCGTGCAGCTCCTGCAGGACCTGCCATTCGTCCGGATGATAAGCCAGGTGAAGGCTGCCGGCCCTCTCATGCCAGAAACCGGCCCGCGACGCGATCTCTTTCCATATATCCCTGCTCCGGATCGCACGGTCATACATTTTACCCGCCGGCTGGCCGATCGGCCAGATCATTCCGAAGTTGCGGATGGAAGCGCCTACGGCCTTGTCCGATCTTTCGAATACCCTGACTGAAAATCCCTGAAGCGCCAGTGCCCTTGCAGTGGCCAGCCCGACGATGCCGGCGCCTATAACAATAGCTGATCGCGATTGCATAATTCCCCCGTTATTGATTTAAGTGCGGGAAAAGGGACATTCCGGAATATCGTCTTTTTCCCGCAAAAGATTTAATGTCTGACCTTTGGTCGAGCCGCTTCCAGCGGCTCCTGCTTCTTATAGATCCTGGTAAAAAGGATGGCGCCCCACAGTACGCACACGATACCGGCGGCGGCTGCAAAATAGAACATCCCCGTAAAAAAGTCCACCCAGGTATATTTTATCCTTACGAATTCCTTGATCAGCAGCACGGCTACCGTCCCCAGATAACCGAAGGCATCGGCGATATAGATGAGGAAGCCGACGTTCCCCGGTATCTTATAAGCCGCAAGCATCCGTTCGAAATAGAAACAATTATACGGCACGTAGCCGAGATAGAGACCGGCAGAGGCCGTGACGATCCAGGCCACGGGTGAGATGAAGTGGAAGTGAAAGGCAAGCGTCGCCCCCGCCGCCAGGGCAAAGCCGCCGATAATGATCACGTTATTCAGCAGGAAGGCCCGGTAATTATTTCGGATCAAAAAAAAGCCACCGATGACCGCCAGCACGATCAGCGATACGATGGTGCTGGTCCTGGCAAAGACATCCGCGTTGTTCTTAAAACCCGTCTCGCTCCATAACTCGTTGGCAAAATCTTCGGTAAAATCCCTTAAGACGGTCAGCATCGCATACGCCGCAATGATGGGGATCAGAGCAAGGCCAAATACCTTGAGAAAGCTCCGCCGCTGTTCCTTTCCCATCGGAAGCCGGACGGTACGCATCGCGATGTCTTCCGCGGTGGGCGGCGGCGTCTGGTTGAGGAGCCAGGTGCTGAGGAGCAGCGGGCCGATAAATACGGCGCCCGCCGCGAATGGCATCCAGAATTCGTTGACGCCGCCAAACAAAAGCAAGCTTTTGCCGACGGTCTTGGCCAATCCGGAAGCAAAGATAAAGCTGGTGGCCAGCACGGCGCCCATCAACTCGGTTGTCCGGCGACCTTCAACAAAACCAAATACGAGCCCCCAAATCATCCCCAAGGGTAAGCCGTTGATAAACATAAAAACAAAATTGTATGGAGCGGGTACCAGACCGAACAACAACAGGGAGGTCCAGGCCGTCAGCACCAGTTTGACGATAAATCCGGCCCTTTTGGCGGGCTCCATTCCGGCGATAAAACGGATGCCATAGAACTTGCTGAGCATATACCCCAGTACCTGGGAGATAACCAGCACGACCTTATAGGATATCCCCAGAAAAGCGATCCCTTCATAAGAGGCCGCAGTAAAAGGTTTTCGGAATCCATACATGCTAGCGTAAACCGTAAATGACGTCAGCGATACATAAAGGATGAACACCCATCCCGGACAACGCTGAAGCCAGGCCCGCAGCCCGGTCGTGCGACCGGTCGGCGTATCTGCTGGAAGGGGAGCCGGTTTTTGCATGCGATCGGATTATGCTTGTTCGATGATCGGAAGGAGCTCCCGCAAATCGTCGATGATAAAGTCGGGACCATAAGACTGCAGTTGCTCGCGCGTATAGGCGCCAGTGGTCACGCTGACGACCTTACCGCAGGCCGAACTCCGTCCTTCTTCCACATCCACCTCGGTATCCCCTACCTTCAGCACCTGCCCCGGCGAGACGATTCCGAGGTCGTCCATCAGCACCTGGATCATGTCGGAATGCGGACGTCCCTGAGCTACCTCATCGCTGCAGATCACCTGATCGATGAGTGGACTGCGATCATCCCAACGAAGCCGGTGCAATATCGTATCGGTGATGGATCGGGTAAACCCCGTGTTCAGGGCCACTTTTATCCCTCGTTTTTTGAGGGCCCGGAAAACATCCTCCGCATGCGGAAGAGGCGCGAGGGTCTCGTCATTCATATAGAACTCGATCATATTGTCAATGAACCGGGTGTGGATGCGGTCGGCCAGCTCTCCATCGTCTTTCCGTTCAGGGGCAAACTTCTCCAACAACAGGACAATGGCATCCATCTTCCGGAAACCCATCACTTTCTTCACTTCAGCCGCGGGCATGGTAAATCCATACTCCTTAAAGGCGGTAATAAAGGCCTCGGCCACATTCCCGTTATCCCGGACGGTAGTGCCGGCAATATCGAAAACGACCAATTGTATAGAGCTCATTTGAAAATTTTTGAGGTAGATCAGCGGCTCCCGGCTGTCTGCAGGTGCTGTAGCATCATTTCCCGGTAATGCTTCAGATCGGGTAAGGGTTGATGTTCGATCTTGGCCTGTTCATCCCAGCTACGCATGCGAATGATCAAGTCAAACAGCGGATATTGCTCGAAAGCGGCGGCCTCTTCCACCGTCATGGGGCCACCCTGATATTCCAGCGTCCGTTTGCTGGCGTCGGAAAGATGGGTATAATAGTCCGGATCCTTATAGGTAAGATACCGCTTTGCCTCCACATGGGATTCTACAAGGCGGCTAATCTTTTTGGAGAAACCTTTCTCCCGCAGAAATTCGGCACCCAACTCCTCATGGTCCCTGATGCCATACCCGTCCATTTGGTTATCTCCCCGCGCGGCTTCGGAGATATGGCCGATATCGTGCAAAAAAGCGGCCAGAATGACTTCCTCGTCGTATCCCTGCGCTTCAGCCAGCTCCGCCGCCTGAGCCATATGCTCCAGTTGGGAGACCTTTTCGCCGGCGTATTCCGCACCACCATGCTCTTCGTAAAGGCTCATGATCTCATCGGTAATTTCGCGGGCTTGCTCGGTAGTCATTTTCGCTATATTTAATTGATGTCTAAAATTACCGTATTCCTTTCTTATTCAGATAATCCACAAGGTCTCCCGGATGATCCGTCTGCAATCCTTGCAACCCTTTTTGGATCGCCGCGTCCCATAACGCGGCATTTTCTCCGGGGCGCTGAATATCCGGCAGCACCATCACACCCAATGCCGCAGCCGCTTTGATCATCTCCGTCGTGTATTCGTCAAAATCGCCGTCGAGCACATCCGGATGATATTTTTCCAGGAAGGATGTGATACTATCCGCGCCCCGGACATTAGCAGGCAGGCTGACCATCAACGGCATACCGGGCGCCACCTTTCGCCACTCATTGAACTGGAATGGGGCGTTAATATACACAAGAACTTCCTTTTCCATGCCCCGTTTGACGATCTCCCGCCAGGCGGGAGCCGGATCGGCATTCTTAAAATCAAGATAAATATAGATCTTCCCTCTACACAGATCCAGCACCTGAGTGAAAAGGGGAACCTCCTGTTCGCCCCATTCCGGGTGCGCTCTATCCTTCACTTGCAGCGTATGCAGCTTCTCCCAGGGCATATTTTTGACGAGCCCGGTGTCATTGGTCATCCGGTCGACGGAAGCGTCGTGCATAATGACCAACTGACTGTCCGCAGTTGTCCGAAGGTCGATCTCCACATAGTCGGCCCCGGCCGCTATAGCGTTGGAATAAGCAGCCAACGTGTTCTCCGGAGCATGCGTATGATCACCGCGGTGCGACACGACGACAAATGGATGCCGGAGTTTTGGCAAGGGGTTTGGCGTTTGCGCGCAAATCGTCATCCAGGAAAAGATACAGGCCGCCGAAGTCAGCAGCCTGTATATGGTATAGGGATATTTCGTCATGTCCGTTGCCGCATATTTACTTAATCAGCCAAATCTTCTGATTCAGGTCATCGGCGGTGAAACCCTGGCTCGATACTGCTGCAGCCCAATTCTTCGCGTTCTGGGCTTGTTCAGTAACCGGATAGGCCCAACGGACCGGAATTACACCGCCATTACCTACTCCGCCGCCACCCTGGAAAGCGGGAACGCCGATCCTGCGCCAGTTGTAGTAAGCTTCATAACCGGAGTTTTCGAACATGGCGATATATTTCTGGAGCACGATCTGGTTGATCGCGGTCGCCTGGGTGGAGGAAAGCTGTACGGCAGCCTGGCTGTAGTAGGTATTCCAATCGAAGGTAAAGGGATAGGGAGCCACCTGGGTAACCGCGTTGGCGCCCGGAGGCAGGAAGTAGGCTGTGAAGTTGGTTTGGGTCACGTCGATGCCGTAGAAAGCCATCGAGGTGGTGATCCCGTTCGTATACCAGGTCGAGGCGTTACCCGGGGCCCAGCCGCGCTCGATGCCCTCGGCAATATTGAAAAGCATTTCCTTATATCCTACGAGGACGTCAGGATCACCGGTAAAATTGGAATAGTAGCGTTTGCGACCGATAAAGGAATACAAACCGGCGCTGGCATTGGCGTACATGGTTCCAAGATCGAGGCCCGTGCTGGCGCCCACAAAATATTGGAATTGTGCTGGATTATTCACATCGATACCGGGTAGCCCCCAGGCGGGGTCACAAGTAATGAACACGCGGGGATCGCTGATTGTCGTGAGCGCGCTGACATAGGTAGCGGCCATGTTGAAGCGACCCGCGATAGAGCCGAAGTTGCTCGGATTGAACGGATAAGTGCTATAGGTATTCGATCCGCCGGGATTATAGTTGAATTGGAAGTCGTCGCTCTGGCTGGTAAAGACGGGATATTGGGTGGGGCTGGCAAGAACAGCCGCAAAGCGGGCAGGCACGTTCAGGGTAGCGTCGGAAGCCTTGGGGCTCAAGGCCACCAGCACTCTTAGCTTAAACGAATTCACCAGTTTCTGCCATTGGGTAAGAACCCCTCCATAAAAGATATCCTGTGACGCGGATAAGGAGGCATCGTTTGCGGCGATCAGGGTGGCAAAATCGGAATTGGCTGAATCCAGTTGGTTCAGGACGAAAGCAAAAACCTGCTCCTGCGGAGTGTAAGTGGGCGTGGAGGTGACCGCTGCGTCCAGGGCCTCCGTCTGAGGGACATCGCCCATCAGGGAGGTTAGGTTGTAGTAGTAATAGGCAGTGACAAACCGGCCGATGGCCTCATAGGGGTTAACGGCAGCACCACCCCTGGACGTCACTTCTTTCTCCATCTGCGCCACATTTTTCAGGACCAGATAGGCATTGAACGGGCCTTCGCTTGTATTGGCCTGATTGTCGGTGGTAACGGAGTTATCAGTCCAGGAATAGATATTGTTGCCGTAATAATTATAGTTCTGGCAATGGTATTGGTTCCAGTCGCCGACATTGTCCCAGGAATTAACGCCGCCCAGGGCGCCGATCGAGCTGCTGCCGTTGACGCCGGACATGGCCATCAGGACCGTCCCCAGAATCAGATTGGGGGGAACAGTGGTGGGATTGTTGGGATCGTTTATCTTGCCATCGATCTGCTTTGTGCAGGAATTCAGCAGCAAAGGACCTGCCAGGATGAGAAAGAGATATTTTATATGTTTCATACTTTTTTCTTTATGAGTTTAGAAAGAAAAATTGATGTTGATACCGTAGCTGCGCGTAGTAGGCGTTTGCAACCCGGAGCTGGTTGATGGACTCGAACCGTATTGACCATTGCTGCCCACATTATAAACCGCTTGGCTATATTGATCCACATCCAGGTCTTTGTATTTATTGGGGAAGAAGTAAAGCAGATTCCTTCCCACCAATGAAACGCTGGCGTTACTGATGATCGATCTTCTGCCAAAGACGCTTTCAGGGACCTTATAGGTGAGCGTTACTTCGCGCAATTTGACATAGGTCTTGCTGATGGTCGTCAGGTCATTGATAGAAGCAGCCTGATAGACGAAGGGTTGAACCAGGCTCTTGCTGGTATTGGTCGTTTCGGTGAGCTGTTTGTAGTTGGTGACCTGCCCGGTGATGGGATCCAGCTGTATCGTGCCGCCGGTCAGGTTGACACCCTGACCCGTATACGCCGGTATATTGGCCTCGTCCGAAGGTCTTGCCGCACCCAGCGCGCCCGTGGCCGCCTCAATATGGCGGCCGCCCTGGAGGGTCTTTTGCCTGACATAGTCGTCCACGACGCCGCCAACCATTCCGTCGAACTGAAAGCGCATGGAAAAATTCTTATAGGCGAAGGTATTGATCACGCCCCATTGCCAGTTCGGATCGGAATGGCCAAAGATCTTTTCAGCCGGAGAGCCAGCCTGTGAGTACGTGATATAGTCTCCGGAACTGGGATCGATCACCAGTTTACCGTCCGGCGCACGGACAAAACCGTTGCCATAGACCAGATCCACACGCTGACCGTTCTTCTCGTAATTGTCCGGGTTGGAGTTGTTCACCCATTTCTTGATGAAGGTGAAGAAGTTGGCCGTTACCATCCAGTTGAGCCCACGAGGATTTACGATCGGCTTACCGGTAAGGACGGCTTCCCAGCCATTGTTTGTGTACGTGTTTCCGTCAGTGAGGAAGGCGGTATAGCCGGAGGCATTCGATGTACCCTGACTAACGATATTGGTGTTCTTATAGTGGTAGTAGGTGACATCCAGACCGACCCTGTTGTTCAGGAAACGAATATCGCCTCCGAATTCGGTCGCCTTTCTGTCTGCTGTGATTATATTGGGGCTGACCACCTGATCGGTATACCTGGCGCTGTTCTGGCCAGAATAGGTGGGATTCAACGTATAGGTCTGAGTCAATTGATAAGTGGGCCCGTTATAAGGGGAAGCCCAATAGTAGCCATACCCACCGGCAGGCGTGGAGCTGACGTTGGGTGAAAAAGTCGGGCTGGTGAGACCGGACTTGCTTTCCGCATACGAACCCCTGAACTTGAGGAAGGAGATCACCTCGGGCAGACGTACATATTCCGAAACGACCGTCGCCAGGTTAAAGGAGGGGTAGTAATAGCTGGTATGTTGAGCGGGAAGCACGGAAGCTTCATCCACGCGACCCGTCACATTCGCGGTAATATAGGACTTGTAGCCCAGATCGACGGAGTAATAAGCGCTCAGCACCAGCATCGAAGAATGAAAGCTGCTTCCTGTTAAAGCTCCCTGGGAGTTGGAAAAGGAATAGACACCGGGGGCATTCAGATAATTAGTGGATTCGAAACCGGAATTAAAGCTGAAATTCCTGGCTGTCGCGCCACCAACGGCCGAAAGGTCGAGGAAACCTGCGATCTGGTTTTTGTGATACCTGACCTGCAGGTCTTCGTTGTCGTCGAATTGCGAACGACGGTCTTCACGATAGTCCCCCTGGCGGAGCGGTCTGCCGTAAACGCCCGCGGAATAGGGCATCTTCTCCGAGTTGAACATATCATAAGCTGTGAAGCTGGGCCGGAACTGGAAGTCAATGTTCTGATTGAGTTTGTAGTTCAGTGACATATAACCATATTCGTTGTTCTGCTCATGGCCCCGCAGCCATTCGTAGGACATGAACCAGGGGTTGTTATAACGGTAGTATTCTTCATAATTCTGCTCGATGCCTACCTTACCTGGCTGCCAGTAATTCCGGATGTTGGGGCTGTTTACGCTCCAGTCTGCACCGCCCCAGATGATAATATTATAAATGATGCTATTGGGCCCGTAGTTGACGTCCGGGACATTGGGCGACGATTGCCTGCTATAGTTGAAATACGTGGACAGGCTAAACCTGTCATTGAACCGCTGGGTGAGGTTGGCGGTGAAGTTTCCGTTGTTGAGCTTGGTATTGGGAACGATACCTTGCTGCCAGGTATCGCCGACGGATATGCGGACGTCTGTCTTTTCGGAAGAAGAGCTGATGGCGATGCTGTTGGCGGAAAGCTCGCCGGCCTGGATAAAATGTTTCAGGTTGTCTTTTCCCCGGGCGACCCAGGGCGTGGGGGCCACGTGACCGGAATAGGTACTGCCGTCCGCAAAAGTGGTCGTATAGGTTTGGTTGGCGTTGTAGGCGCCGTCATATTGGGGCAGTAGCTGACCCCGGAACTGCGGTCCCCAAACGTCGTAATCGTAGTCGTTGATGCCGACGCCGATAGCGCCGCTGCCGAAATAGGAAGAGGCGCTGGAACCGCCACCGCCAAAGGCATATTTGCCGTTATCACCGGGACCATAAAGGTCGTTGTATTTCGGGAGGGCAATGAAGCCTTTGTTGATCTGGTTGCTGCTGTTGAAGGTGACCACCATCTTACCCCTGGTGCTCGCGCCCTTTTTGGTGCTGATGATGATGGCGCCGTTCTTACCCTGGAAACCGTAAAGGGCCGCGGCGTTGGGTCCTTTCAGTATGGTAAAGCTCTCGATATCGTCCGCATTGAGGTTATAGGTGTCGGAACTGATCTGTACGCCGTCAACCACAAAAAGAGGCCGGTCGACAGGGCTGTTCTCTCCACGCATAATAACATCGGCAGGACGACCGATCTCCTGGTTGATGTTGATCTCCAAACCGGCCGACTGCCCCTTCAACGAATTGATCGGGTCGGCTTCACGAGCCTGCGTAAGAGTGGAAGCGTCAACAGTCTGGAGGGCATAGCCCAGACGTTTGGCCTCTTTGCGGATCCCCGTTGCGGTGACGACCACCTCGCTGAGACTACGGGCATTGATGGTAAGGGTGACCGTAAGATTATGTTCGGCGCCCACCGGGACTTCCTGGTTGACTACGCCAACGCCGGAAAAGACCAGGATATCCCCCTCTTTGGCTTTAATGGCAAATCCGCCGTCAATTCCTGTTGCCGTACCCGTGCGCGCCCCTTTTATGGATACGGTAACACCGGGCGCAGGGGAATGATCTATTGCAGAAAAGACGTGGCCGATAATGACGGACTGAGCGAAGGAGCCGAGCGGCAATAGGAATACCGCAAGCAAGACTCCTGCAAGCAGGGGAATTTTCTTACTCATAAACAGGAATGTTTTTAGTTACTGTATGTAATCTCCCGGCGAAAGTAGAAGGGCAATGTGATGGGAAGGTTAGCCCAGATTTAAGGAACTGTTAACAGTTTATAAAACTCACAATTTGTTAATACTGGCTTAAAACAGTAATAATATTATATATAGACCTTTGCAAAACCACCACAATGGAAAAACGATCCGTAGATGTAGTAGTACTCTCCGATGTACACCTTGGAACCTATGGCTGCCGCGCCAAGGAATTGGTTAATTATATCAAAAGCATCTCCCCCAACATACTCATCCTCAACGGTGACATCATCGACGGTTGGCAGTTCAACAAACGCTATTTCCCCGTCGCGCATATGATGGTCATCAGAGAGATCATCCAGCTCATCACCAATGGGACCCGGGTTTTCTATATTACGGGCAACCACGACGAAATGATGCGCCGGTATACCGACATCCAGATGGGTAATTTTGCGCTGACGGACAAGCTGGTGCTGGAGATCGACAACAAAATGACCTGGATCTTCCACGGGGATGTCTTCGACAATACGACCAAGGGCGGTGCCAAGGTGCTGGCGAAACTGGGGAGCAGTGGATATAACCTTTTGATCCGGTTCAATAGATTTATTAACTTTATACTAAAGGCTTTTGGCCGTGAGCGGGTATCCATCTCCAAAAGGGTTATGGCAGGGGTCAACAAGGCCGTCAGTAAGATCAACGACTTCGAGCTCATAGCAGCCGAGCTTGCCATCGAAAAAAAGTATGACTTTGTCATCTGCGGCCATATTCATCAGCCGCAAAAGAAGGTCGTGGAAACAAAGAATGGAAAGGTCACCTACCTGAACTCCGGGGACTGGGTGGAACACTGCACAGCATTGGAATACCAACACAACGAATGGAGCATCTTCGAATACAATGAAAAGGATTTCCCCGTAACCCAGACCGTAGAAATGAAGTCCAATGTCAGCGTGCTGACGGACGAGATCAACTTTTATATCAGTTCACTGGCTGCCATCTAACCGTTTTCGGCCGGAGGCCGAAACGACCGATAGGTCAGACATTAGCGGATTGCAGGAAATACGCTAATTTTTTTGGACGCGTATTTCCTGCACATATTATAAACGCATGAAGATTTTCTACGCAGTACAGGCAACAGGAAATGGCCATATCAGCCGGGCAATGGAGCTCCTCCCCTACCTGGAACGGTATGGCCAGGTCGATATCTTCCTGAGCGGGGCCAATAACAGTCTCAAACTGGACGCTCCCATCCGGTACCGGAGCAAGGGGTTGAGCTTGTTCTATACCCATAGCGGAGGACTCAACTACTGGCAGATCGCCCGGCAGATCTTGTCGCCGGTCCGCATCTTCCGGGAGATCCGGGATCTGCCGGTAGAAAAATATGACGTGGTAATCAATGATTTCGAGTGTCTCACGTCGCTGTCCTGCGCCTATAAGAAAGTAGCCTCGGTCAATTTTGGCCACCAGGCCAGCTTCGTCTCATCCAAAGTGCCGCGCCCCGCTAAAAAGGACCCGATGGGCGCCTGGATATTGCGGAATTATGCCCGCGCCACCCAATATGTCGGACTCCACTTTTCGCAATACGACGACTTCATCCTGCCACCGGTGATCAAAAAGGCGATACTCCAGGCCGAGCCCCAGGATAAAGGCTATATCACTGTCTACCTTTCCTCCTATAGCGATGCCACGGTCCGGCAACATCTGCTGCCGTTAAAAGAGTTCCGCTGGCAGGTATTTTCCAAAGAGGTTCGTCAGCCCGTGCAGGATGGGAATATCCTTTTTCTCCCCGTCGGTGGAGCTTCATTTAACAAAAGCCTCGTCAATTGCAGCGCCATGCTCACAGGCGCCGGCTTCGAGACGCCCGCGGAAGCCCTGTACCTGGGTAAAAAGCTGATGGTTATCCCGATCCGGGGGCAATACGAACAGTTCTGCAACGCGGCCGCCCTGTCCCGAATGGGAGTACCGGTATTGGATGCGTTGGATGAGGGATTTGAAGGGGTCTTCCGGGAATGGATGGAGCAGCGCAAAAGACCACATCTCCACCTGGATTATTCGACCGAGGCGATCGTCAGTTACCTGATGCACCATTGTACACAGAAGAAGAAGGATGCGCTGGATATGCTGTATCCGGATGCGGTCTTCAATTAGCCCCGTTTAGCCGCCGCAGGCGGCGTAGCCGAGCAGCGATCCAAAAAGACCAACGGCCGCAAAGAAAAAAGCCACCATCATGGAAATGAAGTGGCTTCTGCATGAGAAAATTCAACTCTACATATATAAACCATCGATTAACAGATGCTGTCCAATGGTGACTAACCAATTAACAGAACACAAATCTAACTCCCCCGTATTACGGGGACTTTACTGAATCGTTATCCCTATATTATCAGACAAACTTATTCCGGTGTTTGAGCACCTTGGCTTCGAGATAAAAGATGATTTCCTCAGCGATATTCTTCGACTGGTCGCCCACCCTTTCCAGCTTGCGGATCGTGGAAAGGATCCATAAGGCCTGGGCGGTGTCCTGGGGATGGTCTTTGAGGTGCTTCTCCAGCACCTTGTGGGACTGGCGATTGATATCATCCAAAAATTCGTCCTTTTTAAATACGCTCCTTGCCAGGATCGTGTCCTCCTTCTCAAAAGCTTCCTGGGTATCTTCCAGCATCCGCACCGATTCTTCGTACATCGGCAGGATCCGGGCAACATCCAGCAATCCCTGGGTGAAAGGGACCTCCGCATCGATCACGTATTTGGCGATGCCTTCGGCGATATCGCCGATGCGTTCGAGATTGGTATTGATCTTTAGCACGGCCAGGAGGAAACGAAGGTCGATGGCGACGGGGCAGAACAGCGCAAAAATGTTCTCACAATCGCGGTCGATCTTGAGCTCGCTGCCGTTTACCCGCTTTTCCTTCATTACCACTTCCCGGGCCAGGTCCTTGTCAAAATTAATAAACGCCAGCCGGGCCTTATTGAGCTGGGAATTGACCAGCGTCCACATATTGACGGCTTCGGTTTTCAGCAGTTGTAATTCGGTTTCTATTTGTGCCATATCGGTCGATAAGTTGATGATGCGAAGGGCCGGGGATGTATTAAAGTTAGCTAAAACGGCCCGTAATATAGTTTTGTGTCCGGCTGTCCTTTGGAGCAGTGAACATGATCCTGGTCTCGTCATATTCCACCAGCTCGCCGAGGTAGAAAAAAGCGGTCTTATCGCTCACCCGCGCGGCCTGCTGCATATTGTGGGTCACGATGATCAGCGTGTAGTTCGTCTTTAGTTCATGGAACAGTTCCTCTACGGTCGAGGTAGAGATCGGGTCCAGCGCAGACGTTGGCTCGTCGAAGAGCAACACTTCGGGTTCCATGGCCACGGCGCGGGCGATACAAAGCCGTTGCTGCTGACCGCCGGAAAGAAAAGAGCCTTTTTTGCTCAGGGAATCCTTGACCTCATTCCAAAGCGCCACCCTGGTGAGCGAATGCTCGACGACCCGGTCCCGTTCAGCCTTGGGCAGCTTGATCCCATTTAACTTATATCCGGCGATAACGTTGTCATAGATGCTCAGGTTGGGAAACGGGTTGGGGCGCTGGAACACCATCCCGATCTTGAGACGGACGAATATCGGGTGCATCTGGTAAATATTCTCATTATTAATGGTCATCTCACCGGAGCTGGTCGCGCCGGGGATCAGTTCGTGCATCCGGTTGATACAGCGCAGATAGGTTGTCTTCCCGCAGCCCGAAGGGCCCATGACTGCAACGACCTTGTTTCGGGGGATATCGATATTGACATTCTTAACGACGTGATTGCTGCCAAATGAAGCATTGAAGTTCCTGCTCTTTATAATTGTACTTTCCATTTTCTGGTGATCAGCTTTGTAAAGATATTAAGCAAAAGAACCCATACCAGCAGGATAAGCGATGCGCCCCAGGCCAGATCCTTCCATTCGTCATTGGCACTGGTCGCGTAGGTGAAGATGATGTGGGGCAGGCTCTCCATGGGCTTCCAGACTTTGAAGTTCAGGTACGGGCTGCCGAAGGCTGTGAAGAGAAGCGGCGCCGTCTCGCCCGTGATCCGGGCGATGGACAACATCACGCCGGAAAGGATGCCGCTTATCCCTACCGGAACGACTACCTTGAAGATCACCCGGTGGAAGGGCATACCAAGGGCGAAAGCAGCTTCCTGTAACGACGCGGGGAGCAACTTGAGCGTTTCTTCAGTGGAGCGGACAATGATCGGGAGCATCATGATCGCCAGGGCAACGCTGCCGGAAAGCGCCGAAAAGCCAAGCGGTTTCACCATCCAGAAATAAGCCACGATGCCGATGACGATGGAGGGGACACCCTGGAGAATGTCCACGCAGAGCCGGCTCCAATAGGCCAGACGGCTTTTTTTATTCTCGCTGAGATAGATGCCGGCCAGGATGCCGATGGGTATCGCGATCACCGATGCGCATAAAATGATCAGGATGGTCCCAATCAGGGCATTCGCGATCCCGCCGCCCGTTTCCCCAACTGGTTTGGGGATATTGACCAGGAAATGCCAGTTGATCTTGGTGATCCCCTGCTCGAGTATATAAAAAAGGATGAACAGGAGCGGGACGACGCAGGCAAAGGCGAATATGGTCACCAGCACCTTGAAGCCGTAGTTCTTGCCGATCCTGTATTTGACGCTTTTGATTTCCATGTGACGGTGATTGATTAATCATTAGTGAACCGGTCGATGATCTTCTTCCCGATCAGGTTGATCACCACGGTGACCAAAAAGAGCACCAGACCCAGCTCGATCAGCGCGGAAACATAGACCGGCTTGTCGGCCTCGCTAAATTCATTGGCGATGACGCTTGCCATCGTATTGCCGAGTGCGAAAATGCTGTGGGGCATCAGGCTGGTGTTGCCGATCACCATCGTAACGGCCATGGTCTCGCCCAGCGCGCGACCCAGCGAAAGCAAGATGCCCGCGAATAGTCCGGACTTGGTATATGGCAAGACAACACTGCGGATCACCTCCCATCTGGTGGCGCCCAATCCGTAGGCAGCTTCCTTTAACTGCGAGGGAACCAGTTGGATCATCGATCTGCCCAAAGAAGCCGCATAAGGGATGATCATGACGGCCAGGACGAGGGAGGAGGCGAAAATACCCTGCCCGATCGGCGCAAGGACCCCAATATGTGATTCAAAGGTCCGGACGATCGGCACCAGCACGGCGAGGGCCCAGAAGCCATAGATGACCGACGGTACCGCGGCGATCAGCTCAACCGCATTTTTTAGAAAATCCGGCAGCCATCCCTTGGGATAATACTCACCCAGAAAGATCGCTATAGCCAGCGAAAAAGGAACGGAAATGACCAAAGCAAGGAAGGAGCTGATCAGCGTGCCCAGAAGAAAGGGGGCAGCTCCGTAGATATCCTGAACGGGATCCCAGGTCTTACCCCAAAGATATTTTAGACCAAGCGCCTTGATGGAGGGCATGGACTTAATAACAAGGGTCAATAGAATGCCCATGACCAGGATGACCATCAGCAGCCCGATAATTACGAGGGCTTGACGAAAAACGGTCTCGGTCCGGATCTGCCGGAAGGATCGCCGTATCCGGTTTTTTGCCTTGGCGATGCCTTCAGGCGTAGAATTAATTACCCGCAGCGGAAGGTCGCTGCGGGTAATCCCGCCATTCTTTACAGAAGTATCCATATAATGAATTCAGGTTACTGCAATATCGGCTTGCCGTCGTAGGTCGCGGACTTCAGGATAGCGTCGCCTACATTGACAGCTGCCGGGGACAGCGGCGCATAGTTCAGGGACGGGCTATACTGCTGACCGTCATGGATCATCCACGACAGGAGCTTCAGCAGCTTGCTGGCACGATCGAGGTTTCGGTCGTTGTATTTCTGCTCTTTATAGATGATCACCCAGGAGAAACCGGAAATGGGGTAGCCGTCCGGCGCGTCCGTGTTCGTCAGGGACACTTTGGAATCCGGGGGGATCTGGACATTGGCTGCCGCCGTTACGCTGGCGATCGTAGGGGTAATAAAGTTGCCCGCCTTGTTCTGAACACGCGCATAAGGTATTTTGTTCTGGATCACATAGCTCATTTCTACATACCCGATAGCCCCGGGGGTCTGCTTGACCGTGCCGGATACCCCTTCGCTGCCTTTCCCTCCGATCCCCGTTGGCCAGTTGACCGCAGAGCCCTTGCCAACCTTGGTATTCCAATCCGTACTCACCTTCGATAGATAGGTGGTGAAGATATTGGTCGTACCGCTGCCGTCTGAGCGGTGGACGATCTGGATAGCCGTGGAAGGGAGCTTGACGCCCTTATTGGCGGCGACGATCTTCGGGTCGTTCCATTTGCTGATGGTACCGAGGAACATTCCCGCGATGATATCGGGGGTCAGGTTCAGCGTGTCTTTCACATCGGGCAGGTTGTAACTTAACGCTACAGCGCCGGCAGTGATCGGGATATGGATGGCCGGGGAAGACAGCGCAGAATCCTGCTTGCCGTTCATGACCGCATCGGACGCCCCGAAATCGACCGTCTTATTGGTCAGCTGGGAGATCCCGGCGCCGGAGCCGACCGACTGGTAATTGACCTTCAGACCGTTGGCCTTGTTGTATTCAGAGAACTGCTTGGAGAACAGAATATAGTCGAACGAGCTTCCCGCGCCGAGCAGAGCATCATCATTGGATCCCGTGCTGTCGCCACCGGAAGCGCCACCACCCCCGCCGCAGGACACCAGGCTTAGGGCGATGACCAGGGATGCGATGACAAGGGAAGCGACCGTTAAGGTGCTCTTAAAGCTCAGCAAATTCTTTTTCATAAATTATTCGTTGTTGCGTTAGGATTTACAACTGCGTATAGCTTTGGCTATAGTGTTTCCCGAAGACGAAAAAGAAGGTCAAACGCCAGACCACATCACCGTCACCTTCGGTTCCGGTAGAAGCCAACTGGGATGCATAATGCACATACCAGACATTCGGCTCGAGATGAATGTCTTTATAGGGCATAAAGTCCAAACCCATGGTAAAGAACGTCTCTTTTGCGGTGGGATCGCCAGTGCTGGTCTCACCCGTCGGTGCGCCCGTGGTGGAACCGGCATAGCTATATTTGTAGCCCGGGGAGTTGTAGCCGCTGGGGGAAGAAACGCCGGAATAAGCAGAATAGAGGCCGTTATTCACATTCTTGTTGGGGTTGTAGAGGTCAACACGGGCAAACCAACGCAGTTTCTCCGGAATGATGGCGCCATGAACGTACATAGCGATACCACTTGCCTTGGTGTCAATGGTATCAGCGCCTCCGGCGATCATGGAAGCCTTGGTATCTGCTTTGAGGGTGTTGACAAAGCCTTCTACTCCGACAGTGATCCATGGGCTGCTCCACGCCGCAAAACCTTTTAGCATCTGGCGGTCGTGGTGCCAGGTAGGTACCCAGTTAAGTCTTTGGTAATCGGCATAAAGGTCGATAATCAGTCGCTTATTGGCAAACATGCCCCAAATGTCACCATAGAACCATTTGAAGCTGCTGGCGGCCGGCTTGTCGCTGTTCCCGGTGGCCATCAATAAATTATAACCAAAGTTCTTCGTCGCCGGATCGAAAGTACCTTGCAGCCCTACGCCCAGGTCATAAGACGGGGTCCGGCGGATATCGGAAACGGTTCTTTCAATGGAACGATAGTTCCAAACTTTTTCTGACAGCATGGCGAAGGAGGGTGTAAACTGTTCGCCCAGCACCAGGTCAGTCCCGCTCCAGATATTTTTTATCCGGAGGTTGGCTAATTTGATAAAAAAGGTCTCTTTACTGTTGCTCAATTCGTCCCCGTTGGCAGCAGTTTGTCCAGGCGCATTATAGGCGGGGAAATTGTCTTCTGCCGCCAGGAGCAGTTCCGTGGAGAACTTTTTATTGAAGTTGTAGTCGTAACCGAGGTAAATACGCCGGAACTGGAAAGCGTTCCTGCTCTGCGGAATACCGCTGTACTGGTTACCTCCGCCCCTGTTTAGAGAATCGGCGTGGGACTTATAGTAATAATCCCCGAAGACGTATCCCCAAATGCGGCCGGAACTGGTGGACCCTGCCTTAAAGGCAGAATCGTTATTCCAAAAAGATTGGGCTTGGGTAGAGGTCGTTGCGATGACAAGGAGGACGATTAATAGAGTGAGTCTCGTGAAGCTGAGTTTCATAAAAGTCTTAGTTCGTTAATAATTGTTTGCGGTGTCCTGAAATCGTAGTTAAATGTGCTGCAAAGCAATGCGTAAGCGATGACCCGAATGTTACGGGAATGTTACCTTAATGTTAACACTTACTAAAAATAGCCCAGCTTGACAAATTATCGACTGTTTGTGAATTAATTACAAAGACGAATAATTCGTAATTTTAAAGAGCCTCTTCAGATTTGAAAAGGCTTGCCCGCCACGGAGGTCCGTCGTGTTAAAAAATCATTATCAAAACTCGATTTAACTATTTGCCATCCTACATTCCACTTATTTTGTCGGAATGAAGGGATTCAATTCTTTTGTTCAACTGTTCATGCCAAAAGACAAGGTCTTTTACTCCCTTTTCGAGGAGGTCGCGGACAATGTCGGAAAAATGGGTTCGCTGTTAAAAGCTGTCGTCTCCGAGCCGGATTTCGATAAGCGTGGCGCGCTGATCCTGCAATTAGAAACCCAGGAGCATGTCAATGACGAATTCACCCACCGTATTTTTACCGAGCTGGGACGGAATTTCATTACCCCATTCGACCGGGAGGATATCCACTACCTGGCCAGCGCGCTGGATGATATTTGTGACTATATTTATAACGCTGCCAAAAAGATCAATTTTTATAAGGTTGACCCAAACGATGCGGGTATCCAGAAGATGGCGGATCTGATCGAGCAGGGGGCGCTGCAGATCCGGGGAGCCGTCAGGGAGCTGCGGAATATGCGGAACATGCGGACCATCACCGATGCACTGGTCCGGGTGAACAGCCTCGAGAACCAGGCGGATGACGTCTTCGATATGAGTATCGAGCGGCTGTTCGAGAAAGAGCCGGATGCCAAGGAAGTGATCAAAAAGCGGGATATCTACCAGGTGATGGAAATCGTGACGGACAAATGTGAAGACGCCACCAACGTCATCGAGTCAATCATAATTAAGTACGCCTAACTCCACGGAAAGCTGCGTCTCCATGATTTTCCTTTTTACCATTATTATATTGGCGCTGGTATTCGACTACATCAACGGGTTCCATGATGCTGCCATCTCGATCGCCACGATCGTCTCTACCAAGGTGCTGACTCCATTCCAGGCAGTGTTATGGGCGGCCATCTTCAATTTCGCGGCCTTTTTCATCTTCCGCTATTTCATTGGCGAATTCAAGATCGGCAATACCATCGCGCATTTTGTCGACCGTGATTTCATTACCTTACCGGTCATTTTCTCCGGACTGATCGCCGCCATCGGGTGGAATCTGCTGACCTGGTGGCTGGGCATCCCATCCAGCTCGTCCCATACGCTGATCGGCGGTTTCATCGGCGCGGCACTGGCGCATGCCGGGGGATGGATCGTCCATGGTAAGAATGTGATCGACTATGCCACCGTCATTCCGACCTTTTGTTTTATCGTGCTGGCGCCCCTGATCGGGTTCATCGTGGCACTCGTGATCACCATCCTGATCGTCAATCTCTTTCGGCGCAGTCATCCCTATAAGGCGGAAGCATGGTTCCGGCGCCTTCAACTGCTTTCTTCCGCACTGCTTAGCCTTGGACATGGCGGGAACGATGCCCAAAAGGTGCTCGGAATAATCGCTGCCGCGCTGGTTGCACACGGCGACCTGGACCGGGTGCAGGATGTGCCGCCCTGGGTGGCGATTTCCTGCTTCTCGGCCATCGCCCTGGGCACGATGAGCGGCGGCTGGCGGATCGTCAGGACGATGGGCACCCGGATTACAAAAGTAACCCCCCTGGAAGGTGTTTGCGCGGAGACCGCCGGGGCCATCACTTTGTTCCTGACGCAATACCTGGGTATCCCGGTCAGCACGACACATACGATCACCGGCGCGATTGTCGGTGTGGGGGCCACGAAGCGGATGTCGGCGGTTCGTTGGGGAGTGACCATCAATCTGGTCTGGGCCTGGGTCCTGACCATTCCGGTCAGCGCATTGTGGGCCGCGGTAGTGTACTGGGTCGTATGGCATTAGGATGGCACGGATTTTCGGGCTAAATTGCAGGTCTACTGACAAAGGATGAACCGAAGAATACATAAGATTTTGTTTTACACGCTGTTACTTGGCGTGTACGCGGTGTTTTTTTCTGTGGAGTCCTTTTACAATTACGAAGGCCAGTCGCAGGGAAAGAACATATTTCGTTATTCGGTTGTTAATACGACACCCTTTCATTCAACTACTTCCCATGGCTTTCGGCTGAACAAACGATATCATCCTGAAGTGATATCGCCCTGTCCGATCGTTTCGCCCGAAGCGCCGAATTGGTACCTGACAGTGAGGCTTGGTTCTCCGGGCGATCATCAGTTGCCCGACGTTGCTATTTTCCATTTTTCGTTGCGAGGCCCACCTTCTGCTGCCTAAGGCAAAAGCAACCGTTCCTTCTATTTTTTAAACTTTACATTTTTTTGTATGGTCCCTTTCTTTATCAGGAAACTGTTATGGACAGGCGGTATCCTGCTTTGGTGGCCTTCCTTTTCCCTTTTGGCACAAACGGGCACGCCTGCAACCTATTCCCTTCCCGCTCTGATCGATTCGGCGCAGCGTCATCTGCCGGTACTGAGGCAGAAAAAGGCGCTCGTCGACGCTGCCAAAGCCGGCATCCGCGATGCCAAAGACGCGTATCTCCCGACCTCCTGGCTGGGGGATGAAGTCCTCGTTGGTTCGGATAATTCACTACCGGGTTCCTATTACTCTTTTGGCCTGATCCCCTCGGTTTCGAGCGGTATCAACCCGGCCAACAATTCCCAGGCGGCCGGCGGCAATATGGCCTTTCTATTCAATGAATATGACCTGGTGACCTTCGGGTTGGAGCGGGCTACGGTACGCCGGGCGGCAGCAGGTGAACACCTGAGCCAGGCCGATCTTGACCGCGAGCTCTACCTGATGAAATGGCAAATAGCCGGGTTGTATCTCCATATTCGAAAAAGCCAGCTTCAGCTGGGTATCGATTCGGAGAATGTCAACCGCTATTCGGAGCTCTATACGATCATCCGGGCGGTCACGAGCAGCGGCATCAAGCCGGGGGCCGATTCGGCCCTGGCCATGGCGGAGCTCTCCGGTGCCCGGACAGCATATAATAATACGTATGGGCGGGGCCGTCAGCTGTATGAAGACCTTAGCTTCTTCACCGGACTCCCTTCCGGCGGGATCATCGTCGACACGTCAAGGATCCGGGATAATCTTGGCGCTAAACGAATCAATGGCGTCAGCCTCGACTTGTCCTCGCCGGACAGCGCCAGGGCACCGAATCCGCTGACCGACTATTTTGTCCGGGAGCAGGACCTGTACCGTGAAACCGAGAACCTGGTCAAAAAGAGCTATCTGCCGAGAATCATGCTTACCGGTGTCACCTGGGCGCGGGGGTCGAGTATCAACTACCAGGGAAAATACGGCGCAGTGGAAGACGGCTGGGGTTATCAACGATACAATTACCTGGCGGGTCTAACCGTCACCTACAACCTCTTTGATCTGGTACACCGCCGGGATAAGGAGGCCATTGCCCGAAATGAGACCGCCGCCAGCGAGTACGGGCTGCAGCAGGAACGGCTGGAGCTGCGTAACGTCGCGAGCAAGGCTGACCAGGGTATCCTTACGGCGGTGAAGAACCTGGCAGAACTGCCGATCCAGATCGCTGCCTCGGAGGCTGCCTTTTCCCAGAAGACGGCGCAATACAAGGCCGGCATCATCAACCTGGTGGATCTGGCGGAAGCCTCTTTCGTCCTCTACCGCGCGCAATCCGATTACGTCTCGGCGATCAGCGATTGGTTGTCGTACAACTTGGACCGGGCTGCCGCCAACGGAAATCTCGATCTTTTTATTCAAACGATTCAATAGCTCGTTCATGATAACATTAGCGTTAAGACGGCCTATCACGATCCTGGTGATCTTTCTGGGCCTGATGTTATTCTCCATCGTAGCGCTGAAGACGATCCCCATAGACATTTTTCCTAAACTCAATGCACCGACGATCTATGTGATCGAGCAATATGGCGGTATGTCGGCGCAGCAGATGGAGGGCTTCTTCGCCACGCGGATGGGCGACCAGTTCCTATATATCAACGGCATTAAGAATATCGAAAGCAAGAATATCCAGGGATTGACGATGCTGAAACTGAACTTCTATGAAGGCACGGATATGGGCGAAGCCTCCGCCCAGGTCGCCTTGCAGGTAGCCCGGTCGCAGGCCTTTTTCCCGCCCGGTGCCCTGCCGCCGCAGGTGATCCGGTTCGATGCCTCATCCTTACCCGTAGGCGAGCTGGTATTCAGCAGCCGAAATACCAGTCTGAAGGATATCTTCGACCTGGCGATCACCAAGATCAGACCCCTCTTCGCGCAGGTGCCCGGTTTGACAGCCCCCCCGCCGTTTGGCGCCAATGCGCGGACGGTGCTGCTGAACGTGCATCCCGACCGGCTTCGGATGTTCAACCTGTCGGCGGATGAGGTGGTGCAGGCCATGGTCCGGAACAATGCGATGACCCCTTCCGGCAATTTACGTGTCGACAGCACCATGTATATCACTTCCGTGAACTCGCTGGAGTCGACCGTCAAGCAGTTTGGCGACATCCCCATCAAAAGCGACGGTCAGACAACGATCTATGTCCGCGATGTCGCTACGGTCGAGGATGGGGCGGACATCACCGTGGACTATGCGTTGGTCGACGGCAAGCGGTCGGTGTATACTCCGGTAGTGAAAACAGCGGACGCTTCCACCTGGGATGTGGTGCAGAATCTCCGCAAGCGGCTGCCGGAAATGCAGTCGCTGCTGCCGGAAGGCGTGAAGGTGAGCTATGAGTTCGACCAGTCGGTATTCGTGATCAATTCCGCAAAAAGTCTAATGGAAGAAGGGATCGCCGGCGCGGTGCTGACCGGTTTGGTGGTGTTGCTCTTCCTCCGCGACTGGCGGAGCAGCCTGGTGGTGATCATCACCATTCCCATCTCCGTGATGGCAGCCATACTTGGCCTGAAAATGGCCGGTCAGACCATCAATATCATGACCCTCAGCGGGCTGGCGCTGGCGATCGGTATTCTTGTAGACGAGGCGACAGTGACCATAGAAAATATCCACCAGCACCTGGAGATGGGTAAGACCAAGCGACACGCGGTGCTGGACGCGTGTTTGGAAATCTCGTTCGCCAAATTGCTGATCCTTTTGTGTATCCTGGCTGTCTTCGCCCCTTCCTTTATCATGACAGGCGTACCGCGGGCGATGTTCCTGCCGTTGTCGATGGCGATCGGGTTTGCGATGATCGTAGCCTTCTTTTCTTCCCAGACGCTCGTGCCGGTCATTTCCGTCTGGCTTCTGAAGACAGAGCGATTCGTAGGTCATGTCAAGGGCAAGCGCGCGCATGCTGTCATGGCATTGGATAAGCAGGAGGAAATGCAATTGGAACAACACCGGGCGGAGGAGGCCGCCCATCCCGAAGCCAACGGCTTTTTCGACCGATGGAAGCTCAGGTTGGTCTCCCGCATCACGAAATGGATGCGCTGGCGGAAGCTAATCGTACCAATATACCTTGTCCTGGCCTTTGCGGGGGCGATGGGCTGTTACCTGATCATCGGCAAGGACCTGCTACCCAGGACGAATGAAGGTCAGCTGCAGATCCGCCTCCGTGAGCCGGACGGCACCCGTCTTGAGGTCACGGAGGCCACGACGAAGGGCATACTCGATATCATCGATTCCACAGTGGGTAACCACGTGGCCATTACATCCGCTTATGTCGGACTGGTCCCCTCGAGCTTTGGCTCAAGCAACCTCTATATCTTCAACAGCGGCACGCACGAGGCGGTGATCCAGGTCAATCTCGACGAAAATTGGAAAGGGCAGATCGAAGAAGTCAGGGAGGCGTTGCGAAACAATATCCGGGCGAAATACCCTGATGTGCGGATCTCTTTCGAGCCGATCGATCTGTCCGATAAGATCATGGCGCAGGGCGCCAGTACCCCCATCGAGGTGCGGGTGGCAGGCAAGAATATGGATGATATCAAGTCTTATTCCGCGAAGCTGATCGCCCGGCTGAAGCAGGTACCCTTCCTCCGGGATATCCAGATCGCCCAGCCGCTCAACTGTCCCACCGTAGACATCACCGTCGATCGCAACAAGCTTGCCTTGATGGGATTGAATATCGACGATGTGACCCGCAGCATTTCCGACGTGACCTCGTCGAGCCGCTTTACCGACAAAAATCTCTGGCTGGACAACAACAATCAGTATACCTACCAGACCCAGGTTCAGGTGAAAGAATACCTCATGAATTCCCTGGAGCAATTACGGGCGACCTCATTGGTCAAGGGACAAGAGCGGCCCGTACTGGAAGATGTGGCCACTGTTCGCGTGGATACGTTACCGGGAGAGTTTGACCGCAGTGGCCCCCGTCGTTTCGTATCTGTCAGCGCGAATATGTATAAGAAAGACCTCGCCTCTGCTACCGCTGCCGTCCAAAAGGCGGTGAAAGAGGTGGGCGAACCGCCCACCGGACTGGTGCCAAGCCTCCTGGGCGAGTCCAACCTCCTGGTGGATACCCTGGACTCTTTGCAGACCGGGTTGATCGCGGCGATCGTCGTGATCATGCTGCTGCTGGCAGCCAACTTCCAGTCCTTCGGGCTGTCGCTGACCGTGCTGTCCTCGATCCCGGCGGTGCTGCTGGGCTCTATTCTGATCCTGCTGGCTACAGGATCTACCCTCAATCTTCAATCCTATATGGGTCTCATCATGTCCACGGGCACTTCGGTAGCCAATGCCGTCCTGATCGTCACCAATGCGGAGCAGCTGCGATTTGAATACAAAGATCCCTTCAAGGCGGCCGCGGCGGCCGCCGGCATGCGGTTCCGGCCGATCCTGATGACCACCATCTCGATGATCGTCGGTATGATCCCAATGGCGACCGGCATAGGAGAAGCAGGCGATGAGTCGGCGCCGCTGGGCCGGGCCGTCATCGGGGGTCTCGCCTTGTCGACCGTAGCTTCGCTCCTGGTCGTGCCCCTGGTCTACGGATGGGTGATGCAACACGCCTCCCTCCGGAATCCTTCGTTATTGCCGGACAATGACCCGGATCTTCACAACAATGATCATTCCTCTAAATAACAAAGTATGAACCGGATAATCAGATTGATGATAGGAACGATCCCCGCGCTATTGGCCGCGGGCTGCTCGGGTGATCATGCAGCAGACAAAACGATAGACCCTACAGCTTCAACACCGCATTTCCAGACTGCAACGGTAATCGCCGGCGGGGTCGAACAGGTGGTCAAGCTACCGGCAACGCTGGCCGCATTCCTTCAGGTCAGCATTTTTCCAAAAGCGAACGGTTATGTAACCGATGTACGGGTGGATGTGGGAAGCCACGTGCGGCAGGGTGAACTGCTGATGACGCTCGAAGCGCCGGAGCTGGTGCAGGCCGTCGCCCAGGCGAAGGAGCGTTATGCCCGGGCGTTGGCCGACTACAGGATCGACCGCGAAAACTACCAGCGGTTGGCAGAAGCTGCCCGGACCCCCGGCGCGATCTCACCGATGGACCTGGCTACCGACAAAGCAAAGGCGGAAGCAGACAGCGCCCTTGCCAATTCGGAGAAGGCCAACTGGCAGATGCAACAGGCCATGATGGATTACCTCCGGGTGACCGCGCCCTTCGCAGGAGTGATCACTATCCGCAACGTGCATCCCGGAGCGTTGGTCGATGCGACGAACAAGAGCATACCCATGCTCGAGCTCAAACAGGTTGACCATCTACGGCTCCAAGTCGATATTCCGGAGACCGTTGCCGCGACCCTGCGGAAGAACGACACGCTGAGTTTCTACGTTGCCGCTTTGCCGGGTCGGAAGTTAACGGCGCCCATCGCCCGTGTCTCCGACAATATCAATATGCAATACCGCACCGAGCGGGTGGAAGCCGATATCTACAACCACGACGAGAAACTGTCGCCGGGGATGTACGCAGATGTGCTGTTCGATTCCAAAGGCAATCCGGGCGCGCTGGCTGTGCCGCCGAATGCGGTGGTCACGTCCACGGAAGCCAAATATGTGATCGCCATCCGCAATGGACGAACAGTCAGGGTTAACGTCACGACCGGCAACGAAAATTCGAGGTTGGTGGAAGTGGTTGGCGGCCTGAAGGCAGGAGAAACCGTGATCGCGCCGGCAAATGATGAGATCAAAGAAGGTATCGAAGTTCAATAATCGCCGGGGATCAGTCCGTCAGGACAAAAAATGGCGTAGGTTTGTGCAAACAGCTGGACATCCATGACCGTCCTGGTATTCTCGGGCTTAATATTTATAGGCGCATTGGCAGCGGGTTTGCTGGGTTCCCTGACCGGTCTGGGGGGCGGGGTGGTGCTGATCCCATTACTGACGCTGCTGTTCAAAGTAGACATCCACTATGCCATCGGCGCCTCGCTCGTTAGTGTTATCGCTACCTCTTCGGGCGCGGCGGCAGCCTATGTCCGCGATGGCATCAGCAATATCCGGCTGGGCATGTTCCTGGAAGTGGCGACGACAGTGGGCGCGGTCGCGGGCGCCAGTTTGGCCACCCGTCTGTCGACCTCGATGATCGCGATTGTCTTTGGCCTGGTGCTGATCCTCTCGGCGGTCCTGTCTTTTTTTAAAACCCGGGACAACCTGGTTACGGGCCCGGGAAGCCGGTTGACGCAATGGCTGAAGCTGGGGAGCAACTATCCTACCCCCGAAGGCAGACAAGACTATACGGTAAAGAACGTGGTCGGGGGCTTCCTGGTGATGAATGTCGCCGGCGTGCTATCCGGGATGCTGGGCATTGGCTCGGGAGCGTTGAAAGTGCTGGCCATGGACAGTATCATGCGGGCGCCATTCAAGGTGTCGACCACCACCAGCAATTTCATGATCGGGGTAACGGCGGCGGCCAGCGCGGGGATCTACCTGAAAAAAGGGTATATCGATCCGGGCTTGTCCATGCCCGTCATGCTGGGCGTGCTGGCAGGCGCCTTTGCGGGATCGAGGATATTGACGAGGGCCAGGGTATCGCAGCTCAAACGGGTCTTTGCGGCGGTGATCGGTCTGCTTGCAATCGAAATGATCTATAACGGAATTCATCACACGATCTGATCATGGCACCAACGAAACATAAGGTGGAGGACCAGGATCTGGAGCGGATCATTGGGCAACTCCTTCGGTATGGCGTACTGCTTTCCTCCCTGGTAGTGCTGGCGGGTGGCATTGTCTACCTTGTCCGACATGGCTACCAGCAGCCGGCCTTCAGTTCGTTTAAGGGAGAGCCGGACAAGATGAAAGATCCTCTTCCCATGTGGAAAGCCATTATTCAGGGGGAGGGCCGACCCCTGATCGCTTTAGGACTGTTACTGCTCATACTCACCCCGATTTCCCGGATCCTGTTCTCCGTCGCGGGGTACCTGATGGAAAAGGACTACCTCTATGTCTGCATAACGCTTTTCGTCCTGGCAGTCATCCTTTGGAATTTCTGAGCCCGGCCATTGCCGGTCTATTCTTCCTCGTCTTCCTCGAATTCGCTGGTTTGCTCTTCGGTCGCCTGTTGATAAAGGCTTTCGAATTGAACAGCCGTGTCCTCATCAACCTCTTCAACGAGCTTGTAGATAGTCTCTTCCTGATATTTAAAGAAGTCTTCGGTCTCCGGCAGATAACTCCGAAGGAGCACCGTTTCTTTTGTTTCAAGGATCACTGAAACGAGCTCGATATCCGACTCTTCATCTACCTGGATCAGATAGTAAGTATTGGGCTTCAATTCCCCGAAACTGGCCATAGTGATTTGATTTAGTTAAAGTTCCAAAAAAAAAGTCCGTCCGCTCATCGCGGCCGGACTGATAAATTAACACGAGAACCTGACTTATTGTTTAGCTGCCACCTTCGGTGCTTTCCTGGCTTTCTTCACCTTCCCCTTTTTCGCCGTTTTTTCCTTTTTCTTAGTGACCTTCAACAGATCGCGGCTGATCAGCTTACTGAAATTATGGACATAGGCAGCCAAAACCTTTTCACCCAGCTCCTTTTTGTAATCTGCCAGGGCGCCCGCGACCTTCTCTCCGATCTCCCTCCGCACTTTCTTTTTGGGCGACTCTTTAGGAGCTACTGTTTCTTGTTGACTCATACAAATAACGATTTATGGTAATAATTTGGTAACACAAATTTAATATTAAAGAAATAAATCCAATGTTAAGTTTTGGCCCTGACTACCGGCATTGCCGGCCGGAGGCCAGACTTTATTTTTTTCTGCTGACATAACGCTGTCACCCGCCGGTAGTTCCTTTGGATCGGTAATCTATTGTACATCAAAAAACCATCCAATCATGTCGACGATCGAACCATTGGTGAAAGAGCTCGAGCAGGAAGCCCAAACCACCCGCAAAATGCTGGAAAGAGTGCCCACCGCCTATTTTGACTGGCAGCCGCACCGGAAGAGTATGACCGTCCAGCGCCTGGCCACGCATATCGCCGAGCTGCCCGGCTGGGTCACCATGGCCGTCACTACCGACGGACTTGACTTTGCCAACAATCCCTATCAACAGGAAACGGTCAGTAATACCGCCCAACTGCTTGATTATTTTGACCGGTCCCTGGCCGACGGCCGGGAGCATCTGCTGGCTGTTACCGAAGAGACCCTCGCCGAGCCCTGGACCCTCCGAAACGGTGAAGACATCCTGCAAGTGGCCAGCAAGGGCGAGATCATCCGCATGGCTTATTGCCAGATCGTCCATCACCGGGCGCAGCTGGGGGTTTTCCTTCGGCTGCTGGACATCCCTATACCCGGCAGTTATGGCCCTAGCGCAGACGAGGACTAAGGCTCTTTCTTGTCTTCAGTGAATTTGGATAAAAGCTGTTCGATCTGCTCCCCCTGCTTCTCCGGATCATATTGGTTTTCAAAGAGAATATAAGCTTTTCCATCATCGTTATACCAACCCGCCGTCGCAGGGGGAGTAAGAGCGAAAGGACCCGCACAGGCCAAAAAGGCATCCCCGGCGTAGACCCGGTAAAAGTAGAATTTTTGCTTCCCCTGGCCGATATCCCGGACAAGACTGGTGACAAAACCGATCGAATCGACGTCCACATCGTCATCGTATCCCTCTTCCATGGCCTCGCGGACCAGACCGACGCCGATGGCTTTTGGAGACCGATACATCGCAGGGAACAGCGCGATCCGGCCGCTCTTTTTTAGCGCCCGGTAAGCATCCAGACGAAACGCCATATCGGCCGCTAACGCCTGCACGCCCGCTGCGGCAGGCTCCTGTTTGTTATCAAGCAGGGCCGTCAAAGCCCGTTTGCGGAGGTAATTGTCCTTTACCCCCAGGAACTTCTGCAACAACGTGTTGCTGCGGACATCGTTAAAGCGGCCCAGCAAGGGGATGAGGTCCCCGTCAAAGATGTCGTCACTCGTCGAATCCCTCAACTTCCGGAGGCGGAGACCGGCAAATCGCTCAAGCCCATCCCGGTAGGGCGCCAGCGCCTTGCTGTCCACTCGTCCGCTATCCGCCATAGCATTGACCACGAAGATCATCGAAGGCCGAATCAGGCTGTCCTCCAATAACGGCAGGAGACCGGGTATAATTGACGCCATCAACCCCGGGACCCGGATCAGCTGGTACCGTACCGGGAACGACAGGTTGCCGCCGGGCGGACGGGTCCCCAGAAGATTCGCGAGAACAGCATAGTGTGCGCTATCCGCGAATTCAGTCATAATTTCCAGGAGATCATTTTTCAGGGCCACCGCCGTATCAGGAACCGCCAGGTATTGTTTCGCCGCATAGACAAAGCTGCTGCTGTCATGCAGCTCGGTAATGCGACGCGTCAAGGTCCCCTCAATTCCTTCCTCCCAGCCGTGACGAATTTGCAGCAAGGCCTGATGCAGCAGCGGTAGGTCTTTTGCCGTAAACGGGGCGTCATGCAGATACCTTCGCGCCGAAGCCATCTTTGCAGAATCTTCGCCGGAGAGGTCCTTCAGCAGCTGCTCTGCCTTCGGCTGAAAAATAGTACTGGGCGCCGCCGGACGGAGGAACCGAAAATCGTCAAAAAAGCGATTGACATTGTCGGTTTCCAGCTCATTCGGCAACCCCGCGGCAAAGAGATAATACAGTTCGTCGCCATACAACAAGGCCCTGCGCCGCACAAATACATGGGATCCCCGCTCGCATTCGAGCCAATCCCACCCGCGGATGTCCCCGTTCTTTACCGCGTGCTTTTCGACCAGCGTATCCAGGTAGGAAACATCCGCGCTTATTCGGTCGGCCCAAAAGGCTGAATCGGAATTGCTCCAATAATAGGGGTTCAAATGCAAAGCCGTGACCGAATAACCCATCGACCGCGAGCTGTCAAAACTGAAATACCGGACATTCGCCGTCGACATTTTGTGGCCTTCGGTCGCCGTATCGATAAAAATCGGAGACGGGCTCCAAGCACGGTAAATCGAATCGACCGGGGTCGAGACCTGCCAACGGTGAGCCGGATAGTCAAGCAACCGGAAAGAAGAAAGGAACCGGTCGATAACAGGCGCCCCCGCCATTTTCCGCGGATACATCACGACCAGCGGATACCAGCGGTTACCTCGGGCAATATAGCGGGTGATCATTTCATAGCCTCCCTGCTGCATCCCGCCACGGAACTCGACCACCCGGGAGTCTCCCATCATCCAGCTCGTATCGGAGACCAATTCCGTGACTTTGGTCAAAGCGGCCTTCCTCAGCTCGAAAAAGTAGGCGCTGTCATTGGGGATATAGTGACCCCGCGTCACGCCATTAACACCAAACATGTAATAAATACCGCTTTGTGGATCCACAGAAATGAATGTCCGGGAATCCCAGCCCTCCTTCGAAACAGGCATATTGTTTCGTTTGGCCGGAACCGGTGTCGACACTTCATAGGCCATGGCAGAATCAATATGCGGAATAAAGGTCAGCATCGAGGTGTCGGACGCCCGCCGGTCCCGTTTCAGCATGCGAAAGCTTTCGATGAACTGGTTGGCCTTCCCCGTATTCTTTGCCGATTCCTGCCAGGACACGGCATACACCAGGTAGACCATATTATCCTTCGACAGGATCATCCCTTTCTTATAGCCGTCTTCGTCCGTTCCTTCGTACACCCGGCCTCTTGCACCAAAAAGGTTGATGGTTTTGTAGCCTTTCCGAATTTTGGCCTTGAAAACAACCTTGGCCCAGTTGTCCATAAGGCTGTCTGTCTCCGCTTCACTGTAGATCGATTGGACAGCCGTCGAAAAATAACCGATACCTTCAAACAGATCGAAATACATTTTCATGTTGATAACCCCATAGACCTGAATATTACCGGGTTTCCCCGGCATCGACACCAGATAAATGCTGTCCTCGTCCCGAACCTCCTCCCAGGTCCGTGGAAGCTCTTTTACCGCATAATCCGATGCCTTGATCTTCCGGGAAGAAAATACCGGCTCCACGTCAAAACCTCTTTTTCGTAAAAGGCTGATCAGCCCTGCCTCCCCCGGCAAATGGGCCGCGCCGACGGCAAATACCATCGAACGGACCCCCGAAAGACTATCCATCCGGAGCGCCATTTTCCGGTTCCTTTTTATAAGCAGGACGTCCCTGTTCGCAACATTGCTTTCCATCGAATCGATCGCAGAAAGATTCTGATCGGCGTAAACATCGATCATGCTGGAAAGAGACACAGAAGAGCGGTGCCCCTGGATACTGTCCTGGTCCTCGGAAACCAGGAACCGGATATCGCTTTCGTCTACAGCATCGTCCAGGAGACCACGCTGATCTTCCGCATCTTCGACGCCTCCGGTCCATTTGTTTTGCCGCCTGGCGATATCGAAGAGGTAGGTATCGAGAAAGGTCGGCATCATCCCTTTATGATAGGCCTCGGTGATCCATCTGTTCTTTTCCCGCAGGATATCTTCCGAAGTGATATCCGCCAACGGCTTACCCAGCTTCGTCGCGAGCCGGGGACCATAACTCTTGTATTCCTGCTCGGACAACAGGTCTTTTATGTTCTTCGAATGGACAATACGTTTCTGTATCTCGTCGATCATAAGCGAAGTCAGGGCATCGGGATCCAGTTCCATCGCAAAGCCGTCCGAGTGCGCAATAGCAGCATACAGCGAGTCGCCCAGGTTGAACAACCGGTCGTCGGTCAAGTGCATCGTTCCGTAGAGATAAGAGATATGGTGACCGTCTTTCCCGCCGATCCGCCACAGAAGTGTGCGAGGAAGCTCCTGCGCCCGAACGAAAAGAAAGCAAAAAGAAAAGGCGATCAGTAAACAGGATCTGAATTTCATGGTTAACAGGGTTTAGCCCCTGTAAATAACGAAAAAAAATCCAATTTTATTTAGCCGGCTCAGCCGGTTCCACCCCGATGATCGCGTAATTTTCCAGCACTTTTCCCCGGGTCTTCGCATTCAGAAATTCACCCGTGAGCTGGCTGATATGAAAGTTGGGAAAGGACTGCAGAATACCGGCATGAAAACCGTGCCGGGCCAGGGTATCCGCGAATGCTGCCGGGGCAAAGACAAGCGCCCGACCGCCGGTCATCACCCCGCCGGCCAGGCTATCCATCGGAATCCGTCGTACCGGCACCGGGCTATAGAACTCCACCGAATAATTGACCGGCGCTTCCTGCAGCAGATACAGCGCGGGCGCATCGAGCTTGAACCATGCGATCCACCGCCCCGCATGGGTACCGGCCTGATATTCCAAAATAGCCGGATAAAGCACGAAATTCACAAAGCTGAAAACGACCAGCGCCACCCAGAGGCTTCGGCCAAAGAATACCGGCGGCCCCGCCCCGCGAAAGAGGAGGAAAGGCAGCAGTGACAAAATAACGATCCCCGCGAGCAACAACGACTCCGGACGGAAATTAAAAAACCATGCCAGCGCCACCAGTAGAAGCGGCAAAACAATATTGATGCCCCCCTGGACGATCCGGACATATTGTTGCGTGGCTTTTCTGCGGATTCCATTGAGCCAGCCTGCCGTCAGGATGGAAAAAAACGGGAAGAGGATATTGAGATAGTGCGGCAGCTGGAACCGGGAAAGGGAAAAGAGGGCAAAACTGGCAAGGACCGCCCCGGCGCAGATCCAGTCGCCGGCAACCACGCGGCGGGCGCTCCGGCATCGCCGGATAACGGCCGCATACAAGAGCAGGGACCAGGGAAGGAAAGCCCATAGCAGCGTGTGGAAATAAAAGAAAGGGTCACCGCTCCCCCTGATGGGGCCGGTATTGAAAAACCGGCCGAACTGGCTATCCCAAAAGAAAAAACGGATACCCGAGACGCCGGTGCGTCCAAAGACCTGCTTCTCCGGGTGCAGATCGAACTGAACATAAAGGCAATACAATTCGGGTAAGGTGAACAACGCGGTCAGGAGGATGGCAATCCACCACCGGGTATTCCGGAACTGGCTCCATTCTTTTCCCATGATCCAGTCCAGAATGAATCCCGCGCCGATCGTCAATAACACAAACGGTCCCTTTGTCATCACGGCCGCCGCCGACAACACAGACCCCGCCAGCAGGTGCAGCCATGGTCTTATGGACCGGTCTGCCGGAGAACGCGGATCCTGGATCCGGGAAGTCTTATAGAAATGATAAACGGCGCCGATGATCAACCCGGTCAAATATGGTTCGGCCCGGACATCGTTGTTGGAGATAACCAGGTGAGCGGCCGATACATAAATGAGTACCGAAAGTTGGGCCACCGCCTTTCCATAAAGTGAAAACGCTAAACGCCAGGTATACCAGGCACCGGCACCCCAGAATAAAAGGGCGGGAAATTTATAGGCAAAGCTATTGACCCCGAAAACCCGGAAGCTGAGAGCGGCCATCCAAAACGGAAAATGAGGTTTATCCAGCCAATCCCTGCCATCCACAACCAGGTCGACAAAATTACCGGAACGGGCGATCGTTTTGGCAATCGTCGCATATAGCGCACCGTCGGGTTCGAGAATAGGGATGAGCAGGCCGCCGGCATTCACTATGATTGCGGGGATCAACAGCGGAACAAACCACTTTTGCAGCCAGGTCTCCCACTCCGCCTTGTGTGGATCGGTGATCACGCAGCAAATATAAGACGCTGACACCGGGGATTAATGTTAAGTTAATGTTCTGATAAACATGGGATCATATATACACAATACCTTTGACAAACCCATTAAAATGAAATTATTCCTCCCTTTCCTCGCGGCCGTGCTGTGCTTCCCGGCCTTAGCGCAGGAACCACCTCCCTTTCATCCTGACCAGACGAAAACAAAAAAGCTATTTATCATTACGATCGACGGATTTCGGTGGCAGGAGATCTTCACCGGCGCGGACCCGCTGCTCGTCGGCAATACCGAATATGTCAGGGACACCTTGCTGACCCGCCGCCTTTATTGGGACAGCACCGCGAAGGAGCGCAGAAAGAAGCTGATGCCCTTCTTCTGGAGCACGGTCGCCGAAGAAGGCCGGATCTACGGGAACCGGTTATTGGGCAATAAGGTCAATGTCCGGAATTTCTATAAGATATCCTATCCCGGCTATAACGAGATCTTTACAGGTCATACGGATGCCTTCAACAGTCCCAACCTCCCCATGAATAACCCGCACGTCAATGTCCTGGAATACCTGAACAACAGCCAGGAATATAAGGGTAGGGTGGCCGTTTTCACTTCATGGAATGTCTTCCCCTATATTTTGAACGAAGCCCGGAGCGGCCTGCCGGTAAACAGCGGCTATTCGCCTTTAGCGGAGAAAGAAGATCCGGAAGCGGATCTGATCGACAGCGTCCAGTCGTCCATGCGCCACAGCAAGACCCGGCACGACTTGCTGACCTTTCTGACAGCCAAGGAATATATTGAATCGCATCATCCCTCCGTCCTCTTCCTGGGTTTTGGAGAAACGGACGAGTGCGCGCATGCAGGCCGTTATGATCTTTATTTGCAGCGGGCGGCTGATATCGACCGGATGATCGCGGATCTGTGGTACCTGGTGCAAACCGATCCGTATTACCGTGACAGCACGACCTTTCTGATCACGACCGACCACGGGCGGGGGTGGAAGTCCAACAAATGGACCACGCATGGCTTCTGGGCGGAAGGTTCGGGTGATATCTGGATGGCCGTACTTGGCCCGGATATCCTCCCGGGCGGAGAAATGCGATCTCACTTCCAGGTCTACCAAAAGCAATTGGCCGCTACCATAGCCGCACTGCTGGGTGATCCGCTTGCACCGGGACATCCTCCCGGGCGCCCCATCGATCTGCCTGCGCGATGGTCCCCTGTCCTACTGGCAGGACAGCCCCAATCGGTCGGGAGATAACCGAGAGTAAAGTGGTTGAAGAATCCTATTTTTGCGCAAAACCATAAAATTCTGCGCATGGCGTTTAGCTCCTTTCTTCAGCTTTTCACTCCAAAAGACAGGGTATTTTACTCTCTATTTGAACAAGTGGCGGACGGCGTCGGCAGGATGGGCAAACTGATGAAGGAGGTGGTGGCAGAGCCCGATTTCGACAAGCGGGCGGCCCTGATCTTACAGGTAGAGGATCAGGAGCATGTCAATGATGATCTCACACATCGCGTTTTTACCGAATTGGGCCGGAATTTCATCACCCCTTTCGACCGGGAGGATATCCACTACCTGGCCAGCGCGTTGGACGATATCTGCGACTATATTTATGCCACGGCAAAAAAGATCAATTTTTACCGCGTCAACCCCAATGATATCGGCATCCAGAAACTGGCCGATCTGATCGACCAGGGAACTACCCAAATCCAGGTTGCAGTGAAGGAACTACGGAATATGCGTCATATGCGCCGGATCACCGACGCTCTCGTAAAAGTCAATAGCATCGAAAACCAGGCTGACGATATATTCGACCTCAGCATCGAGCGGTTATTCGAAACGGAGCCCGACGCCAAGGAAGTGATCAAAAAGCGCGAGATCTACCAGGTGATGGAAATCGTTACCGACAAATGTGAAGATGCCGCTAACGTGATCGAGTCCATTATCATTAAATATGCATAACGCCCTATGAGCTTCCTGGTCATCATTATTATCCTGGCGTTGATATTCGACTACATCAATGGCTTTCACGATGCGGCCAATTCGATCGCCACGATCGTTTCGACCAAAGTGCTGACGCCCTTCCAGGCGGTCTTGTGGGCGGCCGTTTTCAACTTCGCGGCCTTTTTCATTTCACGGTACGTGGTGGGTGAGTTCAAGATCGGCAACACGATCGCTGCCTCCGTCAATAAGGATTTCATCAACCTCAGGGTCATATTTTCCGGCCTTATCGCGGCGATCGCCTGGAATCTGCTGACCTGGTGGTCCGGCATTCCTTCCAGCTCTTCCCATACGCTGCTGGGAGGGTTCATGGGAGCGGCGCTGGCTCATGCGGGAGCGATCAGCCGTCATGGCGAAGCGGTCATCAATTATTCCAAAGTCGTTCCTACCTTTCTGTTCATCTTCCTCGCGCCGCTCATCGGGATGATCGTCGCCTTCGTGATCACGCTGATCATCCTGAATGTTTGCCGTCACGCCAACCCCTACAAGGCCGATAACTGGTTCCGGCGCTTACAGTTGCTGTCTTCGGGCCTCCTGAGCCTGGCGCACGGGGGTAATGACGCCCAAAAGGTCATGGGAATCATCGGGGCAGCCATGATCTGGTATAACAAATCACAAGGGCATGACATGAGTTTCAAGCAGTTCATCGATGCGAATATGTGGGTGCCGCTGGCAAGCTTCACCGCGATCGCCGTGGGCACCATGAGCGGCGGCTGGAAGATCGTCAGGACGATGGGTACAAGGATTACCAAGGTAACACCGCTGGAAGGCGTAAGCGCCGAGACGGCGGGCGCATTGACCCTGTTCCTAACCGAAAAACTGGGGATACCGGTCAGTACCACCCATACGATCACGGGTGCGATCATCGGGGTTGGCGCAACCAAACGACTTTCAGCGGTAAGATGGGGCGTTACGATCAACCTGCTCTGGGCCTGGATATTGACCATCCCCGTCAGCGCCCTGCTGGCAGCAGTCGTGTATTTTATTATTAACTTGTGGAAATTGTAAAAAACGAGCACCTATAATGAAAGGAATTATTCTTGCAGGTGGTTCAGGCACGCGACTGCATCCGATCACGTATGCCATCAGCAAGCAGATCATGCCGGTTTACGACAAGCCGATGATCTACTACCCCTTATCCACCTTAATGCTGGCGGGGATCCGGGAGATCCTGATCATTTCAACCCCTCATGACCTTCCGCTGTTCAAAAAGCTGTTTGGTGACGGAGCCGGTCTGGGGCTGTCATTTACTTATGCAGAACAGCCCTTGCCGAACGGGCTGGCACAGGCTTTTGTCATCGGGGAATCCTTTATCGGCAGGGACAACGTGGCGCTGGTATTGGGCGACAATATTTTCTATGGCGCGGGACTGGGCGAGCAACTGGAAAGGAATACCCGCCCGGATGGCGGCATCGTTTATGCCTACCGGGTAAGCGACCCCGAACGATATGGAGTGGTGGAATTCGATGAAGGCAATAAGGCGATATCGATCGAAGAGAAACCTGCAAAGCCGAAAAGCAATTTCGCCGTGCCGGGCCTGTACTTCTACGACAACCAGGTGGTGGGGATAGCCAAATCCCTGAAACCTTCGGCGCGAGGCGAATACGAGATCACCGACGTCAATAGGGAATATCTGCAGCAGGGCAAGTTGACGGTGTCGATCCTTGACCGGGGCACGGCCTGGCTGGATACCGGGACATTCGACTCGCTGATGCAGGCCACCCAGTTCGTGCAAGTCATCGAGCAACGGCAGGGTATCAAGATTGCCTGTATAGAAGAGATCGCGTGGCGGAAAGGTTTTATTGATGTCACCCAGCTCGAAAAGATCGCCCAGCCGCTGTTGAAAAGCGGTTACGGCGAGTACCTGATCAATCTTATTCAATCGGATAAAAAATAACTATGCAAAAGATCCTTGTCACCGGCGGATGCGGCTACATCGGTTCACACACAATAGTAGACCTCGTTGCCAATGGTTTTGAAGTCATTTGCGTCGATAACAATGTCCGTTCTTCTCCCCGGATACTCGAAGGCGTCGAAAAGATCACCGGGAAGAAGATCAAGAACTACAAAGTCGATCTGTGTAACTATGACGATACATTCGCCATCTTCCAGGAGAATGAGAATATTGCCGGGATCATCCATTTTGCCGCCTACAAGGCGGTCGGCGAATCCGTGGAGCAGCCCCTTCTATATTTCGAGAACAACCTGCTGTCGCTGATCAACCTGTTAAAATGCGTTCAGGAATTTGAGATCCCTTACTTCGTTTTCTCCTCCTCCTGCACCGTTTATGGCAATCCGGACAGCATCCCGGTGACGGAACTGACGCCGCCCAAACCGGCGGAGTCCCCATACGGATACACCAAGCAGATGGGTGAGCAGATCATCAACGAATTCTCCAAGGCCACCACCCATACCAAGTGCATCCTGCTACGCTATTTCAACCCCGTCGGGGCGCACCCCAGCATCCTGATCGGCGAATTGCCGGTCGGCCGGCCGGCTAATCTCGTGCCTGCGATCACCCAAACAGCCATCGGCAAACTCCCGCAGCTGACCGTATACGGCGACGATTATCCAACCCGTGACGGTTCCTGTATCCGCGACTTTATCCATGTATGCGATATTGCCCATGCACATACGCTGGCGATTCAATATATGTTGGGCGGAAAGATCGCAAAAAATGCGGAAGTCTATAACCTGGGTACCGGTAACGGCGTCACCGTACTGGAAGCTATCCGGGCCTTTGAAAAAGTAAGCGGCGTTAATTTGAATTACGTTATCGGACCGCGCCGGCCAGGCGACGTGATTGCCATTTATGCCAACAATGACCTCGCGCGGAAACAGTTGGGATGGAAGACCGAATACAGCCTCGAAGAGATGATGGCGACAGCCTGGAAATGGGAGCAAAAGCTGAAAGCAGACGAGAAGTTCTATAATGGAAAGTTTTCCAAGCTCAACTAAACTTCGAAATCCTACATTTGTAGCGAAAAAAATTGATTTAATGCTAAAAGACATTCAAGTCACCGGACAGAAAGACACTCGCAGCGGATTTGGAGATGGGATCGTAGAAGCAGCCCGTAAGAACCCCGATATCGTCGCACTCACCGCCGACCTGCTGGGATCGATGAAACTAAACCAGTTCATCAAGGAATTCCCCGAACGGTTCATACAATGCGGGATCGCCGAAGCCAATATGATCGGGGTCGCGGCAGGCCTGACGATCAACGGCAAGATCCCCTTTACGACGACCTTCGCCAATTTCTCCACGGGACGGGTATATGACCAGATCCGTCAGTCTGTGGCTTATTCGGGAAAGAATGTAAAGATATGCGCATCGCACGCCGGGGTAACCCTCGGCGAAGACGGCGCTACGCACCAGATCCTCGAAGATATCGGCCTGATGAAAATGCTTCCGGGCATGACGGTGATCGTGCCTTGCGACTATAGCCAGACCAAAGCGGCGACCATCGCGATCGCCGACCGCCCGGGCCCCGTCTATCTCCGTTTCGGCCGCCCTTCCTGGCCGATCTTCACCGATAAGATGCCGTTCGAGATCGGGAAGGCCCAATTTTTTTCCGAAGGAACGGACCTAACCATTTTCGCCTGCGGACACCTGGTCTGGAAAGCGATCGAAGCCGCCAGGATCCTACAGGAAAAAGGCGTTTCGGTCGAGCTCATCAACCTTCATACCATCAAGCCGCTGGATACCGACGCCATTCTGCGGTCTGTTAAAAAGACCGGTTGCGCAGTTACCGCCGAGGAACACAATATCATCGGTGGGATGGGTGACGCGGTCGCACAAACCCTGGCCCGCCATTTCCCGGCGCCGATCGAATATGTCGGCACCAATGACACATTCGGCGAAAGCGGCACTCCGGCAGAGCTGCTGGTGAAATATGGGTTGGATACCCCAAATATCGTCGCAGCCGCAGAGAAGGTTATTGCAAGAAAAAATAAATAGCTAACTTTATGGAGGTGACCATCCAAGATACTGAGTTGCTTTTGCAATTTCGGGATCCTGACACCAGGGAGAAGGCCTTTACGGCTATTATAAAGAAATACCAGGAGAAGCTTTATTGGCATATCCGGCGGATGGTGGTGGAGCATGAGGACGCCAACGACGTATTGCAAAATGTTTTCATACGTGTATGGAACGGGCTGGAGAGATTCAGGGAAGACTCCCAGTTATATACCTGGTTATACCGGATCGCCACCAATGAGTGCCTAAGCCACCTGGAACAGCAAAAACGCAGGTCCTCCGTCTCCCTGGACGAAACGGAAACCGGACTGAGTAACAAGGTCATAGCCGACAAGTACTTCGATCCGAACAAACTCGAGTGGAAGCTTCAATTGGCCATCCAGCAACTACCTGAAAAACAACGAGTTGTATTTACCCTTCGATATTACGACGAAATGCCCTACGAGGAAATGAGCCGGGTTCTGGATACTTCGGAAGGGGCACTGAAGGCGTCCTATCACCACGCTGTCAAAAAAATTGAGGATTATATCCTGAATCGGTAGACCGGCCGGGCCAAATAAAATTCAAATTGACAGGCCAATCATTAAACTTTGATTGACCAACGGGGTCTGAAATTAGATGGAAGAAAGGAACGAAATATCAGTGGAATTGAGGGCTCTAAGTGAGCTCGTGAGCGGGATCAGCCGGCAAACTCCCTACGAGGTTCCGGTTGGATATTTCGACCGGCTGCCACCCCTGGTGATAAGCCGGATAGGTGGAACTTTTCAGGTGCCGGATGGCTATTTTGAAGGTTTTGCCGCCCGGATCCTCGCCCGGATCAAGACCGGCGGGGAAAGCGTGGGAACGGAGCTGGCACGACTGTCGGCCACGGTCAGCGGGATCAGCCGGGAAACTCCTTACCGGTTGCCGGAAGGTTATTTTGATGAACTGTCCCCGATATTAGCCGTCCTTCGGGACAAACCGGCATATGCGGTACCCCAAAATTATTTCGACGAGCTGTCCCCGGTGCTGACAGTGGCCCGCGATCGGTCCACCTATCAGGTACCCGAAGGCTATTTTGCCAAACTGCCCGAAGAGATATTGGATAAGGTTGGTCAGCCGGTTGCAACGACGAGGATCGTACCAATGGGTCGCGAAGGGGGAAAGGTGCTGAAAGGACACTGGTGGAAATATTCCTCCGCTGCGGCTATCGCCGCCTGCTTGCTGCTGATCTTCAGCTGGCCGCAGGTTAGCACAAACATCGGAGAAAGCGGCAGGACAGCCGATGTGACCCCGGAACTTCAAAAAGTGAGCGACCAGGAGATGCAGACCTACCTTGACGACCAGCATGCTATCCTCGCGGAACCCGTCAACAACAGCACGGCAACGCTGGATATGAATGAGGGAGATGTGAAGTCGCTCCTCGGTGAAGTATCAGATAGCGACTTGCAGCAATATATGGAGGAACATGGAAAAGCAAATGACCTTGCCACGAATTAGACGTAACAATGAAAAAACTATTTTCCGTATTGGTTTTCCTTTGCTGGCTGACCCTACCAGCGCGCCCCCAGGCTCCTAAAAATGGCTGGGGCGGGCAACTGGAAACTATGAAGACGACGTTTATCACTACCAGGCTGCAATTGACGCCGCAGGAAGCAGAAAAGTTTTGGCCCATTTATAATCTGTATGCCGCCGAAGTGAGAAAAGCGGTCTTCGATTTCCGGCACACACCAAATGCAAACGAGTTGCAGTTTGAGAAGATGATGCTGAGTATCCGGGAGAAATACAGCATCGAGTTTTTGAAAGCGATATCGCCGGGGAAGATCAACGATTTCTTTCTCGCCGAACGGGAATTCAACCGGCTCGTTCAACAGGAGATGAACCGCCGCCGGCGCGGGATGCCGGTCGGACCACCGCCGGGCCCATAAACAGGCCGACGCCCGCGAACCACGCATAGACCGCGACATTTGGCCAATTGACCGATAAGTTTTACAAAACGGGACCTGATTAACGATATTTGAACTTGGTGTTTTTCATAGGTTAGCAACGGCCGGCTCTTTCCAGGGCAGGCCTTTTTATTTCGGCCATACCGGTACTTTCACGTCATGATAAAAAAGGAAGGTCCATCCCTCCGCCTGTCCCCGGACCCACCACTCCTGCCTTAATTCCATCGCCCGCTTTCCATCATAGTCATATTTCGCTACGAAACGGCTCTTCATCTGTTGAAATTGCGGCGCGACATCACCCCCAAAAAAGGCGGTCTCACCCCCATCGACGACCCAGAAGGCCTGATGCCAGGGACAGTGCGCACCCGTTACCTGATACCGGATATAACCGTCGAGAATGCCGTCACCGTCGAGAAAAACGACCTGAGATGAAGTCTTCAGACATTCCAGTTCTTCCGTGAGATAGGAAGTAGGGCCCTTTTCAAAAGCATATTCCAGCTCGCGGCGCTGAACATAATAATGTGCATTGGGAAAGGACATCCGGCCGTTCGGACAGATGCCGCCGGCATGATCCTTATGGAGATGACTCAGCAGCACCTTGGTGACCTTCTCCGGCCCGATACCCGCCTTTTCCAGGTTAGCGTGGATCTGCAACCTGCCCCCCTGCTCAAAGCCCAGCCCGGTGTCAATGATGATGATATCGTCGGCCGTCAGCACGGCAAAAGGCTGGATCTCCACCAGCAGACTGCCAACGGGCCTTTGCTGAAGATCATCCTGCCCGGTATCAAAAGGGACAAATAATTTGGTCTTGTCGATCGTGAAGGCGCCCTCCGACAACGCAATAATTTTCATGCCGCAAAGATACGCGCTCCTACGGTATACCCTACCTCAATACCATCTGCCGGTCCGCGTCCAGCCTGACCAGTATGAACAACATAATGCTGAACGTAAGTAGCGAAGTACCCCCGTAACTCACGAACGGTAGCGGGATACCAATCACGGGCGCGAGCCCGATGGTCATGCAAACATTGATGGTAATATGAAAGAACAGGACACTCGCCACTCCATACGCGTAACATCGGCTGAAGACGCTTCGCTGTCGCTCGGCGATCGTTACGATCCGAAAGAGCAGCACGACATAGATCCCGAGGAACAGCAGACTGCCGAAGAAACCAAACCCCTCGCCGATCGTACAAAAGATAAAATCCGTCTTCTGTTCCGGTACAAAGTCATATCGGGTCTGCGTTCCCTTGAGGAGCCCTTTACCGATAAAACCGCCGCTGCCGATGGCGATCTTGCTTTGCCTGACATTGTAGTTGTTGTTGGCGGCGTCCCTTCTTTTGCTGCTGCTCCGTTCTTCGTTCTCCAGCGCCACCTCCACGGCCTGGTTTTCGGGCACGTACTCTTTACCGATCGCATCATAGATCCGTTTGACCTGGTAGGGTTTGAACACATGATGGAAGGTCCAGGGAACGACAAAACGCTGGACGCCGACGCAGACAACCCAGACGCCGACGATCACCAGCAGGACCCTGCGGCTGCGTTTGATCGGCTTTCGCAGGAAATAAATGCCGAGAACGGCAATCGCCGTCAGGATCAGCGCAAGCGTATTCGGCTCTATCAGCAGCGTGGCGACGACCAGCACAGAGAAGGAAAAACCAATGATCAACACCGCGGGAGGAAGACCTTCGCGAAACATAACCAGGAAGAAAGAGAAATAGACGAGGGCAAGCCCGGTCTCATCCTGCAATTTACACAGTACGGCCGGCACCAGCACAATGACCGCCGCAATAAGCTGCGAACGCGGCCGCGTAAAATTGGTCTCTACACGCGATAGGTATTTGGCGAGGGCCAGGTTGACGAACAGCTTACAGAGGTCAGCCGGTTGCAGCTGAAAGGCACTCCCAAAGCGGATAATCGATTCGGTTCCTTTTATCCGGGTATGAAAGGGGAAGACCAGTAGCAACAGGACGATACCAAACGCATAGCCCAGGTTGGCCGTGGCCGTAAAAAATTTACTGTCGGTCAGCAGGATGAACGTTCCGACGATCCCCGCTATGATCACGAAAAGCAATTGCCGGCTATAATCGGTTTTCAATGAGATGAACCCCTGGACGATATTGTCCCCTTCGTGCCAGGATGCGGCAAAAATACAGGTGACACCAATGGCACAAAGGACGAACCAGATCCAAACCAGTGACCAGTCTACGCCTTTTGATATGCTGGGGTTTCTCTGATTCATAAGCTATCCCTTTTCACCGGCCTGGGTACCCGGCGTTTGACGATCGTATCGACCGATGGAGTCTGCTGCCCGCTATCGTCGGCTGCCTGTTGAGCGGCGGCCTGTGCCCTGATCCGCGCCAGCCGCTCGGCCAGCGCGCTCTTATAAGGCGGCGCCTTCCGGAGATTGGCCAACAGCGGGCTCCGGGATTCGTCGGAGGTATCCATCATCATCCGGCGGAACGACGGCATCTGATATTGCAGCCAGCGGCTGCTGTCACCGGTCTGGTCCGCATAATCCGCCGCCCGGGTTGAGTCGGCCTTGAACTGCTTTCGGACAAGATACCTCGGCATGGTGTTCTTATTGGTCATCTTATCTTCCATTTCCAGGCGATCCGTGGCAATCGTATCCCGAAGATATTTTTCCACCAGCAATGAAGCGATAGGACCAGCGGCATCCGCGCCGTACCCGCCATTCTCGACAATAACGGCTATGGCAATCTTCGGATTTTCACGCGGGGCGAAACAGGCAAATACGGAGTGATTCTGCAGCTTGTAGAGTTTCCCGTCGATGACTTGCTTGTTCTCCGCGGTGCCGGTCTTGGCGCACATATTGATGCCCGGGATCCGCATGGCCCTGGCAGTACCGAAGTCTACTACCCCCTGCATCCCGGACTGTACGACATCGTAGTCTTCATCGGAAATATGCGATACAGCCTGGTGCTTGACGTGGAACCGGCTGAGCAGGGTGTCGTCCTCGGGTGAGCCTTCGATATCACGGACAAAATGCGGGACATAATAAAATCCCTTATTGGCGACGATACACATCGCATTGGCGATCTGTAGCGGCGTTTCCTGCATCTTATCCTGACCGATACCCATCGTCACCATCGTACAGGAGTTCCAGGAATGGTGGTATTCCTTGTCGTAAGCCGTAGTATCCGGAATATTACCTCCATCTTCGCTCGGGAGATCGACCCCGAGGCGATGACCAAGACCAAAGCCATTGACGTATTCTTTCCACCGCATCAGGCCAATTCGCGGACTATGGAAGACCGGGTTATCCACTTCCAGACGGAATGCATTATAAAAGAATGAGTTACACGACCACGCAATCGCAAGGCGGAGATTGGCTGCGTGACCGGGCTGATGTTCGGTACACTTTCTTACCTCTCCGCATCCATAATAAAAGCCCAGGCAGTTGATCCCGCTGGCCGGCGTGATCACGCCTTCGTCCAGACCGATGAGCGCCGCCAACGGCTTATACGTTGAACCCGGTGGATACTGTCCTTTAATGGCGCGGTTGAATAACGGTCCGGAGACATCCAGCGCGAGCCGCGCATAGTTAGCCTGCTTGTCAGGTCCCGTCAGGCTGTTGGGATCATAAGTGGGCCCGGAAGCCATCGCCAGAATACCACCCGTTGATGGGTCGATGCAGACGATAGCCCCCGTCTTGCCATAGAGCAGCCGCTCGGCGAGCTGTTGCAGCTCGATGTCGAGATAAGTATTGAGATTCTTTCCCGCAACCGCCGGGGTGTCGAGCGCCTTGTCCTGGTATCGTTCCACCAGCCGGTTCTTGTTATCCTTGAGCCAGAACTCGGTGCCGCGCTGGCCCATCAGCACCTTCTCATACGATTGTTCGAGCCCGCTACGGCCCACGTAGTCGCCCAACTGGTAGTAATTGTTGGACCGCCGCAAGATAGCGGAGTCCACTTCGCCGACATAACCGGTGACCTGCGCCGCCGCATTGAATGGATAGATGCGGACAGGGCGTTCCTGTAGGTTGAAGCCCGGAAATTTCCACAGGTTCTCTTCCATGGCCGCGTAGATATCCTGTGGGAGCAAATCCTGAAAGATGACGGGACGGAAAGGGCTGCCTTTGATCTTTGGGGTGATCATGCGGCGTCGGAACTCTGCCGTATCGATGTTCATGAGCTGACAAAAGTACGCGGTATCGATATTTTTGACCTGAGAGGGGGTGACCATCAGATCGTAAAAAAAGGTATTGTTGAGGATGGCTTTACCTTTCCGGTCATAGATGATCCCGCGGGTGGGATAGACACTTTTGCGGAACAGCGCATTTTCCTGCGCCTGCACTTTATACTTTTTAGAGATGATTTGCAGGTGGAAAAGCTGTGCCGTGATGATAAGGAATAACCCGGCGAATATAAGACGAATGATGTTGCTGCGCGATTGATTGAATACAGACATAGTTAGAGCTACCCGCAATTTACGAAAGTACCGGTCATTACAACGTTAAAAGGTTTTAGATCGTATTGGTCCTGAACTTTTGTTTCCGGAAGAACAAGACCTCGGTCAGGAGGACAAGCAAGAGGCTGACCGCGGTGGAGGCAACCACCTTTCCAACGAAGTACACAAAGGAGCCAAAGGTCATCCATTCCAGCAGAACCAGATAGGAATGATGAAGCACGGTGAGGACGAGGACATAGGTACCGTAAGGCGCCCACCCCATACTAACAATTGAAGGGGCAATATAGTTCTTGTCGGCGCCTTCCTGCGAGATCAGCATCCCGATGACGAAAGGCCGGACATAGGCGATCAGCGTGCAGGCGGCGGCATGGAGACCGGGCGTCTTTAGAAAGTAATCCAGGGTGAGCCCAAAGATAAATCCGATGAAAGTGATGGCCATCCGGGACAGACCGAAAGGAAGCCAAAGAATGTAAAGGTAATACAGATAGGGGGTAACGAACCGGTGAAGAGGCGGCATGTGGGAAAGGATGAACACCTGGACCAGGATAAACAGAAAGAAGCGGATGATATTTTTCAGCAATTCACTCATTGGACTTTTTTACGGGTAGAGTCTTCCAGCCGTTTCTGCTCGTCCTTCTGAAGGTTGTCAAGCACATAAGCGTATTCGATATTGGAAAAATTGGTCGCCAGTCGTATTTTAAGATTGTAAAAGTTAGAAGTGTTGTCGGGCACGATCTCAGCCACCGTGCCTACCAGTAGGTTGGCCGGAAACAAGGAAGTGATCTGGCTGGTGGCGACGGTATCTCCAACCACCACATTAGCGCTCCGGGGAATACCCCGCATGGAAATAAAGGAGGGGCTGATCCCATCCCAGAAAATAGTCCCGTTCTCCCCGCCCTTCTTGAGCTTGGCCTCCACCCTGAAGTAGGGATGCAGCACGCTCATCACGATCGCAAAATTCTCACTGACATTGATTACCGACCCGACGATGCCCTGCGGCCCGGTAACGCCCAGGTTCTGCCGAACTCCCTGCCGGAAACCGCGATGGATAGTGAGGTAGTTGGCCGGAAGCGAGATCGTATTGTTGACTACTTTTGCCTCCAACACCATCCATTTGCGGATCGAGTCCACCCGGATGGTATCCCGGAACAGCCGCTTGTTCGAATCCGGCGCCTCAAAGTTCTCCACCAACTGCTGCCGAAGCCGGAGGTTCTCCTGCACGAGGGATTCATTGGTCTTCTTTAGCTGGAAATAGTATTCGACGTTATTGTATTTCTCGTAAAACCGGCCCGTCACTTCGGTGCTGACATTCAGAAAGGCGGCTTCATGGAATTTGTTGTACCGAAAGAGAAAAGAAAGAGCGATGATCTGCAACACCAGGAAGAAGAGGAAGTTGAAATGCCTTCTGATGAAGAGAAAAACGTTACGCACCGGTAGCTGGTTTAATTCGAGTTTTACAGATCGTTATCCTGATCCTATCGCATGACGAAGGGGTACCTGTCGTAATTTTTCAACGCAATGCCAGTCCCACGGACGACGCTCTTCAACGGGTCGTCAGCGATATGTACGGGTAGTTTGATCTTTTGGCTTAGCCGCTTGTCGAGACCGCGGAGCAGGGCGCCCCCACCGGTCAGGTATAGCCCACGCCGGTAAATATCGCCGGCCAGTTCGGGCGGGGTCGTCTCTAATGCCTTTAGGATGGCCTCCTCTATTTTGAAGATACTTTTATCAAGCGCTTCGGCAATCTCCTGGTAGGACACCATGATCTGTTTGGGGATGCCGGTTACGAGGTCACGACCATTCACCGGGATATCATCCGGAGGATTGTCCAGATCTTTCAACGCGGCGCCGATCTGGATCTTGATCTGCTCGGCCGTCCGTTCGCCGATCAGCAAGGAGTGGTAGCGGCGCAACGCTTCCATGATGTCGGCAGTGAATTCATCGCCCGCAATCCGGATCGACTGGTCGCAGACGATACCGGCGAGCGCGATAACGGTAATGCCCGTCGTACCACCCCCGATATCAATGATCATGTTGCCAACGGGCTCTTCCACATCGATCCCGATACCCAGGGCCGCCGCCATCGGTTCGTGGATAAGGTAAACCTCTTTCGCACCTGCCTGCTCGGCACTGTCCCGTACTGCCCTCTTTTCCACTTCGGTAATACTCGAAGGAATACAGATCATCATCCGCCAGCTCGGCGGGAAAAGCGGTTTCTTGGGATAGATCATTTTGATCATCTCCCGGATCATCAGCTCAGCTGCATTGAAGTCTGCGATAACGCCATCTTTGAGGGGACGGACCGTCCGGATGCTCTCGTGGGTCTTCTCGTGCATCATCAACGCCCGTTTGCCGACGGCCAGCACGTTCTTGGGATTATTTCGATCGAGAGCTACGATACTGGGCTCATTTACCACGATCTCGTCATTGTGTATGATCAGGGTATTGGCAGTACCCAGGTCCATGGCTATTTCTTGCGTAAGGAAATTGAATAATCCCATTTTGTGTATAGGTCAGATTTTAAGTTCTAAATGGTAACGCCCAGCGATCTATCCAGCGATCTATCGACCAAGCAAGCTCCTCTTGCTTAGGTGCAGCAAAATTGAAGGAAATAATTTGAATTAACAAGGTGAACTCCTTGATTTACCGGATAATTTTCCACGATTTGCTATCCGCCAAATTTTTTTCCTCTAAGCTGTACGATCCCCATCAGAACGATAAATTCTCGCTGATCGTATCCGGGTATCCACAAAAAGGTCAACCGCCCGTGTTTTCTCTAAGGAGCCGAAAACCCAAGCCTTCTTTCCATCTCCGGGTTCAGCGCCGGAAGCCTTTTTCGTTCGATGAGGAAACTGGTGAGGGCGGCGATCTCCTTGAACAGGTGATGACGCTGAAGAGCCGCTCCCAGATAGTCTTTGCCGGTGCTGCCGCCGGTACCGATCCGGGTACCGATCATCCGGTGGACCATGCTCATATGCCGGAAGCGCCAGGTGCTTAGCTGCTCGTCGATCTCCAGCAACTGGTGCAGCATCTGGAAGGGCAACTGCAACAGCGGGTATCCCCGGTACAGCATGATGAAAACAGCCGCGCGGCAGGCCGCAGGAGAAAGCGACCTGCTTTCGGCGCCGCCGGTGCCGCCGGCGCCGCCCAGAACGGCATCGAAATAAGCCAGGTTCCCCTTCTCGACATCGGTCAGACTCTGCTGATAGCGCTGCCGGTAGTCCTCCCAGAAAGACCCGGCCATTTCAAGCGGGGGGAATGGCATTCGCTCCAGCCAGCCATTCAGCAGCTCTAAAAGCGATGCCCCCTCTTCGGCCGACCGGATACGGTCGATCTCGGGTTGACGAAGCTGCGAAAGATAGTATTCCTTGCCGAACCGGTGCTCGTATTTAAGCCCCAGCTTCGCTTCCAGCAATTTGAACTGCCAACTTTGAAAGCCCGAGGCCGGGCGCAGCTTGTCGCGGAAATCCAGGAAATCCATCGGGGTCATCGTCTCCATGATGTCGATCTGATGAACCAGCACCTTCAGGATGGTGGCGCAGCGCGACAGCCGGTGGACGATCGTTTGTAACTCGGGCGAATTGTCATTGAGTGAGGGCCGTCCCAGGATGCCGATGACCGAGTCCGTCTCGAAGAGCAACTGCCGGAACCAAAGCTCATAGGCCTGGTGGATGACGATAAAAAGCATCTCATCATGGGCCGGCTGCCCCTGTCTGTCACCTTCCGGCTGCTGTGCGCCGAGTATCTTATCCAGCTGCAGATAGTCGCTGTAGTGCATCATTCCTCTTTCATTCTACAAGAATTCAAATCCTATATCCCGCCGATAATAAATCCCGTCATAGTTGATGTGCTCGAGGATGTCCCTTGATCTGTCCACGGCTTCATAAACAGTGTCGGCAAAGGACGTGACGCAAATCACCCTTCCGCCATTGGTGACGACGACCCCCTGCTCGATCCGCGTCCCGGCGTGAAAGATCAGACTGTCTGCCGGAAGCGACTGATCCAGACCGGTGATCGGCAGCCCTTTCTCATAGGAACCGGGATAACCCCCGCTCACAGCCACAATGGTGCAGGCCGTGCGGGGTTCCTGCCGGATCCGTAATTCCCGTAGCGTTTGCCCGCTCACGGCATTGAATAACTCCACGAGGTCATTGGACAGCCTGGGCATCACCACCTCCGTCTCGGGATCCCCCAGCCGGCAGTTGTATTCGATGACATAGGGGTCATCCCCTACCTTGATCACCCCGATAAACAAAAACCCCTTATAGTCGATGTTTTCCGTCTTTAGCCCGTTGACGGTTGGAATGATGATCCGGCTGGTCACTTTGTCCATGAATCCAAGGTCCGCGAAAGGCACGGGGCTAACCGCACCCATGCCGCCGGTATTGGGCCCTTTGTCGCCCTCATACACCTTTTTGTAATCTTTGGCTTCCGGCAGGATCAGGAAATCCCGGCCATCGAGCAGCACGAAGACCGAGAGCTCGATCCCGGTCAGGAATTCTTCCACCACCACCTTATCGCCTGCGTCGCCGAATTTGTTCCCCTGAAGCATGAGCTCGAATTCCGCCACGGCTTCGACAGGGTTCTGGCAGATCACCACCCCTTTCCCGGCGGCCAGGCCATCGGCTTTCAGCACGATCGGCAAAGAATGCTGCTGTAAATAGGCGATCCCTTCCGCAAAACTTTCATTGTTGAATTCCCTGTAGGCGGCCGTGGGAATGGCGTACCGGTCCATGAATCTCTTGGAGAAAGCCTTGCTCCCTTCCAACCGGGCAGCGGCAGCGGAAGGGCCGATCACGGGTATCCCTCGCAGGGATGCGTTCGCAGCAAAGAAGTCAACAATGCCTTTTACCAGCGGCTCTTCCGGACCGACTACCACCATTTCGATCCCTTCGGCCGTGCAATGACGTCCAATCCCATCAAAATCCAGGGGGGAAAGGGCGACATTCGTTCCGCAAAGGGAAGTGCCGGCGTTCCCGGGAGCAATATGGAGCACCGAACACAGCGGGCTTTGAACCAGTTTCCACGCCAGAGCATGCTCCCTGCCGCCGGAGCCAAGCAGTAAGATTTTCATATATGCCCCGAAATTCGAATTTCAGACGCATATTGTAAAAAAGAATTTACTTTAGAACCTGATAACCGTAAATTCCAATTGGCATGAGTCAACCCACCGCCCCCAGGGCAAGGCATCCGAGAGGCCTTTATGTACTGTTTATGACGGAAATGTGGGAGCGGTTCGCGTACTACTTATTGGCGGGGATACTGCTGTTGTACCTAAAGAACGGGAAACAATTCACGCCCGAGCGGGCCGCCGACATCACGGGCAACTTCATCGCATTGATCTGGCTGCCGCTTTTTATCGGTGGCATGATCGCCGACCGGTACCTGGGCTACATCAAATCCATCTTCATCGGCGGCAGCCTGCTGGCGGCCGGCTACCTCGGCCTGATCCTGCCGGGCGACACCGCCATGTTTGTCTCCCTGGGTCTGATCATCTGCGGAAACGGCTTTTTCAAACCCAATATCAGCACCCTACTGGGTAATATCTACAATAGAGAAGACCTGAAGCCTATAAAGGACAATGCCTACAATATCTTTTATATGGGCATTAATATCGGCGCGCTGATCTGCAATTTCGTAGCCGCCTACCTGCGCAATAAGTATGGCTGGGGTTATGCCTTCGGCGCAGCGGGCGTCGGGATGATCATCGGGCTGATCAATTTCGGGTCGAATTTAAAGCATGTGCGGGTCGGGGATGTCCGCCGGGAGCCGAATAAGGAGGATATGAACCTGTCGCAGATCCTGCTTTACGTATTTGCCCCGGGCATCGTGGCAGCCATCATCGGCTACAAATTGCCCTTAATTCTCTTCCACACGACCTTTATGGGCAGCCAGTCCAGCGATGCCTTTGTCTTTGCCTGCGTCCCGGTCATCGCGTTCTTCCTGTCGATCTGGGTAAAAGCCCGGGGAGAGGATAAGAAGGGGGTCGGCGCCCTGCTGTTCATCTTCATGGTCTCTGTCATTTTCTGGGCCATTTACTATCAAAATTTCACGGCTTTCTCCCTATGGGCGGACCAGCATACGGACCGGACGGTCTCTACACGCCCGGTCGAAAAAGGCGCCGATTTCATGGGCCAGCTGCAGCAGGTGAATACCACGCCCCGCCTGGTGAACCAGGTAGATGCCAACCTGGAACCGGTCAAGGACGACAGCGGTCATCTTCGTAAGGTAATGGGCCCGGACCCCTACTTTAATAATCTTCCCAGGGCCGATTGGCCGCCACCAGGTCAGAACGTCAAACTGGTCAACCCTGAGCTTTTTGAGTCCATAGGCCCCTTTTTCATCGTAACCCTGACGCCCCTGCTGGTGGCCTGGTTTCAGTATTTGCGTAAGCGAAAAAAAGAGCCGACCACCGCCAGCAAATTCGGCATCGCCCTTTTCCTGGCGGGGCTTTCTTCCATCGTCATGCTGTTTGCCGTAATTTCCGTGCCTTCTATTTATCAATTCAAGGTCTCGCCCGGCTGGCTTTGGGGTACTTACTTCGTTATCACCTTAGCAGAGATCTGTCTGAGCCCCATCGGGCTGTCGCTCGTATCCAAGTTGGCGCCGGCACGGCTGACGGCGTTGCTGATGGGCGGCTTCTTTCTGACCATGTCGCTGGGCAGCAAGGTCGCCGGGCTGATGACCAGCTCCTGGGGTAAATTTCCGGATAAGCGGATTTACTTTTTGATCTGGTTTGTTGCCGCCGTGATCGGAGGTTTATTGATCTTTAGCCGGATACGGCCATTGAACACGGTGTTGCGAAACAAGACGGGCGAAGCATAAAAAACAAACCCACCCAAATGGCTTCTAAAAAATTCGAGCCTTTCGTCAGCGCAGAAACGCAAATGAAAGAGTTTACGTTCAAGGCGCTGCTATTGGGCAGCATCTTTGGCATCCTGTTCGGCGCGTCCACCGTATACCTGGCACTGAAGGCCGGGATCACCGTCTCCGCTTCCATCCCGATCGCCGTACTGGCCATCGCGCTCGGCCGCCGGCTGTTCAAGACCACGATCCTGGAAAACAATATCATCCAGACTACAGGCAGCGCCAGTGAAAGCATCGCGGCAGGGGTGGTCTTTACCTTGCCGGGATTCCTGTTCCTGTCAAACGTCGAAGCTGGTAACTATTTCAACTATGCGGTCATCTTTATCCTGTCCATCTTTGGCGGCATGCTGGGAACGCTGCTGATGATCCCGCTGCGACGATCCCTGATCGTCAAAGAGCATGAGGTCCTTCCCTATCCGGAAGGCACGGCCTGCGCCTCGGTGCTAAAGGCAGGAGAGAAAGGGGGCAATTTTGCAAAAGCGGCGTTTCAGGGACTTGGATTTGCCTTTGTCTATGCCCTGGGACAGAAATTGTTCCATTTTATCGCCGAAACCCCGGTATTCGATACCGTAAAAAGCAAGGGCCTCAACGCAATCTACCCTTCCGCCCAGCTATCGGCGAACATTACGCCCGAATACATGGGGGTAGGCTATATTATCGGGCCCCGTATCGCGGGAGTCCTCGTAGCCGGCAGCGTGCTCAGCTGGTTTGTGATCCATCCTCTGCTCGCCTCGCTGATCGACCCGTTGACCATCGCACAACAGCAGGTGAAGCTGGGTTACCTCGCCAATGTCCATACGGCCGGCGGCGCTGGCGGCTGGGATCCGGTGACCAGGACATTTGCCGATCCGGCTGCAGCCATCTACCGTGCCTACACCCGGCTGATCGGCGCGGGTACGGTCGCCATGGGCGGGCTGATCACCCTGATCAAGACGATCCCTACCATCGTCGCCTCATTCAGGGAAAGCATCGGATCGGTAAAAGAAGCAGGAAAGGACAGCCGGATCCGCACCGAACGTGACCTCAGCCTCAAAGTCGTGGCATTCGGCAGCCTTGGCCTCGTCATCCTGATCGGCTGTCTCCCCATCATCCCCGGCGGTAACTTTTTCTCCCGCCTGCTGATCGGTTTGCTGATCCTGGTGTTCGGCGCCTTTTTTGTCACGGTCGCAAGTCGGATCGTGGGCCTGATCGGTTCATCCAACAGCCCCGTTTCGGGTATGACCATTGCCACCGTGATGGGTACCTGCCTGACCTTTCTGGCGATCGGCTGGAGCGGGAAAGTCTATGAACCGATGGCGCTGGTTGTAGGCGGGATGGTTTGTATCGCCGCTTCAAACGCAGGAGGCACTTCCCAGGACCTGAAGACGGGTTACCTCGTCGGCGCAACGCCCCGGTTCCAACAGCTCGCCCTCTTCATTGGGGTGATCGTTTCGGCCATCGCAGTCGGCTTCACGATCAAGGTGCTGGATACACCCACCCCCGAACTGGTCGCACACGGCGTGAAGCATGCGATCGGCACCACCTTCCCGGCGCCGCAAGCCACGCTGATGGCCACCCTGATCAAAGGGATCCAGTCCGGGAACCTTGACTGGAACTATGTGCTGGTCGGCGCCGCGCTTGCCCTCGTCGTAGAGCTTTGCGGCGTTCGCTCCCTCAGCTTCGCCATCGGCGTGTATTTGCCGTTGTCCACCACATTGACTATCTTCTGCGGCGGCGCCATCCGCGGTATCGTCGATAAGGTCAAGAAGAAACGCGGTGAGAAGTATTCAGAAATGGGCGAGGACCTGGAAAAGGGCAATCTGTTCGCGACCGGATTGGTTGCTGGCGGAGCGCTAATGGGCGTCATCTTTGCCTTCCTGCAGATCCCGGCAAAAGTGGTGGCATTCCTCGACAAGCTCAGCCTGGAGAAAACGCTGACCTCGGCACTTGGCCAATCGGGTTATTACTTACTGGGAGTTGTCTTCTTTGTGATAATGGGTTACGCGCTGTACAGGGCAGGGGCTTCGAAGCAGCAGCCCACATTCTAGCTCATCTTGAACGGCACGATCATTTCAAAAACGGGGATATTCACTTCGAAAGTCTTCTTGTTATTCAGGTTCTCCATCGTGTAGGAGCCATACATCTTTCCCATTTCCGTCCGGAGATTGCAACCGCTGACATACTGATACCTTTCCCCCGGCTTTAGGACGGGCTGTACCCCAACCACCCCCTCTCCTTCCACTTCCCGATAGCTGCCGTTGCTGTCAAAGATATGCCAGTGGCGACGATGCAATTTGACCGAAAAGCCGTTATGATTTTCGATCGTGATGCGATAAGCAAACATATATTCTCCGGAGATGGGATTCGAATAGTCTGGCTGGTAGAACGTCTCCACGCTCACTTCCATTCCTTCCGAGATCTTGTTTGCCATCACAACCAAATTTTCCTAAAGTTAATCAAAATAGCTACAAATGGGCCTAATTTTGCGGCCGGCAGCACAAACAGGGGCACACAGGTCTGGCCAACGGGATCGGTCTACACCAACCTGGTGAACCTTTTCAACGTCCGGTGCGCAGGGCCAGTGACCACCGACCGTCGGAGTGCCGCAGTAGGCCAATCTGGCACGAAATTGGAGCGTAACTGATGCTCGTCCAGCCGACGACCGATCGTGCCGTTCCCCTAATCTCCCAGCCTTTTACTGTTTGCCATCTCAACCCGAACAACTATGTCCCAAATCTACTGTTTGTGGCAGAAGGTCATCCTTTTGCCGGCCTTCCTCTTCCCCTCTGCCCTCGCGGCTTTTGCCCAAGCCCAGGCGGATACGACCCTTACGCCGCGGTATATCTCCACCGGGCCAAACAGCAACGGCTTTTACGAATACCTGCCGAAAGGATACGTGGAGGGCACGGAGACTTACCCGCTGATCGTAGGCATTCATGGCCTCGACGAACTGGGTAACGGGACCACACAACTGCCCAATATCCTCGACGACGGCATTCCGATGTATATCACTCAGCACCTCTTCCCTGAGACTGTGACGGTAAACGGCCAGACCTCTTCCTTTATCGTCATCCTTCCCCAGTTTGTCGCATGGCCCCTGTCGACCGACGTGGACGACGTCATCACCTATGCGGAACAGAACTACCGGGTAGATAAGAATCGCATCTACCTGACCGGACTAAGCATGGGCGGGGGAGTGACCTGGGACTATGCATCGAACAGCACCGCCTTTGCGAGCAAACTGGCCGCCATCTTCGTGGTTGCGGGGGCAAATGCGATAAATGCCCAGGAAGCAGCTGTCATCGCCCAATCCAATCTCCCGGTTTTTGCTACACATAACTCCGGTGACCCAACAGTATCCGATACGGTCACCATCAACAATGTCAACCTCATCAATGCTTCCGTCCCGCCGCCGGCCATCAAGGCAATCGACACCATTTTCAACGCGTCCAGCCATGACGCGTGGACCAAGTCCTACAATCCTTTCACCGTTTACAGCTCCGGGTTGAATGTTTATCAATGGATGGCTCAGTTCTCGAGGGCAATCACCGAACCATTGCCGCTGGAACTGACCAGCTACACGGCTGCCCTGGCCCCGGACAACACGGGGGTGGATATCGGTTGGACGACAGCCGGCGAACAGAACAACAAATACTTTGTTCTTCAGCGGTCGGGCGACGGCCAAAATTTCAGCGGGCTCGATACCGTGGTTCCGGCAACCCCGAGTTCAACTACGCCCCGGTCTTACTCCTTTGTTGACCAATCGCCGCTGGGAGGCGCTAACTACTATCGGCTGACGCAGGTCGATCTGAACGGGGCGATCAGCTATTTTGGCATCCGGGAAGTGACCCTTCCGGCGGGTACAACCGCCTTGAGCATCAGCCCCAATCCTTGCACCGATCATATTTTTGTCCGGTTGGAGGATGCTGCGGCCGGAATCATTGCGGTCGACATCATCGATGCACAGGGCCGGGTATTGCGCCGCTATACCTTTCAGAAACAACAGACGGAGTGGAGCGATACCTTTACAGTGGGCGACCTGCCGCCCGGCCAGTACTTTCTGCAACTCACTGTCAACCATGAACGCCGGATTCAGACATTTATCAAACTTTGATGCCGGCTACAGGTCAAATGCGCTTGGTGGAGGAAAAACCCTTCGAGACAAGCCAGATAGTGATCTTCTCCCGCTGGTCGCCCTGAATGATGATCAGACCGTCCTTGACCGATCCGCCGGTACCGCAATGCGTCTTTAGTTGCCGACCCAGCTCCTCGAGCCCGCCATCGGGACCGATAAACCCTTCGACAAGCGTAACCGCCTTCCCGGCCCGTTGCTTTTTATCCAACTTAACCTTGAGTCGCTGCTGCCTGTTCTCCAGGCTCTCCTGGGGAACAGGCTCTTCTTCCGACCGAAAGTCGGGGTCGGTGGAATACACGATACCGTTGCCGGGGGGTTTCTTTTTGCTCATAGAATTGTTTATAGCGTCACCGCTTTCAAGCTCATGTCCAGGCTCCTGGCCTGATGGATGAGCGCGCCAACGCTGACATAGTCCACGCCCGTACGGGCATATTCTTCGATATTGCCAAGGTGGATGCCGCCGCTTGCCTCCGTTTCAAATCGGTCGCCGATCAGGGAAAGCGCCTCGGCCAACTGGCGCGGCGTGAAATTGTCGAGCATGATACGGTCGACCTCTCCGATCGCCAACACCCGACGAACTTCTTCGAGGTTCCGCGTCTCCACTTCGATCTTCAACTGGGGCTTATGCGTCCGCCGGTATGCACTGGCCTTTTCAATGGCCGCTTCCAGACTACCGGCATAATCGATATGGTTATCCTTCAGCAGGATCATATCGAAGAGGCCAAAGCGATGGTTGATCCCGCCGCCGATCCGGACAGCCTCTTTTTCCAGGAGCCGGAAATTGGGGGTGGTCTTTCTGGTGTCCAGGATCCGAGTCTTATACCGCTGCAGCCGGTCGACGTATTGCCGGGTGAGCGTGGCGATACCACTCATGCGCTGCATACAGTTCAGGATAAGTCGTTCGCATTGAAGGATCGTGTGAATGGTCGCTTCCGCGACAAACGCTTCTTCTCCATCGCGCATGACATCCCCATCCTGTTTATAAGCGGTAAAACGGGCAGATGGCTCCTTTATCCTGAGGATCTTCCCGGCAATTTCCATTCCGGCGAGTATACCATCCTGTTTGATGTGAAGGACTGCCTTGCCACGAGCCTGGGGCGGGATACAAGCAAGCGTAGTATGATCGCCGTCGCCGACATCTTCCTGCAAGGCATTCAGCACAAGCATTTGCAGCTGCTCGTCAAATTTGGACATGGGGCAAAAGTAGGGAAAAAAGAAGCCTTTATTGGTTCACCTGAAACCTCAGCTCCTGTAGCAGCTGCCTGTCCCCTTTTTGTCGGGTGAATAAAGTGGTCCGGTAATCCCCGTTGCGCGTCTGTAAGACGCCGACGCAGTATTCCGTGCTGCCGCTAAACCCCGCCTTCCGAACAACGAAATTGCGAACTCCATTCGTCGAAAAAAAATCACGAATGATCATTTCAGCCTGGATCTTGCTATAGTTATCGCTCTTTTCGGGAAGACTGATGTCGACGCGGTTATCGAGATACCGGGATAGCTCGCCGGCGTTACCGAGTCGGATGGCGTAAGTTATATCGTCCAGCGTATACACAGGGCGGAAAGAAACCAGCACAAGCGCGAGGGTTGCGACCGACATCCCCACGCCCTTGACAAATCTTTCCAGCACGCTTTTCATATAATAGACTATTAGTCGCCCTGCTTAGTCCCAAATCTATGCCAAACTGTCGCTGGTGCACGCAAGTGCATTAAAATACCACGTTTATGGGATCATCCAAGCATCAAATGGCCTACCTTAGCGGCGATACCGTAAAAAGCGCGCTTTACTATGCCAACCAGGAAGAAAGTTATCCTCTTGATCATGGATGGTTGGGGCCTCGGCCGGAAAAAGGCTGCGGACGCCATCCAAAATGCCCGGGTCCCTTTTGTTACCTCCCTTTATTCTTCTTATCCAAATACGACATTGGTCACCTTTGGTGAGGAGGTGGGACTGCCGGAAGGCCAAATGGGGAACTCAGAGGTTGGTCATCTGAACCTGGGTGCGGGGCGGATCGTCAACCAGGAATTGCAGCGGATCAATGTGGCCATCAGGGATGGGTCCTTTAGCCATAACAAGGTGTTGCTGGACGCCATCCGCGGGGCGCGGACAGCGGGAAGACCCCTTCACCTGCTGGGCCTTGTCAGTGACGGCGGAGTACATTCTCATATCCGGCATTTGAAAGCCATCGTAGACACCTGTCTGTCGGAAGGCTTGACGAATGTCTTTATCCATGCCTTTACGGATGGCAGGGACACCGACCCTAAGAGTGGGATCGTCTTTATGCGGGAGTTACAAGGGCATCTGGACCGGACGACCGGGCAGATTGCTACCGTAAGCGGCCGGTACTATGCGATGGACCGGGACAAGCGCTGGGAGCGTGTCCGGCTGGCCTATGACGCGTTGGTGCGGGGGGAAGGGGAAAGGTCGACGGGCGCCCTGGCGGCGGTCGAGCATAACTATCTGGCGGGCGTCACGGATGAGTTCATCAAGCCTACGGTGATGATCGGGCCGGACGGGCAACCGCTGGCCATCATTAGAGACGGCGATTATGCGCTCTGCTTTAATTTCCGTACCGACCGCTGCCGGGAAATCACCGAAGTGCTGACACAGACCGATATTCCCGACCAGGACATGAAAAAACGCTCACTTCACTACACGACGATGACCCAGTACGACCAGCGGTTCAAGGGGGTTAACGTCATCTTTGAAAATGACGATCTGAAGAACACGCTCGGCGAGATCATTGCCCTCAACGGATTGAAGCAGATCCGGATCGCCGAAACGGAAAAATACCCGCACGTCAGCTTCTTCTTCAGCGGCGGCCGGGAAACACCATTCGAAGGCGAACGCCGGATCATGATCCCTTCGCCGAAAGTGGCGACCTATGACCTGAAACCCGAAATGAGCGCTATCGAGCTGACCGATGCGATCATCCCAGAGATCCAGGCCGGAACCGCCGACTTCATTTGCCTTAATTTTGCCAATACCGATATGGTCGGACATACCGGGGTCTGGAAAGCCGCGATCAAAGCGGCGGAGACCGTCGACCAATGCGTGGAAAGGGTGATCGGAGCAGCCCTGGACAACGACTATGCGGTATTCCTAACGGCCGACCACGGGAATGCGGACTTTATGATCAATGAGAACGGTACACCCAATACCGCGCATACCATGAACCCGGTGCCCTTCTTCCTTATCGACAAAAACCGGAAGGGCGGCATCCGGGCCGGCAAGTTGGGGGACTTGGCGCCTACCATCCTGACAATGATGGAATTACCCATTCCCCCCGAAATGACGGGTGAAATCCTTATCTGACGGGGTCTCCAGCACTGTTTTTTTTATTACGCGCAGCTTTACTTCGTTAAAATTGTCTAAATTACAGGGCAACCAATGCGGTTATCATGACCGAAGAAGCCATTTTGCAAGGCTGTTTGAAGAATCTGGCCACCGCCCAGCGCGAACTGTACAATCGATACAGTCCGAAGATGCTGGCTGTCTGCTACCGGTTCGCCCACAACAGGGAAGATGCGGAGGATATGCTGCAGGAAGGATTTATAAAAGTGTTTTCCCAGATGCACACCTTTCAGAACAAGGGTGCTTTCGAGGGTTGGATTAGGCGGATCATCGTTCATACCTGTATCAACAACCTGAAGAAAAACAAACGGTTCAATGAAAGTCTGGACATCGTACATGCCCATGGGGTCCAGGTACGGGAAGAAAGTGTTCCATCCATCGTCCAGGCTAAGCAGATAGTAGAATGTATCCGTATCCTCCCGATCGGTTATCGTACTGTCCTGAACCTATATGCAATAGAAGGTTATTCGCACAAGGAAATAGCCGATATGCTGGATATCGAGGAAAGCACAAGCCGGTCCCAGTATACACGGGCAAAGCAAATGCTGGAGGATATTCTGATCAAAAAGAAGATCCTTTCCAAGCCTAGGGAGAAATCAGAGTGGCTGTTAGCGATCCGTTAACGTCCAATCTGTGAAAGCATCCCAAAAACTGATTGACTAATGAAGGAGAGTAATTTCTATAGTGACGAATTTGAACAACTGATCAGGGAAAAGACAGAACAATATAAATTGTACCCTTCCGAAAACGTTTGGAAGGGAGTCCACAATTCATTACATACAAAACGCAAATGGTTTATCGGTTCGATGGCTTTTTTAGTGACCGGTATCCTCTTCTTTTCCGGAAAGGAATTGCTCGCCCCCAGCCATCCTTTGTCACGTAAATTGGCCGCCGCCGGCACTGTTTCCACCGATAGCTTTAGTAACGATCCGGCACGGTCCGGCCAGCCGGAAGATAATTCACACGCCAATTTCGTTCGCCTCCATCCTGTCAATTCGGCCTCCGCATCCGGCAGGCATCCCTATGCGGCCGATTTCGCCATCACCATCAGCCATCCGGTTGTCAGCCAGCCCGATCTTTCCGAGCTGCTGAGCCACGCCGTTCAGTTGCCGGGAGAAGCTCCGTCGCTAATAGGATCGAACGGGACGCCGGCAGTCGCCATGGATAAAGCACCGGAAAATCCGCACCCGGAACCGGGGCTGCTGGACAGCTGGCTGGTCCGGAATGCACCGGAAAATCAGGCGGCACATCGGACTGCGGATGCCTCTCGTAACAATGCGGAGACACTCCGTGAGACGACCGAAAACACTCGGGAGACCGCCGAGGCAGTGGGTTCCAAAGAAGCCGGACGTGACCTGGACGCGGATGATCCTTATTTGCGCGGAGTGATAGATAATCTGAGCGCCAGAGGTACCCAACGCATTCACACCGACGGTGAAATCGCCCGTAACGCGTCGACGCATCAGGGTTCTGTCGCCGGCAAGATAAAGGATGCGGAGGGCGCTGCGAAAGCCGCCGTTGACGTGATCGGGGAAAAATCGGATCTCTCCAGCGCGAATTGGCTCCACGACTATGCCGTATATTCCCTGCCGCCCAGCCCAAGCCGCGGCCGGTTGTTCCTCCAGTTGATCCTGGCGCCGACCGCCAACTACCGGAACCTGTCCGGTGGTATGGTTGCTTCCTCCAAACAATTGGGGGGCCCGGTTGCGTCCGTGCGTCCCGGGGATGTGCAGAGTTGGGTCGACCGCGCCCCGGCACTTGGATTCGAGTTCGGCGCCAATGTGCTGTACCGCGTCACCCGTAACCTGACAATAAAGGGCGGACTGCAATTCGATTACAGCCGCTACCGAATGCTGGCCTACACCAGTTCCGGGCAGCAGCAGCAACAAACAGCGAACTACCGGTCTCCGCTTGGCAATACGATCTTCATGGATTCCATCAATGCCCAGCCTCCCACACCGTCACAAAATCCCAACATTTCCGGGAACTCCGTACAGGCTACCTTGTATAACGATTACTATCAACTGTCGGCGCCCCTTGGCTTCGACCTCCGGGTGTTGGGCAACGAACGCCTGCAGTTCAATATCGGCGCCACCCTTCAGCCCAGCTATCTGCTCAATACCGATTCGTATGTCCTGAGCTCCGACTATACCAGCTATACCAAGGAGCCAACCGCATTCCGGAGATGGAATCTTAGCGCCGGCGTGGAAGCTTTCCTTTCCTACCAAACCGGTCCCATCCGGTGGCAGGTCGGTCCGGAGTTCCGCTATCAGATATTCTCCACCTATCTCAGCAGCAGCCCCTATCCCATCAGCGAAAACTTGAAAGGGTACGGCATCAAGATCGGTATTACCAAGCCATTACCCTAACCCCCATTTTCGTAATTTTGTGGCTATGAACAAATTCGTCCTCGCCTGTATTACAGGCGGATGGCTGTTGTGCGGCGCCTGCGCCCACCATCCGCAGCAGCCTTCCCCCCAACCGACAGACACGCTATCCCGGTCCGACACCGCCGGGGATCCCTATTTCCCGGTAGCAGAGATACTTGAATCGGAGATCCGGCAGATCGATTCGATGCCGGTGGCCATCCGAAAATTCGTTATCCGCGACGGTCGAATAGATTCCGGTTTTATCAAGCCTGCGGAGTTCAATGCGCTGGCCATGCAATTCGTGGCTCCCGAATTCGGAAATGGCCGGTTCCAGAAAGACTTTACCGAAACCTCTTTTATAGACAATGCCACGCAGTCCGCAACTTTTACCTATTCGACTACCAACGACAACCTTTCTCTTCAACGGGTGGATGTCGTCGCTGTCCCGCAAGGTACCACCCATCAGGTGAAAAGTATCTACCTCGAAAGGAGCCGGATCTCCGGTGATAGCGCCATCCTCGATAAGATGTTTTGGCGGGCGGGCAAACAATTCAAAATACTGAGCCTGATCCGCGTGAAAGGTAGCGCCCCCGTCCGGCAGCAGCTGATCGTATCCTGGGACACGGGCCCTGATAGCGATGCGGACAACGAATAACCAATGACATGACTTCCGAACAATTCAGTCAGATCGCAACGACGATCCCGGTCGATCCGGGCATCTACAAATATTTCGACGAAAAGGAAGAGCTGGTCTATGTCGGTAAGGCCAAGAACCTGCGTAAACGGGTCAGCTCTTATTTCACCAAGACCTTTACGACCTATAAGACCCATGAGCTGGTACAACGCATCCGGCGTATCGAATTCACCATCGTCAATTCGGAGCAGGACGCCTTTCTGTTGGAAAATTCGCTGATCAAACAATTCCAGCCTAAATTCAATATCAACCTGAAAGACGATAAGAGCTACCCTTATATCGTCATCAAGAACGAACCCTTTCCACGTGTTTTCCTGACCCGGCGTAAGATCGGCGACGGGTCCGAATATCTTGGACCTTATACTTCGGTGGGAAGAGTGCGCGAACTGCTGGACTTCGTAAAAAGCAATATCCAGCTGCGAACTTGCCAGCTTAACCTGGCGGAGAACCAGATCCGTAAGGGAAAATACAAAGTGTGCCTGGAATATCACCTCGGCAATTGCAAGGGCCCCTGCGAAGGCCGGCAGACAGCCGACGACTACCAGCAGGGGTTGATGCAGCTGAAGAATATCCTCAAGGGCAATCTCGGACCGCTGACCCAGCAATTCAAAAAGGAAATGCGGGAGCTGGCGGAAAAAATGGATTTTGAAAAAGCCGGGCAGATCCGGAAAAAGATCCTGCATCTTGAAAATTATGAGTCCCGCTCGGTGATCGTAAGCCGGCGCCTGAGCAATGCGGATGTCTTCTCGATAGCAAGGGACGGCGACCTGGCGTATATCAATTATTTAATGATAGAAACGGGAACGATCGTCCAGGCGCATACTACACAGGTCGAGACCCATTTGGAAGAGACGGACGAGGAAGTACTGGCGTTCGCAGTGGCGCGCCTTCGCGAAACCTTTAACAGCACGGCCAGGGAACTGATCCTCCCCTTCCACATTGAATTCCCGGAAGAAGGAGTGGAGCAGTCCGTTCCCAAAGGGGGCGATAAGAAAAAGCTGATGGACCTCTCCCAAAAGAATGTAGAATATTTCCGCGAGGAACTCCGGAAGAAGAAAATGCTGCAACTGGAAGGGAAGACCCCGGATGAGCGCAGGAAGGTGTTGGAGCATCTGATGGAAGACTTACAGCTGGCCGATTTGCCCGTACACATCGAATGTTTCGACAACTCCAACTTCCAGGGCAGCTATCCGGTATCGGCAATGGTCTGCTTCCGGGATGGAATAGAAAGCAAAAAAGACTATCGCCATTTCAACGTAAAGACCGTCCGGGGTATCAATGACTTTGCCACCATGAAGGAGGTGGTTCACCGGCGCTACAAACGGCTGCTCGATGAACATCAGTCCCTGCCGCAACTCGTGATCATCGACGGCGGAAAGGGACAGCTGAGCGCGGCGATGGAAAGCATCACGGAGCTGGGGATCATCGGAATGATGACCGTGGTTGGATTGGCAAAGAATGAAGAAGAGCTCTTTTTCCCGGGCGACAGCGAGTCGGTCAAGCTGCCCTATAACAGCGATAGTCTTCACCTGGTCCGTCGGATCCGTGACGAGGTCCATCGGTTCGGGATCACGTTCCACCGCCAGAAAAGGAGCAGGGGCACCTTTACGAATGAATTGGAAAAGATCGACGGTATCGGCCGGCAGACGGCCGACCTCCTGTTGAAAAAATTCCGTTCGGTCGCCAGGATCCGTCAGCTCACGGAAGCGGAATTGGCAGCGGCGGTAGGGCCGGCCAGGGCCAGGCTTATTCTCGATCATTTTAAGGCCAGTGGGTCGGCAGGCGGTGAGGAGTAGTTAATGGTCTTCCCTGATCAGAGGGGGCAAATAGCCCTAAAAAACAAAAGGGGCCAGGATAGATATCCAGCCCCGTTTTTAAAATCCAATATCCTATGAAAAACCAGTGTAAAAGTAGTAAAAGAAATCAAACCGACAATACCCGCTTTTGGGTATTTTTAAAAATAACCCCCCTCGATAACTAATTAATTTATAGCCACTTATTAGCAAAATAAAGAAGGGGTACCGCTGCTGCGACACCCCTTCGGTGGAATCTTTTTATCCAGCTTTAGTACGACCAGAGATCCTGCTCGTAGTTGAAGATCTTGTCCTTTATGTTCTCCCCTTCCAGCAATTGCAGGATATTGTCCTTGATATAGCCATTGATCGGCAAATCACCCGGGTTGTCGATCGTGGATTTGACGATCCGGGCGGCGAACATGCGGCTTTCGAACAGCTCTTCCCAGCTCATCCGGGCGCCGTAGTTCTTCCCGTTATAGGCTTCGAACTTGGCGAGCATCGGACGGAGGTCGGGGTAATAAACCCAGAATAAGGGTGACACGGCCAGGAAAGAACCATCGGGTTGCTTGATCGTCTTTTCCGGGCAGATACCCAGGATCCGAACATGCATACGGGAGGATTGCTTATCGAATACCCATTCTTCCTTGATCTGGTACCGCTCGACGATATCCGCCGAGAAGTCTTCCTGGATCAGCGTGTCCTTGTTGATACCCTTGGAGCCGTCGGGGTCCTTTACCGGGTCCGGGATAGCAACGATGTGCGGTTTTGCTACTAGCTTTTCCGCTATCTGCTTAAAGGTCATCGGGGTGGTGAACCGGTCATCGACATTGGCGTCGAAAGCCGTGATCTGGCCGCTCTTGATGGCCTGCAGCAGGATATTGATAAACATCTGGCTGCCGTTATCTTCCGTCGCCTTATAGACAAAGGGCAGGTTCATTTTTTCGTGTACATCGATCTCCCGCCAGATGCGCTGACGATAGACGGCGTCATCCTCCCGGATATGCTCGTAGGGCAGGGGGGTACGGTCCTTTACCAGTTGCCGCTCGATGATAGCATCATTGCGGAGCGAGCGCCGGATCGTATCCAGCTTGATATCCGCATCGGGCACTACCATCGCCGGCTTGGTCGTATCCTTCGGCGCAACGGCCGCTGTGGCTACCCCCTGATTCCTCTGAGTCCCCTTCCTTTTGCCGGTCGTTCCGACCTTCCTTTTGGGAGTCGGCTTCTTCGTGGGAGTCGTCTGCGCGTCTACCACTCCTGCCACAAGGGCGAAGACCAGGGCCAGCAGGGATAATCTGATAAAATGCTTTTTCATTGCGCTTGATTTGTCTCTTATATGGTTGTCAAAAAATCTGTCCGCGTTCAATAGCGGACAGATCCGAAATTCTTTATTGCAACGTAAAGATCATGGGCGGCAACTCACGCATTCTGCCATCCTTCCCTTTACAACGCAGGTTCTCGATGAAAACGTGTGTACCCGGGACACACCTCGCCACCAGTGCGGCTGCCTGGCCCGACCACCGGGGGCCCGTATTGGCGGCTTCCAGGAACTGCCCATTGATCGTCGCGGCGAAATTGTAGTCGACAACGGCGAACCCGGACTGGAACTCGGAGTTATTGCTATTCAATTTGGCCAACACCCCGCCAATCGCCCGGAACTCAGCGGCAGAAATGAGACCACCCTGATGGGACCCTATGAACCCTTCCGGATTCGGCAAGTATTTTACCCTCATCGTGAATGGGAATTTTTTGCCGTTTGCATCGACAATGATCTGGCCCTCTCCGGGAGTAGTAGGAACAACAGTGTATTCGTCGCCGGAGGTTTTGGTGATCGTACCGAGGTTGAAGCTGACTTTTACTTTTTCAGCGCCTACACTACCCCCGGAAATGGTCACCGGGTTATCTTCCGCTACGTACAGTACGTTCATTTTTTCCAGGAAGACCGAAGCTCCGGAGGGAGTACCGACGTCATATTTAACGATTTCGTCAGCTGTACCCTGGGTGCCATCCGGCTTATAATAAGTGAGGTGCACTTTTACCTGGTGCGGGCCCGAACCTGACGCTTTTGTTTTGTACTCGCTAATACCCTGGTCGTTGGCGGGTTCATTTTGCCCGTCAAACGTTACCGTCGGCTTGGCGGTCGAGCTAAAGGCGCCGATACCTGCCTTGATACTTAGATCATCGCCGGGCATTACGTAGGTTGCACTGGGCGATACGATCGCTTCCTGTTTGTCAAAGCGGATCTTCACTTCGCCAATCTTACTATGCAGGTAGTCGATGATCTGGGATTCGGAATTCTTGACGTCGCTTTCAAATTTGCTCAGGATCGTCACCGCGGCAACGGTCGGTGTCATATGAAAATAACGGATGGTCCAGTTCTCGGCCGTATCCTTCTTCTCGGCTTCGCCGGTTTCGGACTTCGGAACGGCGAGGTTGATGGGCAACCGCGCTCTGAACTCCGCCTCGGCCCTAAGCATATCCGCCTTAACCGAATCACCCAGTTTTGCATCTGCATAGATCGGATTATTCGGATCGATCAGATACAGCAGCCGATTCCGGAAATCCCGGAGCGAGTCATACAATTTCTTTCCGTGACCACCCTGGTCGAACATCCGGGTAGCAGCATCGAGGTCACCTATATTATATTCTGGCTTGCCATCGACCATTTTCAAGCCGGACTCTTTTTGAAGTGCGGTCTTCAGATTTTCGATATAGGTCGAAAAGCCGCCGGCTTCGCTCTGGATCTCGATGGCTGGCGTTCCCCAGACCTTGGCCTGTTCCTTTGTTTTTTCGTCATTCAGGGCATCGTTAAATGCCTTATAGGTCAGGTTATTCTTCTGGGAAACAACGGTATTGGAATTTTGAAGGCTGTTATTTACGGTATTGAAGGCATTCAACACCTCCGTAGATACATTCAGTGCCAGCAACGCTGTAAGCACCAAATACATCATATTGATCATCTTTTGCCTCGGTTCTTTAGGTAGAGACATGGGTTAGTAAATTAATAAATGCGTTAAATGGTTTTTCATTTGATGCAAAATCTTTGATGTCTTTTACTGGACTTCGTCCAGTTTGGGTTCATGCGGGCCGGACAAAACGGGCTTGGCTTGTTCGATGTCTGTCGGCCTTTATTAAGCCTGACGGCCTTGCATGGCGCTCAGCATATTACCATAGACATGGTTCAGATTACCCAGGTTCTTGGCCAGCAGGGCGATCTGCTCTTGTGTTTTCTTGGCGTCGACCACACTTCCTTGCATAGTCTCAGATGCCTTCACCAGGTTGCCATAGAAGCTGTTCATCGCTTTCAGATGGTTATTGGTGTCCTGCAATTCCAGCTCATAGATCGCATTCAGCGAGCCCAGATTCTTCGTCAGGACCTGTACCTGTGAATGGAACTGCTTGGTGCTGTCGGCAGCGGCATTCAAGCTGGAGATCGTATTGGTAGCATTCTGGTACGCACCTTTCATATTGTCCAGCGCGGCAGCTGCTTCCTTGGTCTTTGTCGTATATTCCGTAGTAGCAGTCAGGACGGCGGAAACATCACCGATCTTATCTACGGTGGTGCCGAACTTTTTAAAGCCTTCGCTCAGTTTGCCCAGGGTTACCGGGGTGATCTCGGCTTCCTGCAGCATCTTGTCCATTTTGTCCAGAGCGGGGTTACCGCTGGAGCCATTCGCCAGTTTGGGGAGCGCTTCTACCAGGGCATGCATTTCACCGCCGGGAGGGGGGAGGAACGCATAGATCAGGAAGATGAGCGACTCCGTCAACAGACCGGCTGTCAGAAAGAAGTTAGCCAGCTCGGTGTGCAGGATCTTTTGGAGGGCGCCAAAGATTACGATAGCTGCGCCGACGCAAACAACGATATTTATAAGTCTTTCGGTAGATTTTGATACTCCAGCGCTCATAGTGATTAAAATTTAAATTGTTTAAAAGGATTTTAAAGGGTTATGGAAAAAGACTTTTAATTGATTTTTTAACTATTCGCAAAATCAAAACGCAATTTCTGCTTAAAAATTTTACGTACTCTGAATGATTTATCGGCGGGCGTTTGTCAGCGTCGGCGCCAAATCGATAACACAACGGAACCCGATATAGGACTTAGCCGTATCCTGGTACTCGTAGGTCCGGGCCGAGGTCTGCAGGTAAATACCTACATCCTTCCAGCTACCCCCACGGATCACTTTACGCTTCATACGGGGGGGATCGGTGTCCTTTGCGTTCCAGCGGATATCAGGGTTCATGTCATGCTCGAAATTGGAGGCCCCTTCATAGTAAAAGGAAGAAGTCCATTCGGCGACGTTGCCGGCCATGCAATAAAGGCCGAAATCATTGGGCCAGTAAGCGTCGGCCCGTACAGTATAGAAACCGCCGTCTTCGGGATAGTTCCCGCGGCCGGGTTTGAAGTTAGCGAGTAAACAGCCTCTCTTATTACGGAGATAATAGTTCCCCCAGGGATACATCGACTGGGAACGACCCCCGCGAGCGGCATATTCCCATTCCGACTCGGTAGGCAGCCGGAAATCGGATTCCGTAGCCAAATGCTTGGATTCCAGATGAGCATTCAGATATTGGGTCCGCCATTCGCAGAAAACAGTCGCCTGTTTCCAGTTAACGCCTACTACCGGATAGTTGCCGAAAGCAGGGTGGGAGTAATACCGTTTGGTCATCGGCTCGTTATATGAATAGCTGAAATCACGGATCCAAACAAGGGTATCGGGATAAACCTTTACCGGAATCTTGTGGATGAACTGCGAACGCGGCTTTCCTTCATTGATCTTTTGCGCAGCTTCGTTCAGGTCGAAAGTTTCCGACTCATACACGAATTTGCTGGGGTCGAGCTCCTTCCGCCCGAACACCCTGTTATCAGGTTCCACGATCATGGCGCTGAGCTTTTCGATGGTAGCCTTATCGCCCCATTTGATGGTGGCGGCTTTCTTCCAATCGATCTGGAAACGACCGTCTACATCCTTACCATACTGCAACTGGGTAGAGGCAAGCGAGTCCCGTACCCAATTGGTGAACTGGCGGTACTCGTTGTTGGTGATCTCGGTAGCGTCCATCCAGAAACCACTGATCGAAATTTGTTGATTGCGCGAAGTAAAGGAATAGTTTACATCCTCGTCGCTGGGACCCATGTGGAAGGTGCCCGGCGGAATATAAACCATGCCCGGAGGCTTTTGAAGATTGTAGGCACTCGAAGGGGCAACGCCGTGCAGTTGTCCGTCATCCGGCAGGCCCCTGCCAGACTTTCCACCTAGTTTACAGCCTGCCATCAGGAAGATGGCGCAAAAAGCCGTCAAAACGGATAGGTTTTTCATTTTCATAATATTAAAGGGTATTGGGCAAAAAAACGATTTTGACAACATCTCGCTACAAGTTTAAAATTAATTTTTCGAATGTCAAAGCTTTCATCCGGACAAAATTCTTCCAAAGGGCGGATGGATTGACGCTATGTAATGAAACGCAGCCTTTTACAGTTTATTGTACGAATTCGATGGAATTTTATTCACATTTTCTAAGAGACGGATTAATGCAGATAATTCATTTACAGGGAGTTGGCAAGCATAATTTTCACAAAGAAAGAACTGCGGCACTTCCCCCACGGCCTTGCCGCGTAATAGGGGAAAATGGGTATTTTCCTGCGAAGAAGACTGAAAAACCCGGTAAGGAATAAACCGGCTTAACAACTCCTTCCGGGCATTTTCCGGCCGCCTGGCGGTAATCGCGATCTCCGGAATAGTATACGTAAGCGCCTGATACAGGGTTGCCCAAATTCCAAAAGAGCCCGGATACCCCGTCACCACCCGCCGGACAGCCTCCGCCATCTGCCGGGAACGATCCGACCAGGCCGGTTCATCGAAAACCAAGGATAGGTATAACAAATTGAATGCCATCGTCGAATTGCCCGACGGAATCGCACCGTCGTAGATCTCTTTCTTCCGCAGGATCAGGTCCGCCTGGCCATCGTGGGTAAAATAAAAAAAGCCCGTCCCTTCCTCGCCAAAATGCTCCATGACCTCCCGCAGCACTTCTCTCGCCTCCAATAAGTAACTGCTGTCCCCTGTGATCTCCTGCAGCTCCAGCAACGCGGCAATCAAAAAGGCGTAATCATCCAGAAAAGCAGGGATCCTTGCGTTTTCTTTGTACGAATGATAATAATAGTGTATACCTTCTCCCTTCAGCCTCGCCCGCAGAAACTGCATATTGGCCTTTGCCTGATCCCGGTAAGCTTCCTTGCCTATGGCCCCATAAGCTTTTGAACAGGCGATATTCATCAGCGCGTTCCAGCCCAGCAAAATCTTGTCATCCAACGCCGGCCGGATGCGGTGCCCGCGGTGTTCCAGAAGCCGCGCCCGTGCCGCCTCCAGCCGCCCGGCGACTTCCGGGTCTTCCGGGAACTCCCTTCCCCGGACGAGGATATTCTTCCCCTCCCAGTTGCCCTCGTCGGTCACCCCATAATGGGCACAGAACAGCGCCGCGTCCGCGCCAAGAAGAATATCGATCTCGGCCTTATCCCACACATAATATTTTCCTTCTATGCCTTCACTGTCGGCATCCAACGCCGAATAAAAAGCACCCTGGCCATTAGATAACTCGTTGTTAATAAAAGACATGGTAAGCTCGATCGTGTCCCGGTAAACCCGTTTGCCGGTCAACTGAAAGGCCTCGCTCAACACAATCAAAAGCAGGGCATTGTCATAAAGCATTTTTTCGAAATGTGGGGCAAGCCATTCCTTATCGGTCGAATAACGGGCAAACCCTCCCCCCAACTGGTCGAAGATACCCCCGGCGATCATCTTGTCCAGGCTGAGACAGGCCTGATCCAGCGCCTCCTGATCGCGGGTAAAATAATGATAGTGGAGGAGGTAACGGATCGAAAAGGTCTGTGGGAATTTTGGCGCACCGCCAAATCCACCATCCTGCCGGTCCGCGGTGGCCAACAGCTGGTCCCGGATCTGTCTCAATATTTCCGGACTGAATGGGTTGCCGGCCGGCGAAACGTCACCCGCTTTCGGGCCAACCCCGAAAGACCCCGCACCGGCGACATGACGGGTCAGACTTGCTGCTTGCTCCTCGATCTCCTCCTTCCTTTCGCGGTAAGAGCGGGCCACGCCCGCCAATACTTCCTTCCAGGAAGGCCGGTTATAGACCGCCCGCGGCGGGAAATAGGTCCCACCATAAAAGGGCCGGCCATCGGGAGTCAAAAAAACATTCAACGGCCAGCCGCCGCTGCCCGTCATCGCCTGCACCGCATCCATATAAATGTGATCGAGGTCCGGTCGCTCTTCCCGGTCGATCTTGATGTTGACAAAATGCTCATTCATAAACTGCGCGGTATCGGCATCTTCAAAGCTCTCCCTTTCCATGACGTGACACCAATGACAGGCCGAATAGCCGATACTGACCAGGATGGGCGTACCTTCCCGGCGGGCCCTGCCCAAAGCCTCTTCGCCCCAGGGATACCAATCCACGGGATTGTGCGAGTGCTGTAACAAATAAGGACTGGTCTCCCTGACAAGTCGATTGGGCATGACGATAACCTTGATAAGTCGTGAGCCTTACTCCATGCAAATTTCGCGCTAAGCTGAACGATTGCGGCTATTTTTTCTTTACCGTCACCGCGAGGTATTTCTCCAATGCGGAGACCATCGAAGGAGCTTGAGGCTGGGGCGCCTTGATGTCCAGCGTGAGACCCGCCTCTTCCACGGCCCGGGAAGTGTTGCTGCCGAAAGCGCCGATCTTGGTGCCGTTCTGCTTGAACTTTGGAAGATTGTCAAATAGGCTTCTGACACCGCTGGGTGTGAAGAAACAAATGATATCGTACTCGCTCTGATTGAGGATTTCCCTGACGTCATTGCTGATCGTCCGGTACATGAAAGGCGTGGCGAATCCGCAATTGTTCTGTTTCAGCCAGTTGATGATCTCATTGTCCTGCTGGTTCTCAGAACAGGGATAAAGGAACTTCTCGTTCTCTTTATGCTTGTTGATGACATCGAACATGCTCTTGTTCAGTCCGTCCGCGCCATAGAACACCTTGCGCTTGCGGTAGAGGATGAACTTCTGGAGATATAACGCCACCGCCTCCGTAATACAGAAATATTTCGTGTCTTGCGAAATGCTGATCTTCATCTCCTCGCAAACGCGGAAGAAGTGATCGATCGCATTCCGGCTCGTAAAGACAACGGCAGTGAATTGGGCGATATCGATCTTTTGCTTGCGGAAATCCTTGCACGCAATCGGTTCCAACCGAATGAAAGGAAAAAAGGCCAACTCCACGTCGTATTTTTTGGCGAGCTCGAAATACGGCGACTTGTCGGTTTCGGGTCTGGGTTGAGTGATTAAAATCTTTTTCTTATCCTCGTTCTTAGTCATTTGTATGCCCCTCAGGATCCGGAGTAACCCGGTTTTGCAAATTTAATACACTTTTTCCAAATATGTCAATAACACCTTGTAAATCAATAGTAGTGGTGCTAATTCGAAGGCGCAAAGGTACAACAAAAAGTAAAACGGCGTTAGTTTTATTTCATTTCTTACTGGTCGATAGGACGCAAGTATACGATACCCCCATAGGACAAATACCATTGCTAATGAAATAGTTATGAACACTTCCCGCCATTCCTCATCCGAGAAAATGATCACGATCAAGAAGGGGAGGAGGAAAATTCCCAGCATCTTGTTCACCAAAAAGACGATAAAAATATAGATATCCGTTGCCCGCGAGATGGAGAACACCCAGCCGATAAATTTCAGGACCACGAATTTTACCAGGTAGATCGCCGCAAGCAACAACATGCAATCCAGGTAAAGGATCCAGAAGCGGACACCGGCGCCCCACCGCGAGTAGTGCAGAAGGAAGCAGGCATAAAGCCCCGCCGAAATAACGAATAGGATGTTCAGCAGCAAGGAAGGCAGCGGGGTCTGCAACACCTGCTCCCGGATCTGCTGCTGGCGGAGAGACACGCGGAAGAACAGGGTCAGGAGGTTATTGAAGTATTTCTCGAAGAAAATGCGGATCAGCGCGAAATAGAACAGGATCGCGACGATGAGGTAAAAGAGACTGTCCTTCGAATCGACATGATGAAGTTCCTCAGGCGGCCCGGCGTCAGACGGGACCGGCGCCGGATGGTTCGTGGCAGCGTGGGCCGCCAGGCTGTCGCCGGGCTTCAGACTGTCCCGCCGGGTGATCGTGTCCGCGCGAATAACCGTCCCCGATGCCGCCGTATCCCGTGCAGTTCGGGCAGCCGTATCCCGATGGGCCCTTCGGATCGAATCCCTGCGAAGGGAATCCCGATGGCTCAGCATCCGGATAGGATGGGCGACGGCACGGACAGTCGTATCCTGTACCGGAACCGGATTCGCCGCAGGCGGGGGTTGGGTTGAATCGGTCTGTGCACGCAGCTGATTAAAGACAAGCAGACTGGTTAGCAGGATAATGGAAACTCTCATGATTTCTGCAAAGTTAAAAAAAGCTTACATAGCCCAGATGAATTTTCGTCTCATGAAAATCCAACGGCAATTCACTCGTCCTTCCCACCGCCAGTGACATATTGAATATCCCCGCTTTCGTCTCAAAAGCCATTCCTACCCCTGTACCCAGATAGGCGCTGTTCAGGTTGTAGTCGGCCACATGATTCATAGCCCACCCCACATCCACAAAAGTGAACAGAAATGAATTCAATCCGGTCAGATAACGATATTCAAGAGTACCGACGGCATATTCGGACGCTAAAATGCTCGCTTCGTCAAATCCGCGCAACAGTTTGTACCCACCGATCATAAACAGGTCGTTGCGATAGGTATTGGGGCTGCTGTAGATGCCGGCATTGAACCCCAGCTTTAACGTCGCTGCCCGCCCGATCGGAAAATAATGAGCGCCGTCCACCCGGATCAGAAATTGGAAAGCATGCAGCTTTACCGTGTCGTAAAGACTTTTGAAATTGAAGCCACTATCGGATGGATCGGTCAACCCGACGATCGTGGCATTCTCATGGATCGTCTTGGTTCCGGCCGAGCCGAGAAAATTCAATTCGTTACCCCTCCGGGGATTAAACCGGTAATTGGTGTTATTGAAGGTATAGGTCACACCCAGGCTGGTGGAACTGATATCGGCCTCCGGCGGCAACGAGTGGGTCGCAATAACCCCCGGCGTGTCGACATTCAGGAGGTTGGAGGACGCCAGCTGCAGAAAGACGGAGCCGTTCTGATTGGCGGAGAAAGTATACAGGGCGCCCACGACAAAATTGATATTGATAAAGGTCGAGTCCTGCTTGTACAGATCAAATGACGTATTTAGACCAAAAGGAGAGCTGAAGATAAAAGGCTGCTGGTACAACAGGTCCAGCCGGGGCGAACCGGACTGGAGTTGCTGCCAGTCGAGTTTCATCGTTTCCCCGTTGCCGAGGGTATTCTGCAGGTTTACCGTCGCCGCGCCGTTCACAACCACTTTATTCCCCAGCGCCGGATTGTCACTGGGCAGGAAGCCGACCAGCGCGTCGATCTGACTGCTTCGCTTCGGTTTGAGATATAGGTTGATCACCGAGCCTTCCGCCAGCATCGTCAGGCTCCAAGGCTGTTGTTCCTGGACATAAGGCAGCTCGAGGATCTTTTTACTGATGATCTGCAACCGCTCTTTCCGGTAAATACTTCCGTTGGGGATATTCAGGTACCGTTGCAGGAATTCGGCGGAGATCTTCGCATTCCCAAAGACCCGGATACTGTCAATCTTATAGAGAGGGCCCTTATCTACCTTTAATACCGCGGAGACCTCCCCGGAGTCCCGGAGCAGGACGCTATCCAGACCCACTTTGGCAAAAGGATACCCGTTGTTTTCGAGATAGTCCAGCATCAATTGCTGCCGGTAGCGGAATACCCGCATATCCATGGCATGATTGGAAAATGAGCGGTCATTCCAGGCCGCGGCGGAAAGCAGAGTCGGGTCCGTATGGCGGGTGTCGATCTTCGCCCAGCGCCAGGCATCGCCTACGTACATTCGTAGACTGGCCTCTTTTTCAGTATAGTTGATGCTGTCGATGGATGCCGCGACAAATCCCTTTCCCTGGAGAAGGGGTAGAAGACTGTATATATATTGTGTACACAGCTCCTGCGTCCGGAAGGAGGTGGTCAGTCCCAACTGCGTGTGGACAAATATAGAGTCTTTATCGACCGGCACGATATGGAGCGTATATTGAGCCCAACCGCAGAAGGGGAGGAAAAAAAGTCCAAGGAGCAGCAGCCGTTGACTAATTTTGTAAGTTAAACGATTCGAATGGCAGGCATCTATCTCCATATCCCTTTTTGCAGGCAGGCCTGTCACTACTGTAACTTTCATTTTTCCACTTCTTTACAGGGTATGAACGATTTTGTCCCTGCTTTATTGAAAGAAATGGAACGGCGGTCGGATTATCTGGGCGCCTCCCCGGTAGGCACAGTCTATCTCGGCGGCGGAACCCCTTCCCTGCTTGACCCTATTCACCTCAACGCCATACTGGACAGGCTTCGGGAGCTCTTTGTACTCGAACCCGACCCGGAGATCACTCTCGAAGCCAACCCCGACGACATGGCCGACCGCCAAAGACTAAAGGCCTGGCGCTCCGCGGGGATCAACCGGCTGAGCATCGGCATCCAGTCTTTTTTTGACGATGACCTCCGATGGATGAACCGGGCTCATGACGCCGCCCAGGCGGCGGAATCCATTCGCCTGGCAAAAGAGGAGGGATTCGGCAATATGAGCATCGACCTGATCTACGGTGGCCCCAGCCTGCCGGATAACCGTTGGCAAATGAACGTGGCCGAGGCGATCCGCTGGCAGATCCCACATCTTTCCTGCTATGCCCTTACCGTTGAACCCCGTACCGCACTGGACAAGCTTATCCGCCATCACAAACGACAGGAGGTGAGCCCGGACGACCAGGCCCGGCAATTGCTCCAGCTGATGGACTGGATGAGCCAGGCCGGCTACGAACAGTATGAGATCTCCAATTTCGCGCTGCCAGGTCATCGCAGCCGCCACAACTCGGCTTACTGGCTGGGGAAATCCTATCTGGGATTGGGACCTTCCGCCCATTCCTATGACGGGCAGTCGAGGGAGTGGAATATGGCCAATAACGCCCGGTATATCTCCGCCCTCGCCAACGGAACCCTCCCCGTAGCGGAAAAAGAGCGGCTGACCCCCACACAAAAGCTGAATGAGTATATCATGATCGCGCTGCGGACAAAAGAAGGCATCGATCCGGCGGTGGTGAACCTTCGCTTTGGACCAGAGGCGGCAGATGCCCTGGAGCGCCGCTCTCAGCGGTATATTCAAACGGGACTGATGATCCGAACGGAAAGGCTGGTCTTGACAAAAGAAGGAAAGTTGCTGGCGGATGGAATTGCGGCGGATCTATTTAGCTTGGCGGATGAGCAGACTACTCGTGATGCCGGTGTCTCCCGCGGAGAAAATTGATCCCCTGCCCTACCGAGAGGATGAGCACCATCGCGATGATGGCCAGTGGTCCGAATCCCTGGAAGGAGAGTGGCATAATTGTAGGTTTCTACTTATTAGACAAGGTACGCCTCAATTTGTTTCATTCCTACCCGAACATTAACATTTTCCCACAAAATCCGGTAAATCATTTCGGCTATCGGGATATCCGCCTTTATCTCTTTGTTTTTCAGATAAATACATTTGCTGGCATTGTACCCCTCCGCAACCATGCTCAATTCCAGCTGAGCCGCCTTCACCGAATACCCTTTTCCGATCATATTGCCAAAGGTCCGGTTACGGCTATATAGCGAGTAGCAGGTGACCAGCAGATCGCCCAGGTAAACAGAGGCGGCATAGTTGGCGCTCTTCCGGTGGTCCTCCCGGGGCGTGTGGACGCCGACTTCGATGTGATGGATACCCAGTTTGCGGAGAAAACCGGCCATTTCATCAGCACAATTGGCGATCAGCACGCTGAGGAAGTTGTCGCCGTATTCCAGTCCATGCGCCATACCCGCCCCCAGCGCATAGATGTTCTTCAGAATGGCCGCGAACTGTACCCCGTAAACATCGCGATTGACTACCGTATTGAGATATTCTGTGGAAAAAGAAGCAGCGATCCCGCGGGTCGCCTCCTCATCCTGGCCGGAGAAGGTCAGGTAGGATAGTTTCTCCGCGGCGACTTCCTCGGCATGGCAGGGCCCCATAACAGTGAAATAATCGTCCGCGACGCTGCCGAACTCCCGTTCCAGGTACTCATTCAGCAACAGGTTAGAGTCCGGAAGGATACCCTTGATCGCAGAAAGCACTTTCTTCCCGCGAAACGCTCCCTTGTCCACTCTTTCGAGCGTGGCAGCCATAAAGGCGGACGGGACGGCCATGACAAGACAATCGGAAGCCGCGACCACCTCCGACACACTCCCGTTAAGGTGGAGCAGCCCCGTGTCAAAATAGACGGAGGAAAGATATTGCGGGTTATGATGACGGGCCTTTAAATGCCGGATAGTCGTCTCATTTCGGATCCACCACTGGATCGGATTCCCGTTATCGGTAAGGATCTTTGCCAACGCAGTAGCCCAGCTGCCGCTGCCAATCACTCCAAAACGCATGCAGGATTAATTTTTATTCCCCTCGAACAATTTGTCTTTCGGGACGACCTTGATCCGCATCCCGCTTTTCATGGTTTTGCTAACCACGCTGTAGGGTCCGGTAACCACCTGTTCACCTTCCTTTAACCCATCCTTTATCTCGATAAAGTTGATGTCCTGGATGTCTGTGTGCACTTTGACCTTTTTGACCGTATCGGCCGGCGTGACGATAAAAACCACTTCGTCGATGTCGCCACTGGTCGATCGCGTATCATTTTTGTTGTCGGCGTTGTTATCGGCGTTGTTATCGCCGTTATCATTGTTGGCGGAATTGTCCGTCGTTTCGGTATTGCCGACGACCGCATTGTCCGTATTCTGCTCCCGGGTGGCGACCGCATTGATGGGGATAGACAGCACGTTGCGATGGGTGCGGGTCTGAATATCGGCGCTGGCGCTCATCCCGGGCCGGAAAGGGAAATGCCGGGGATGACGGGGGTCGAGGAGGTCTTTATATGAGTCCGGCGAAAGCCGGATATGCACTTTATAATTGGTGACGTCATTGGTGGACACCGTCGTCGTGGAACCGGTGCTGGTCGTCACGCTGCTGGCGATCTGGGTCACGAGGCCGCGGAATTTGCGGTCATTGTAGGCATCCACTTCTATCAGGGCTGTGTCCCCCAGCTGTACCTTGGGAATATCGTTCTCCCCTACGTCGACGATCGCTTCGATCTTGCTCATATCCGCGACGCGCATCATTTCGGTACCCGCCATCATGGAGTTGCCCACCACGCGCTCCCCCTTCTTGATGCTGAGGAGGGAAACGACACCGTCGATCGGCGAAACGACCGTGGTCCGACTGAGGTTCTTGGCGGCGATGTCCAGGTTGGCTTTGGCGCTGGCGACCCCGGCGACATTGCCCCGGACGTTTTGTAGCGCGGCCTGATAATTAGCCTGCGCCGTCAGATAGGAGCCTTGCGCGGTTTCGAATTCGGAGACGGAGACCACTTTCTGATCGAGCAGCTGTTTCTCGCGGTCCAGCGCCCTCTTGTTCATATCCATCGTAGCCTTCAACCCGGGCAACGCATCGTTCAGATTAGAAACCATGGCTTCCTGCTGGTTCATCTGGGCGGTAGCCTGATCCCGCTGCGTCGTATAGATATCCGCATAGATCTTGGCCAGCTCCTGGCCCTTGTGCACGCTGTCCCCCTCCTGGGTTACGCCAAGCTCCACTACCTCACCCGAGATATCCGGGCTGATCTTCACCTCTTTTTCCGGGTAGATCTTCCCGCTGGCCGTAACGACCTCCGTTATATTGCGCCGGATGACTTTTTCAGCAGTGACCCTGGTCCCTTCCGCTTTGCCGATCCAGCCGGCATTCTTGGCTACTACCAGCAGCACGATGATAATTACTACGGCTATGATGATCCTTATAAACAGTTTATTCATGATCGTTATAGGTTACTCTTGTTATAGTCTTATGCCCATCCCCTTGTAATACTCCAGCACTTTCATCTTGAAGACGTAGTCGTACTGGTCATAGAGGAGATTGACCTTGGCATTAAAATAATTGTTCTGGTTAGTCAGCAGGTCAATCGTGTTGCTCATGCCGACATTATACCGCTTCTGAGCAAAATCGAAACTTTTCGCTGTCGCAGCCAGGGTGATCTTCTGAGCCTCGAATTTCTCCAGCGCCGCCACGGCCAGGGTATAGGCCTGGTAGATATTGTTCTTTAGCGTCAGGTTATCCTGATCGCGCTGCAACTCCTGGTTGAAAAGATTAAGCTTGGATTTGGCGTAATTGGTTCGCAGGATACCGTTATTCAGGATAGGGATGCTGACGTTGATCCCTACCGACTGGGCGAAGTAATTATTGATCTGCGTGAAATAGCCCGGCGCCTTGGTGTCGACAACCTTATATATCGGAGTTGGGTTGGTCACCGGTGTACCGCTGCCGGCCACATAACCTACCGTATCGACAAAAGAAGCGTAGGGCACCAGCGCCTGGCCGGGCGAATTCAAATAGTAGGAGCTCAGGTTGCCGTACAAACTGACAACGGGAAACATGGCCCCCTTTGTCGCCCGTACCAGCTGTTGATAAGACTGGATCTGCAGTGCGTCCATCTTTTGCTGGGGCTGGTGCGTCAGCGCGAGGGTATAGACCGCGTCGGGTTGCAGGTCCGCCAGTTGCTCAATAGGGATCTGATCCACCGGCGGGGTAGCGACCTCGAAAGGGGTGGACGCATCCAGGTCCATCAAAGCCTTTAGCTGAAGTATGTCCTGGACGACATTGCTATTGTCGGTGAGATAAGTTGCGCTGTCCTGGGCGACCTGCGATTCGAGCTCGGCGGCATTCAGCTCGGGCACGGTCCCCGCCACCACCTGTTTGTGGGTGAGTTCGAGCTGGTTCTGTGAAAGCTGCAGCTGCAGCAGAGCTGCCTGCACTGTTTGGTGGGCCAGGAGGACCGTGAGATACGCATTAGCCACGTTGAGGGAAATATCGTTCTTCAGCTTCTCGCTGCTCGCCAGCATGGCTTGCCAACTATACCGGTTCGCGTCGATCGTCCGCTGAAGATAGAAGCCGTTGAAAAGCGTTACACTGCCCTGGAGGGATATGCCGCTTTGAAAGGTCGTCTGGGTCTCCAGCACGTAGGTGGTCGGATTCTGGAAGCGGCCGGAATTCACGCCGGCTGAAACGCCCGCGTTCAGCGTAGGGATTTGGGAGAGCCGGCTTTGGTCCAGCGTCAGTTTTGCCAGCCTGGCCGTAACATCGGCTTGCTTGACCGAGATATTGTTGGTGACGGCATAATCAACACATCTTTTCAGATCCCATTTGTCCTGGGCGGATGCCACATAGCTTAGGAAGAAAGGTGAAATTAGAAAAAGCAGTATTTTTTTCATACTCATAATGATTTCGACAAAAAATTGTTCCACAATTTATTTTTTTGTCTCAATTCGTTCTATGTCTGCACTTTCCTCCCTTTGGATCGTAAAGTGCGAACTGGGCTACGCCCAGTTCAGGACAAATTTATAATAATTTTTCACCAGGCCGCATCGAATGCCTGCCCCAGATCGTCTATTATATAAGCGGCATCCTCCAATCCGGTATATAGGCGCAACATTCGGTGTTCCGGTTCGGCTGCGTCAAATTCCTCTGCGCTCAGACCTGCACATTTGGGTAGGATCAGGGATTCATGACCTCCCCAGCTGACCGCCATGAAAATATGCCGGAGGCTCTCGCAGAACCCGACGATTTCAGCCCGGGTATCAGCCCGCACATAAAAACTCAGCAATCCGCACGCGCCCTGCATCTGCCGGCGGGCGAGCTCATATTGCGGAAAGCTCTCGTCCAGCGGAAAAAGCACGCCTTCCACCCGGGTATGCCCCTTTAGATAGCCCAAGACCTCCCGCGTCGTCCGGGAAATGCGTTCCAGACGGACAGGGAGCGTCCGCAAACCCCGGATCAGCAACCAGGCATTAAAAGGCTGGATACCGCTGCCAATATTTAAATATTCGCTGTCAAAGATCTTTTTCATCATTTCCCGGGTACCGCAAAGCACCCCGCCGACGGTGTCGCTGTGACCGCCGATGTATTTGGTGGCGGTCTGCAAGCTGATGTCGATGCCGAGCCCGATCGGCCGCTGATATAGCGGCGTACAATAGCTGTTATCGATGATCGTTACGATCCCCTCCGCCCGGGCCAGCTCGGCTATAGCGCCCAGGTCCTGCAATTTGTAGTCCCAGGAATTCGGCGATTCCAGGTAGATCAGGCTGGTGGCCGGAAGGATGGCCCGCTCGAAGTTCTCGATCCCGGTGCCGTCGACATAGGTCGTGGTTACGCCAAAACGGGGAAGGATGACATCGAACATGCGCTGCGCCCAGGTATACGGCCGGCTGACCGATACGATATGATCCCCTGCCTTTACATTTGCGAGCACGGCGGCAAAGATCGCGGCCGCCCCGCTGTTGAAAACAAGACAGTCTTCCGCCCCGTCGAGCGCGGCCAGCTTTTGACGGAGGATCTCCACCGTGGGGTTGAGGCCCCGGCTATACAGATAGCCGCTATATTCGTCTTCGAACAAAGCTCTCAGCTGATCCACCTTTTCTACCCGGAAATTGCTGGTCTGTACAATGGGTGGCGCTACGGCATTGAAATATTGCTCCCTGTCCTCGCCGAGTTCGTTTATGATATAGGAGATGTCCATAGTCAGGATTTAAGTTTGATCCGGCCTTTGGCGGCGCGTAAGATAAAATAAAGTAAAAAGAACCCCGCGAAGATCGCTGCCCCATATTGAGCGGAATGCGGGTCGTTTACCACGACGCTGGTGGCCACGCCAATATAGGCGATGATCAGGATGAGAGGTACCAACGGATACCACTTTATCCGGTAAATATCCTGGTCTTCGCGCACTTTGCGGCGGCGCAGGATGAAGATGGTGGAAGCCGAAGTGGCAAAACCGATGCTGTCGAGAAAAATGGTATAGTTCAGGATCCTGTCCACTGCGCTGCTGAACACCAGGGTCAGGATGATCGCGGCTGAGAAAGCGGTCAGCGACCAGACGATGACGTCGCGGCCGACCGTCTTTTTCGAAAAGGCCGCGGGAAGAATGCCCTCCCCGCTCATCGCGTACATGACCCGGGGATTGCTCATCACAGATACGTTGACGTAGGCCAGCACTGACAGGAACATGAGGACGCGCAGGATGCCGTCACCGGCGGGTCCAAAAAGATGATTCATCAGGATCGCGGCGATCGAGTTGGACGACTTCAGCTGCTCAAACCCGATCACTTTTACGTACACAAAATTAATCGACAGGTAGAGGATAATGATCAGCATCACGCCATAGGAGATGCCTCGGGGGATCGTCCGGCTGGCATTTCCGACCTCGCCACCAAAATTGATGGTCTGCTGATAGCCTCCATAGGTAAACGACACGGCGACAAGCCCGAATCCAAAGGCCTTCAGCCATCCTACGTGTGTGCCGCCGCCGGTGGCTATCATGACGGTGCTGTGGTCCGGCAGGGGATAATGTCCAAAAGGCGATACCAGCAGCAGCAGCACGAGCAGGATCTTGAAGACCGTGAGGATGTTTTGGACCCTGCTGCTCATCCGTAGCCCGAACAGGTTGACCACAAAGAAAAAGACGACGGCGCCGGTCGTTACCAACTGTTTGAAGATCTCAGGGGCGGGCTGTGCGCCATAGAAGAAATAGCCGATGTATTCGGCGCCGATTAGCCCCACGATGGCGGTAGAGCCGGCGTTTGACACGAGTATGATACAGTTGACGGCAAAGGCCAACGAAGGATGATAGCCATAAGAGAAGATCTTATAATACCCGCCGGTCACCGGGTAGCGGGAGCCGATCTCCGCGTAGGTGAGGCCGCCGCAAAAAGCGATGATGCCGCCCACCAGCCAGGCCAGAAAGAAAAGCAACGGAGTACCCGTCCGATTGGCTACGTCAACTGGTGTCCTGAAAATGCCCATGCCGATGACCAGCGCTACCACGATCATCATCAGATCGAAAAGATTCAGCTGCTTTTTGCTCATGCGTCGGGTAACAAGATACTCATTTTTGTGTTCTATCTTTGGTCAATACCGAAAAAACCAATCCCTTCCGGATGAAGAAAATCAACTGCCTTCTGAGCGCCTCTTTGTTTGCGATGACCCTGTCCGCACAGGAAGCGGCCCCGCCGGCATTTCTGACCGATTCATCCGATACCCGGCCTCTTCATGAGGTGGTGGTCAAAGCATATGAACAGAATCGCCGCCTGATCGATGTAGGGGCGCCGCTCGGCGTCGTCAACAAGGCAACTCTGGACCGTTTCAGCAATACCAGCATTCTCCCGGCTATGAACATGATACCCGGCGTCCGGATGGAAGAACGCTCTCCCGGCAGCTACCGTCTGAATATCCGGGGGAGTTCAATCCGCTCGCCCTTTGGGGTTCGGGATGTCAAGATCTATTATAACGAGATCCCGCTCACGGACCCCGGTGGCAATACCTATCTGAACGAGCTGGGGTTCTACAATTTCCAGTCCCTGGAAGTGATTAAAGGAGCGGCCGGTAGCCTGTATGGCGCCGGGATCGGCGGCGCTGTGCTTATCAGCAGCATGCCGGCGGTTTGGGATAAAGGCCTGAGCGCGGACTATACCTATGGCAGCTATGCGACAAATAATACAAACCTCAACCTGCGCCTTGGGGACGCAGACCATCGGAACATCCTTTCCTATGACCATCAGACGAGCGACGGCTACCGGCAACAGACCGAGATGCGGCGGGACATCGGCAGCTGGGAGACCATGCTGAAACCGGGCGACAAGCAAACTATCCACGCCTATATCCTTTACAGCGACCTGTATTATCAGACACCAGGCGGACTAACCGAATCCGAATACAACAAAGATCCCCGGCAGGCGCGGCCCCCGGTCGGGACCTCACCGGGTGCGGTGCAGGCGCAGGCTGCCATCTTTCAGAAAAATTTCACGGCGGGCTTCAGCAACACCTGGCGCTTTAGCGACCATTGGCAGAATACCACCGCCTTGTATGGCGCCTATACCGACTTCACCAACCCCGGCATCCGGGTTTATGAATACCGTCAGGAGCCTCATTTTGGCGGCCGAACGGTCGTCCAGTACAAGACGGATTGGGGAGCATCGACGCTCCAGGTCAATGCCGGCGCGGAGGCTCAGAAAGGGTTTTTTGAAACCCGGGATTTTGGTAACAAGAATGGCGTACCAAACGGCCTCCAGCTGGATGACAAGCTCAATAACTGGACCTATATGGCCTTTGCACAGGCTGACCTGAAGCTACCTCGCGGCTGGGCGCTCACCGGGGGCGCCAGCTTTAACGTAAATGCACTCAACATCACTTCCCTTACGGTCACCCCGCCCGTAACCAGCAAGATCCGCTTTTCCAATAAGGTCGCGCCACGAATCGCGCTGTTGAAGAAGATCCTTCCCGACATTTCCATATATGCCAGCGCCAGCCGCGGCTTCTCGACGCCCACCGTGCAGGAGCTGCAAAAAAGCAACGGCCTCGTTGGGCCGCCGCTGCAGGCGGAGAACGGTGTCGATTATGAACTCGGCGGCAGAGGCAGCTTTTTGAACGGCAGACTATTTATCGATATCGACGCATTCGTCTTCCACATCAACAATGCGATCGTCCAACGGATCGACACAAACGGGGTCAGCTATTCGGTCAATGCCGGCGGCACAAATCAACACGGCATAGAGACCTTTGTTTCGTATCGGCTTGTGGACCGGCCACAGGGCTTCTGCAATAACCTTCGCGTCTTCGTCAGCCATGCCTGGCATGACTTCCACTATTCCAGCTTTACCCAGGACACTATTAACTATTCCGGTCACCGGCTGCCGAGTGTTCCGCCGCAAACGCTGGTAGGCGGTCTGGATATATCCCTGAAGATCGGTCTCTACGCCAACGCTACTTACACTTACACCGACAGGATCGCCCTCAATGACGCCAACACATTCTATGCCGGCTCCTACAACGTGCTGGGAGGCCGGATCGGCTTCCGGAAATTCATTTCGCGATGGAAAGGGGATGTCTTTGCGGGCATCGACAATGCCGCCAACATCAAGTATAGCCTGGGGGATGATTTCAATGCGGCGTTGAACCGGTTTTACAATGCCGCGCCCACAAGGAATTATTTTGCCGGCATCTCGTTGAATTATAGCTTCAAATAACAACCGTTACTTCTATATCCCCGCTTGCGGCGACTTCGTTACCCTCATGGCAACCTGGTAGAAATTGTTGACCGCGCCCATCACCTCATACTGGATATAGTAACTCCTGGTAAAATCATTCCATGCCGCGAATTCGTGGTTGGGAATATTGAATTCATCAAAAAGGATGACATCCCCTTCGCGTAGAAAAGGCGCCATGCTGGTCAGGGCAAAAAGAGTAGAAGAATAAAGGTCCGCATCCATATGAAGCACCCGGGTGAACGCCGCATGATCCGTGTTACGGCGAAAATCGCCCAGGAATTTGTACACCGTATTCTGAAAAAGGCCCTTGATAAAAGTGCCACGGGGATCGTCCATGAACGGAATATCAAAGCTGAAGGCCCCCTTTTTAAAAAAATGCCAATCCTCCGGCAGCCCTTCGAAGCTGTCAAATCCATAGAACCGGGATTCGGGATGATGATTCGCCTTTACCCACCAGGCAAACGAGGTACCACCCGCCACCCCAAACTCCAGGTATTGAATCGGCTTCCGATCCAGTCCCAGCTGACTTATGACGTATTCATGCAGCTTAACCCTGTCGGGATAGCGCCGGAAAGGCTTATAAAAGTCGGAAAACGCCAGCTTCCGGCTATATCGGTTGACCCAGGAGGTAAGAAGGGAGAAATTATTAAGGAACCGGAAGAAAAATCGGAAGGGGACGAACAGGATCCCTATTCGGGAAACGAGAAGGAGGTCTTTTATAAAGGAATTGGCCTTTCGAATAAAACTTCTCATAATAGATAATAGATTCAAAATTATCGCCCGCTAAAAAACGCGAAGATAGCCGGAAATGCCGAATCATAAGTCACTAAATTGTAAGCGGCCCCCGAAGGGCCGCTTATTTTTTTCGGCTATTTTTGCGCTATGACCAGGTACGCAATCCTTTTCCCGTTGCTCCTCCTCTCCTGCGGAAGATCGGATAAAAAACCCGCTTCGCCCGGCGCAACGCTGACCTCGTCAGCGCCGGCCAGGACACAGCTTAAATATGCAAAAGGCTTTACCATCGACTATTTCGATCGATATAAGGAAGTGAAGATACTGAACCACTCAGCAGGCTCGACCGACACCCTGGACTATCTGCTCCTGCCGGCAGGGGCGGCGATTCCGGAAGGTCACGCCCATGCGCAGGTGATCCGCATCCCCGTGCAGTCGATGATCGTGATGGGTTCGCCGCATGTCGCACAAGCCGATTTCGCCGGCGTAGCCAACCGGATAACCGGTGTGGGCGACGGGCAGTATATTATTTGCCCGCTCGTCAGAGAAGGCCTGCGGACCGGTCGGGTCCGGCAGGTAGGCCTGGAAGGCAGCCTCAACAATGAGCTGGTGATCTCCATGCGACCCGGGGTCCTGATGACCATGACCAATCCCGACGCTGCTTTCGGCGGCTACACAACATTAATTGACGCCGGTATTCCTGTCCTTCCCAACGCGGATTGGTTGGAGACCACGCCATTGGGCAAGGCGGAGTGGGTCAAGCTTATGGGCGCGTTGACCGACCGGGAAGATCTCGTCAACAGGAAATTCGATAGCGTTGAGCAAGCCTACCAGCGCCTGGCTGCCATCGGTAAGGCCTCCGCTGTCAAACCATCGGTCATCATTGGTCTGCCGTTCAAAGGGAGCTGGTATATGCCGGCCGGCGGGAGTTATATGGCACAGCTCCTGCAGGACGCCGGAGCAAGTTATCATTGGTCGGACACCAAGGGCACCGGAAGCCTGGCGCTGAGTTTCGAAACGGTGGCGCCGGTAGCATTGAAAGCAGATATCTGGCTGGACATAGGCGACGTGGATTCCAAAGCGGCTATCCTCGCCCGCGATGCACGGTACGAAGCTTTTCGCGCCTTCCGCTCCGGCGCCGTTTACAGTTATAACCGGCGCGTCAATGATGCCGGAGCCTCCGACTACTGGGAGTCCGGCGCTGTCAACCCCCAATGGGTGCTGGCCGATCTGATCCGTATCTTACATCCGAACTCCTTGCCCGCGGATACGCTGATCTATTACAAACAAATCAAATGACAGAGAGCCCTTTCAAGAAAATCCGGCTGACCGGGCTGCTGCTATTGCTGCTGCTGGCCTTTCTGCTGGACCTCTCGACCGGTACGGTGAATATATCTCTGAAGGAGATCCTGCGTGTCTTCCTGTCCCCAACGGCAGCCGATCCAACCTGGCAATTTATCGTCAAAAGTATCCGGCTGCCCAAAGCCTGTACCGCGGTGTTGGCCGGATGCGGCCTCTCGGTCGGCGGCCTGCAGATGCAGACCCTGTTCCGAAATCCGCTGGCGGATCCTTCCATCCTGGGCGTCACCGCCGGCGCCAGCCTGGGCGTCGCTGCCGTGATGCTGGCCGGCGGAAGCATGGCTTCGCTGTACGCCATCAAAGATTTGGGCCTGTCCGGAAGCTGGCTGATCATCGGCGCAGCCTGCCTGGGCGCAGGCGGCATCATGCTGCTCGTGCTGATAGTGGCTCGTCGGTTACGGGACAACGTGATGATGCTGATCGTAGGGATCATGATCGGCAGCATGACCCTGGCGCTGATCAGTATCTGGCAATACTTCAGCAACCCCGAGGAGGTGAAGGACTATCTGTTATGGACCTTCGGTTCGCTGGGCGGAGTGACCGGCGGCCAGCTGTCGATACTCGCCATTGTGGTCGGCATCGGGCTGGTCGTCGCGTTGTTCTCCACCAAAATGCTGGATGCACTGCTGCTTGGCGAGAACTATGCGCAGAGCATGGGCCTGAGCGCACGCAAAGCCCGGACGGTCATCATCTGCAGCACAAGCCTGCTGGCGGGGAGTATTACGGCTTTTTGCGGTCCCATCGGATTCATCGGGATCGCCGTCCCACATATCGCCCGGTTCCTGTTCAACACGGCCAGCCATCGCATCCTGATCCCCGCCTGTTGCCTGATCGGGACGATCCTGCTTCTGCTATGCGACACGTTCGCCCAACTGCCCGGCAGCCAGACCGTCCTACCGATTAATATAATTACCTCTATCGTGGGTTCACCACTGGTCATCGTGCTTTTATTACGTCAAACAACGGCCCATCCATGGTAAGCACCGCCATTTCCCTGTTACGCGCCCGTAATCTTCAGACGGGATACCGCTCGGGGGCGAAAAGGATCGTCGTGGCAAATGCCCTTCCCGAACTGCTGCTTCAGCCCGGCCAGCTGATCTGTCTGCTCGGACCCAACGGTTCGGGTAAATCAACCCTATTACGCACCCTCGGCGGTCTTCAGCCACCACTGGGCGGAGAGATCCATATCGAGGGGATCGACCGTTGGACACCGGCAGCGCTGGCCAGAAAGATAAGCCTGGTGCTGACCGACAGAGTAAGGGGCAATAACCTGACCGTCGACTCACTGGTAGCACTGGGACGATATCCCTGGTCGGGCTGGCTGGGCGGGCTCAACGCGGCTGACCGGGCCAGTATTGAATGGGCAATCCGGGCTACGGGTATCGGATCGCTTCGGGACAGGAAGATCCATACCCTCAGCGACGGCCAGAGCCAGAAGGTCATGTTGGCGCGGGCCCTGGCGCAGGATACGCCGATCCTGATGCTGGATGAACCGACCGCCCACCTCGACCTTCCCAGCCGCATCCTGCTGATGCGTCTCCTGCACCTGCTGGCAAGGGAGACCCGTAAGGCGATCCTGCTGTCCACACACGAACTGGACCTGGCATTACAGGTTGCCGATGAGGTCTGGCTGCTGCAATCCGGCGGCCGGCTGCTTAGCGGGGCACCCGAAGACCTGGTATTGAATGGCAGCTTTGAGTCTACCTTTTCCGAGGAAGAAGTTGCCTTCGACAAGGGATCCGGCAATTTCGTCATCTATACGCCGCAGGATAAACCGGTGCGGGTGACCGGAGACGGGCTGACCCTTTTCTGGACCCACCGCGCGCTCCGGCGCGCAGGCTTCGAGCCGGTCGCCGGCGCCAGTCTTCACATCCGCGTGGAACAGCGGGTGGCCCGGCCGATCTGGCTGCTGGAACGACAGGGGGAGACCCTGGAATTCGACAGCATCCAAAAATTATTACAGGCAATAACCTAGAATTGATATATTCGCCCCGAGTTTGGTTGACGCATCGTCGTCATTAAAAGGGAAGTCCGGTGTAAGTCCGGCGCTATCCCCGTAGCTGTAAGTGCCAATTCAGATGACCTTCACTCTTCAAGACCACTGTCCGCCACCGCGGATGGGAAGGTACCAGAGGTCAGGCACAAGCCAGAAGACCTGCCCGATTCATCACTTAATTTATTAACCGCTTTCGGGAGAAAAGCAAAAAAATTAACTGCAATGATCAGAAAACATTGGGCATTCCTGTTGCTGCCGGTAACCGGCAGCGTTCCCGCTTTCGCACAAAATGACAGCACCGGCAAACAACTCGACCAGGTAGTAGTGACCGCGACCAAGTATCCCATTAAACAAAGCCAGACCGGAAAGGTGGTCATCGTCATTCCGCACGAAGCGATCGAAAAAAGCATCGGCAAACCGCTGGGCGAACTATTGAGCGAGCAAGCGGGAATTACCGTCAACGGATCGTTGAATGACGCCGGTACCAACCAGAGCATTTTCATCCGCGGAGCCGGATCGGGCAGGGCGCTGGTGCTCATCGACGGCGTGCCGGTCAACGATCCTTCGGAGACGGACAACAGCTTCGACATCAACCTCATCCCTGTTACCCTGATCGAACGGATCGAGATCTCCAAAGGCGCCCAGTCAACATTGTACGGCTCCGATGCGATCGCTGGTGTCGTCAATATCATCACCGTCAAGCCCGACATCAAAACACCATTCAACGCGAAGGCAAGCCTTTCGGGCGGCAACTACGGCACGTATAACGGCAATGCGCAGGTATACGGGAAACTGGCCGACCAGCTGATCTATAATATCCGGTATAACCATGACCATACGGCCGGTTTCCCTTCGGCTCACGACAGCAGCCATACTCCTTCCGAAGTGCCTTTTACCAACGACGGCTATCGCGGAGACCAGGTGGCTGGTAACCTGGCCTGGAATCCCGTGAGCGCATTGACCATAAAAGGGTTCCTGCAATACAGCAAGCACAGCACCGATATCGACGCGGGCGCCTTTACTCCCGCAGTAGACTATACCAGCGCCAACAAGAGTTGGATGGCCGGAGCGGGGTTCACTTATAAACTACCGGCCACGACCATCAGCGGCAACTATCTCTACAGCACCACCAACCGGCATTTACTGGAAGACAGCGTGTATGGCCAATCCTACTATACCGATCAATATTTCGGGAAGTCACAGTTCGTGGAGATCTTCGCCAATACCAACCTGGGTTATGGCCTGACCTTGCTAAACGGCGCCGATTACCGGTTCTCCTCCATGAACGAGAACGGTTCCTACGGTGGTTATCCCGTGGCCTTCAAAGACACTTCGGTCAGCCAAACCTCCATGTACAGCTCCTTGCTCTACCGCGGCCCCAGCGGGCTGAGTGTCGAGCTTGGCGGGCGGCTCAACACCGATTCCCGTTACGGCAGCAACTACACCTATACCTTCAATCCTGCGTGGCTGATCGACAAACACTGGAAGCTGTATGGCAGCATCGCCAGCGCATTCAAGGCGCCGACGCTCTATCAGCTTTATTCAGCATACGGCGACCCCAACCTCCAGCCCGAAAAATCATCCAGCTATGAGGGAGGGATCCAGTTTAGTGACGCGGTGTTCGATACCCGCGCCACCTGGTTCAACAGGAAGACGCGGGACGGGATCGACTACAATTATTTCACCAACCTCTATTACAACTACGACGAGGAAAAAGGCAACGGCATAGAATGGGAAGGCGCGGTCAAATTTGGGCGTATCTGGTCCCTGACCGCCAACTATACCTGGCTAAAGATACAGGAGCAGACCCAAAGCCATGTTTCCTACGAGGACACGGCATACAACTACGCACTGAGGGTACCCGAGAATACGGTCAACCTCACGCTGGGTGTCCGGCCGGTCGGTGGCCTCTTTGTCAGCCTGAGCGGCCACTATGAAAGCAAGCGTTATGATATCGGCGGCTATGACGTCAACTTTAACCCGCTGCCAGACGTGACGCTCGATCCTTTCTTTATCCTGAACGGCTATGCGGAATACCGGGTGATTCACTGCCTGAAACTGTTTGCCGAAGGAAGGAATATATTGAATAAGAAGTTCTATACCATCTATGGTTACAACTCTATTCCGGCGATGTTCACCGCCGGCGCAACGGTTGAATTTTAATTACCTTTATACTACAATTTTTTTGCCTCAATACAATAAACTACCGGCATGAAAGCCTGTTCCTTTCTTCCCGCGGCGACGCAAATGATCTATGACATGGGCCTGGAGGACCTACTGTATGGTGTAACCTTCGAATGCCCTCCCCGGTCAGCCGGCAAGTCCGTCGTCGTCCGCTGTATGCTGGAAGGCAAGTCCTTTACCAGCGCCGAGATCGACAAAATATTTTCTGCCTGCAAGGCGCAGGGTAAGAGCCTGTACTATGTAGATGAAGGATTGATGCAAGCTATCGAACCGGACATCATCTTTACGCAGGACGTTTGCGAAGTCTGCCAGATCGATACGGCGTGCACCTCGGCGGCGGTGGCAAAGCTGAAGAAGCAACCGCTGCTCATCCCTTTGACGCCGGGGAACCTGGAGGATGTGTTTCATACGGCCGTAGTCATTGCAGGTGCCCTGGGTAGCGAAGAAGCGGCCTATCGGTATTTGGCTGCCCTTCAGGAAAAAATCGACCATATCATCGATAATTTGAGAAAATATAGGGCACCGCCCAAACGGGTAATGCTGATGGAATGGATCGAGCCGGTGTATAATTGCGGGCATTGGATACCGTTCCAGATCGCCCTTGCCGGCGGGATCGACATGTTATCCAATCCGGGTGGAGATAGTATGGTCATGGCCTGGGAAAAGATTGTCCGATATAACCCGGAAGTACTTGTGATAGCGCCATGCGGATTTCATACGTCCCGGGCGATGGAGGAGTTGCACCTGCTCGAAAGGCTGCCCGGCTGGAACGAGTTGCAGGCCGTGAAGAATGGCACGGTCTTCATAGCAGAGTACGACCTTTTTACGCAACCATGTCCCGGCACCCTGACGGATGGGATCGAATTGCTCGCGGCATTGTTCCATCCGGATATTTTCGCCGTACCGGAAAAATTGCAGCATAAATATTATCAGATTCCTCATCCCCTTTTTGAACATGTGTAAACACGAAGAAAAAGGTATAATTTTTATCACTGGCGGCGTCAGAAGCGGAAAGAGCAGGTATGGGCAGGAACTGGCGCTCCGGTTGAGCAGCAGTCCTCTCTACCTGGCCACCGCCCGCAGGTGGGATGCGGAATTCGAGCAGCGGATCAGCCGACACAGACTGGAGAGGGACGAGCGCTGGACCTCCATAGAAGAAGAAAAGTATATCAGCAGGCTCCCCTTGCAGGGCAGGGTGGTGTTGATCGATTGCGTTACGCTCTGGATCACCAACTTTTTTGCCGATACCAAGGGCGATATAGACGCGTCCCTGGACGCGTGCAAGAACGAAATCGACCGGCTGTGCGAGTTGGACACCACGCTGATCATCATCAGCAATGAGATCGGGATGGGCATGCACGCCGACACGGAAAGCGGAAGGAAGTTTGCGGACCTGCAGGGCTGGATCAACCAATATATAGCTGCAAAAGCAAACCAGGTGACCCTGATGGTCAGCGGCATCCCGGTCATTATTAAGAGCATGGGCGCATCAACAGGGGAGACGAGCATATGAGCAGGGCATACATGAACTGGAGCGGTGGCAAGGATTCCTCCCTTTGCCTGCATAGGGCGCTGCAAATCGGCCATCTGCCGGTGGACTACCTGCTTACCAGCGTCAACGCCTTTCATAATCGAATATCCATGCACGGGGTAAGAAGGGAGCTGCTGGAAGCGCAGGCAGACTCTATTGGGATACCCTTACAAACCGTCGAATTGCCGGAACAGCCCGGCATGGAGGAATATGAACGGGTCATGATGGAAAAAGTGCAATTCCTGAAAAGCCGGGGCTACACACATGCGATATTCGGGGATATCTTCCTGGAGGATCTCAAGCGGTACCGGGAGGACCAATTAAAAAACCTGGGCATCCGTTGCGAATTCCCGGGCGAAGTGGTTCACCGGCATTATAAGGCGCCGGGTGATGCAGCTCAATACGGGTTTTATTTTATGGACCTGCTATAAATAGTCAATCATGTTATCACCGACCGTCACCGATGAGGCACTGCAAAAAAAATTGCAGCACCGGATCGACAATAAAACCAAGCCGCTTGGAGCGCTGGGACAGCTGGAAGAAATAGCGCTACGGGTAGGTCTGTTGCAGCGCACCACCCATCCGGTCCTATGCCGCCCGCATATCGTCGTATTTGCCGGCGATCATGGTATTGCGGCGACCGGCCTGGTCAATCCCTATCCACAGGCGGTCACGGCGCAAATGGTCCTGAATTTTATCCGGGGGGGCGCCGCTATTAATGTGTTCTGCCGCCAGAATGGGCTTGGCCTCACCGTGGTCGATGCAGGCGTCAATTATGATTTCGGCCCGGAACAAGTTGGCGACCGCTTCATCTCAAAAAAAATAGCCCTTGGCACCCACAATTACCTGGAAGGGTACGCGATGACCGACACGGAAATGGCGGCGGCGATCGAAGCGGGCGGGGACGTGGTCGATGGACTGGCCGCTCAGGGGTGTAACTGTATCGGCTTTGGAGAAATGGGTATCGGCAATACTTCCTCGGCGTCGCTGATCATGAGCTATATCACGGGCATCCCGGTTATAGACTGCGTCGGCCGCGGGACCGGCGTGAATGATGAGCAATTGGAGCGGAAGAAAGCGACCTTACACCAGGTCTATCGCCTTCATCAACCAACCATCGCCTCCAACCCCGATACCCCGACCATCTTACGGTGCGTTGGCGGATTCGAGATCGCCATGCTCACTGGCGCTTATCTGCGGGCAGCGGAGCACAGGATGATCATCCTCGTCGACGGCTTTATCGGCACGGCAGCGCTTCTATTGGCCCGGTTATCCAACCCCTCTATCCTGGACAACTGTATCTTCTCTCATTGCAGCGGGGAAAGCGGGCACGTCCACATGCTCGAATGGCTCGGCGTCCGGCCACTTTTGCAGTTGGGAATGCGTCTCGGCGAAGGGACCGGCGCCGCGCTGGCCTATCCATTTGTCCGCTCAGCGGTCAATTTCCTCGAAGAAATGGCTTCCTTCGAATCGGCGGGTGTCAGTAAAAGTGCCGAGTCATGAAAAAAGAGATCAGGATCTTTTTCACAGCGGTTATGTTCCTGACCAGACTGCCCGTGCCACCGACCATCGACCACAGTTCTGAATACCTGCGACAGGCGCCGCGCTATTTCCCCGCGGTGGGCTGGATCGTCGGCGGGATTTGTTCGCTTGCGTTCTGGTTGTTCGCCCGCTATATTTCAGTCGATATCGGAATCCTCGCATCGATGATCACCGGCTTGCTGGTGACGGGGTGCTTCCATGAAGACGGGTTTGCCGATGTCTGCGACGGAATGGGCGGCGGATGGACAAAAGAAAAGATCCTGCTGATCATGAAAGACAGTCGGATCGGCGCTTATGGGGCTATCGGCCTCATCGCGATCCTCGCCACCAAATTCCTGCTCCTGAAAGAGTTACCGGTCTTTATCCCGACCGTCGTGGCCGCACATAGTCTCAGCCGCCTTATGCCCGTGCTGGTGATGAAGACCGGCGTTTACGCCGCAGATCCCGATCAAAGCAAGGCCCGGCCGCTGGCAGGACCTTCGTTATCCGGCGCAGGGCTGGTGGTAGCCGTCATCCTGGGCCTTGCGCCGTTTATACTGTTGCCCTGGTATTTCCCGGTCGTTGCGTTCCCGGCGTTAGCGGTCACCTATGGAATGTACCGCTGGTTCTTCAAGTGGATCGGCGGCTATACCGGCGATTGTCTCGGCGCTATCCAGCAGGTGACGGAAATGACCGTTTACCTCGGTTGTATCCTTCTTTGGCGGTACCTTTAAGTCATGGATATGATCTACCTGATACGTCATACGACACCGGCTGTCGCCAGGGGAATATGTTATGGCCAGACGGACCTGGAAGTAACGGGATCGTTCCATGAAGAGGCGGAAGTGATCCGGCAGTACCTGCCCGCGGATATCGGACCGGTGTATAGCAGTCCGCTGAATCGCTGCACCCTGCTGGCAAAGGAACTTTTCCCGGACCGGCCGATTCACCTGATGAGGGAGCTGATGGAGATCCATTGCGGCGAGTGGGAGATGCGGCCCTGGGATGAATTGCCGCCGGAGGAGGTCAAACCCTGGATGGCCGATTTCGTGCGGATACGCATCCCCGGCGGTGAGAGTTACCTGGATCTGCACGATCGGGTGACGCGGTGCTGGGAAGCCATCCGCCAGGACAAGGATGCAGGCGATGTTGCCGTCATTGCGCATGGCGGGGTGCTCCGCAGCATCCTGTCAGCAATCAACGACACGCCACTGATCGAAAGCTTCTCTACCTACTCCCTGTACTACGGTTGTGTGATCCGGCTTTTCGAAACAGAAGGCCGATGGCGGTACGAGGTCCTTTGGAACCAGGCGCCGGCGGAAAAGGAGCAGCATAAGCCTTCCGGCTACTACCGAAAATGACCACGAGGGATTACTTCAAGGGAAAATCTTTCAGGCGACAATCGCTCGGGGACACTATCTCCAGTGACAAGACGTTTCTGGGCAATAGCTCCGCGGGCACGGGCACCTTGCGCTTCAGCCACCGGTGTGCCCATTTCTCATATGTACGCCAGCTCAGTTCAGCGAAAACGATGGCCACGCACATGGTCACCGGTGCCAGAAGGGGATTCCAGTTTACATATGGACCCACTTTGTTCATCAACAGCACTCCGCAATTTTCGTGGATCAGGTAAACGGTATACGAAATAACCCCCAGCCGTTGCAGCGCCGGCCGGTTGAGAAAAGTTAACCATCGTGGTTTGTATATCAGGAGTCCGAAAAAGGTAGCAATGATCGGATACAGGATCCAGGGGATTTGATGGTTCCTGGATAAGGTATGACCAGCCAGAAAAAAGCCAATCATGATCAAAAATGAAATATCAATGTCCTTCCGGGTTAGCGGCCGATAGCCTTTGTACAAGCAATGAAAAAAAGCACCCATTGCGAACCAGTTGATATAGTATAGAATATTAAACATATTGAGCAATTCGCCCATTCGGTTGACAAAAGGAGCCAGACCGGGATAACCCTCGATCCCCCACGGTAAATGCAAGAGCGCAGGCCGCACGAAAGTAATGCTGCTGAATAGGATGGCCGTCCACAGCAGATTACGGATGAAATTCGCTTTAGCTGCGTAATACACGACGGCTGCAATGACATAAAACTGAATTTCAACCCATAGGGACCAGTAGCTGTCATCGATCCATGAAAAGACATGGCCCGAGGCGGTGAAATGATTAAACACCGGCGGACCGATCAAGGTCAGCGAAGGCAATAGATCGGCCGGTTGATGAGCCAGCGGAAAAAGCGGTGCGTTATCGAATAATCGAATAACAGAAAATGTGATCAGACTGCACAAAAGCAAGGGGGGAAAAAGCCGGATAAATCGATTTGCAAAGAAGCGCCGGGGGCTGGAAGTATTTTCAAGGGTATAGCTGATCACAAATCCGGAAATCACAAAAAAGAACTGGACACCAATCCAGCCATACTCGCCAAGGTTGCCATAGAAATTTCCACTGGGCAGGACCTGATTCCATCTGAAAGTGAAATGATAAAACATGACACTCAGGATCGCAAGGGAACGGAAACTGTCAAGCAGTCTAATTCTTTCATGGGCCATTGGCAAAGTTTGGAAGGTTTTGAGCTTCGAAAAATAAGCTGCAAAAGATGATCCAGGCGAGATTTCCCGATTTGGGCATTTGAACGGTCATTTCTCTGGCCGATTAAGGCCGGATCCGTTCCCTTTTGGGAATAAAATTTAATTACGTACTTTTTCGCAGTGAATTTCGATCTAAACCAGCTCCTGACGGTCAGCTTCACCCTGTTCGCCGTCATCGACATCATCGGCAGTATCCCCTTGCTGGCCGCGCTGAAGAAAAAGACCGGCGTGCTGCACGAAGGAAAAGCGACCCTGATCTCCGGCGCGCTGATGATCCTTTTCCTTTTTGGCGGTGAGCAATTCCTGAGAATATTGGGCGTTGACCAACGTTCATTCGCGGTCGGCGGGTCGATCGTGATCTTTATCCTCGGGCTGGAAATGGTGCTGGGTATCGAGCTGTTCAAAAGCGAACCGGATGCCAAAGCCAGTTTGGTCGTCCCAATCGCTTTTCCGCTGATAGCCGGTTCAGGGACGCTGACAACGATCATGTCCCTGAAAGCGAACTATGACACGAGGGTGGTCCTGCTGGGTATCCTGCTCAACCTGTTGTTCATTTTTGTCGTTTTGAAGTCGATGGGACGGATCGAACGCATCCTCGGCGCTGCCGGGATGATCGCCATCCGCAAGTTCTTCGGGGTCATCCTGCTGGCGATCGCGGTGAAGATCTTCAGTACGAATCTGCACGAGCTTCTAAAATGAAAATTGCCTCCCGAATTGAATTTATTTAATTAGCTTTGCCGTCCCTTTTCCGGGCGGCCGGTTGGCGGCGTCGCCGCGGGAGAAGTTTTGGTCCTGTAGTACAACGGATAGTATAAGGGTCTCCGAAGCCTTTGATTCCAGTTCGATTCTGGACGGGACCACA